>Ga0209415_10000326_pt1 | contig 86211 bp, 68 predicted proteins | sample PeaSoiSIISIP2007_FD_187696 | JGI IMG/M metagenome (GOLD analysis project Ga0209415, IMG submission 187696) | Peat soil microbial communities from Weissenstadt, Germany - SII-SIP-2007 (SPAdes) (version 2) | ecosystem: Environmental > Terrestrial > Soil > Wetlands > Peat | place: Germany... | reverse complement strand
CAAGCACGAAACAGAATGTCACGACGATAACCAGTTGAATTTATTTGCGTAACAACCGGACACTACTGATATGATATGATAACTATAGTACAGTTATGAAATCTGCGAATTATGACTTGGGCCGATGGCATTGTAGTTTAAGCTGCGTCGTGCGAAGTTGGACTATGTTTTCGTCTTTTTTTTTGAAAATGCTGAACCGGGAAGCATCCTCTCGCAGAAGCAGGCCAGAGGAAATCCTCGAACAACTTCACATTCGAGAAGGGCAGGCGATTGCGGACATCGGGTCAGGGGGAGGATACTTCACGCTTGCCTTTGCAGCTCGCTCAGGAAAGACCGGACACGTCTACGCTGCTGATGTTAAAAAGAAGTTCCTGGATTTCATCAGGCATCAAGCTGAGCAGGCGAGTCTCGACAACATCACGTTCATACTCGCTGCCGAAGGTAAGATAGACCTCCCTGAATCAGTCCTCGATCTGATCTTCGCTAGGAACGTGTTTCATCATCTGCCAGAGCCGAGGAACTATTTCGCCAAACTCAAAAGACATCTCAAGCCGGGCGGCAAAGTGGTGATCATCGAACATAAGAAAAAGGGCTTCGGTTTTGTCTCCCTGTTTGGCCATCATACGACTGCTGAAGTGATCGTAAGGGAGATGGAAAAGGCTGGTTACATTACGGAGAAATCCTTCGACTTCCTGCCTGACCAGACCTTTACCCTGTTTGCTGAGAAATAATGCACGCAGTCTATCGGAGCACATTACAGAAAGTACGGTATGCCGTACCGAATGAGCCGTTCACTTCTCAACTCATGCTAAATACGACATGATAATCACACGATGACAGATATAATATTTATGCTTTGATGCTTCCTGAACTATGCGCTTTCGGTCAGACGAACCCATGTGCACTTTTGAAGTGGTATTCTACAAGCATTTTTATCAAGCGTCAGTCTCTTTTTGTGGTGCACTGTGGGTAGTTGCAGAATTTTGTGAATAGCAGAGTGACCGAGGAACGGCTTATAACAAAGATCGAAGAAATCAGTGGTATATAAATCCGTGAAGACCCTCTTCAAGTGGCAGAGAACAAATAGAGGGATCGGAGCGTTCCGTGAAAGCACTCCTCATTTATCCTGAATTCCCGGACACCTTCTGGAGTTTCAGGTATGCCCTGAAATTCATTCACCGAAAGGCGAGCAGTCCACCCCTCGGTTTATTGACCATTGCAGCGATGCTGCCTGAAGAGTGGGAAAAAAGACTGGTCGACATGAATGTGGAAAGCCTGGATGACGACGACCTGAGATGGGCTGATCTCGTCTTTGTGAGCGCGATGTCTGTCCAGAAGGAATCGGCTAAAGGAGTGATTGCGAAATGCAGGGTAGCCGGCGTCAGAATTGTCGCCGGCGGTCCTCTTATCACGACCGAATATGAGACGTTCGGGGATGTAGACCATCTGGTGCTGAACGAGGCCGAAATCACCATGCCCCGTTTCCTGAAAGATCTCCGGAATGGAGCCGCAGGCCATTTCTATACCACTGATCAGTGGGCAGATATACGGGAGACGCCCATCCCGCGCTGGGGGCTAATCAATATGAAGCACTATGCCTCAATCAATATCCAGTATTCCCGAGGCTGCCCCTTCAACTGTGAGTTTTGTGACATTACCCTGCTCTGCGGTCGCACACCGCGCACAAAAGGTAAAGACCAGCTCATCAGGGAGCTCGAGAGTGTTTACGCATCAGGGTTCAGAGGCCAGGTCTTCTTTGTTGACGACAATTTTATTGGGAACAAGAAAAAGCTGAAGGAGGAGATTCTCCCGGCCATCATCGCATGGATGGAGAGGAGAAAGCAGCCCTTCACTTTTAATACGCAGGCATCCATAGAACTGTCCGATCATAAAGACCTCATGGAGATGATGGTCAGGGCGGGATTCGATGTTGTCTTCATCGGCATCGAGACCCCGCATGAGCAGAGTTTAGCGGAATGCAACAAATTCCAGAACAAGAACCGCGATCTACTCACCAGTGTCAGGAATATCCAGAAATCCGGCATCGAGGTGCAGGGCGGATTCATTGTTGGTTTCGACAACGACCCTCCTACGATTTTCGACACCCAGATCAGATTCATCCAGGCGAGTGGGGTTGTAACAGCAATGGTAGGCATTCTCATTGCTCTCCCAGGCACGAAACTCTACGAGAGACTCAAAAAGGAGCAACGGCTGCTGAAAGAGACCTCGGGGAACAATACGGATTTCGCAACCAATTTTATCCCCAGAATGGACTATGACCTGCTGATCAACGGCTACAAGAAGGTCCTCAGCACCCTCTATTCCCCCAGACACTACTATGAAAGGGTCAGGACATTTCTGAAGGAATATGCCCCCCGAAGAGAAAAAAAGATGCCCTTTCGATTTCGGCCCAACTACCTGGCCGCGTTCTTCAGGTCCATTGTCGTCCTCGGGATCATCGGGAAAGAAAGATTCCATTATTGGAGGCTTCTGTTCTGGACCATATTCCGACGTCCCAGCCTCTTTCAACAGGCCGTCACTCTCTCGATCTACGGTTTCCATTTCCGGAAGATATTTGAGAAGCACTTTCGTTGAAGGTGGAAGAAACTAAAAGGGGGATAAGAAGCATGCATAAAACACACGGCAGGACGATTGGAAGCAATGGAGAAGGGCAGTAAACAGTGGTGGTGCGCTCACTGACAATGACCTTAACACGGGAGATGAGAAACCGGATCAACTGCCGAGTCTGTTGCTGGCGAGATACAGGTAGACAAAAGAACAAGCTGAAGATGTAGCCCCTGCCTGTAATGTAGGACCACCTGACGCAGAATTGATTAAGAGACAAAAGACAAAAAATAAGTATTACGACATTTGGATATTATCTGGATCTAATATCCTCATCGAAAGAGATAGCAAGCCGAGGGAATTTAGAATCCTGAATTCAGGATTCGCTGAGTAGAATTTATTTTAAGGATACGATTTTAATAACTTGTCGTTTGAGAGGGTCGGGCAAGAGATGCCCCCCCACTCATCGCTAATGCTAAGATACAACCAGAATAATGCACGTCCGTTGATAAACTGTCCATTCCACTCTTGTAGGCGGAGGTCGCAAAAAAAAATTGTCAGCAGTAACAATATTTCAGTCTGAAGTGTGTTAAAATGCGATAAGTTTATGGGCTAAAAAAGTAACAACTTTATTGTCTACGGACAGTTACAGGTGGGTTATTCTGATTTATCAGCTTGCGGTGGTTTCTTCTTAAAACTTTGGATAGTTGAAAACGGAGTAAGGTTGAGATTACACTCTGAAAGTTAAACAGTCTACTCAATGTTCACGGCTATATACCATAGGTAAGAAGGAGGCAAACATGCGTGTTGTCGTTGTCGGGGCTACAGGGACCATCGGTAAAGCAGTCGTAGCGGCACTCGAGCGTGATCATAACCTTATCCTTTTTCAAAATTAAAACTTATGCAGGGGATTGGTAACAACGTAAGCCGAGCGGCGTGAAGGACGGCAACTGGATTCAGACCGATCCGGGTAAGTGCTGTAACGTCATCCTTCGCCTTTACAACCCTCTCGAACCGTTCTACTCGTTGCTCTGTGCAAAACTCTGACCGAAAGAGAGCAACACATGGTGCAGAAAGCCGGGCGCGGACATGAACGTTGAGTCAATCGATCACATTGTGTTGACGGTCAAAGATATAGAGGTAACTTGTGCTTTCTACACGCAGGTACTCGGTACGAAGGTCACTACGTTCGGGGCTGGAAAAAAGACGCTGTTATTTGGGGTACAGAAGATTAATTTGCATGAGCACGGAAATGAATTTGAGCCAAAAGCGAAAGTCCCCGACTCCGGGATCGGACAATTTGTGTTTCTTAACTACAGTCCCGATTGGGGAAGTTCTTGATCACCTGCGCACCAACGATATTGAAATCCTAGAAGGTCCTGTCCTTTGTTGAAGAGGTATTCGCCCATGACTGAACAGAGTGATCCCCACCGCGGAACACGCATACTCGTCATTTTGGCGGCGCTCGCGATCATCACTGGAGACATCCATCAGGCACAATCGGTCCTGGTATGGTTTCTCGTCGCTGTCTTTCTGGCTGCCATCGGCACGCCGTCGGTCCGCTGGCTTGAGCAGAAACGCATTCCTCATGTAGTCGCGGTGTTGCTCGTGGTGGCGTGCATGGCTACTATTCTAGTGGTTATCGGAGGACTTGTCGTCACGTCTCTTAAAAGTTTTTACGCGGATCTCCCGTATTATCAGACGCGCTTACAGATCCATATTTCTTCTCTCCAGACGTTTTTAGCAACCAAGGGTATCCCGTTTGATGACTCTATTCTGCTCGATCAGATCAAACCGGAAGCGGTGAAGAGCCTGACCGCCAGCCTGTTCAAGGGGCTGGGCTCGACGCTGTTCGAGATCGTCTTGATTCTGCTCGCCGTAACCTTCATCCTCCTTGAAGCTTCGAGCTTTCCCATCAAATTCCGGGCTATACTTGATGATCCTCAGCATGACTTTCACCGGTTTATGAGGTTCGTCTATGATATCAACCGCTATATGGCCATTAAAACGGCAATTAGTCTGATAACAGGTGTCCTGATCGGGTTATGGCTGTCATTCCTCGGCGTAGATTTCCCCATTCTCTGGGGTTTCCTGGCATTTTTGCTCCACTACGTACCTAATGTCGGCGCGCTTATTGCCGCCGTTCCCGCAGTTTTTCTTGCCCTGATCCAGTTCGGGATAGGCCGTGCTTCGCTCGCGGCTATCGGATTTCTGGCCGTTGATTTCATTTTTGGCAACGTAGTCGAGCCGGTGCTTATGGGTCGGAGGCTTGGCCTGTCCACGCTGGTTGTATTTATCTCTCTGATTTTTTGGGGAGGCCTGCTCGGTCTTATCGGTGTGGTTCTGAGCATACCTTTGACCATGACTCTGAAATATGTGTGCGAGAATCACAAAAGCACACGTTGGATCGCGATATTACTCGGGCCCGAGATGTCCCCAGCACAACTTCCACCAATGCCGAAAAAGGGAACCGATTCTGTCACCTAAAATAAATCAGTGAATATTCGTACAGGGGATTTGCACCTCAATAAATTCATGCCTGTGTCGAGCGTACATAAACGCATCTAGCAGACACCGCTTTGCGGCACAGCTCATTTGCAGGACGTTAGATGCATAGGAAGAATACTATTCGAGGATTCTAACTGCTTTTCACTCGGGTGCAATGTAAAACATATGGATATTAAATTGTGACTTCTAGAACTAACTATGATGCATAAACGGTTCGATTCCTGCGGAAAGGCCGCAAAGAGCGCCATGATCATTTTGAGAAGGTGTACTGATTTTCTTTGAGGATCAAGAACGCGGTCTAATGGATCCCTTACTGATCGAGAAGGTACTTCTTCCTCAACTCATCTTGCCGGCCCTGCTCTACGAATACGTCGGAGATGCCGCATCGCTTCACGTGTACTCCTTCTATTCCGCGATCGTGGAGAAGTTCGGAAGAGAGATTTCGAGTAAAATACGGTGAGCAGGAATGTTCATCAGGGTTGCCAAATAAAAATGAGGCGCTATGGTTATGAGACCATGGATCGTCTTGCTGCTTGTCCTTCTTTTCCGCATTCCTTCCGCGGCACCCGATGATGGCCTGTTTGTCGAAGCCGGCAGCGGTTTTGTCCACTCTGAGATCCAGTGAGGCCGTCCGCCTTCGGTAATATAAAAATACTTCTCCATAATTCACCCTGCTTTTATCATCGACAATTATAGTACTTTTTAGTCCGTAAGCGCTCCCACCCCAAAATGTGTCTTCTTATGAAAAACGGCAAACAATGCTATAATATTTATAAAATGCGATAAACTAATACCTTTATTTCCTTTGATTGTATGAGGAGTCCTGTTATGGGAAGAGTCCTTGATACATGGATCGTCCGCATTCGTCAATGGATCAGTAGCCTCTTCATCCTTCGCCATAATATCGACCTGGGGAAGAAAGGGATCCACTAGATGGACAATATACCCTTTATCCTGTTCCATGTCGCGCCTCTTGGGATCTTCTTGGTTGGATGGATGGAGCGCGTTTGCCGTCCTCTTCGCCTTTCTGTATTACCTCGTCCGCATGTTTTCGATCACAGCTTTCTACCACCGCTATTTTTCCCACCATGCTTTTACCACAAACAGGTTCTTTCAGTTCCTGTTCGCCTTCCTTGGCTGCTCCGCGATGCAAAACGGGCCGTTATGGTGGGCCGCCATTCATCGTCATCACCATATCTACGCGGACACGGACAAGGATCTACATTCTCCCAAGATACAGGGATTTCTCTGGAGCCATATCGGCTGGATACTAGAGGCTGAAAACAAACGGATTCGGGTAGAATACGTAAAGGATTGGCTCAAGTATCCTGAATTGATCTTTCTCGAAAACATCTCCTATTCGATCCCAATAGTGGAAGCCGCAATTATCCTGCTTATCGGGCACCTTTTATCCTTGTATCGGCCGGACCTGAACACAAACGGCTTTCAACTGCTCGTCTGGGGGTTCTTTATCTCCACCGTTGTGTGCAGCCACGCGACTTTCTCGATCAACTCCATTGACCATATGTTCGGTTCGCGAAGGTACGACATGCCGAATACGAGCCGTAACAATGTCTGGACAGCCGTCTTGACGCTGGGCGAAGGATGGCATAACAATCACCACCATTACCCAATAACAGCCCGAGCGGGTTTTTACTGGTGGGAGATCGACGTTACGTATTATCTCCTAATACTACTCTCTTGGTTTGGCATCGTCGGAAACCTCAGCCCCCTACCAGACAAGATCAGAGACAGCAAACACTTAGCTTCATAATGACTATTAGGGCATGACGGTATCAGTGGAGTCTTATACGATACTCTGCCAATCAATTTCTCTTGCCTACGGAGTTGTCATTGTCTGGATGAAGTGAAGGATTCTATTTCAAGCGAGTGACAACGATTCCTTCTTGATATTAGGGTATTTTTTTCTGGAAACAACGACTTCCTGAAGTCATTGAAGTTCCCACTTTCTGAAACGCTTAAAGCTCAACCTGTATTCTGCAGTAGCTAACGATAAAACGCATATTCGATACCAATCTGAACTCTTGCCATTTATGCATGTAGGAATGCGGTCGCGATTCATCCCATCCATCAGTTTTTACTAAGAAAAGCTCCTCTTATCCCGCAGCATCAAAAAATTATTAACCCTTAATATGCATAATTACGTCACTTTCGCCAACATGGATTCATAATATAATCTATTGAAATTAAAGTTTAATTTAGAAAATACCGATAAATAATAGGAACGCTGTTCTTGGATAAATACTTCAACCTTGGGGTGGAAGCTTTTGAGCGAAGACAGAACATATTGGGATATATGAAAGTGGCAATTAATTTATCACATTTTAGCCCCGTTTGTGGATGGCAATGATTGCTTTTGCAATTTCTTAATCCGACGATTGATCGGAGTTCTGGCACGAACAAATATATCCAAATCGTTGTAGGAGAACAAAAAAATGATCAACACCACTACTCCCCAGATGCATTCTATCAATCGCTGGCATTTTGTCTTGATTCCGGTAGTTTTCTTCGGCCTATTTGTCATAGTATAGAATACTTATCAAGGATTTATCTGATTTGGCGCAAATTTACATGAAGGATTGTAGGAATTAAGCATTGCCAGTATGACGTTTGTTTTGGTCCCGCAGCCTACAGCAGATAAATTAGACGTATTAGGAGTTGGGATGACTGCTTCCAAATACAAGATCAGAAAGGTTCCGGGACCTTTAATCGCTATATTAAGTATAATCTTAGCCTGCGTCGCTTCGTCATGGGCTGAATCCTCTCTGAAAGAGATAGCGCCTGAAAAGGTAAACGCGGTTATTCACTGCAACTACGCGCCAATCACTTTTTGGGACAATAATGCCAGACAACCATCCGGTTTTGGGGTGGATATTATCAACAGCGTGGCCAAGCGTGCAGGATTGGAGATCAGCTATATTTGTAAACCCGACTGGCCGGAGATGATAACTTCGATAGAGACGGGCGAGGCGGCTATCAGTGTCCTGCTCAAAAGCGAGGAGCGCGAAAAGACATTATTGTTCAGTTCTCCTGTAGACATAACCTATCTATCCTATTTCGCCCGTTCTGAAAGTATGGTAAATCCCGACATAGTCCCTCTGGGGTATACTGTGGGCGTTATTAAGGGTAGCCGGATCTACGAGCATCTAAAAAAACAGGGGGGGACGAATCTCTCTGTTGAGGGTACATATCAGGAAGGAATTTTCGGTCTTCTTGCCGGGAAAATCGATTTATTCGCCGGGGAAGAATCGCTGATTCAAAAAAACATGAGGGAAACCGGCCTGGAAGACCGCATCAAGAAGATCGGAAAGCCCTTCTCTGAGCAGGAAAGATGTTTGGTAGTACGCAAGGATAATGTGCAATTACAGGAACGGCTGAACAATGCTCTGCAGGGTTTTATTGGAAGCCCCGCATATCAAGAAATCTATATTAAATGGTACGGCGTGCCTACGCCGTACTGGACAACCAATAAATTTCTTGCTGCGAGTGGATTATTTCTGTTCATCGCCATCTGCGGCATGGCATACTGGCGATACTTATCTTTTTTAAAAATTAACAGAAAACTAGTCCTCTCTGTCAACGAACGTAAACGGACTGAAGAGAGCCTGCGAGAAAGCGAAGACAAGTTTCGGTCTATATTCGAACAGGCGATCGACGGTATCATGATCGCCGAAGCGAAGAGCAAAAGACAACTTGAGGCAAATAAATCTATATGCACCATGCTCGGATATACTCGCGATGAGATCCTCAGTCTGAGTGTTGATGATATTCACCCGAAAGAGGACCTGCCCTCCATTCGAAGCCTATTTGAAAAGCAGCTGCGCGGCGAGATCTCTCTCATTGTTGATGCACCGATGCTGAGAAAGGATGGATCAGTCTTTTATACAGACATCAATTCTACCCCCGTGACTTTGGGTGGAATACAATGCCTCGTTGGTATCTTTCGCGACATTACCGAGCGTAAACGGATGGAGGAAGCGCTGCAGACGCGGGGAAAACAGCTTGCTGAGTCACAACGGATTGCGCATATTGGGAGCTGGCAGCACAACCAAACGACCGGTCAGGTGTTCTGGTCTGATGAACTATTTCAGGTGTTCGGGCTTGATCCAAAGAAGGACCGTGCAGACTTCACCATGTTCTTACATATGATCCATCCGGTTGATCGGAGTGCACTACAAAAAGCCATTGAGGAAGCGGTGCGACTGCGCAAGCCTTTCAGTATTGACTACCGGTTCATTTTCAGGGATGGCACAACCAGGATTCTCCATTCTCAGGGGGAACTTATTCATGACGATACCGGCACGCAAACTATTTTAAGCGGAACCTGTCAGGACATAACTGAACGCAAACAGGCTGAGGAGAAAATCCAGCAGAGCGAGAAGTTCATCAGGAGCGTCCTCGATACTGTGGACGAGGGATTCATCGTCGTAGACCGGGACTACCGCATCCAGACCGTCAACAAGGCATACTGCAAACAAGTTGGCGGCAGCGATGGAGAGATTGTCGGACAGCACTGTTACGAGGTCTCTCACAAGACCAACCGGCCCTGTTATGAAGAAGGTGAAGATTGCGCGTCACACCGAGCATTTGAAACGGGCAAGCCCTATTCGGCACTTCATCGCCACAAAGACACTAATGGCAATATCCTCCTTGTAGAGACCAAAGCGTTTCCTATAAAAGATTCGTCTGGCGCCGTAACCTCTGTCATCGAGACGATCAATAACATCACAGAAAGATATCTGCTCGAGGAAGAACGGCTCAAAACGCAAAAACTCGAATCTATCGGCACACTGGCTGGCGGCATTGCCCATGACTTTAACAACCTGCTCCAAGGAGTATTCGGCTATATCTCCCTGGCAAAGATGACTGCGAAAAATCCGGTGAAGAGCACAACAGCCTTGGAACAAGCCGAGAAAGCACTTCATCAGTCGGTTAATCTCACGAACCAGCTTTTGACCTTCTCCAAGGGTGGCAAACCAGTCAAGAAAAAGGTCGATCTTCGACCGGTCATCGAAAACTCCGCAAAGTTTACATTGAGTGGCTCCCGTTCCAATCTCCGCCTGAACATCCTCGAAGGCCTGTGGCTGACAGAGGCGGATGAAGGTCAGTTGGGGCAGGTCATCCAGAACATTGTGCTGAATGCGGACCAAGCCATGCCGGTCGGCGGCACAGTCAAAGTCACTGCTGCGAACATAGCAAAGGGCGATGCATCCCTCCACCTCGGACTAACAAAGGGCGACTATATCATGATAGCAATCCAGGACACCGGCGTTGGCATTCCGGAACAGTATCAGAGCAAGATCTTTGACCCCTATTTTACGACCAAAGAGAAAGGAAGCGGGCTGGGGTTGGCAACTTCTTACTCAATCGTCAGAAATCACGGTGGTATGATCGATGTTAAGACGAAATCAGGTGCAGGAACGACGATCACAATATATCTTCCTGCGATCGCCGGCGAGGTCCGGATGGGATCCGCAGAAAAACAGCAGGAGCTTTCCCAATCGAGGAAAGCAAAGGTCCTCGTTATGGACGATGAAGAAGTCATCAGAAATCTAATTAGCGAACTGCTTGTCTTGCTGAGACATAACGTTGACGTTGCAAATCGCGGAGAAGAAGCCTTGGTAAAATATCAAAATGCGCTTGATGCCGGGAGCCCCTTTGACATCGTTATCCTCGACCTCACGATTCGGGGAGGCATGGGTGGGCTGGAAACGATCCAGCACTTGCTCAAAATGGATCCTCAAGTTAAAGCTATCGTGTCGAGTGGATACTCCGATGATTCGGCGATAGCGAATTATATTTCGCAGGGATTCAAGGCTTTTTTGAAGAAACCCTATGATGTTAACGCTCTCGGCGAAATCTTAAATAAGATGCTTAATAGTTAATGTTTCATTCTGTAATCTACATTGGATCTCCCGCGAAGGGTATTTCTTAACTGACCTCTCCGTTAACGCGAATACGTTGATTCCGAATCCCTTTTATCTGCCTGCTTTTTAAATATTTTATGTGCCCCACAATATTCCCGACCGTTACCTTGACAGTGTCAACAGCTTTTGCTAGGTTTGAGTTAGATTTCCACACCGTATGCCATGACATTCTGCAAAGCATCCAGAATAGATATCAATGTTGCAATGACACCAACTTGAACAAAAAATGATTCCAGCATAAAACCAAATTCTTCACGCGAGGGAGACGGAAAGCAACGGGTCTCCCAGGCAGGAAATATCCGGTCAGGCTCAGGAATTAACTTCTTCGGTTTTTTATGATCAGTGGGTGTTATTGCACTGAAACTGCGTGAAAGGAGAACAATATGAAAGTCCGAGAGAAGAAGTATTCTCAGGTGACGGCATGCGCATTGGCATGCGCCGTGCTCATTGGCATCTTGGGCGCCGGCTGTGCGCAGGTCCCGGCCAGCCGGCCAGAAATGGATCTGTCCGGACAAGTGGCAGTGGAACGCAACGATCACGCAGTTGCTTTAGCCGATGAAAGTATTACGGGCGTGCCGGGTTCACCCAGCGCCACCACGACGATCGACGGGAAGCAGCTCCCGCCGCCGTCGCAGAAGTTCGAGGGAAAGATCGGACGCACTGCTGCCGATTCCAAGCCCTACTGGCCGGCGCGCGTCGTGCCACCCAAGGGGGCGCCGAACATCCTGCTGATCATGACCGACGACGCCGGCTATGGCGTTGCGAGCACCTTTGGAGGGGTGATCCCGACCCCGGCGCTGGACCGGATTGCCAAAGCAGGTCTGCGCTACACGAACTTCCATTCTACGGCGCTGTGTTCGCCAACGCGGGCGGCGCTGATCACTGGCCGCAACCACCACTCGGTTGGCTTTGGCGTTGTCGCGGAGCAGGCAACGGGCTTCCCCGGCTACGACAGCTTCATCCCGAAGGACAAGGCGACTATCGGCAGGATCCTGAAAGACAACGGTTACCGCACCTCCTGGTTCGGGAAGAACCACAACACGCCGTCCTTCCAGGCGAGCCAGGACGGCCCCTTCGACCAGTGGCCCATCGGCATGGGCTTCGAGTACTTCTACGGTTTCATGGGTGGAGACACTAACCAATGGGAGCCCGGCAACCTCGTCCGCAACACGACGCCGATCTATCCTTTTGTTGGCAATCCGGGCTACAACCTTACGACCGCCATGGCCGACGAGGCGATTGACTATATGAATCGCATCAGCGCTCTCTCTCCGGACCAGCCCTTCTTCGTCTATTACGTGCCTGGCGGCACTCATGCACCGCATCACCCGACGCCGGAATGGATTAAGAAGATCAGCGATATGCACCTCTTCGACCAGGGATGGAACAAGCTGCGCGAGCAGATCTTCGAGAACCAGAAGAAGCTCGGCGTGCTTCCTGCTGATGCCAAGCTCACCCCCTGGCCCAAAGACATACTGAAGGAGTGGGACCAACTCACTCCTGACGAGAAGAAGATGTTTATCCGCCAGGCTGATGTCTTCGCCGCCTACGCGGCCTATACCGATAACGAGATCGGCCGGGTGATCCAGGCCGTCGAAGATCTGGGCAAGCTTGACAACACCCTGATCATCTATATCGAGGGTGACAACGGTACGAGCGCCGAAGGAACGCTGAACGGCACACCGAACGAGGTTGCTATGTTCAACGGCGTTGATGTCCCGGTGGAGGCCCAGCTCAAGTACTTCTACGATGCCTGGGGATCCAACAGGACCTACAACCACATGGCTGTGCCGTGGGCCTGGGCCTTTGACACGCCGTTCACGTGGACCAAGCAGATCGTCTCGCACTTTGGCGGTACCCGTCAGGGGATGGCGATCTCGTGGCCCAAGGTGATCAAGGACACGGGCGGCGTCCGCAATCAGTTCCACCACGTTATCGACATTGTGCCGACGATCCTCGAGGCTACCGGCCTTGCGCAGCCGGAGTATGTGGATGGCATCAAGCAGAGCCCGATCGAGGGTGTCAGCATGATGTACACCTTCGACAAGACCAATGCGAATGCGCCGTCTACCCACAAGACTCAGTACTTCGAGATGATGGGCGACCGCGCGATCTACCACGACGGCTGGATGGCAAGCACCAAGGTCATGCGCGCTCCCTGGGTGCATTATCAGCCCAAGGAGAGTGTACTGGATTACCCGTGGGAGCTGTACAACCTGACCAGGGACTGGACGCAGTATGAAGATGTCGCCGCCAAGAACCCGGAAAAGCTGAAGGAGATGCAGGACCTTTTCTGGAAGGAAGCTGAGAAGTACCAGGTGCTGCCGCTTGACTCATCGATGGTTACGCGGCTCATCACGCCGCGGCCGAGCATCACGGCGGGCCGCAATGTCTTCACCTGGACCCGGCCGCTGACCGGTACGCCGAATGGCGACGCACCGAGCATTCTGAATACCTCGTACTTTTTCAAGGCCGAGATTGAGGTCCCGCAGGGCGGGGCAGACGGGATGCTGATAACCCAGGGCGGCCGATTCGGGGGTTATGGGTTCTACCTGCTCAAAGGCAAACCCGTGTTCCTCTGGAACCTGGTGGATCTGAAGCGCATCCGCTGGGAAGGCCCCGAGACGCTGTCACCCGGCAAGCACACGCTGGAGTTCGACTTCAAGTATGACGGACTCGGTCCGGCCACAATGGCGTTCAACAACTACAGCGGGATAGGCCGCGGCGGCACCGGCGTGCTGAAGGTCGATGGCAAGGAAGTTGCCACACAGGAAATGCAGCACACGATTCCGTTCATCCTGGCATGGGACGAGAACCTTGACATTGGCTCGGACACCGGATCACCCGTTGACGACAACGACTACCAGGTGCCGTTCACCTTCACCGGCAAGATCATCAAGATCACGCTCACGATCGACCGGCCGAAGCTGACGCCTGACGACATCAAAAAGCTCAAGCAGGCCGAGCTTGAAAAGAATACAAGTGACTAGCATCAAGAGCACAGGCGGCCCTGAAAAGGGCTGCCTGTGTAGCGTGCTAGCGGTCAGTTGATAGGCTGATGACGTTCAAAGAGTATCCGCCGTGGATGAAGGCGGTGAGCTTATCCATCGCGACGATCGTCTCTTTTAAGGTGATGCGGTTGGACGTGGACTTCAATCAAGGTGAGTGTCAATGTTGACGCTGTAATTGCTCCTGCTTCAATGCCGCTCAATTGCTTTTCGCAGAGAGGAAAATAGCGCGACAGTCACGTGAAAGAGCATCTGGATCAGTAACTCCACAATGGCGGTTACATTACTGATTGTCGTGATAATTTTAAATTACTGAACCCTTAATGTTTAATGCCACTTCAGGATTGAGTGGAGGTAGTCACTAGATGTAGCATCATCCTTCTGAGACCTTATTAAAGATTAACCCACTGAGAATGCAGGCTTTTTATCCGGAACCGTCTGCTTTTGAGACTCATATCCTCGGCTATATTTTGAAGTTACCTGAACTCGTTCTGGAAGGACCGTATTAACCTGACCGTACTCAGACTCCAACCGATCAATGATCGTCAGAATATCGGCGTTGAGCTGTAATATTTTCGTGAAGTGACGATCTACCGCTTCTTTGTCATCTTTTTTCAACGCTTCATAGACCTGACGCCCGGACTCGTGCAGCAGTTTGTGCAGTGAGGAAAGCTGCGAGAAAGAGTTTAGGCTGCCGAATAAATCCCGTCCTTCACCGTGGAGCCATCTGCCCATTCTCGATTTTTCGGGATTAAACTCATCGGGAACGTAAAGAGTCTCCTTGTTGTCAAAAAGGTCTATCACCCGATGGATCCATAAAATATAATCGGCTTTCAGGATCCGAACCCGGAGAACCGGATCGGTATAATTATTAAGCAATTTGAGAAATTCCTTGGCGCCCACCCCAAATTTGTTAAACGACTCTATCATCTCCTTGACCGTGTGTGTACTTTCCTGGGCGTCCTTGGTGATGCCCGTCAAATTGTGAGAGACATCCTCCGAGGTGGCTGATTGCTCCTCAGTGGCGCTCACAACCTGATTGACCATGGTGGACACATTCTCGAAACTCTGATAGATGGTTTCAAATGAATCATCCATACGGCTGGCAAGCGACTCGGTGACCTTGGCTTTTTCGACCGCCAGGCCCATCATCTTTGTCGCGTCGTCAGTTCCCGTGCGTATCGAACTCAAGATATTATTTATTTCAGACGTGGCACTTGCCGTGCCTTGGGCCAGTTTTCTCACTTCGTCCGCGACAACGGCAAACCCTCTGCCCTGTTCTCCGGCGCGGGCCGCTTCGATAGCGGCATTAAGCGCCAGGAGGTTCGTCTGGTCGGCGATCCTATTGATGGTGCCGAGTATATCATCGATTTTCTGGGAAAATTCCGCCATGATTTTGACTTTTCCCGCCGCCATATCGAGATGCTGATTCACTTCGGTTATCGATGCAATCGTCTGTTTCACGATGTCCTTGCCCTGAGAGGTGATGTTTCTGGCTTGCTCTGTTTTTTTGGCCATCATCCCCACATTGTTGGATATCTCGTTCGTAGTGGCCGACATTTCTTCTGTAGCCGCCGCGGCTGACGTTGTCCGATCGAGATCATTGACCACTTTTTGCGCAACTTTTCTGCCGTGGATCGTAAGCGCAGTCGCATCGTTCAAAATCTGGACTGTTTTGCCTGATACGTCTCTTATCATCTGCTGGATCGACACCAATATCTTATTTACGTCCCCCGACAAATGTCCTATCTCGTCTCGGCCTTCCGCATGGACCGTGACCCGCAAATCGCCGTCTGCAATAAGGTCCACTTTTTCAGTGATATCGGCCAATGGTTTGGTGATGATTCTTGCGGCAGTCGTACTGGCAAGAAGAGACAATGCGATGGCAATCGCTAGGACCGCAACAAACACAATGAGCGTCGATCGCTGGGCGCTCGTGCTTTGGCCATCCTCAAGGTCAAATACGGTCTTAAGATCTTTCTCCACATCCTGATAACTTGCGTCTGATGCAGTCATAACAATCGGAGGCACATTCAGGCCTGTTGACAGAATATCGCGTAGTTTCTGCACCTGCGTCGAATACTTTTGAATATGTTCAATTGCAGCAGAATACAGTTTTTTCTCCTCATTATCTTTTCCGCCTGTGCTGATATCGCGCTGAAGAGACCCTGCTATTCTGTTGACCCGATCTATCTCCTCATTTACAAGCGTTTCAAACTTTGTCGAATCATAGTTTGCGCCTGCCTGCATGAGAAGCCGATAAAGGCTCGTATGCACATTTGCAAGATCGTTTAGCGCCTCCGCACTCATTCGATAATCTCTAAAATATCCTCTCTGAGCATCAATACCTCGCCAGGAAAATACTGAAAAGATCAGCAAAAAAACTATCACGATCAAAGGCGCAATCAGCAACTTATGGAGCATCTTCAGGTTATTAAGCTGTTTCAACATAATCGCCATCCTTCTTATAAATCAGGCTTACCTCGCCAGGCGTGCCTAACCTGGATTCTCCAAGGTAATTACCAGTTCGGTAAGAAACGTGCATCGAATAGCACTTGGAATTTTATACAGTAACAGACATGTTCCCACAGAATCATTATGTTGCATGATAAAATACAGATATTATTTATACGCCCCGCATCCGACAATAAAATCATCTACTTTTTCAATATAGGCCCTTTTCTCCTCGACTTTTTTACTAATAGGGTTGGGGAATTTGTAGTCCTGCCAGCCTTCTCCCTTTGTCTTGGCGATTTCAATCCGTTCCTTGACAAAAAATTTTCCGTCAGCGTCTGTCAATTCACTAAGATCCTTCCCAACCATCTTTGGATTTTGGCCATGCGCCAGGACCTTGCCATTCAGGTCGTAGACGAAAATGTACAGATCACGGTCAGTGAATCGGCCGTTCTTCTTTGCAAATTCAGCGAAGGCCGTGTTCTTACCGCTCTCCTTGATGAAGACAATTGCCTTTTTTACCATCGCCTTGGCCTCTTCAGGCGTGCTTCTGTTGGCGGCAAAAGCAAGACTTGTCAATAGCAGGCTCATTCCCAGAAATAGCAATGCGATTTTTTTCATGTTTTTTATCCTCCCTTATATATTTTCCCGGCGCAAAGCGTAATAATATTCCTAAAATATAGAGAACGATTTACACCTTCGTCGTCTGTGTTTTTCTTACCGCTCAGCCACGCTAAAACTTAAAAAAAATTATATCAGGTGTAAAGATTCGGGTACCCTTTTTCAAATATCAATTAGCAAGAAAAGCCTGTTGCATTGTGAAACGCATGCTTGTTTTCTCTACCACTTCGTAGCTTATTTCTTCAAAGAGATGTGCCACGTCGGTAAAAGTCCGCAGCACATCAGGATCAAAGTGCGAAGGCGATGTCCGTCCATCCCCGTCAATGATTATGTTGCATGCGGTTGCATGGTCAATCGAAGGCTTATACGGTCTCTGACTCCGTAATGCATCGTACACATCAGCCAGCATGACAATCCTTCCTTCAAGAGGGATTGCATTCCCTTTCAGGCCGTTCGGATATCCCGTCCCGTCCCAACGCTCGTGATGGTTCAATGCGATAGATGCAGCCATCTGGACAGCAGGGTAACATGAATCCGCCAACATACGTGCGCCCTGTACGGTATGCTTTGTCATGATATCAAACTCGTCTCTCGTCAGACTGCCGGGCTTTAGCAATATATTGTCTGGAATCGCTATCTTGCCGATATCATGCATGGTGCTGGCAAACGACAAATTATTAATGAAATTTTGCGGTTTGTTCATTGCTTCGGCAAGCTTGCTGGAGTACATCCCGATCCGTCTAATGTGCGAACCGGTATCATTGTCACGAAACTCCGATACGACGATGAGACGCTGGAAGAGTTCTGTGCCCATATGCTGCATTGTGATAAAGGCATCGTTCAATTGCCGGGTCTTAACCTTCACGTTGCTCTCAAGTATTGCCTTATGAGTCTTATCAGCTTGCCTGGCTTTCCTGAAATCGATCGCCCGCTTCACAGAACTCATCAGTTCTTCGGGATGGTAGGGCTTGGTTACAAAGTCAAAAGCATTTTTTTTGACTGCAGCGATCGCCATGTCGAGTTCAGCATATCCCGTCATAAGGATGACGGGCATATCAGGATCTATATCGTGAATTTTATTCAGGAGCTGAATGCCCGTGATGTCCGGCATCTTGATGTCCGACAGAACGGCATCAAATTCTTCGGTGCATATATTGTTGATAGCCACCTGTGGGTCTTCGCAGGAGACAACGTTGTAACCCTCTTCGCGGAACAGCAACGAGGTGACCCTGAGCGCAGCCTCATTATCATCGACAATCAGCAGTGAGTCCCGCAATAATCCGCTCATATGCACCTCTTTCTTTGGCGACTATGCCGGTTGTTTGGCCGTTACGCGGCAAAGATCGATAAGGCCGAAATTGCAGATTTCCCTAAGCAGCTGTTCTCGACTAACGGGCTTGACAATATATGACGTGGCACCGCCCTTATAGTATGAGGCAAAAACCGTTTTGGGGGAGTCCAGTGCCGAGATCATAATCACCTTAACCTCATTGTGATTGTTCAGCCCTGCCGATTTTTCAAATTCACGGATCTTCTCCAGTGCCTCCTGCCCATCCACCTTCGGCATCATGATGTCCATGCAGATCAGATCGTACGGCTTCTTATCCTCCCATGCAAGGCGATAGGCTTGGATGGCCTCGCTGCCGTCAACGGCGATATCACAGTCTGCAAAGGGTGAGATGATATCCTTCAGGATGAGGCGCGATACGAAATCGTCTTCTACAATCAAGGTCTTCATGTTGATGCCCTCCCGGCAAACAAAATTAATTTTCTGCGTGAGACATTGGCGTACCTGTCACTGAACCTTCCATGTTATGTTTAATCCACTCGTCATGAAGAAGTACAAATAGCGCTTTTGACCGTTCAAGATCACCTTTCCTTGCGGCAAGCTGAATCCTGAACGCATCATCGGAAATCTTTGCGCAATTCGCGGTTGCGGCGCTATCCTTCAGCTTCTGCGCATATTCTTCAATAAGGATATCGTTCCGGAGAGCGACTGCGTTTTTCAACTTGCGGATACATTCAGGCACATCCAAAACGCCGCTGTCATTGTCGTCTCGCGGGAGGCTGTTTTTTTCTTCATCAGGCCTGACAGACCACGTGATCCAATCATCAGAGCCTTGTTCATCAGATGCCCTCGTTTTTAACCTCTGAAGTCCAACCCGCGCGGTAGCCTGAAATGAACTGCCCTTTCCGATCTCGCTATCAACTTGGATATGACCACCCATCATCTGCGCGAGTCTGTTTGCAATGCTGAGCCCAAGTCCGGTGCCGCCGTATTCCCGAGTGGTCGAACTGTCAATCTGCCGGAAGGACTCGAAAATCAGGTTAATGCGATTTCCCGGTATTCCAATGCCCGTATCGCGAACGGCAAAACGCAGCAAGATCGAGTCATCGGTCCGATCATCCGCTGTTACGGCGATCGTTACTTCACCGTGATGGGTGAACTTGATCGCATTATTAGCCAGGTTCGTAATTATCTGTCTCAGACGTCCGGCATCTCCAAAAAGGAGGTCTGGCACCTCAGGGGGGATTGTGCACAGGAAGCTCAAACCTTTTTTACGAAGTTCCAGGAGAAGGGGACTGACAGAAGTCTTTACGGTTTGTCTCAAGCTGAAGTCGTACTGGTCGAGATCAAGCTTGCCTGATTCGATCTTCGATACATCCAGGATGTCGCTAATGAGGCCCAACATTGCATGAGCCGATGTTTTGCACATACTGAGATATTCACGCTGTTGCCGGGTCACCTCCGTATTGAGCAGCAGGTCAAGCATTCCGATCACTCCGTTCATGGGGGTTCGGATCTCATGACTCATATTTGCCAGAAACTCCGATTTAACGCGAGAGGACTCGAGCGCTGTTATTTGTGCCTGCCGACTCTCCTCCTCCGCTTTCTTTCGAACGGTGATGTCCCTGACAATGTGGATCACCCCAATCAATTCATTCTTGCTGTTGAAGCGTGGGATCGCCCTGAATTCAAGGTGCTTGTTCAGGTGCGGCTCGAAGGTTTCAAAATTAATGGGCTTCCCGGTTAGTAACGAAGCGCAGGACGGGCACCCTTGGGGAGGTGCGTCGGTCCCATGGTATAGCTTGCAGCATTTTGACTTGCCCGGAATAAGCGATGACATCTGCAGGGCTTCCCGCGCGGACTTATTTGCAAAAACGATGCTGTAATCTTTATCATGAATGGTGATCATGTCCGTTATGGTGTTAAACGTATTTTCCCAATCCTGGGCGGATTGAAATACCGTTTCTTCAAGCACGGTTACCGCATGCTTATTCCCCTCTTTTCGGTCGAATTCTCGAACCGCCCGTTCCACAGTATGGATCAGCTGCTGAAGCTGGTCCGGCTTGATAATGAAATCAAAAGCCCCTTTTTTTACGGCCACAATCGCCATGTCCAGATCCGCTTGCCCAGACATCAGGATCACGGGGATGTCCTGGTTCCTTTCATGTATCTTTTCGAGAAGCTCCAGGCCGGATAGCTCAGGCATTTTAATGTCTGAGATCACTGCGGAATAAGAGTTCATTTGCACGAGCTTAAGGGCAGTTACGGGCTTGTCGGAAGAATCCACATGGTATCCGTGAAGCTCCAACATCTCTTTGAGGGTCTCCAACACGGTCGTATCATCGTCAACGAGGAGAATCCTCTGGTTGGCATGAATGTTCATCTCGTCACCGCCTCAGACGGCACTTTTCGGGAGGTCCACATAATTTCTTGCGCCATTCTCGAAAGAGGCGCTACTTTGTCAACGCCGCCCAACTTGATAGCCTCGTTCGGCATGCCAAAGACAACGCAGGAGTCCTCGTCCTGAGCAATCGTATAAGCCCCGGCTTCCTTCATCTCGAGCATTCCGCGCGCACCGTCATCACCCATGCCGGTCATAATTACGCCGATGGAGTTCCTGCCCGCATACCGTGCTGCTGACCGGAACAGAACGTCCACGGACGGACGGTGGCGCGACACAAGCGGCCCACTTTTGATCTCGACATAATAGCGTGCTCCGCTCCGCTTAAGCAGTATATGGTAATTCCCCGGAGCGATTAACGCCTGCCCGGTAAGCACTGTATCGTTATCTTCCGCTTCCTTGACCGAGATGCGGCAGAGGCCGTCGAGCCGTTTGGCGAAGGCTCTCGTGAAGTGCTCCGGCATGTGCTGGACGATCACGATACCTGGGGCATCTGGCGGCAATGCTTCAAGAAAAATCCTGAGTGCTTCTGTGCCGCCGGTGGATGCCCCCACAACAATAACCTGCTCCGTGGTCTGTACCATTGCGCGGGAGGCGGGTTTCTCGATCATTACATCGGCGCTCAGCTTTGGTGACACGTTATGTGCTGTTGCTGATATTTTCCTGATCCGGGCCAGGGAGGCCGCTTTTACCGCGTCACAGATGCGTATGCTGGATTCATGCAGGAACTGCCTGGTTCCCAGCCTGGGCTTTTCGATGATGTCCACAGCCCCATACTCCAGCGCCTTAAGTGTGGTCTCCGAACGGCCGCCGGTGAGGCTTGAGCAGATGACCACGGGGATAGGGTGCTGGCTCATGATCTTCTGGAGGAACGTAATGCCGTCCATGCGCGGCATTTCAACGTCCAGGGTAATGACGGCCGGTATCTCATGCCGCATTTTGTCCGCTGCCACAAAAGGATCAGATGCAACGGCCATGACCTCGATCCCGGGGTCGGCTGCAAGGATATCCGCAAGCGTCTGGCGAACCACCGCGGAATCATCGACTATGAGCACTCTGATTTTTTTTTTCATTTTGGCATTTTATAGATCGTCGGGGCTACTGAAACCAGGGGCAAATCCATGCCGTTGAGGGTTTCGGAGTGGCCCAGAAAAAGGTAGCCGCCCGGCGTCAAGTGGCGACAGAACTTATCCATCAGTTGCTCCTGCATGGGCCTGTCAAAATAGATGATGACGTTACGACAAAAGATCACATCAATCTTGTCACGTATGTTGAAATGGTTATCCATGAAGTTGAGTTTCTGAAAAGTGATCTTTTGCCGGAGCCAGGGCACGATGCGTACGAGGCCCTTACGACTGTCCTTGCTTCGCAGCAGATACTTTGACTTTAGCTCCTCAGGGACGGGGGACACGCTCTCCTGAGGGTATATGCCGAGCTTGGCTTTCTCCAGCACACGAGTGCTGATATCCGTAGCCAGGATCGAGAAATCAAAGCCCGGCCGGATCCCTGCAAATTCGCTCAAGATCATTGCGAGAGTGTACGGTTCTTCACCGGTGGAGCAGCCGGCGCTCCAGACAGTGAGCAGTTTCCGGATGCCCCCTTCATAGGAACTGATCAGTGCTGGCAAGGCCCGCAATACAAGATACTCAAAGTGGGATCGTTCTCTGAAGAAGTCTGTCTTATTCGTGGTAATTGCGTCGATACAGTGAGTAAGTTCGCGGCTTTTTCCTTCGTCGGAGAATAAGTATTCACAGTAATCTCTGAACGAGTTGATGCTGAGGGCCCGGAGGCGTTTCTGCAGCCGGGATTCGAGCATGACTCTTTTGGAAAGAGGCATTTTGATTCCGCATTCCTCGTGAATGAACGTGCTCAGGCTGTGCAGGTCATCACTGGACAGTGAGGGCGTCCCGAAAACGGCTTTTGATGATGTGTCTGTGGTGACCATAGGAGTGTCATCCATCTAATACGATTCCAGATCAATAGCGTCTAGTACAAAGACTGTATCGGAAGCCCGCGTGCTCCCCTCCCGGTCTTCCCCTGGAAGCAGGTGGAACTGGAAAATTCCCTACCCTTCAAGGGAGGGCTAAGGGGGAGATGGGGACATGGCGGATATGACAAAGTGGCATTACACCACAACCCCGTCGGTGTTTTGCAGGTCGGACAGCTCGTCCGGCGAGAACACCTTGTCGATGTCAAGGAGCATGAGAAAGCGATCATTGTGCTTCCCTATGCCCTTAATGAAATCAGTTTTCAGGTGCGTGCCGATCCGCGGCGCCGGTTCAATCTGGTCGGTTCCCAGGTCCATCACCTCCTGGACGGAATCCGCCAGCACGCCGAGAATGACGCTCTCATTGTTGACCTTCACCTCGGCGATGATGACGCAAGTGTTCACCGTCTTCTCGGTCGCCGTCATCCCGAACTTCAGTCGGAAATCGATGACTGGGACAACGCTCCCCCGGAGATTGATGACGCCACGCATGAAATCGGGCATCCTTGGAACTCTGGTGATGGTCGTGAAGTCCAGCACTTCGCGGACCGTGGATATATCAAGGGCAAAGATCTCGTCCTGGAGCTTGAAGGTCAGGTACTGGGTCGTTTGACTTATTTCTGCTACGCTCATGGAAAGCCTCCTTTACGATTTCGAGCTCTAGATTGCGGTATGGAACCAAAAAAGTACTTGGTTGATATTTACCCCGTTTCCAAATACGCAATCTGAAATAGCATTCCGCAAGTCCTAGTATTTATCAAACTCATTGTCCAGTTTATCGTGGCCATTGCCGTTGCCCATATCGATCTTAACACCGCTGCCCACAGCGGCCAGTTCTCTTGGTTCCTGAACGTCCCGCTTCTTTGCAACTGATTTGTGCGCAACAGGCGTGTGGGCTACCTTATGGGCAGTGAACTGAGTATGGTCCGATTTTGTTGCCTTGTGCGATTGGTAGTCCGTCGTGTCGATCAACGAGGCGATCAGGCTCTGGAGCTGTTCTGCCTGGCCAGACATTTCTTCCGCTGTTGAAGCAAGCTCTTCCGACGCGGCAGCGTTCTGTTGGATCACGGTGCTGAGCTGCTGGACCGCTTTGTTGATCTGCTCGACGCCCTGGTCCTGCTCCCTGCTTGCGGTGCTGATCTCCTGCACAAGCTCGGCGGTCTTCTTGATGTCCGGCACGAGCTGGTTCAGCATCTTGCCTGTTCTTTCCGCATCCTTCACACTGCTGGACGACAATTGGCTGATCTCTGCCGCAGCCTCCTGGCTCCGCTCCGCAAGCTTCCGGACTTCCGATGCCACGACCGCGAATCCCTTGCCATGCTCGCCTGCCCGTGCCGCCTCAATGGCCGCATTCAGGGCAAGCAGGTTGGTCTGACGGGCGATCTCCTCGATGATCGATATCTTGCTCGCGATGTCATTCATGGCGTTCACGGTTACCGCAACAGCTTCTCCGCTCTCTGTGGCGTCACTTGAGGCTTTTGCTGCGATCTTTTCAGTCTGCAGGGCATTGTCCGTGTTCTGCCTGATGTTCGCGGACATCTGTTCCATGGACGAGGTGGTCTCCTCAACTGAAGACGACTGCTCGGTCGATCCTTGCGATAGTTCCTCGGAGCTTGAACTTACTTCCTGGCTTGCGGCTGCGACATTGTCCGCCACGGTCTTTACCTCGCGCAGGACGTTGGTCACACTGCGCGTGATAAGGAAGGCCATTACAAATCCGACAACCAACGCGATGACTCCCAAAGTGATCATCAGGATGAGGGCTGTTTTATGGGCCTCTTGCGCTTCAACGAAACGGAACTTATTCCGGTCCTCCTGGTATTTTGCATCTTCGTCAATCGCATCGAGCCATTTTCGGACTGCGGGCCGGGCCTCATTGAGCATAAAAGCCTGGGCCTCGGCATCCTTTCCGGCCAGGGCCAGCTCAATTACCTTATTATTCGTAGGACGTGCTGCTTGCTGTGCATCATTGATCCTGCCGAGAATTTCCCTGCCTTTGTCATCATTGGTAAGTTTCTCGAGTTTGGCCAGCGCCTCACTGTACTTTTCGCGTTCCGTGTCGATATCTTTATTGAATTCAAGGCGTTTTGCGCGGTCTTTTATCAGCAGCATGTTCCGGAGCTGTATGGATACCTCGCGGACAGTATTGCCCATATCGCTGATAACCACCAGACGTGCGCTGTTGACATTTACAATCCGATCCAGTTTATCCTGGATCAACTCCATCCTCGAAATGCCGACAAGGATCAAAACGATTAAAAGCACCATTATCGATCCAAACCCTAACGTCAACCGTGTACCAATTTTCATCCTGTTAAACATGCCTGATTTCTCCTTTCGCTGCGGTTATTAATTTTAGCCCTTTTGATTATTGCCTCTCAACGTATACCGCCGAGCGTTGATCCCGCTAATGTCTCTCATTATCCTATGATCCATGTGTGTCGTTAATTGCCATGATTGTGCATGTTCGTTTCCTTTTGTTCTGTCTGTTGAATCAGTCGTGGTATATCCAAAATAAGCGCGACGCTGCCGTCTCCCAGAATCGTTGCCCCGGATATGCCCTCGATGTCCTTGTAGACGTGGCCAAGGTTCTTGATCACTGTCTGGTGTCCGCCGATAACGCGGTCTACCACGAAACCGGTCCGTTGACCGTCCATGGAAACGATCACAATCTGTTCTATGGATGGCCTTTCTCCGGTGATCATGAATTGTTTGCGGAGCCTTATGTAGGGCACTACCTGTCCCCGCACGTGCGCCAGGTCTCTGCCATGAGACGCATTAACGTCATCGCGGGTCAATTGCACGCATTCCTCCACCAGGGAAAGCGGTATGATGAACGATTCCGCGCCGATCTTGACCAGGAGCCCCTCGATAATCGCGAGGGTGAGGGGAAGTTTCAGTGTTATCGTCGTGCCCGAACCTTTTTCGCTGCTGATCTCGATTGAGCCGCGCAGGGACTCAACAGCACGTTTTACCACGTCCATACCTACGCCGCGGCCTGATACATTCGTAACCTTTGTCGCGGTGGAAAAGCCCGGCGCGAGGATGAGCGAAAAGATCTCCTTTTCCGTCAGCTTGGCATCGGAAGATATAAGCCCTTTTTCTACGGCCTTTGCGCGGATCACATCAGGGGCAAGGCCCCTGCCGTCGTCTTGGACCTGTACGAGCACATGGGCGCCTGAATGCCTTGCGTACAGGCGGACCGTGCCAATACGCGGCTTGCCGGCAGCCACGCGATCTTCCGGCTGTTCAATACCGTGATCGATGCTGTTCCTCAGGATATGTACCAGCGGGTCATTCAGTTTTTCTATGACCGTTTTGTCCAGCTCGGTTTCCGCACCCTCTGTCGTGAGCTGGATCTCCTTGCCGAGCTCCCCGGAGAGGTCGCGTACTAGACGGTTGAATTTGCTGAAGGTGGACCCAATGGGCAGCATGCGGATGCCCATGGTGGTGTCGCGGAGCTCGGCAGTGAGACGTTCTACAGCCTCGGCGATCGCAGGTATCTTTGTTTTCTTTAACTTGACCGCGGTCTGGCTGAGAAGTGACTGGAGCGTAACTAGTTCGCCCACAAGATCAACGAGTTTGTCCAGTTTCTCCGACGACACCCGGATGCTCGATGCGGAATCCGCAGCCTGTTTTTTCGCCTGATGCGCTCTCAAATGCTGCTGCTCAGCAAGCGCGGAAGTTATGGTGTCCGCTTCCAGGGCACCCATCTCAACAAGGACCTGGCCGAGCCTTTTTTGAGCGAAAAGTCCCTTTTGGATGATCTCGGGAGTTACCTCGCCTCGCTCCAGGAGGATGTCTCCGAGTTTCTTCTGTTCGGCACCGTCGTTATCAACCGTAGTTTCAATGAGGTCGATCTTCACCTCGGCGTCATCCTGAATAAAGAGGAAAATGTCCCTCACCGCATTGAGCCCTTTACGGGTCGTGAGGATCACGTTCCAGACCAGGTAGCAGGATTCAGCGTTCAGCTCATCCAGGGACGGGACATCCTGTGTTCGTGCCGTGATGGTGCACTCACCCAGGCGGCAGAGTTCGTTCAGCAGGCCGAGGGGGTCAATGCCTCGGAATGCGATGTCCTGGGGCGGGCTGAAGTGGATCCTGCAGGTGATCTCCTGGCCCACAGATTCCGGCTGCGGGATCTCAACAACAGAGGGAGGGAGATGCTCTCCTTTGACAATCGCAGGCTGTGCAGGGATAAGCTTGCGCAAGGAGGTGATGATTGTTTGGGCCTTGTCCTTATCGTCTTCCGAAGTGCCTTCGGAAGCGTCGAGCAGGGACCGGATATGGTCCCGTGACGCAAGGGTAAGATCGATGAGTTCTTTTGTGACGGGAATTGAATTGTTCCGGACCAGGTCGAACACGGTCTCGACCTCATGAGTGAATTTGGAGATCGTCTCAAACCCGAACATCGCTCCGGAGCCCTTGATGGTGTGCATGGCTCTGAAGACCCTGCCGATGAGGTCAACATCATCGGGCCGTTCCTCCAGCTCGAGCAGCGACGTTTCCAATTCGGCAAGCAGTTCACGGGCTTCTTCCTTAAAAGCTCCGCGGTGTTTATCCTTGATATCGCTCATATGCGGGCCTCACTTTTCATTCCAGGGACAGGTTTTGTCTGCAGGGCACGCGGCGGTGCGGCCATAACCGGCCATGACGATAGCGTCCCGGAGCGCCTCGGGCAGTTGCCCGCTCAACGCCAGATCCTTGTCGGCCTTCATTGCAAAGCGGTGTGCGGAGCAGAGCACCTGAAGGCCGAACAGATCCACCTTACTGACCCCCGTCATGTTGAGTTTCAAAGAGTGCCGGCCCTCTAGTGCGTCAAGAAAAAATCTTTTCAGTTCTTCCGCGTGATCGATGATCATCTCACCCTCGATGACCAGAGAACCGGATCCGCCTGATTGTTCGACTCGTGTCTTAAGCATGGCGCCCCCTGTTATTTCGCAAGTTTATTGACTGTTTCCAGCAAGGCGTCCGGAGAAAAAGGCTTGACGATCCATCCACTCGCACCGGCCTTTTTTCCTTCCTCCTTTTTGTCAGCTTGCGATTCCGTCGTAAGCATGATGATGGGGGTAAATCTGTTTGCCGGACTTCCCCTGAGCTGTTTGATCAAGGTGATGCCGTCCATCCCAGGCATGTTGAGATCGGTTATGACCATGTCGATTTTCAAGCCGTTTGATTTGGTCACGGCATCTTTGCCGTCAACTGCGACGATCACCTCGAAGCCGGCGCTGGTGAGGGTATACTCAACCAGCTGTCGCATGGATGCGGAGTCGTCGGCTATCAGTATTTTTTTGGCCATTGCTTTCTCCTCCTTGGATACGGTGTGGGGGCGGTTCGTTTGTATTTGCTCATTCGGCAGCCCTGCACGGTCAGCGGTTTCTAGCGACAGATTCCCGCAGGGTCCTTCGCTCTGCTTCCATGGTGTACATCTGTTCGAGGTGGGAAAGGTCGGTGCAGCCAGCCTGACGACTGCCGGCGGCAGTCTCTTTGTCAAGTTCACCTATTTTTTGTGCGGTTTCGACCAGTTCGGTTTTGAGCACCTGCAGGGGTTCTATGACGTGCTCGATGCGTTGCCGTGTTATGTCCTGGAACTGCATGGACATGAGGATCCCGCTGACGTCCCGCGCGAGCGATTCGCTTTCACCGGTCAGTTCCTCGAGCTCCTTTGCCGCAGTGTGGTTCGCTTCATCTATTTTATTCAAGGCGTTCACGACAACCAGTTCTGATTCCTCTGATTTACGGCCGCTTTCGGATATCCTTTGTCCGGTCTCTGCATACATTTCTTTTATATTGTTATCTATGGTGGCGATGCGTTTTCGTATTTCAAGCGCGGATGCATTCGACCTGTCTGAAAGTTTACGCACCTCATCGGAGACTACGGCAAAGCCTCGCCCCTGTTCTCCCGCCCTTGCTGCCTCGATGGCGGCATTCAGGGCCAGCAGATTGGTTTGGTTCGCGATGGATTCGATTTCGTTCACGATAGCGCTGATATTATTCATATGTGCAATGATCGCTTCCATGTCCTTGACTGACTGCGCCTCGCGGTCAGCACTAGCCTTTATGCTGTCAATGACCTCCAGAAGCGTTTTTCTAATGACATCGAGAAGCGTGCCGCTGTTGTCATTACCGGAATAGGCGCTGAGCGACTGTGACGTTTTTTTTGCCTGGGACCGGGACCGATCTACGATGCTCATGAATCGGTTCCCGAGCTCGAGGGCCGCTGTTTCAGTCTGCTGCATGACCTCTCCAAGCTGTCCGGTAAGCACCGGGATGAGCTTCGACTGCTTGGACAGGAATCCTGAAAAAGAACTCAAGGAAGAATCCCGTTCCGATCGAAGCTGTTTCAACGTTTCTTCGTGTTTAGAGAGGAATAGGCTGGTGTTGTGACGTATCAGTCGGTAGGTGAAGGCAATAGTTACCGAAAACAGTATGCATGCGAGGAGGATCCGGGATGCCCCGTGTTCGATAAAGACGGGCAACAGCATGGAGAGCATACCGACGGCAATTTTCCCGGTAAGTTTCCAGTCAGAGTTCATATGAGGTCAACCTTTTTCCTTCCGCGACTCGAACTTGTGCAGGTTTGAATGCGAAGTGGCCATGGTCATTCGTGGAGAACAACTGGTCATTGCGGTGGTTATATAGCAAATGTTGTGCCACTCATGATTGTATTGTTTTTATGGAGGAATGATCTTGGGCCGTTTAGCAGTGAGTATTGCAATAACCCATAGTATGGCAAAATGCACGTGCGTATTGATCCGAGTGAAGAGAGTATGGGACTAGTACCCCGTAAATTTAATTGTTGATGCTTCTACACTGTCATCCCGGCTGAAATCGTGTCGAGGTGATGCACGAAAAGGATGTCCTATACTCTAGAATCAGTTTTTCAAAGTATTACTCTTGGCAAGATTGAGAAATGCTGTTAATAAATGTAGCGAGCTGACAGTCTCAAAGATCGTCAAAGCGCCAGGCTTTTCAAGGGAAGATTTAACAGAGGAGAGCTGTAAATAAAAATAACATGAGCAAAGTGGTTGTTTCGGAGTCGGCGGCGCTGGATGGCGCGGGTACTTCTGCAAAATTGAAAGGTGTACGCTCTAGTCAAGTCGTAAACCGGACGAAGAGAGAGGCCACTGTCTCACGGCCGTCCTTTGCCTCACTGCGGTAAAAAGGAGTAAACGGTTACGTTCTTCGGAAAAAACTCCGTTGCTCAATTTGCCCGATTTGTGATAAAATCGCTGTCAATGAAAACAACAGATCTTCTTCAACCGATCATGGATGTTTCTCGTCAGGCGGGCCGCGCTATTCTCGAGGTCTACGACTCGGATTTCACCGTCGAGCGGAAAGAAGACAAGAGCCCGCTGACCACGGCAGACACGAGGTCACATGGGATTATATCTGCTTTCTTAAAAAAACATTTTTCCTTTCCGGTCCTGAGCGAAGAGGGCAGGGACATCCCATACGAGGAACGGCGGAAGTGGGGATATTACTGGCTGGTCGATCCGCTTGACGGTACCAAGGAATTCGTAAAGAGACAGGGTGATTTTACCGTCAATATCGCCCTGATTCACGGGGGCAGACCCGTTGCCGGCGTGATCTATGTCCCTGTAACGGGCGTCCTTTATCACGCTCAGAAAGACGGGGGAGCGTTCAAGGTCGAAAACGGCAAAACGACAAAGCTTCCCGTCAAGAGGGAAAAGGACCTCTTAACGATTGTGGGAAGCCGTTCACACGCGACACCGGAACTCGATCAGTATATCCAGGAAATGAAGAAAAGATATGGAGAGCTTGAGGTCATTTCCTGCGGCAGCTCCCTCAAATTCTGCATGATCGCCGAGGGAAAAGCGGACGTATACCCAAGGCTCGGTCCGACCATGGAATGGGACACGGCAGCCGGGCAGATTATCGTCGAAGAGGCGGGCGGGCAGGTTATCGAGTTTGAAACGAGAGCTCCAATGCTCTATAATAAGGAAAATTTATTGAATCCCTTCTTTCTGGCAATCAGAGGCAACCGGTATTTTTAGAGGATTTTCAGGCAAGTCTGTAGAAGCTTACGCCTATTGCGTAGGTCCATAGGGACAGGTTTTTTACATTGCATCCCACCGTGTCATCTTCTTCGATGTGCAAGCCTCTTAAAAGCATACTTAGAAAAAGCGTCCCCTGCCCCCGCTTCTAAATGGGACTTTCCCGCACCTGGAGCTTATATCTGAAAGGGTAGGCATGCATGCGGAAACTCTTATAAGCAGATGGGCGGAGATTCTCGAAGATAAACCGAGGGGTCAGTTACTGTTCGGCATTTGCCAATAGAAGCCGGGATTTTTCCCCCGCTTTTGACAATGCACGTTAATCTATAGATGCGTCCAAATACTTTTTTGATGAAGGATGGGTGATACGATAGTGCGTCACGCCGGGGCTAGGTAGAAATGCTAAACTGCTTGATCTTCCGTATGATCGTTGAATAGTCGACCTTGAGTATTTCCGCAGCTTTCTTTTTGTTGCCATGTGTGAAGATAAGTGTCTTGTGGATGGCCTGTTTTTCAATTTCCAGGAGGCTTTGGTCGGGACGGTCGCTGTCCGGATATTGTTCGGAACCAATTTGTTTCGCGGTAATGAGAAACTCTATCCGCTCGGGCATGATGACGTCAGCCTCGGAAAGGAGCACCGCCCGCCTCATAACATTTTTAAGCTCCCTTACGTTGCCCGGCCAGGAATACTGTATGAGCAGTTTTTCGGCCTCCGCGGAAAAGCCCCTGATTTGTTTTTTCAGCTCCGTTGCCGCCTCATTGCAGAACCGTTTCGCCAGGAAGGGGATATCTTCCTTCCTCTCCCTGAGCGGCGGGATGATGATCATAAACTCACCAAGCCGGAAGAACAGGTCTTCCCGGAATAATTTTTCTGCCACGGCTTTTTTAAGATCGTAATTCGTCGCAGCGATGATCCGGGCGTTTATATCCACTGGTTCAGTGCTCCCCAGAGGATAGCTTTTTTTTTCCTCCACGGCCCGGAGAAGCTTGCTCTGCACAAAGGGAGACATGTTCTGCACTTCATCGATAAGCAGGGTGCCGCCTCTCGCAAGCTCGAAGAGGCCCCGTTTTTTCTTTTCAGCGCCCGTGAACGCCCCTTTTTCAAAGCCGAATAGTTCGCTCTCCACCAAGGTCTCTGGTATTGCACCCATATCAACCGTGGTGAACGGGCCTTTTTTCCGAGTGCTCAGGTTGTGGATCAGGCTTGCTATATAGGACTTGCCTGTTCCGGTCTCTCCCTGAATGATGATAGAAAAATCGCTCCAGGCAACCTGGTGTATCTTCTCAATGACTTTTTTGATGAGCGGACTCTTCCCCAACAGCCATTCAAGGGATTCTTCCACCTCGGTATTAAGCTGCTGGACCTTTTTTTCCAGTTCTCGTTTCTCCAGCGCCTTGTTCACCGTTATAATGAGATGGCTGTAATCAGGCGGCTTGAGCATGAAATCATTTGCCCCGAGCTTGATGGCCTCGACTGCGGTTGGGACATCGCCATGGGCGGTGACGATGATGATCGGCATAGTGGGATCGATCTTTCTTATCGCCCGCAGGGTCTCAATGCCGCCCATGCCGGGCATTTGCAGGTCGAGGAGAGCGATGTCAGTCTTTATTGTTCGGACAAGATCCAATGCTTCATGGCCGCCGGAAGCCTCGACAGGGGAGAATCCCTTTGCCTTCAGGATCTCAGAGAGGACCTTACGTACGTGCGGGTCATCATCTATAATAAGTATTCTATACATGAGTAAGGAATCATTGCGAGCTTCGGAAGCGGAAACAATTTTGTGATGGCATGTAAATCGAAAAAACAGAATTTGTAAAGCGCCATTCCAAATTGTGGCATCCGGCAAGCTTTATAATTTTCGGTCCTTCCGGCACGAGTGTGGGTATCACCAGGTATAGTAGTAAAACGCCATTCCGTGGGCGGGGTGAATCCGCCGTTTACTTTGCTAATAAGGCCATCTGAACACTTCATAACATATAGCTGTCAGCTGTGCCGCTCATCAAATAAAATAGTTTAGATTCATTTCCCGTTTGCCGGCTGCACGAGCTTTTCGATCAGCGCGTGCAGCGCTGCGGGCTGAATTGGTTTTGTCACATATCCCGCCGCTCCCAGTTCCATCCCGCGTTTTGTGTCCTCGTCCTTGCCTTCCGTGCTCTGGATGATGATCGGGATGTGCGAATAGCTACCGAGCGCTTTTACTTTTTGCAGAAATTCAAGCCCACCCATGATTGGCATGTTGATGTCGAGCAGTATCAGACCGATATCCGGGTGCTGCGGCAGCAAGTCCAGGGCTGCCTGGCCATTTTTTGCCGATATGATGGGGCAATTGTACCGCAGAAGGGTCATTTTATACATCTGCTGTATCAACGCCGAGTCATCAACTACCAAGATTTTGTTCAACATTCAAATCTCCTCGATTACTTGTTGTATGATGGAGCGATTACGTGGCTTCCTTATCTTCGCCCTTCGGAATGTATTTTGACGCCTAATGTCATGAGAACCATTCCCCGGGCTTCGGTCCTACCGAGATACGCACGATGTCTCTGTGGAACGCTCTACGCTGGCATTGTCCTTGAGCAGATCGAGAAGGCTCTGTTGTAATGCACAAAAACCAATTTTGAGTTCAAATCCTGAAGCCAGTCCTACTGCCTTGGTTCTTAACAGGAAAACATCGAAATCTTACACCAAAGATCGTCAGGCTAGATACAAAAGCCTAGCATTTTGGTAGGATAATCGCAATCAGGGATTCCCTATATTTCGCTTCGATTTCCCCGGGGGACAGTTGCAAAATTTGGAAACTATTACCATTATGTAGAGGGTGTGAAAGCCATCAAAGCGATGTAAGACCCTCGCGTATAGCAAGCTTAGTAAGTTCCGCGATGCTGTGAATATTGAGTTTCTCCATGATATGCTGGCGGTAAGATTCAGCCGTCTTTATACTGACTCGAAGTATGTCGGCTATATCTTTTGTTTTTTTGCCCTCTGACAAGAGTTGCAGGACTTCTCGTTCTCGCATAGTCAGGCTAAAGAGAGAAGATAATTCGCTCTTAGGGATTCGTTGTACGTAGTCTTTGATAACAATTTCGGTTATTTTCGGGCTGAGATAGGTGCCATTCTCTGCCACGGTACGCACGGCATGGACGACTTCCTCAAAGGCGCAGTCTTTCAAAAGGTATCCCGATGCACCGGCATTGATCATCTCGAGCACCGTCCGCCTTTCAGTATGCATAGAGAGCGCGATGACCTTCGCTTTAGCGCAGATCGATAAGATTTGGCATGTTGCATTAATACCGTTCAGCCCGGGCATTGAAATATCCATGATAATGATGTCCGGCATCAGTTTGGCCGCCAACTGCACAGCTTGCTTACCGTTTTCTGCTTCTCCGACGACAGTAAAGTCCTGCTGCTCCTCGAGTAATGACCGAAGTCCTTCGCGCAGCAATCGATGATCGTCTGCAAGCAGAATCTTTATAACCATGATTTCCCCTCCTGATTCATCGGCTATGTATTATTTATTGGATCGGCATCGCCAGGATTACCATTGTTCCAGAACCGGGCTTTGTCTCAATTTCACAATATCCGCCCAACCGTTTCATCCTCTCGCGAATCGTAAACAAACCGAATCCTGTTTTTTTTCTGTCGGCAGTCGACATGTCAAAACCGGTTCCATTGTCCGCAACAGTGACATACATCCTGCCAGCTGACCGGGACATGGCAATTTCGACGTTGTTAGCTTGTGAGTGCTTGACAACATTCATAAGAATTTCGCGTACGCACCTGAAAAGAAGATAGCGGTTTTCACTGTCGATATGTATCGGCTGGCCGTCGTCCTTAATTACGATTTTTAGCTCATGCGTTTTCTGGAACGCCTCTGCAAGTGATTCAATGGCCGGCTTAAATCCGATTTCGACAAGAATAGGCGGATTGAGTTCTACCGTTAAGGACCGCGTATACTGTATTGTCTTCCCGATAATCTCTCGTATTTCCTCGACATGCCTGAGCATGTTCGGAGCGGAGAGAGATCTCTGGAGCAACCCCAACTTGAGCTGCAATACTACGAGATTTTGCCCGACATAATCGTGCAGGTCCGCTGCTATCAGGTATCTTTCCCGCTCCTCGACCCTCGATTCGAGCGTCGACATCTCAGTTGCTGCGGCATAAAGCTCCTTTTGATAGTTCCTGATCTTTTCTTCCATGCCCTTTCGTTCACTAACGTCGCGGGCGATAACGAGCACAGCCTGCTGACTGCTGAATACAAAGGGAGCAGCCGCAACTTCGGCGTCTACCATCGTATCGTCCGCTCGTCGATATCTGACCTGAATGTACGGACTGTTAATCTTTTTCTCTTCAACCTGGGTGCATATTTTCAGCAAAACGTCTTGGTCGTCTTCATATACAAAATCATTCATTTGCCGCCCCAGGACATGCGAAGAATCGGGGGCACCCAACAGGATTGTTCCCGCTGCGTTCGTGAAAGCGACTTCTCCTCCCTTCAGCACGTACACCCCGTCAGGAGAGAGATCGACCAGCTTGCGATAGCGCTCTTCGCTTTCGCGGAGAGATTTTTCGGCATGATCGCGCACCGTGACCATGGCATTGAACGCGGCAGCCAGGTTTCCAACCTCATCCCTGCTCTCTACCGGAACAGGATCGACGTGAAGACCTTTTTCCAGCGCCTTGACAGTTTCGGTCAGTTTTTCAAGCGGACGTGTAACTTTTCTCACTGAAAAAAAGACAATAACTATGCTGGAAACGATAAAAATCAGCATTACCGCCGCATTTTCCCGGAGGATGGTGAATATGTGTTGACGGTAAGTGTCTTTGCTCAATACAATACGCACATATCCAATGACTTTACCGGTCTTGTCCCTTGTCGAGTCTCCAAAATAAAGCGTTTCATCTTTTTTTGCGGCGGATTGGAGCATGACCGGCATGATAAATTCAAAGTCTTTCATCGATTCACTGACGCTCAAAGATTGGCCTGTGTTTAGTGCGGATACTGCACTACCAGGAATCGAAACTCCCTCAAGATCAGACGGATTTATTCTTTTCACTAAAAGAATTTTTAAATCGGCGTTATAGATTATTACTGCGACTACATTTTTCAGGCTGATAATACTTTCCGTCATGTCTCTGAGTATCTGCTTGTTCTCCGAATAAACCCCTACCATTGAATTTTTAGCAAGAATTCCCGCAAGCATTTCCCCCTGTTCCTGGAGGCTTCTATTTTCTTTCTGCCCTTCACGGATTACGGCAAATAACGTGAAAGCTGTCAGCACGACAACGATGACAACAATGAAGGCAGAAATCATCTTGAAGGCGACGCCTTGTCCTAAGGCTAATTGGAATTTTCTACTCAACGGTATCCACCTCTGTAAGGAGCCCCTCCCTGATTGTGATCCCCAACTTCGTTGCCATCTTCTTATTAACCGTCAGGTGTGATTTCCGAGCATAAGCGGTGGATTCAATTGACTGTCCCGCCAATACTTTGTTGACGATTGAGGCGACCTGCTCTCCCATGTCATAGGGATCTATGTCCAGTGATGCTACAGCTCCCATCTCTACATATTTCCTGGAAAAAGTAAAAATCGGGATGTTGTTCTGGAATGAAAACCGGAACATATAATCGACAATCTCATTGGTGACCACTGTCGGATCGGGAATAAGCCATAAAATATCGATCTTCTGCTGCATCTCTTTCAGGGCGGCTGGTATCTGAGAGGGATCATTCACTTTTTTAGTCACCAGTTCTATCCTTGCCGAGCCTGCAGCGGCAATCGCGTTTTCAACGAACTCTGTGGTATTGCGCGGATCGTATATAAGTCCGATTCTCCTGGCTTTTGTGAAAAGAGCGGTCATGGTGGATAAATAAGTTTCGGGAGATATATCTATGCTGACGCCGGATATGTTCGGATTCAAGGGAGGTGTAGTCTCCGATGGCATTACCATCGTGTATATTACCGGCGTGTCGGTAATCGTTATAACCTTCTTGAATGCCGCTGTGCCGATGGCAACAATCGCCTCAGGATGACTGTCCAGGATATTTTTTTTGTCCTCTTCCCCCTTGAACTTCACTTCTCTCACATCACAGCCGCATCCATCACGCAGTCCGTTAAAAACATCTTGGTAGGGTTTTAAATCGGCGCTTTTGACGACAACTATCTTTTGCGTTCCTGCACTGATGGCACTTGTAGGGGTGATGGTGTGAAAAGATGCTATTGCGAGGAGGAGAACTGCTATGCGTGATCGGTTAATGATAATAGTAGTGACCATGGTAGTCACCTATGCGGTCTTACAGATCATACCGGATGTCCTGCAAAACAAGAGTCTCGAGCGTCCGGTCAAAATATTCCTTCTGGCAAATAACGCCATGCATGTTCCCATCGCGTATGGCTTTTATATACTTGCAGCCGCCGAAACAGAGAGGCAAGTAGGCGCATTCGAGACACTCAGCGTTCTTCCAGACGTCAAGCCCATGGGATTCACGGTAGTCGATTAAACCTCTTTCGAGATCACCTGCGCGGTATTGTTCTCTTCCGATGAGTCCCGGACATTTGTAAAGGGTACCGTCGTAGTTCACCACGAAGCTGTCCTTGAAATTTGCGAAGCATGCCGTGGGCATAATCTTCCGGGTGCGATATCCATGACGCAATAATTCTTCCCTTAGGAAGATTGCGGCATCACTGATCCATGGTTCGTTGTTTGACTCACACCCATCGTGGAAATCGGCAGGAGCGAACTCGCTGCTCTCGTTTATGACCGGATCGAATTTTATGACGGGAATCCTGTCCGGAGTAAGGCCGGCAGCAGCAAGATCATCAAGAAGGCGCGGAAATTCCCGGAAATTCTCCTGTGTATAATTGCCGCCGAGCTGGACGGTAGTCATATCACAGACTTCCTTGATGTTTCGAAGGATTGTCTCAAAAGAACCTGTGCCGGATTTGAACGGACGGTATAAGTCATGGATATCCTTCGGCCCGTCCAGGGTAATTTTCACACCCTGCAGACCAAGAGGTTTTAATCTCTTCACGACTGAAGATGTAAGTAATGTGCCATTAGTTACCAGCGTAAATCCATACTTGAGCCCTCGCTCTCGCGTGAATTCGCCTATGCGTTTGGATATCGAGACAATGCGCTCCAGACTCAAGAGGGGCTCGCCGCCATAGAATACGATCTTGATAATCTCCTTGCCCGACAGGTCGCTCCTCTTAATAAAGTTGACAAACTTGTCCGCTGTTTCGTCGGACAGGTAGACTTTGCCTTTTCTTTTGCCCTCGAAGCAGTATTTGCACGCAAGGTTACAGTCCATGTTCAAGACGATGATGAACTTGAAGGTCTTGTCGAGGTCATTCAGTTCGTGGATGAAGTCCTGCATCTTGCGCTTTTCTTCTTCCCTGCTCGAGACGAGGATCCCGAGGTCAGTCAGTATTTCCAGGTCTTCCTGGGAAAGGCTACCTTTTTTAATAGCATCGACCAGTTCGGAAGGAATGAGGGCTGCAGCCGCATTCTGTGTGGAATAAGCGATAACAGAATCAGCTGAGTCTTGAGATGCAAATAATTTTGCATAACAGGATAGTTTCATATTTTTCCCAAAAATATGTGTGCTAACTTTATTTTGTAAATAAGAATGAGGGAGAGCGGAGAGCTCTCCCTCATAAACGTTGACCTACCAAATCAAGGGAATCAGCGCACCGGCGCAACAGAAATAATCAGGGCCAATTTTTTTATCTAACCCTTTTTTCAAAACAATGATGCGTTTTTGCATTGCACTTCACCTCCTTCCTTATATGCTAATTTGTTCTGAACTAAAATAGATATCGCACGCCTGCCTCTACCCATCGGCCCGGGTTTTTATATGAGTCGGTCACATATTGTGAGCCGTCAAAGATATTATGAATGTCAGCAAAAGCTTCAACCGCGAGACCACCTATGCGAAGGTTTTTTGCAATATGGAAATCAAAAATGAATGAATCATATTTCCCGTTAAGCGCGGGTTCAGAATTCCAATCGATATAGTGCCCGTTGAGCAATGCCCGAATTGAATTGTCATCAAAACGGAGACCGACATCGTAGGTCCGCGTTGGAACGTTCTGTATGGTTTGGCCCGTGTTTTGGTCTTTTGCATTCATGAAGGCGGCGCCTGCGGAAAGCGAGGTATGAAGAACGGGCTCGGTCTTAAGTTCGACTTCCATACCCTGCCTTTGTTCTTTCCCTTCATTTACTGATGTATATGTCGTACTCGTAACCGCTGATGTTGTAACGCCACTTTTTATGTCATGCTTAAAGACAGACAACTTCAGCCAAAGATGGGACACAGCGGTAGTTTCCAATCCCGCTTCATAAGATACGTCTTCCTCCATTTTAAGATTTGGATTGGACACATGCAAAATATTATCGCCGTATGTTTCCGCTAGCGATGGCATATTGAATGCTTTCGCCGTATAGGCCCGGAGGAGCGTGGTATTTAATAATTTGTAGGTCAAGCCGAGGCTCGGGCTGGTAAAATCTCCATTTGTGTTGGTATGGTCATATCGTATACCAGGAGTTATTGAAAGATGCCCGATCGATACCGTATCGTTGATGAAGAGTGCGCTTATATTTAATTCTTTCTCGCCGTCCGCGATAGTATTAGATGTGAGCTTCTTGGAATCATAGTCCACCCCAGCCACGATATTCTGCTGCTGGTGCTTCCAGGTCAGCTTTGCGTTTGTCCCGTATTCATCGTCAATGTATCGATCATTTGAAAACTCAGCACCCGTGCTTTTTTGATAGTCATAATATTCGAAATCCTCACGTAAATGCCAGAAAGAAAGATCGAACACCGTTTCTTCATTGAGCCTGGAATGTATCGATAAAGACGATGACCATGTCTCCACGGTATTATCGATGAATAAATCAAAACTGGGGAAATCCGAAGCCCCTCGCGTGACATTATTGTACCCCATTGTCAGTATTGCACTGGTGTTCGTCATGAGATCGTAGGATAATTTTGTATAGGCGTTATTCCCGGTAAATTGAGTGTTTTTCATAAAGCCATCCGTCTGAAGCCTTCCGGCAGTCACATAGTACCCCAGGCCGTCCTGTTTGCCGGAAGTTTCAAGCCGCACATCGTTTGTATTGCGTTCACCATAGGATGCTGATGCAACGCCATGAGAGCCTTCCTCGTTCCCTGACTTCGTAATGATGTTTATCACGCCGCCAAGGGCCGACCCCCAGGCCGAGGAAACAGGACCCTTGATAATCTCGATTTTTTCTATATTTTGCACCGGTATTATGCCTACGTCTGTCACATTATCACTGAGGTTATTTAAAGGAATTCCATCCATGAATACGGAAACTTGAGTTTGATCCGAGCCCTGTATATACGCGACCGCACTGCTGCCGGGACCGCCGGTCATGAATACCTGCACTCCGGTAACAGTATTCAATACATCCGCAAGCGTATGAGCATTCATGAGCTTGATATCATCTGCCGTTACGACCGTGATGTTTTCGGCAACCTGAGTTACAGACTTCGGACCTCTTGTTGGGGACTCTACAACTAATTCTTCTTCCTTAAAGTACATGAGCAGGAAGTTTTTGTCTTCGTCAGATTGTGAATAAGCAATGGAAGAAAAAGCGAGAAGAATGCCGATAATCGATAAAATTCTATGAAATGGCTTGACGAGCAATTTCATGACAAATTACCATTGTGAAACGGCTGGGTTAGACTGCACAGGTCTCGTGAAATGGATCTTGTTGATTCGGCAGGCACAAACAATTTTTCAACCAAGGCGAACCGCGCAATCGCTGGATTTCTTTTCAGCACTGTCGTGGGCGCAAACATATCAGGCATTATTCACGTTGTCCAGGTAGTTTTGTCATAAGGCAATTTTTGCAGAATGAGTATTTTTATACCTCATATGCAATGATTTTACAATCTCAAAATTGATGGGTTATCGGGAAAAGAACGGTTATGCGGTTTTATGACGCGATTCGGGGCTTCTGAGTTTCCTTCAAACAATTGGAGCTCCTGCTAAAGTTATTATCCGTTTTGCCGATATGAAATAGCAGAGGCCATCTCGAATTAGTGGCTCCGAAATCTCCATGATTATAAAGAGATAGCACACGTGGTTAGATAAAGGGATGACAAAAGGCTACATCCATGAACTGGTTTTTGCGGGCAATACTTGTTCTCATAGCGCAATGCCATCAGGAAAAACGAAGCACAAAATAGGGTTTCCCTGATTGACAGGATAAGCTTCATAACAATAAAATAAAATACACCGAGGAATTAGGTTTCGATGGGCGAAAGGAGAATCGTAGGGCGTGGATACTCAAGGACGCGGAGAAGGGCGTCACGCTCCAGCAGGATAAAATGGCGCTCCAGACCATGAAACGGAACTGGCAAATTACTAAACAAGCTTCACGGAGGTGGTCTGGATGATCCAGACCGATGCGATCAAAAACTACCCAGCAGGTCAGCGACACGATCAGTGAATACCAAGGATCAGATCCACAGGATGTCAAAAGACCTGGCAGATGAGGCGAACAAGCGGGAGGGACCTGTGAGTGCAGCGGAAACAATAGAGGCGACACAGTATCTGACTTTCAAGCTCGATGACGAGGTTTTCGCGCTCGATATATCAAAAGTGCGCGAGGTGCTCGACTTCACCACCATTACCAAGGTGCCCACGACACCCGCGTTCATGCGCGGCGTGATCAACCTGCGGAGCAGCGTGGTGCCGGTAGTGGACCTCAGGCTCAAGTTCAGGATGACCGAAACTGAGAGGACGGTGAACACCTGCATTATCATTGTCGAGGTGACGGTGGACAACGAGACCATGGTCTTGGGGGCGCTCGCGGACTCGGTGCAGGAGGTGCTGGATCTCGAACCGGGCCGCATCGAGCCGGTGCCCAGGATCGGCACCAAACTCAATACCGCGTTCATCAAGGGGATGGGGAGACGAGACGACAAGTTTATCATCATCTTGGACATTGACAAGGTGTTCTCCGTGGACGAGCTTACCCTGGTGCAGACGGAAAAAGCGGAGGCCGACAATGCTCCAACGGCGAATTAAGGATAGCGCTTGTTTTGGGCCGTATTTCCCAGAAAGGAATTTATGAACGACATAGAGCTGATAGCGCCGTACGGCGGCAGGCTGACTGATCTTGTTGTCGCAGATAAAGACCGCGCAGCTTGGAGGGAGAAGGCGGCGTCTCTGCCGTCCATCCAGATATCTCCCCGTGCACTCTGCGATTTGGAGATGCTCTCGGTCGGTGCCTTTTCTCCCCTGGACCGTTTTATGGGGGAAAAAGATTATCACGCCGTCTTAAAGGACATGAGGCTGGCCGACGGAACGCTTTTTCCCATTCCCCTGACGCTACCGGTCGCGGAGATAAGGGGCATTACACGAGGAAAAGAAATAGTTCTTCGCGGGCCCACCTATGAGATGCTCGCGATTATGCGTGTCGACGAAATATATGACTGGAGCCTGGAAAAAGAAGCCACCGCGGTCTTAGGGACCATGGACTCAGGACATCCTCTCGTGGCCGAGATGTATACGTGGGGAAGGTTTTATATCTCCGGCCCTCTCACGGTGCTGAACATGCCCCGGCACTACGATTTTCCGGACTTGAGAATGACGCCGGAGAAAGCGCGGGCACGGCTGAAGGAAATGGGGCGGGAGAACGTCGTTGTCTATCAGCCGAGGCATCCCATGCACAGGGTTCACGAATCTCTGACCAAGAAGGCCATGGACGAGGTCAACGGGTCGCTGCTCATCCAACCGGTCGTCGGGATGCCTAAATACGGTAACCGGGACCACTATACACGGGTGAGGTGCTATAAGACCCTGGTCGAACACCATTTTGATCCGGCTCATTCCCTTCTCAGCTTGATCCCTCTCGCCAGGCGCGTGGCCGGACCACGCGCCGGCCTCTGGCACGGGATCATAAGCAGAAATTACGGAGCGAATTTCTTCATTGCCGGAAGAGACCCTCATTGTTCGGGGGACGACGCGCACGGAAAGGCCTGGTGCGATTCCTCAGAGGTACAGAAACTCTACCGGAGCCATGAGGACGAAATAGGCGTACGGTTGATTCCCATAAAAGAGATGGTCTATATGCCGAAGGAAAATACCTATGAGGAATCGGCGAAGGTACACGGGAATGATGAACAGTACGTAAGAGTCGTGGGGGCCCAAATCATAGAAGATTCGTTGTTCAACGGGCAAGCACTTCCGGACTGGTTTACTCGACCCGAGGTCGCGCGCATCCTTCATGAGGACAACCCTCCGAAGACCAAACGAGGTTTTTGCATATGGCTGACCGGCCTGCCCTGTTCGGGAAAGTCAACGATCGCGGAGGTCCTCATCGAATTGCTGATGGCAAAGGGTAAACGCGTAACGTTCCTGGATGGTGACATTGTCAGAACGCACTTGGCAAAGGGCCTAGGCTTCAACAAAGAAGACAGGACCACCAACATCATCAGAGTGGGCTTTGTCGCTTCGGAAGTCATGCGGCACGAAGGCGTGGCCATCTGCGCGCTCATAAGCCCCTTTGCGGCCGCGCGAGACAACGTGCGTGCCATGATCGGTGAAGACAGGTTTATAGAAATATTCGTTGATACGCCGATCGAAGTGTGTGAGCAGAGAGATGTAAAAGGGCTGTATGCAAAAGCAAAAACAGGTCAAATGAAAGGTTTTACCGGGGTGGACGACGCCTATGAGCCGCCCTCGGCCCCCGAGTTGCGCATTAATACCGCAAACATGACGCCTGAGGAAAGCGCGGAGATGATCATCGGGGAACTAGCGCGGAGGGGCTTCATCGCCCAAGAGTTCCGCCGGGAACTGATGCGCTTCCCCGTCAGCGAAGCCGCAGCAAGCGAAGCCGCAGAAAGCGAAACCGCGGCCAATTGTTGACTAGTAAGCGTCCCGGGGACTGACTAGTTGTGGACAAGGTTTTCTCAAGCCGAACTTGCGGATGGGTGAGTCGTGAAGAGGAGAGAACGTGCTATATGCAGAATATAGAACTGAGTAAAAACTTTAATACGCAAAGTGCTGCACAGGCCGGGGACGGCCGCACGGAGACATCATTGGCGTCGCTTTTTCTCCTGTTCTTCAAGATCGGGTGCACCGCGTTCGGGGGCTTCATGGCCCTGATATCTGTAGTACAGGATTACATGGTCAAACGCAGGGGGCTCTTGACCGAGGAGGATATGCTCGATGGGATTTCTCTCGCCACGATTCTGCCCGGCCCGGTTGCTGTGAATGTTGTCGCCTATGCGGGGTATCGGGTCCGCGGTCCGATGGGCGCGCTCGCAAGCGCGGCCGGTGCGATCCTGCCGGCATTTCTGCTTCTCTCAGGCCTCAGCTACGCTTACTTCCGGTTCGGACAGTTGCCTTTTGCCGGAAGGTTATTCACCGGGTTCATACCAGCGGTGGCTGCAATCATATTTGCTGCCGCGTGGAACATGGGCGTTAAAACGATAAAGGGTGTGCCCGAGGCGGTTATTACCCTTGCCGCCTTCGGCCTCCTCGCGGGTGTCGGCGGCTTCATTATGACTCTCGGAATCATATTGGTCAGCGGGCTCGCCGGCGTGCTTCTGTTTCGCGATGTGGTGTCTTTAAGCCCAAAAGCAACCCCGGTTGTCCGGAACGGAGAGCGGAAGGGGAACTCGGGGGGCGACTCTCTCCCCGCAATCGGCGCAGCTTACTTCGGCGTCCTTCCCTGGGCCTTAGTCGGCAAGCTCATCATCACTTTCGGCTGCATGAGTCTGCTGCTCTTCGGAGGAGGGTACGTATTTATTCCCATGATCCAGCAGATTGTCGTGGATAAGTACGGCTGGGTTACACGGCAGGAGTTCATCGATGCCATTGCTCTGGGTCAGGTGACGCCTGGTCCGATACTGATCAGCGCGGCATTCATCGGCTACAAGGTCGCTGGCTTTGTCGGGGCGGCCGCTGCTACTGCAGCGATATTCGGCCCTCCTGCCGTCGTGATGCTGCTGTGCGCCCGGTTCCTTGATCGGATCAAGGGGTCGAAGACTCTGCGGGCCGCCCTGCGAGGCATTCGGCCGGCAGTCATCGGAATGATTGCCGCCGCGGGGGTGACGGTTGCGGAGTCGATGGGGCTAAATGTTTTTTCATCTTTAATATTTGGTCTGTCTCTCGTCGCGCTGCTCCGGTTCAAAGTGGAGACAGCATGGATTATTCCGGCCGCAGGCGCGGCGGGACTGTTGCTTCATTAGGTCATCGCCCGATTCGACATTCGGGAAAAGGCAAGTCTTAAAGAGGAGGAAGGATCATTATGATGCCGATATTCATGATCGGAACCCAGCGATCGGGCTCGAATCTACTGCGGCTGATGCTGAACCAACTGCCCGAGATAGCAGCGCCCCATCCGCCCCATATTCTTCAGAGAATGACGCCCCTTATACCCGGATACGGGGACCTGTCGATCGATAAAAATTTTATTCAGCTGATTGAAGACACATGCCGTCTGGTCGAGCTGAATCCGGTTCCCTGGCACGGGGTCGTCCTCGACCGCGCAGGTCTCTTTCGCAGATGCCGGGAGCGGAGTCTTCTGTCTGTATACGAGGCCGTGTACGATGTGTGCGCCGAGGTAAAAGGGGCAAGGACATGGTGCTGCAAGAGCCTGGCGAACATCAACTATGTTTCACAGATCGAGGCGTATTTCGGAGAACCCCGCTATATTTATCTCTATCGCGACGGCAGAGACGTCGCACTCTCGTTTCAGAAGGCGGTTGTGGGCGAGAAACACGTCTATTCGATAGCGAAGGAGTGGCGTGCAACGCAGGAACTGGCCCTGATGATTGAACGCGAGATCGAGCCATCAAGGTTCCTTCGGGTGAGCTATGAAGACTTGACCGGTAAGCCACGGAGGACGGCGGAGGGCATTTGCAATTTCCTCGGCGTTCCGTTCCAGAAGTCGATGATGGAGTTCCACCGGAGCGATGAGGCGAAACGGGCAGCCTCCTCGAGCGATCTCTGGGTCAATGTGACTCATCCCGTCATGGGGAACAACAGTTGCAAATTCCTGCGGGAGGCGAGCGAGCAGGACATCCGTATTTTCGAATCCGTAACAGGATCGGTTCTGGACAGGCTCGGGTATGACCGGGTTTACGCCAAGAAAGGGCAGGAAATGGTCCTGACCCGAGATGAAATAACTCTCTTTGAATTAATCAATAAAAAAATGAAAGAGGAAATGCACCGTGCAGCGGACCCCGCCGACATCGCCCGGCGCGATCAGCAGATGGCATTTATTCAAAGGATCAAGGACAGCAGGCCCGGAAATGTGGCAAGTATGTGACAATTTTAGCGTAGTTTGACGCTTCCCCGCAAGGACGAAAGCGCAATATCAATAGGGAAATCCAGGAGGAGAGATGAATAAGAGACTCATGGGAACAATCATTCCGGCAGTGGTTACTGCTTTTTTTGCTGTAGTATTGTTTCTGTCCGGCATCGCATCGGCAGAAATCAAACTCGGAACCGTGCCGCGCCTCGACGCCGCAGAACTGCAGGCTATGTACGCACCCCTTGCAGAATACCTGAGCAATGAGATTGGGGAAAAGGTCAGCGTCGTCGTGCCGAAGAGCTTTGACGCGTATAAAGAGGCCGCCGAGTCGGGGAAATTCGACATCGGGTTCTCGAATCCTCTCGTCTATGTCGAGGTGAAGCATAGAGCGGACATCGAGCCCCTTGCCTTGTCGGCGGAGGTACAAAGCGGCACGCGTCTCCGCGGGATCATCATCGTCAGGAAAGACAGCGGCATCACAAAACTCCAGGACCTGAGGAACAAGAAAATCAGCTTCATGGATAAGGATTCTCCGGCGGGCTACATGTTTCAGATGCTTCTGTTGAGCAAGGCCGGCCTCGACGTCCACAACGACTTCACGATCCTCCCTTTTTTGAAAAGGCATGACAAGGTAATCATGTCGGTAATCGATAAAACTGCAGATGCGGGCGGAATCCGGGAAGACGAACTCGGAAAGATGAAAGACAAAACGGATTTGTCGCAGCTTCGGATAATCGGTTATACCGACTATTTTCCGAACTGGCCCATCTTTGCCGGGCCGAAGATGAAAAAAGCAACGATGGAAAAGGTACGCGCGGCGCTGCTCAAGCTGAAGCCCAATGATCCACAGAGCAAAAAAATCCTCGATCCGGCAGGACTGACCGGCTTCATCCCGGTTTCCGACATGGAGTATGATGGCCTGCGCAGTGCGGCGAAGGTCGTCGGCACGCTGTAGGCGGGGACGCACCATGCGAAAAGGAGATACAGACATGAAGACAACAAGCATAGCGCGGTGGACCCTCACCAAGAAATTCCTGATCGGCATCCAGTTGGCACTTCTTCTCGTTTTTGCCGCGATGGGGGTGATCATCAATGTGCACGAAAAGAACGTGCTCACCACCGAGCTCAGGGAGAAGGGCGTGAATGTCGCGAGGTTCCTGTCCGCGATATCCGCAGAGCCGATACTCAGTTACAACTTGTCCTATCTCGATAACCACGTGAGGTATGTCTTAACGAGCGATAAGGATATCGTCACTGCGGCGATTGAGGACAAGGACGGGAAACCGCTGATCAGCCAACAAAGCGAAGGTGCGAACAAAGAGGACATGCTGGAACTCACGAGCCCCATCATGCAGGGTAACGAACAGATAGGCCTCGTAAAAATAGGATATTCAGCGGCCCCCATCAAGATCGCGCTACGACAGTCGCAAACCATTCTCCTGGCCATCTCTCTGGGGACCATGCTTCTCATTTCCTTAATTATCTTTATCCTTTTTCGGTTCCTTGCAGTCAAGCCTATCAGGCGTTTGAACGACGTTGTCGAACAGATTTCCTCCGGCGACTTGTCCCTGTCCGTCACCGCAGATTCAAGTGATGAGATCGGGAAACTGTTCAACACCTTGAAAGCCATGGTCGAAAAGCTTAATGCCGTGGTCTCGGACGTCAAGACCGCATCCGGCAATGTGGCCTCGGGCAGCCAGCAACTCTCGGCCGGGTCCGAGCAGATGTCTCAGGGAACGACCGAGCAGTCGGCTTCGGCCGAAGAAGCTTCGTCATCCGTAGAGGAAATGAATGCCACAATCAAGCAGAACGCCGACAACGCGTCCCAGACCGAAAAAATCGCGCTCAAGTCAGCGAACGACGCGATGGAGAGCGGCAGGGCCGTGTCCGAGACCGTAGGCGCTATGAAGGACATCGCGAAAAAAATCACCATCGTTGAAGAGATCGCGCGTCAGACGAACCTGCTCGCCCTGAACGCGGCGATCGAGGCGGCCCGGGCAGGCGAACACGGTAAGGGTTTCGCCGTGGTGGCTTCGGAAGTCCGGAAGCTCGCCGAGCGCAGCCAGACAGCGGCACGGGAAATCAGCCAACTGTCCTCGTCGAGCGTCGAGGTCGCTGAAAAGGCAGGCATGATGCTGGCGAAACTCGTCCCTGATATTCAGAAGACGTCCGAGCTGGTGCAAGAGATTACCGCGGCATCCAAGGAGCAGTCTGCGAATGCTGACCAGATCAATAGCTCGATACAGCAGTTGAACCAGGTGATCCAGCAGAACGCAGGCGCAGCGGAGGAAATGGCTTCGACGGCCGAGGAGCTTTCGGGCCAGGCAGAGCAGCTTCAGGCTACGATATCGTTCTTTAAGACCGGAGAGGACGGTGGAATAAGAAAAGCTCCGGCAGTCAGGCCCCCGGCATCGGACCGCAAATTTCAGATCGCCCATGTCGCCCACAGACCCCAAGCCGTTCCTGCGGGAACATCCGTACAGAGCGCTGGAGTTACCCTCAAAATGGGCGCAGGGCATGCAAAGGATAACGGCGAAGCAAAAGATAACGAGTTCGAAATGTTTTAAGGCAGACCAAAGGATCGGATGGCGCAAAATACTGTCTCCCTGGCCTAAACCAAGCCGAGGATGAGGGAACAGTCTTCTGAATTATCGGCGATGAAGCGGAGGGCTTATGGGTGCAACGCTGGAAAAAACAGGTGAAAAAATCCGAGTTGTACTAAACGGTGCGTTCACCCTGCCGCAGACCATGGAGCTGAAAAAAATATTCCTTAAGGCCCTGGGAGAGGCCGATGACATTTCCATCGTGCTTGAACACATTCAGGACGCAGATCTGTCCCTGCTTCAGCTGTTCTGCTCCCTGCATCGGAGCGCCGCGCAGCAAAAGAAGCATGTCAAGCTCGAGGGGATCGCGCCCCAGGCTCTGAAGGCCGCTATTGACGCGGCCGGCTTCTCGAGCCACGCCGACTGCAAGCTTGATCTGGACAAGAGCTGTCTTTGGGTCGATATTTCAGGAGCGCACAATGGATGAGCCGCTGAACCGGGGAGACGAATATACTCCGGACCAGATTGTCAAGGAACTCCGGACAACGTTCAAAGAAGAGGCCTATGAACTTGTTGCGGAGCTAGAAAGCGCCCTACTCGATCTCGAGAAGACGCCTGACGACGCCGAACAGATCGGACGGGTCTTCCGGGCCATGCACACGATCAAAGGGTCGGGCGGCGCGTGCGAATTCCACGATATCGTTACGTTCACCCACGAACTGGAGTCGGTCTTTGACAAAATCAGGAACGGCAAAGCGAGCGCAACCAGAGAGATCATCGATCTGACGCTCCAGGCACGCGACCAGATCAGGGCACTGTTCGACCGGTATTATCAGAATGGGTCCGTGGACGAGTCGAAGTCCATAGAAATCATTACTGCGCTTCAGGAGCAGATCTCTCACGCTAAGGCGCCGATGAAAACGACAACCACGTCGGAAAGCGCCGTTTCAACGAACAAAAGAGAGGGACGGTCTGTTACCTACCGGATCAGGTTCTGGCCTCACCCGGAACTCTTTGTCCAAGGTACCGACCCACTCAGGCTTCTCGACGAACTGCGGACCCTGGGTGACTGCATGGTCGTGGCCCAAACGGAGTCTATTCCCTATCTCGGCGATATCGATCCGCATGCATGCTATACCTCCTGGGATATCATCCTGACGACCAGCCGCGAATTGAACGCCATCGAGGACGTCTTCATTTTTGTGAAAGACACCAGCTACGTGAAAATCAGCGTCATCGATCGCGGAGGACATATCGACAGTGAAACAGCGTACAAGAAGCTTGGTGAAATCCTGCTTGAACGCGGAGACCTGGCGACCGAAGACCTCGAAAAAGTGCTGCATTCGCAGAAGAAAGTCGGAGAAATGCTCGTCGAGACCGGCGTTGTCTCCCCGGAAAAAGTGCAGTCGGCGCTGGTCGAGCAGCAGCACGTGCGGGAAATGCGCGAGAATCGAAAGAAAGCCGATGCCGTGTCGAGCATCCAGGTGGCAACGGACAAGCTGGACAGCCTCGTTAATCTCGTGGGCGAGCTCGTAACGATCCAGGCCCGCCTCAGCCAGACCGCGCTCTCGACCCAGCGTGATGAGCTGTCCGCGATAGCTGAGGAAGTGGAACGGCTCACGGCCTCGCTCCGCGATACTACCATGAACATCCGCATGCTGCCGATCGGGACGACATTCAGCAAGTTCAAGAGGCTTGTGCGCGATCTGTCCTTGGAACTGGGCAAGGAAATAGAGCTGACTACTCATGGTGCCGAAACGGAACTGGACAAGACCGTCATCGAGCGTTTGAGCGACCCGCTCGTCCATATCATCAGAAACAGTATCGATCATGGTATAGAAGATCCGGAATCACGCGCGGCCGCCGGAAAGGCGAGATGTGGAACTATCCACCTTTCCGCGGTGCATTCAGGCGCACACGTGCTGATTCGGGTGGAAGACGACGGGGCGGGGCTAGACGCCGAGGCCATCCGCAGGAAGGCCATTGATAAAGGACTAGTCCAAAAAGACGACTGCCCTACCGAAGACAAACTTTGGGAGCTCATCCTCGAGCCGGGGTTCTCGACGGCAAAAGTCGTCACCGGCGTTTCGGGACGCGGGGTCGGCATGGACGTGGTCAAGCGGGCCATCGATGCGCTTCGCGGCTCTATCGACATCAGCAGCACGAAAGGCAAAGGCACGTCGATCACGCTTAAACTGCCGCTTACCCTGGCTATCATCGATGGTTTCCTGACGCGGATAGGTGAAGAGCACTTCATATTTCCTATGTCCCTTATCGAGGAATGTGTTGAATTGAAGCGTGACGGCTCGCAAGCCACCCACGAACGGTGTTTGGCCAAAGTGCGTGAACAACTGGTCCCCTACATCCGGCTCCGCGAGCACTTTCTGACAGGCGGGGAACGTCCCGACTTCGAGCAAATCGTTATCACGAACGTGGACGGCAGGAAGGTCGGAATAGTCGTTGACGCGGTTGTCGGCGAACACCAGACCGTGATCAAGTCCCTCGGCCGGTTCTACCTGAACGTGGACGGCATTTCCGGCGCAACGATCCTCGGAAACGGGACCGTGGCGCTGATCCTCGATGTCCCAAAACTTGTCCGGCTCGTTGAGCGTCAGGAAATGCAGGCGTCCAGGGGATTAAGTGCGTCCTAAAAAGAGGTCCAAATCGAGGAATGCGCAAATTAACTCAAGGTGGGTGAATTTGAAGCATTGTTTTCTGTCCTTCGCCGCAGAAGGACTTAACTTTACCGAACCGGCGGCAAGAGGACACCATAATATTCGTACCTTTTTTGACACAACGGGCAAATCCTATGAGCGAGAGCCGCGCCTATATCGATACCACACTCCGCAAGATGACCAGGCAGGATTTTGAGCGCCTGAGCCATTTCATCTACAACCACTGCGGCATCAAAATGCCGCCGGTCAAAAGAACCATGCTCGAGTCCCGGCTCCAGAAACGGCTCAGGCTTCTGGGCATTTCCTCGTTCCGGGACTATTGCGACCTCATTTTCAAGTCGCCGAACGGCGGCAGCGAACTGGTCAACATGATCGACGCAGTGACAACGAACAAGACAGATTTTTTTCGCGAGCCGTTCCACTTTACGTTCCTTTCCGAGACCGTGCTTCCTGAGTTCATGCAGCGGGGAAGCAGCCGCGTGCGTGTGCCCTTTACCGTATGGAGTTCCGCCTGCTCTTCAGGCGAAGAGCCCTATACGCTCGCCTTGGTAATGAACGAATTTGAGAGCCAGAACCCGGGTTTCAAATTCACGATAATGGCCACGGACATATCAACAAAGGTACTCGATAAAGCCAAAGCCGGCATCTACGACGAAAACCAGATCTCGATGATACCGCTGTCGATGAAACAAAAATATTTCCTTCGGAGCAAAGACCGCACTAAAGGCCAGGTGCGCGTGGTCCCCGAACTGAGGTCCAGCATCGCATTCAGGCGGCTCAACCTGATGGATGAAAAATACTCCATATCGGAAGAGTCACTCGATGCGGTCTTCTGCCGCAACGTCATCATCTATTTCGACCGACAGACACAGGGCACCCTGCTGGACCGGCTCTGTCGGTACCTCAAACGGGATGGGTACCTCTTCCTGGGGCATTCCGAGAGCATACATGGGTTCGACCTTCCCCTCATTCGAATGTCGTCGACTATTTTCCGGAAGGTAATGTAAACTGATTGAAAGAGCAAGTCCCCTTACTTTATCTCAAGCCGGGAGAGACCTATTTTTCCGGAGAGCCTGCGGTGGTTGTCACCGTGCTCGGCTCCTGCCTGTCCGTCACGATGTTTCATCGCCGGAGGGGGCTGGGGGCGATCTGTCACTGCCTCCTACCGAATTGCAGCGTGCAGAAGGAATGCCGCGGCGATTGTCTCGAAAGACTCAAGTATGTTGATTGTTCCATACAGCGGATGGTCCGGTTCTTTGACCGCTACAAAGTGCAGCGAGACGCGATCGAAGTAAAATGCTTCGGCGGGGCCGATATGTTTACACGCCAGATCGAGAGGCCGGGAGTGGTGTCCATCGGCAGGCAGAACATCATAACCGCGGAGAAGACCCTGCACGCCGAAGGTCTGAAGCTCAACGCGAAAGACGTAGGAGGACTCCAGGGAAGAAAGATATTTTTTTATACCCATACCGGGGAGGTCCTGCTGAAACGATTAAAGAAGGCGGAGGTCGCAAACTCCCTCTGATCGGCTTTAGCGTTAGATTCTTTCTAGGTGAACTGAGCGACTCGGTGTGGCTTGTGTCTGTTTAAATAACATTTTCACTATTGGAGATAGCATGCATGTTGAAGAAAATCCGCGTACTCATCATCGATGATTCTGCGGTGGTGCGCCAGACACTCGAGGAGATACTGAACTCGGATCATGAGATCGAGGTCATGGCAACGGCGGCGGACCCCTACATTGCAGCAGACAAGATATGCCGTGAGGTCCCTGACGTCATCACCCTTGACGTGGAAATGCCGCGCATGGACGGGATTACCTTCCTCCACAAAGTCATGACACAGCACCCGATGCCCGTGGTCATCTGTTCGAGCCTGACGGAAGCCAATTCAGAGACAGCGCTCAAGGCTCTCGAATACGGCGCCGTCGAAATCATCGTCAAGCCGCGGATCGGAACCAAGCAGTTCCTTGAAGAGTCAAGAGTCAGGATCTGCGACGCCGTGAAAGCGGCTGCCTTAGCGAAGAACAGACTCTGCCGTATAACCCATGCCGACCGCCCGATCCCCCCGAAGCTCACGGCGGACGCGATCCTCGCAAAAGCGAACCTTCGATCAGAGGCTATGCTGAGGACGACGGAAAAGGTTGTCTGCGTCGGCGCGTCAACCGGCGGAACGGAGGCTCTGAGCGACTTCCTGCAGGCCATGCCGCTCGACTCGCCGGGCATCGTTATCGTCCAGCACATGCCGGAAAATTTCACCAAGGCCTTTGCGACGAGGCTCGACAGGGTCTGCCGCATATCGGTTAAAGAAGCGGAGAACAATGATACGGTGATCCGGGGACGGGCGCTCATCGCGCCGGGGAACCATCACCTGCTTTTGAAACGAAGCGGTGCGCGCTATTACGTAGAGATCAAGGACGGGCCGCTGGTTTCCCGTCACCGGCCGTCGGTGGACGTCCTGTTCCGGTCCGCCGCACGGTACGCGGGCAAGAACGCAGTAGGCGTCATCATGACCGGAATGGGCGACGATGGGGCCAAGGGGATGCTCGAAATGAAAGAAGCAGGGGCGTTCAACATTGCCCAAGACGAGGAGTCCTGCGTGGTTTTCGGCATGCCGAAAAAGGCCATCGAGCTTAATGCAGTCGAACGGGTGCTGCCGCTTTCGGCAATTCCCGCGGTTGTAAGCAGAGAAGCCAATGGATAAGGGCGCATTGTAGCTGGACGACACATCAGCGGCATGGTGTGCTCTGACATAGCTCGTCTTGCTTTTCATCTTTTGCGTATAGCTTATCTGATAAAACGCCCACTTCTTTTTTTCAGCAACCCGGTACTGTTTGGTTAGCGAGCCTGGCCGCATCTCGCCGACTCCCATCAATAGGTCTTTGTTTCAAAGCATATTCCCTAAGAATGCATGGGCACTACGGAAAATCGAAGCAAAAAATAGGGAATCCCTGATTGTTTTCGGCGAGCCCAAATGTTATTTTTTTAATGGATCTTTCGCATGAGTTCGCCAAGCATTAAGTAGCTAAGGAGAAGCATATATCGTGGCTAATTGGTCGGAAAGACGTCTGATGCGTCGTGGGAGAATATGAAATGAATATCTGTGACGCTATTAGGAACAGAATGGTTATTCGGTTTTATTATCGTGGCGGAATTCGCGTTGTCGAGCCGCACTGTCATGGCATTAGTACTGATAAAGATGAAGTACTTCGTGCTTACCAGATTGGCGGCTACAGCAACTCAGGGCAGCATGTCGGCTGGAAGCTTATAGCTATCAATAAGATTTACGATATCCAGCCGGAGGGCACGACCTTCATTGCAAACCGGCATGGATACGAGCCAAATGATCACTGTATGTGTACAATTCATTGCGCCGTATTATAAAGGCATTCATTTATCCTCAGTCTATTAAGCCCTTACGCGCACTAACTGCGTCAGGGTGTCTGGCAATGTCTGCGGCAATATAGGTAACAAGGAGAATGGCAAACTTGTTTAGACAAAACAATGACAAAAGGATAAACCCATGAACTGGTTGTTGCCGGCAACAGTTGCTTCCATGACAGGTAGCTTTCTGCTGTCTTTGGTTTACCTCTACCTGTACACACAGGACCGCCACCGCTATCTTGCCATCTGGTGCATAAGCTGGGCATTATACTCAATTAGGTTCTGTTTCCTTCTCTTGTCGCTCCTTTTCGGCAAAAATAAGGTGTTTGATATCGGGTATCACGAATTCGCCCTTGTCAGCGGACTGCTTCTTGTTTGGGGCGTTTCAATGTTCCTAGGTCGCGGCAAGTCGAAGGTCTGGCTTTTCAGCACAATTCTGTTTGGATTGTGGATTATTGCGGCGATCATGTCAGATTTCAGCTTTTTCTCGCTGACTGTTCCAACGTTTACCTTTTTGGCGGTTATATATATATGGACTGGCATTGCCTTTCTTCGCTCTCGTGATATTCAGGGCATCGGAAAGTACCTTATTGGTTGGACCTTTATTGTGTGGGGTATACATAAAGGCGATTATCCCTTTTTGAGAGATACCTGGTTTGCGACTTGGGGGTATTCGCTTGGCGAGTCACTCGGACTCACCGGCGCAATCGCAATGCTTCTGATCTACTTCGAAAAGGTGAAAAACGAACTTCTGAAAAATGAATACAAACTGAAGGAGAGTGAGAAATTTATTCACAATATCCTTGAAACCGTAGACGAAGGGTTTATTGTTGTGGACCGGGATATGAGAATACGTTCTGCCAACAGGGCATACTTAAACACCCTGGGAATGACACTCGAAAACGTTGTCGGTAAGCATTGCTACGAGTTGACTCATCGTAGCAACAAACCGTGTTATACAGTCGGAGATGACTGCTCAGTCAGGCACACCTTTGAAACCGGAAAACCCCATGCCGTCGTTCACACCCACGATGATGCCGTTAGCGGAAATGTCTATGTAGAAACCAAGTCCTATCCTCTTTATGACGGCTCGGGAAACATCGTATCGGCTATCGAGACGATCAGTGACATTACGGAAAAAAAGCATCTCGAGGAGCAGCTGCGTCACGCACAGAAGATGGAGGCCATCGGCACGCTCGCAGGCGGTATTGCTCATGACTTCAACAACATCCTTTCTGCGATAATCGGATATGGCAGCTTGCTTCAGATGAAAATGGACAGCGATGAGCCGCTGCGGCTGCATGTTGACCATATCATCGAGTCGTCAAATAGGGCTGCCCAGTTGACTCAGGGGCTCCTCGCTTTCAGCAGGAAGCAGAGCATAAGGATGACGCCCGTTAAACTGAACGAGATCGTGAGGCGGGTCCAGAAGCTGCTGGTGAGAATTATCGGTGAAGACGTCAATCTTAATGTCAATCTCCTCGATAGAGAATCGGACATTTTGGCCGATAGCGGACAGATAGAACAGGTTCTCATGAACCTGGCGGTGAATGCCCGGGATGCCATGTCCTCTGGGGGCTCCCTGTACATCTCAACAGAGGTGGTTGAACTCGACGAAGGATTTTGTAGGGTTCATGGATACGGCATGAAGGGAGTCTATGCCCTGATCTCAGTTACGGACAATGGCTGCGGCATTGATGCAGGATCATTAAAGAAAATATTTGAACCCTTCTACACTACGAAGGAGGTGGGGAAGGGCACCGGACTGGGGCTTGCCATTGCATATGGAATCATCAAACAGCACAACGGATATATTAATGTCTATAGCGAAATCGGTAGAGGCACGACTTTCAAAATCTATCTGCCGTTAATCAAGGCGGAAGGAGACACGACGGCATCGACACTACCTGAAAGTGTTAAAGGCGGTTCGGAAACGGTCCTGGTAGCCGAAGATGATGACTCGCTTCGGGACATCATCTCCACTGTTTTGAAAGATTTTGGGTATCGCGTCATTGAGGCAAAAGATGGTCAGGAAGCGGTTCGCAAATTTCAGGAAAACCAGGATGCCATTCATTTGGTGGTACTTGATGCTATCATGCCCAAGATGAGCGGCAAAGAAGCCCGGGATGCGATCATGAAAATGTGTCCTCACGCAAAGATTCTTTTCCAGAGCGGATATCCCTTGGACAGCGTGCAGCAGACGGGTTTGCCGGACGAGGCAGTACACTTTCTGTACAAACCAGTTTCTCCGCAGAATTTTCTCAAAAAGGTCCGTGAGGTACTTGATAGATGACAATTACTGTCGTTATCGCGTAAGGTCGGAGCAAACAAAGAGGATACGCGCCCTATGAAGCAGAAGCCTCTTGCACCCTCATCCTCGGGTACACCAGATACGCAGGCAGATGTTTTTTTCTCGTCCTTTTTTTCCGACCCGAAGAAAAACTCCCATTACCGCAATCACGTCCGGTTCTATCCGGCCAGGGCTGTGATCGTGAAGCAGGGGTCAGCCGCGGATATCGTCTACCTGATTGAGCAAGGCCTGGTAAAACTCGTGAGGGAAACCTCGATGGGCAACAAAGTGATCATGGGTCTTCGCCATCGCGGCTGGCTGATTGGGGCTTCTAGCGTCCTTTTCGATAGATCCGATAACTTCACATCAATCGCCGTGGTCCCCACGCTGCTTCGCCGCATTCCCAAAGATGATTTCTTGGAACACATAAAAAAGGACGAGCAGTTTTCCCGGCATGTCCAGCGTGCGCTCAGCCAGCAGATCTCCGACCAGATGAAATGGGTTGAGGCCATGAAATGCCTTTCTGCGGAGAACCGCCTGGTGCGTTTTCTGGCCGAAACAGCCAGTGAAACGGAACCGCTCGGATCAGACAAACCGGACGGTTTCGCGCTGCCACTCTCCAATCAGGAACTCGCCCAGTTTCTCATGATCACCCCGGAGCACCTTTGCCGCGTGCTGAAAAAAACAGAGAAGAAGGGCCTCATCAGACGTTCGAAGGGGTCGCTGATCGTGACTGATCAAGCGCGCCTCTTCCCGTTGGCCGTTTGCTGAGCAGTCTCTTGGGGCGATATCTTTTTCGAAGAAACAGGACACAGGATGCAGGAATTAAACAATGAATACACAAAGCAAATTTAGCATTCTTCGTTTAGCATTAATTATCACCACTGCTGTCCTTGTATGTTCAATATTGGCGGTAATGATATATCAAATACACAACAGCTACGCGAATACCATAGAAAATGCGCAGCAAAAATTGTTGGGTTACGCAAAGGCCCTTGATGAACATGCATCGCGAGTTTTTGGAGAATCAGAAAAAACACTGGATATTATTGCGGAAAGGATCTCTTCGCAGCAAGCGTCCGGTGTTCTAGAAGAAAAATCGTTGCATGACATAATCAAGGCTGAAGTCATTAAACTTCCGCAGGCGGCAGCAGCCTTTATTGTCGACAAGAACGGGATATTTAAAGCATACTCACAGGAATTGCCTGCCAGACGCATCAATGTGTCTGACAGGGACTATTTCATCAATCTTCGAGACAACCCTTCTTTGGAGGTTTACATAAGCAGACCCTTCAAGAACCGAAGCAACGAGCTGCTGCGATTCGTTATAGCAAAAAAAATCACGAATAAGAATGGTGGATTCTCCGGAATCGTCGCAATATCGTTTAAGCCTGAGTATTTTGAAAACTTTTACAAATCAATAAATATAGGTGCCAGTACCAGAATAAATATTATGAGAACGGACGGCTTTACACTTTTTGTGTCACCGTACAGCAAAAAATCCTATGAACAGAATTATTCTGATCGGCCTATTTTTAATAAATACTTGCCTGCCTCACCAACAGGTTTTTATCGCACTTCAAGCTTCGGTTTTGACCAGTCTGACAGAATTGCCGCTTATTCCAAACTTTCCCCCTATCCGACGATGGCGATAGTTTCTTTGCTGACAGATGAAGTCATTTCCGGATGGAAGTCGCAGACCACCAAACAAGCAGAAGTTGCTGTTGTTCTCCTTTTCATGCTCGTAATTACGAGTGCTTTGCTGAGCCGCCAATTTAAAAAACTTGAGATATCGGAAATTCACCAGCGAGGGATTGTTGAGGCTACCGCTGATGGGATCCTCGCTGTTGACAACAAGGGGAAAGTTATCTTTGCAAACCAACGGTTTGCTAAACTTTGGAGAATTCCCGAGATTTACATCAATTCCGGTAATGATCATGAAATGTTGCAATTTGTCATTAGTCAGCTGATCGATCCCGAGGCTTTTCTTGCAAAAGTCAAAGCATTATATGGAAGCGAAAGGATCGATAGTGACACCATATTGTTTACGGACGGTAGAATCTTCGAACGATATTCGTCCCCATTGCTGCAACAGCGTGAGGTAATAGGACGGATATGGTCATTCCGTGATATTACCGAACGTAAACAGGCAGAGGAGGCAATTCGGAACAGCGCCCTGGCGTACAGGACGTTATCGGAGAATTTGCCGGGAATTGTTTACAGAGTGTTCAAGCGGGAAGAAAATCGCATGCAGTTTTTCAACAAGACGGCAGTTGAATTTACCGGTTATTATGAAACAGATTTGTCACAGGGTATAGTGTACCCGATCGAAAGCCTTATTGTTGATGAAGATCGTCCAAAGGTAATTGCTGCCATAGAAAATGCTATCGAAGAACATAAGCCGTTTACCGTAGAGTACCGAATCCATCGCAGGGACGGCGGCATTCGGTTCATGCTTGAAAAGGGCACGCCGATCTATGCTGATGACGAGAAGATATTGTATATAGATGGTGTCATATTCGAAATCACGGAGCAGAAGCGCACCGAGGATGAACTTATTGAACGGCAGAGCGTAGAACGGGCAATGGCTAAAATGCTCATGGACATTCATGACGGTATCGGCGGCATAACCACAAACATCACCCTGCTTTCCGAAGTTGCAAAGAAAGCGTCAAGCCCGGAGGATACCGAAAAAGCGCTTGAAGCAATCTCGGGCCTTGCCCGAGACGGGATGGTGGAGATACGGAGCCTCATGTACAGCCTCGATAGAGAAGACCTCAATTGGCGCTCACTCGCCATCGAGCTGCGAAGTCAGGGCACGAAACTCCTCGAACCCTATTCAATCGCATTCACCATGGTCGCCGATGTTAAAGATGATATTCAGAATCCGGACAGCCACTTATGCCTGAATCTGTTCAGAATCTATAGGGAAGCCCTTATCAATGTCATAAAACACGCGAGGGCTACAAAGGTCACGGCAACCCTTCACGTTGACAAGGAACGCCTCGTGCTAGTGATCCAGGACAACGGGCAAGGATGCGAGCAGAGCGCGCTCACCGGCCACGGTAGAGGTATCGGTAACATGGTGGCCCGCGCCGACGCGATGCACGGTACGGTCACAATCAAGACAGAAGGGGGTACGTGCGTTACCGTAGAGTTTCCCCTTGTATTGAGACCAATTTTTTGATACCACAGAGGAAAAGGGCAGCTTAACAATACATCAAAGATGATGTATAAGGAGAACGCAGTACAGAGGTGTGCAAACTCGATCTCATTCTATTCACAACCCTGAAGACCACGAAAGGTGCGTTTATACAGGGGGTTCATGAAAAGAGCAGGACAAATTTATCGAAAAGTCCCTTGTGAAAATTGTCCTGCAGCTCCTCCTTCATGAGCTTAAGAGCGTCAAATGTGTTTAGCCGCTGCCTGTAGGCGCGATCTGATGTCAACGAATCATACACATCAGCAAGGCGGCAGATGCGCCCGTACAGATGGATGTCTTCCCCCTTAAGCCCATAAGGGTAGCCGTTGCCGTTTTCCTTCTCGTGGTGCTGCATCACGAGAATCTTGCATTCTTCGGTCAACTGGCTCGTTTCCGACAGGATGTCGTATCCATGGCGTGGGTGCTCGCGTATAATATGCCTTTCTTCTTCCGTAAGCAGTCCCGGCTTGTTGAGTATTGACGGATCAATCCGGACCTTGCCGATATCATGGAGAAACAAACCCGCTCCCAATTCGTGCATGTCATGGGCATCGGATCCTTTTATCAAAGCTTTCGCAAACAGAACGGATAGCACTCCCACATTTACCGAATGAGTATACGTACTGAAATCGTGTGCCGTGATCTTAAGCAGGCGATAGGATGTTGCGTCGTCCGCTAAGATGACATCGACGATTTCGGCGATCCCCTGCTTTGCCGCCTTGATATTCTCAACCTTCGGGTCCTCCAGTAAGCGCTTCATGATCTGGAGTGAGGACTGGTATACGATCTGAGATTTCTTCTCAGGAGTGAGTGATTTATTCCGAATGGCCTCCTTCAGTTCAGCGGGAACGAGCTTTTCGGGGTCCCATTTCTGGGGTGGAATCATGAGCGTATCGCTATGGCTCTTTGACTCTGGGTCAGAGGGCGCTGCTCCCTTCGCGGTATCGATGATGACTTCATCGAAGCCACATTCCCGTATCCTGTCGATTTGCTCCTGGGACTTAACGATGAACTTTCCAGTTAGAAACGGGTGTTTGAACCAGGACGCTGGAAGGATGACATACATGCCGATCTGAAGATCTTTCACACTCATCGCATAGCGCATGGTTACATTATAATACAAAAAACGTCATTTTGATGGTGCGGACACAGAATTCTCGTTGAAGTTTGAGTCAAGAATTCTTCCTGAGGTTGTTGTGGTTACATTTCTTTGTAGCATATCATGTTACATTCCGTATTTGTTAATATACCCTTCAAAAGAAATAGATTATCAAAATAAGGCTTGAGTCTATCGTATCATTCTGAATATCTTCTGCACAGAAGGGGCATCTTCTTCGCTTAAACCCCATCGGGCAGCGTCAACGCTAAACTCAGCGGTTTTACCGGAAAGAATACTGCATCAGAATTCTTCCCGATTTCTTCCAGCAGAATTGTGCTACTCCACAAACTGCTTCTCAATCGGGCTCCAAGAACTGCGGTATAAAGAGGCCCTTTTTCAGTATCGATTGCGCAAACGAAACAGTTTCTAGCCGTTCCAGTATACCCAGTTTTTCCCCCAATAACATTGTCAATCTGCCAGAGAAGATTATCAGAATTCTCAAGAAAAATTTCCCTTCCAGCGGAAGTTTTGATTAAATATTCTTTTTTCTTCAAAATTTCCCGTATTAGGGGATAGGTCAACGCTTTTTTTAAAATAAGCGTGAGATCGTTTGCAGTCGTATATTGGCGACCTTTTGTCGGTAGTCCGGATGCGTTGGAAAAGAGAGTGTTTTTCACACCGATTTCCTTTGCTTTGAGGTTCATAAGAGTTACAAAGCTTTGTTCTGAGCCAGTTGTGGCTTCGGCCAGAGCAACGGCCGCGGAGTTTACGGATTTCATCAGTGCAACATGAAGGAGATCGGAAACGGTCATTTCGTCGTCAGGATGTAATCGTGGTTGTATAGAATGAACTTTTGCGGCATTTTCACTTATGATTACTGTTGTCCAGGGATAGAGATTGTCGATAACCACCATAGCCGTTACCAGCTTGACGGTGCTTGCTGGGGCGAGCTTGCTATTAGGGAACTTACCGTAGATAATCGTTCCAGAGGAATCGGTGACGATCGCGGCCTTCGCCTGGATTATTTTCTGGGAAATTGCCAACGCCGGCACTATCGGAATGAATAGCAAACATGCGATAAAATAAATAATAGGGTATATTCGTTTCATTTTAATGTCGGCAAAATGTTTATTATCTTCATTTTCATTTTGATCCTAACGATGAGCTCACGCCGCGAAGAGGTCGGCGTGGAGCGATTTGTTGGGTAAGTTATATCAGGTGCCGCTGTGCTATGTTTAAGAAACTAATTTCATAATTAGATATACTACACCTAAAATTACCAAAGACCTTGCTATCCCGTATCAAGTGGAAATTGCGAATATTCTCGGATGAAATGTATTTCATGTTGCAGCCTTATTAAATAACTATTAGCCGACTCAGAAGCACTTGCATATTTACTTATCGGCAGATAATCGATTTTACTATAGTGCTTTTTTTGTAACTACTCAGGTCTATTAACAGTTAAGAAGGGAATAAAAGGATCACTATTAAGAACAGACACGATAGCGGGGAAGCTTTGAAGGCCGTATTGGGTTGCAGCTTACAGGGCGCGCTATTGAATGCACATTTATGTATTGCAAAGCTCGGTTACTTCAACGAGTACAGTAAGGACAATTGACTAAAAACTTCAGACTAGAATTCTTTATTTTTCCGGCGAATATGGCTCTGCGAGCTTCACCTACAAGGTTGCATAGTCAATTTTGTGCCAAGAGTCAAGAATACAAGATGTAACTTACACCGCCTGATAGCCGGATTTGACCGTCGTATTTTGGAACGTGGCGAGATGACTGGGGTGTATCATCCCCTCCAACTCTTCGGCTTCTGCTTACGTAAACCTCCACAGAAGGGTTGTCTCTAAGATTGATGAAATAGTCCCTGTCAGAACATTGATACGCCTGGCAGGCAATTCCTGTGAGTATGCTTTAAATATCCCGTTCTTGTCGACAATAAAGGCTGCCGCCTGCGGAAGTTTAATGACTTCAGCCTTGATTATGTCATGCAACGATTTTTCTTCTAATACACCGGATGCTTGCTGCGAAGAGATCCGTTCCGCAATAATATCCAGTGTTTTTTCTGATTCACCAAAAACTCGCGATGCATCTTCATCAAGGGCCTTTGCGTAACCCAATAATTTTTGCTGCGCATTTTCTATGGTATTTTCATGGCTGTTGTGTATTTGATATATCATTACCGTCACTATTGAAGATACAAGGAAAACAGCGGTAATAATTAATGTTAAACGAAGAATGCTAAACCTGCTTTTTGTATTCATTGTTTAATACCTGAATCCTGAGTACTGTTTCTTCGAAAAAAATATCGCTCATATGAGTACCAATGGATTCTAGATAAATAAATTTGTTGTGAACTCAATATTTAATTCTTTGGTCAGCTTGACTCCGAAACAAAAATATGTAGTCTTAACAATGCAAGTTGAAGCATTTTAGAAGTTAATGAATAAAGAATCAACCTTATCGAACTTTTGCAAAGGTCATGTACTCTTTATTGTAACCGGCGGTCTTTTATAGAATAGAAACGTAACTTCTACAGAATGTACTTTATGACGACTAAAAGGCAGCTCACGCCCCACTTGTCACGAATCGGTACTACTTCTTGGCTGCTCCGCCTCTATTCATCTTTCCTTCCAGCTGTTTGTATTTACGGAATGCGACGGAGAACAGGGACGATTCCGAGATTGAACCAGCCACGAGCAGCGTGTCCATGATCTCGTCCAGCGATGCGCCCTCTGCTACGGATCGGGCCATGTGAGTCTCGAGACAATGCTCACAGTGGAGCGCTGCGGCCGCGCTCACTGCCGCCAGTTCCGCGGTCTTCCTGTCCAGAGCCTTGGGCTCCCTGTAAACGGTCATGCTTTTGAGAAGATGGGGATTGAACGTACGGGGTCTTTCCTTAAGAACGCTTAGGACATATCCCAGTTCACCCCGATTTTCCAAAACCGCATCTGCGATGACCTCAGTGAGATCCTCATTGCCCATCAGGGCTCTGGCCTTATGCAGCAGTGCCAGACGATCCTTCGTTTTCCCCAGTTGGTCAGTCATATCCTTGGCCTTCCCAAGAAGGTTCTTTTTTTTCCGCTTATCCCCCATGTTTTCTCCCCTGGATAAATAATTTATCAGCTAACTAATGATTTTACATGTTCAGTTATCCCTGCAAAGCCGTAGATGAGCGACAGAATTATGTGAAATACAATATGAAAATTACAACTCTCAAGAAACGCAATCGCTGTAGCCTGCGGGAAGGACTTGCTGACAGAAAACTTTATCATAAAATGAAACAATACAAAATGAATTCTGCACCTTCGCTAATATTATATGAAACTCGACTTCACCTGCAAGGTTGCAGTGGTGTTGATTAAAATTCGATGCACCCATTTAAAGGGCACCTGTCAAGGGAAAAAAATATCTCGTTGGCGAGAAAATGTAATTTTCTCGTCGTAAAGGTAATTTATTCTACTAAACAGGCCGATCCTATCTAGAGCCTCTTATACAGTTCGCTTGCACATGCATCTTATTTCTATAATATTCAACTTGTTTTTCACAGTATTGATTGCCTAATTCGGTGGGAACACCTGTAAAAATAACTCTTGTATTGCCCAAAGCGACATAGGGGAAAAGACACGACTTATTGTCAAAGATATTCTCATAGACTGTTTGAAGTATTGTTGAGCATCCGGAATCTTCTAACGTGCAGTTGGAACATGTAGTACGCAGTCCTGTCCATAAATCCCTTATTGCATTATCGCACTTTCCTTTTGAATCATTATTTTGAATCATAATTATTACGAGAGAAGAGTTTGGAACGGCGACTTGTAATTTAGCATAATAGTCTGATGTAAACCAACCCGCAACCGCAGCTGTATTGATAATTAACGTCATCAAAAGAGTTGTTATTAAAGCTTTCATTCTAATCACCTTTATCACATTCTTAGGAATAATAATATTTATTTAATATATTGATTAATCCACCAATAACAAAAGCAATAATCTTTAATTCATAGCCCCTCCCAGAAAGAAAAATGGGACATACAAATTATTATACTTTAAATGTTTTCTGAAGCAATGAACATAAAACTCATTTATAGACAACGATGGAGCCTTCCCCGTAAGCTTATGGCATTCCATTAAGTGGACTAATGATAACATAAAGCTGAAAATGGAGCAATTATGGGTGGCAACTATAAAATATCTTTTTGCAGTAAAATTGAAAATCTAATCCTTCTTCTCCAACTCAGCCGGGACGGTCTCTATTGTACGGAGACCGTACACACAAAGCATTGGTCCAACGGGAGTCTTAAAGAGGCCTATCGGGTTTCCCGCCCCAAGCAGACGGCGTTAATTGCTGATACGATGGAAAAGGTTACTGAAATAAAGAATTCTTAACCAAGGGCTTCCACCCGATCGCAAAAGGAAAACGGCCCCAGTGAAACCCGTGTTTATATTGTACGTTTCAACTGATATTCTGCATCTCCCATTTCCCCAGTTCATGGTATGGATATGATCCTTACTCTTTCGGCTTCGTCCACACCAGAAACGGACAAAGCTTACACATGTTGAACCCCGGATAGGTCTCTCCCGTGCGCGGGAATGAGGGGCCGCTGTGACGCACGGTTCTCTCGAGCATCCATCTCACCGTTGGTTCAAACTGATCGCCCGGCCAGATCCAGTTGATCTCCCCCTGCTCGGTCTTGCCTGCGGTGTAGCTGCCGCTGCACATGGGTGTAATGTTCGGCTTTCCCGCCAGATAGACGGCGGTGACGCCGTGGCAGGCAGAACTGTTCATGGTCATGCTCATTTCAAAGGGTTGGATGTCCATGGCAGCAGACCAATCATTTCCGAGGTGGTATGCCTGGAGGACGTCGCTTATGCCGTGGATCACGTCGGGTTTATAAGGCGCCTTATGGAGCGGCGCCGTGGCGAAGGCCAGGAGGTTCTCAGGCAGGCGTTTTTTCAGCTTCACGAACTTCTCAGCCTGGGCAAGATCTTTTGTGTATTTAAGGTGGCTCTTGATCTCGCCCTCGTCAAGACCCTTCCATCCGAAAATGTACTTTGCATTTGTACACCCCAGTCCTTTTTCCGGACTGAGTAGGATATCGCCCCGCTGACGCGACGCTGCCAGGTAATGGCAGAAAGTGAAGGGATGCGCGGATACCTTGTATTCAGTGTTCTTCTTAAAGGCATCGAGCTCTTCCTGGGAGAAGAAGAACTTCACCGCCACAGGATAGTACTTCATCCGGAGGAGGTTCCGCAGTGAGAAGACGAGGTCCGCATTGCTTAACGATTTTTTAGCGAGCATGGCCTTGGCGAATGCCACATCATCGAGTAACTCTAACGTATCAATCATAATACACCTCTTTCTTTAAACGGGATGTCTGGGATCGAAGGGATTTAAAGCAGGAGAAGAGCGCATGGGTGTTTTAAGAACCCGATTTTGTCCCGCAATCCCATCGGCATATTGTCTCACGCTATCCCAGCCAGCCCATGAGCTGCGATGCAAGCGCGAGCAGGAGCAAGACCGCAATGCGCTTCACCCAGAGGGGGCTGATGCGCTTTGCGACTTGTGGACCGAGGTAACCGCCAATGACGGCAGCTACAGCCATGATAGCAAGGAGCTTGTAGTCAACGGTTTCAAAAAACACATTTTTACTAGTTGCCATCACAGTGTTGAATAAGATGGCAAGGAGCGAGCTACCGACCACGACGTATATGGGAAGGCCCATGATTACCGTCATGAGTGGGACCATGAAGGGCCCGCCGCCGAACCCGAACATGGAGGACGCGACGGCGATGATAAAGGCGCCGATGCCGCCGATTACCGGATTTGCCTTGATGTCCTGTCCGCAAAAATGGATGTTCATGTGATATTCCCCCTTAGGATTGTTTTACTTCGCACTTGCCCTGTTCGGCCTGCTTCTTGAGGTGCTTCAGTATTTCCTGTTCCTGCTTGTTCCTAGCGACCTGCGCGGGAAGTGTCTGCCAAAACATGAGGCTGGCAAGGACGATGAGGACGATGCCGAATAAGCTCTTGAACTGAGCTAGAGAAATGAGTTGGGTGAGCACCGGGCCGATGAAGCCGCCGGCCAGCATGGAGATGCCCATCACGATGCCCAACTTCCAGCTGATAAACTTGATTTTGTTGTAGTTATAGATGCCTGAGACCTGCGAAAAGAACACCGTCGGGAGCACGGTTCCGGCGACGATGGCGTGCGGGAGGCCATATATCCACAGCAGGAGCGGCGTGAGGATGAAACCGCCGCCGGCGCCCATAAGCACGCCGAGCATGGTGACAACCAGTGCGAGGAAGAATGGCCCGAAAATGTTCATAGCCATGCCCGCCCGCTCGAAGTACCACGTGCCGCCCGGCAGACTATTCGCAAATGACGTAGTCACCCTGTCATCCTTTCCGGTGAAGGCCGCCACTGTGTACAAACCGTCTGCGACCCCCTTCGGGAGTTTGAGTGCCGCTTCAAAGGTGCCGTCGGGCCTCACGTCTATCGCAGGCTTCAGGAGCGCGCCAGGCGATTTGAACCGAGTCATGTAAAGCGGAAGCGCGGCCTTAAGGTTTCCCTCACCGTCCAGAGGCTCCATAAGCTCGCCGCGCGTGCCGGTGATCACGGCGATGATCGAAGTCTTGCGCCGTTCGACCCTTGCAGAGGCAGGGCGCAGGCCCGTCGCGTCTATGCCCAGGTCCTTGAGAGCGCCTGAATAGCTCCAGTCGTCTTTCTGCAATTTGAGCGCCTCGATTTTTTCCTTGGTGTCCTTCGGGGTGAGCGTGAGGTAGTATGCAGGAATGTCTTCACTCGTGTAGAAAATCCATGGGACCTTGCCAGTCTCCTTGTCCCTCTTGCTGTCGAGACGCCGGACCTCCACTGTCTTTTCCGACGCAACCTCGATAAACACAGGTTTGCCTGGCGGTGCTGTACCCGTTATCCTGACAGTGTCTTCCTCGCTATATCCTGTTTTGTCGAGTAGGAGCGTGATTGCGGACCGTGAGGTTTTCGGTACAGGTTTTGTGAGCGGCGTGGCCTGTTTCGCGGAAAGGGAACCTGACGCACATACGAAGACAGCGAGGAAAAATAACGTTGCATACCAGTAATTACGGTTTCTAAGCATACACGCACTCTCCTTTTTTTCCAAAAAGATTATTACTCTATCACCCGGTTTAGAATCTTGAGCGACGTTCCCTATTCTCTACTTTGATCCACCCATGCGAAGTTCAGCTGATATTCCTCCTTTCTATGAAATTCTGAACCCTGCAATGAGCTATCTACAAGGTTGCGACGGCCTGCGGGTTATTTCCTCATTTGCCATAAGAAGTTCCTCAATTATTATATGCCTCTGGATACCGGATTGCGATGAATCGAGTATCTCACCGGCTGCCTTCTTTGAAAGAGATGCCTTCCCCGCGATCTTCGCTATCAACTGCGATCTGCTCATCGCCTTTGCCATTAATGCTCAGCCTGAGAGGTAGATTGGTATTTCCGTACAGAAGGATAATATAGTCGAATGTGGGGAGATTGACAAGGGTTCCTTCGTACAGTCCGCCGGCTGCCGTCTGAAACGTTATTTCTATGCTTGACAATGGATCATCTGTTCAGTATTCTTCTACCATGTGACGGGAAGGCTTCAACATCTTGAAAAGGACAAAGAAATGTAAGATACAAAAAAAAGTATTTGTATCTTTATATGAGGGTAGAACAGGAAGAGGGTTGAAGAGAGCATTGCTGATTATTCCTATGAATAGGAGCAGCCTGCCTGGTTGGCCATGGGCTAAGGCCCGTGGTGGCTGACGAACCGGATGCCTAAATCGGGCACGTCCGGGTCTGTGAGGGAAGCGGCGGGCAACCGCTGCTCCTAACCGGAATCGGAGACCCGCTTCACGGAAAATATTATGGGACGAGAACCCACGAAAGTCATGATTGCCGATGATGAGAAGAACATCCGGGAGCTTCTTCGGAATGAGCTTTTGCCCCTGGTGTCTCATGTTGTTGGGGTCGAAAATGGCGACAAGGCGCTTGAGCTGCTCGAGAAGGAGGAATTCGATGTCCTTCTTCTCGATATGAACATGCCCGGCCTCGACGGCATCGAAGTCCTGAAAAGGATCAAGAGTCAGGAAATCCCTACGGAGGTCATCATTCTTACTGCCCATGCCACCGTGATGACTGCAGTTGAAGCCATGAAATTGGGCGCTTATGATTACCTCATGAAGCCCTTCAAGATCGTGGAGCTTGCTCCGGTCATCGAGAAGGCTTATGAGAAAAAGAAGCTTCGCAACGAAAACCTGCTGCTCAAGACCCAGGTCAAACGGCAATGGGGAACGCTGACACTTATCGCGGAAAGTCCTGCGATGCTGGAAGTGATCGAAACGTGTAAGAAGATTGCCAAATCGGAATATCCGGTGCTCATCACCGGTGAGAGCGGTACGGGGAAAGAGCTCGTGGCGCGGACCATCCATAACGAGTCTGCCAGGGTGGATCAGTCGTATGTCGTTATCAATTGCGGGGCTATTCCCGAGAACATGATCGAGAGCGAGCTCTTCGGATATGAGAAGGGAGCATTCACGGGTGCTTATGCACGAAAGCCGGGTCTCCTGGAAATCGCCCACGAGGGGACACTTTTTTTGGACGAGATAGGCGACATGCCGATATCCCTGCAGGTGAAGCTTCTGAGAGTCATTGAGACGGGAAGCTTCTATCGGCTTGGCAGCACACGGGAATTGAAGGTGAACATACGGGTCATTGCCGCAACGAACAAGGACCTGAAGGCGGAGATCGAAAAAAACATGTTCCGGCAGGATTTGTATTACCGTATCAGTGCATTAAATATGTATGTCCCCCCCCCTCCGTGACAGACGAGCGGACATCGCGCCGCTGATCAAGTATTTCCAGAACCAGGATCCGGTATTTAAACAGAAACAGTTCAGTAGGGAATCGCTGGATATTTTATCGACCTATGAATGGCCGGGGAACGTGCGTGAACTGCAACACGTAGTCCACCGCGTGCTCTTGCTGTCCAAGGGTAACGTTATTGAGCCGTCCGATCTGCCATCCGATCTCATTCGGGAACCTGGATCCTCAAGTGACCGGCTTGACGATAAGGAGCGGCTGCACATCCTCACGGTCCTGAAAAAGTCAGGAGGGGACAAGAGCAAAGCAGCAGAAATCCTCGGAATTCATCCTAAGACACTTGCTCGCAAGCTTTCAGGCTACGGGCTTGCTGTATAAGCGCTCCGATCGAGAGAGCAAAGAACCTTCTTGTCTCACCCGATAAGCGCTGAGCCAGAACGATGCTCTGGACAAGCATTCACCACGAAGACCTGTTCACACGACTCCAGCTGCCAGCGGCCATGATCCAGAACGAGGGTATCAGGGGCCAAGGGCTGATTGTCTCACAGCGCACAACCCCCGGTGTTGCCTGGACAGGTGCGGGAGTCGCCGGATGGCGGAACGACCGGTGGTATTCTCTGTACGCTGACCGCATGAAGAGGGATGTGTCTCTACTATGAACCGTTTATTTTCAATGTCGATACGAGCGCAGTTATTTCTCATCGTCTTCATTGTTGCTCTTCCCGCAGCAGGCATTATCAGTTACTCAGGGATTAAACTGAGAAAAGAAGCGATCCAGGAGGCATATAGAGAAACTCAGAAACTTGCTGACAATATTGCCGCTGAACAGCAAAATATGGTTGCCGCGGCAGAACAGCTGGTGAGCGTCCTGGCGCAATTGCCAGAAGTTAAGAAGCATGACTCCGCCAAAGTGCTATCGATTCTGAAGAACATCCGATCATTAAATCCCCGGTATTCGAACATCCTCATTGCCGATCGGGCAGGAAATGTCTGGGCCTCTGCCGTTCCCGTGAAACAGTTCAGCATATCGGACAGGCGATACTTTGAAAACGCGCTTTCAACCGGGCAATTCTCCTCGGGTGAATACGTCATCGAAAGGGCTACGGCCAAGCCCTCCTTCAATTTTGCCTACCCCTTACACGACGATCGCGGCAAAACTGTCGGGGTCATCAGCGTGGGTTTCGTCCTCGACTATTTCAGGCAACTGATAGGCCATACTGAGCTGACAGCGGGCACCAGCTATCTTCTGCTTGACTACAAAGGAGTTGTGCTGAGCAGAGCCATCAACCCTGAACAAATGGTTGGGATGCAATACCCTGCGGAACCGTTCAAACGCATGCTGGAAGGGCCGGACGAAGATACCTTTGTTTTGAAAGGCCTTGACCGCATACCATGCTTTGTAACCTATCGTAAAATGCGTCTTCCCGGCGAACAGTCTCCCTACATGTATATACGGGCGGGGATTCCGGTTGACGTCGTTTTGTCGAAGGCCAATCGGGAGCTCCTCTCTAATCTGGCCCTGCTTACTTCTGTTTTCCTGGCGGCGTTTCTTCTTGCCTCGCTGACCGGCAAACGCTCAATCGCCGACCGTGTCTCCTTATTGGAAAAAGCCTCTCAACGCCTTGCCAATGGCGATCTGCAGGTAAGGGTTTCCGACCTCGTCGCAGGGGGAGAGCTGGGGAGTCTGGGTCGGACGTTTGACTCTATGGCTCTGCAGCTTGCTTTGCGCGAACAGGACCTGCGGGACAAGAACCGTAAACTGGAGCAAGAGGTGAGGGGCCGCATCAGGTCAGAGGAGGCAATGCGACTGAGCGAGGAACGCTTTGAAACGATCTTTAATTCCATCAACGACGCAATTTTTTTACTCGACTCCCATACAGGCGCAATCCTGGATGTAAATCGGGAAGCGACCGATATGTTCGGGTATACACGGGAGGATGCCCGTCAAATCACGGTGGGAGATATCGGCTCTGGCGAGCCGCCGTATACGCAACAGGATGCGATCGCATGGATACAAAGGGCCTCTTTAGGGAAACCCCAGCTCTTTGAATGGTATTGCAGGCACAGATCGGGGAACCTGTTCTGGTGCGAGATCAACATGCGGATTACCCCTATCGGCGGTTTGGATCGTGTTCTGGTGGTGGTCCGGGACATCATGCGGAGAAAAATGGCGGAGGAGAAGCTGCAGGAAAGCGAACAGCGCTATAGAATGCTGTTCGAATCCGCGGGAGATGCAATTTTCCTGATGCAGGGTGACAGCTTCCTTGACTGTAACATCAAGACTCTGGAGATGTTCGGGTGCCCTCGAGAACGTATTCTCGGGCAGCCGTTGTCCCGGTTTTCTCCCCCTGTTCAGCCGGATGGCCAGGATTCAAAAGAAAAAGGCTTTGAGAAGATTGCGGCGGCCCTCGCTGGCAAGCCGCAATCCTTCGAGTGGGAACATTTGAAATACGACGGGACGCCGTTTGATGCGGAAGTGAACCTGAACAAGATTGAAGTCCCGAAGGGAACCTATTTGCTGGCCATAGTGCGGGATGTTACTGAGCGCAAGCGGTCCGAAAAGGATCTCCAGGATCTCATGAACTTGGTCATCCGTTCGCAGAAAGAATGGCGGGATACCGTCGATAGTATTACTGACATGATCTTAATCCACGACACGAATTTGTCGATCATCAAGGCGAACAAGGCCTATGCGGCGTATCTGGGTTTGAAACCCAAAGAGGTCGTTCAGCGGGATTGTCATAATCTTTTCCCGCATGGGACGGCATCACCGCTTCTGGGCTGCTCCCCCCAACTGGCCGGGGATACCGTCATGCCCGTGATTGAAGAAATCGTTGACGTAAAAACCCAAAGAACATTCAGCATATCCACGTTCCCGTATTTTTCTCCCGAGGGTGAAGCCATCGGATCGGTCCATATCGCGAGAGATATCACCGAACGGAAAGAATATGAGATGCAGTTGATCATGAAGGAACGTCTCGCTTCTCTGGGCCAGATGGCATCAGGGATAGCCCATGAGATCAACAACCCGCTGGAGTCGGTCATGATCTCCGCCGAATCGCTTCTCCTGCGGGTGGACAAGAACCAGTATGATCAGGCGATCTTCAAAAAGTATTTACAGATCATCGACGAAGAGGTCCTCCGCTGCCGTGAAATTACGGGCAACATGCTTTCCTTTGCCCGAAAGACGTCTGCTGAGTGGAGCACAGTTGATGTTCACCACGTGATCGACAACGCGCTTAAGCTCATCGGCTATCAGGGAAGGCTCAAACGGGTGGAGGTCAAAAAAGTGTATCATGGCCTGTCGCTGATCAGCGGCAACGAGGGAGAATTGAGACAGGTCTGTGTGGCCCTTATCATCAATGCCCTCGACGCGATGGAAAATAAAGGCCTGCTTACGATCGAAACGGGGACCAGGGCGGATAACGTATACATCATGATCAGCGACACCGGCCCGGGGATATCCCGTGAAAATCTGGCAAAAATATTTTCCCCTTTTTTTACGACGAAAGCCGCATCGGGCGGCACCGGACTGGGGCTTCCTATTGCCCAGAAAATTATAATGAGCCACCATGGCTCCATCCAGGCAACATCGGGTCAGGACCATGGAGCAACCTTTACGATCACGCTACCGCTTTTGCAGCCACCGCAACCGTGACAAGCTGTCCTTGACACAGCACAACCTGTCCCTGTCCCACCCCTTCCCTCTTGTATTTTCTGTTTAGTAATCAAATAGTTAAGTCTTGGCATTGAACTTGCTGTTCCTGCAATAGTTTACCGGCGACATTTTTCCCCGGATTCTGGAGGATATCTATGGTATTGGACGCGAGGATACTTCTTGTAGATGATGAGGTTCGGCTGTTAGAGACACTGTCCATGGCGCTCGAAGATATGGGTTGCTACGTTAAAACGGCGCCGGGGCCCGACGAAGCTATGCGGTTCGCACGCGAGGACACCTTCCAGATAGCATTCGTTGACAATTTCCTTGGTCCGATGAGAGGTGTTGATCTCATGCAGCAGATGGCGAAGCTGGATCCCGCCCTGGATTTCGTGATCATGACTGCCAATCCGGACGTTGATATTGCAATCGAATCGCTCAAAAATGGGGCGGCCGATTTCCTTCGCAAACCCTTCCGGATCGAAGAGATGCTCAGATCCATCGAGTATGTCTATAGGAAAAAGGCGCAGGAATGGCAGAAACGGGAACTCGTGAAAGTCCTGGAGCTGAAGGTCAGGGAGCAAACCGAGGAGCTCAAGCACACCTATTTATCCGTCCTGGCGTCTCTTTCCCGGGCAGTGGAAACAAGAGATTTTGGAAACTATGGCCATAGTATGCGGGTCAGCGATTATTGCTGTTTGATCGCCAATAGACTGGACTTCGACGTAACCAGCATAGAAAATATCAGGGCAGCAGCGCTGCTCCACGATATTGGCATGATCGGCATCAGCGATGTCATCCTGGGGAAAACAGGACATCTGAGCGATGAAGAAAAAAAAATCATCAGGGGCCATGCGCAAAAAGGGGTCGAAATTCTGAGTCCGCTTAAACAATTTGAAGCGCTTTTGCCTGGAATTCTCCATCACCACGAGAACTATGACGGAAGCGGTTACCCCGCAGGCCTGACCGGAGAGAATATACCCTTGTCCGCACGGATCATTGCCGTCGCCGACGCCTACGATTCCATTCTATCCAACAGGCCATACCGTTCTGCAGCTGATCAAGCCACGGCCACAGCCGAACTCATCGCCTGTTCGGGGACGCAGTTCGATCCCCGGCTGGTGAATGATTTTGTCCAAGCCCTGCGAGCTGGCCATCTTGACGAGTGAAGGGGGAAAAACGATGGGAGAGCCAAAACAATACGATGATAACGAATCTCCGGAGAGTATGGCAATGCGGCTGCGTGAGGTTTTCCGGGAAGAGGCCTATGAGCTCATTGCCGAGCTTGAAAGCGCCGTGCTCGAAATCGAGAAATCTCCCGGAGATAACGGGCAGATCAACCGGGTTTTCAGAGCGCTGCATACGATTAAGGGTTCTGGCGCAGCGTGCGGCCTGAACGATATAGCGGCGTTCACCCACGAGATCGAGACTTTTTTCGACTTGGTAAGGAAGGGCGCCGTTGCCGTCAACCGGGACATCATCGATCTGACGCTGGCCGCCCGCGACCAGATCAAGGCGATGTTCGATGTCTATTACCAGGAAGGCAAGGCGGACACCGCGCCCGGTAGCAATATTATAGCATCACTCAACATGATTCGTTCCAGGACGGACGATATTCAGGCAGTCAGCAATTGCCTCGAGGAGCAGCCTGCGACGATGAGCATGGCTGCTCCGGCTCGAGAGGCCGATTCAAGCATACGGGTTGCAACGGGAAAGCTTGACGACCTTGTGGCTCTGGTAGGCGAGCTTGTCACGGTCCAGGCACGGCTCAGTCAGACCGCGCAATTCCATGGCATCCCGCAGTTCCTCGTCGTTGCTGAAGAGCTCGAGCGGCTCGCAGGAAATCTTCGAGACCGTGTCATGAGCATCCGCATGCTTCCCATCGGGTCGACGTTCAGCAGGTTAAAGCGCATGGTGAGGGACCTCTGCCATGAGTTGGGTAAGGAGGTCACGCTCGAGACCGCAGGCGCAGAGACCGAACTGGACAAAACGGTCATTGAACGGCTGGGTGACCCGCTTGTCCATCTCATCCGCAACAGCATTGATCACGGGATCGAACGTCCCGACATTCGGGAGGCTGCAGGGAAGCCGCGAATGGGCACGATCTCCCTGTCTGCTGTCCATTCCGGCGCTTTTGTGCAGATAGAGATCAGCGATGACGGCGCTGGCATGGACCGGGATGCCATACGCGCCAGGGCCGAGGAGCGCGGCCTGCTCCCCGACGGCGCGGAGATCTCGGATAGCGAGCTATGCGGGCTCGTCTTCACGCCCGGTTTTTCCACGGCAAAGGAAGTGACCAATGTGTCGGGCAGGGGGGTAGGGCTGGATGTCGTGAAAAGAGCAATCGACGGACTGCGGGGCACGATCGAGATCAGCAACGGAAAGGGTGGGGGGACAACGTTCACGCTCAAGCTGCCGCTTACCCTCGCGATCATCGACGGCTTCCTGACGAAGATCGACGATGAGCATTATATCTTCCCGCTGTCGCTGGTCGAAGAGTGCGTGGAGTTGACCCGGGATACTGCGTTCTCCAGCGGCAGGAGCCTGCTGAATGTGCGGGGCCAGGTTGTTCCCTACGTACGACTGCGGGAACAGTTTGCGATCGACGGGACGCCGCCCGCCATTGAACAGGTTGTGATCGCACGGATAGCGAATAACCGCATAGGGTTCGTTGTCGACCACGTAGTGGGTGACCACCAGACGGTGATCAAGAACCTGGGCAGCCTCTACAAGCAGGTGGAGGGGATCTCCGGCGCGACCATCTTGGGCGACGGTACGGTGGCCCTCGTCCTCGACCTTCCGCGGCTGACGGCTATGGCGGAGCACGAAGAAGCTGGCAAAAGCTGTTAAGCACGCTGGTTATGCCGTCACCGGGTTGCCTCGGCGTGACTTTCGTATTGTACAAGCCGCTCACGGTTCGCAAGGGTATCACGGCCGTTTCCCTGCGGTGATGCCCCTTCTACCGTGTAGCATCAAGGGTCTCGAGAAAAACATGATGAGCTTAGCAGAAAATATACTTCCGGCGGTTTACCTCAAGACCGGGGATATCCATTTTTCAGAGCATTCGGCAAGCGTCTTTACCGTGCTCGGCTCCTGCCTTGCGGTGACCATGTTTCACCGTCGCCTGGGCATCGGCGCGATCTGTCACGGGTTTCTGCCGGAATGTCGCAAAAAGGAACAGTGCAATGCCGACTGCCCAGAGCCGGGCAAGTACGTGGATTGCGCCATCCAATGGATGACGGCACGATTCAAACAACATGGAGTGTTACTTCACGAGATTGAGATCAAGGTGTTCGGTGGAGCGGACACGTTGAGCGGGGGTCCGGGCAGCAGAGGCGGCATCTTAGTCGGCAAACGCAATGTTACGGCGGCAATGCAGGAACTGGAGAAGGAAGGGCTCAGCATCCTCTCGAGCGATGTGGGAGGCACCTCTGGGAGAAAACTGTTTTTCAATACCCACACGGGAGAGGTCCTGCTCAAGCGCCTGCAGCCTCGAGTGATCCTGGCAGGGATGGAAGGAGAATAATCAATGCTATCCCGTTCTGGTATCCGGATATATCCCATCGCCTGTCACGCGAGGACTGGCATTTCACCAGTATGGAATACAGACAGGGACAGACGGTTCGATCGATTCTAGAGTTTCCACAAGGAGGACCCATGGATACGATGGAAGCAGGTACAATTTCCAAAAAGGTAGAGGATTTTCTGCTCGTCTTTCGAAAAGGGGAGGAGTTCACCCACGAGTTGCTGAAAGAAAATGAAAAGCTCCGATATAAGGTGGTCCAGCTCGAAGGGGGGGCCCGGATTGCAGACCGGTCGGGCAGCGCCCAATTGAATTCCCTGGAAGCGCGAATTTATGTCCTGGAGGCGGAGAATAGGACCCTCCTGGGCCGATACCGCCAGGTGGAGGAGGAAAACAAGGATTTCGCGAGCCGGTATGTGGAGGTCGAGACCGAGAACAATAACCTTGCCAACTTGTACGTGGCGAGCTACCAACTCCATTCCACCCTGGACTTCAACGAGAGCCTGAGAATCATTCTCGAGATCGTGATGAACCTCATCGGCGCCGAGGAGTTCTCCATCATGATGCTTGATGAGAAGATGAACGAGCTTTCGATCGTTGCGCAGGAAGGGATGGGGGGGCAGCCGCGGACGCCTATCCGGCTCGGCCAGGGCATCATCGGCAAGGCGGCCAAGACCGGTGAAGCATACTACCGGAAGGGTGATCCTGCTGATGTTACGGATGTGGACTATGCAAATCCGCTTGTCTGCATTCCGCTCAAGATAAAGGAACATGTTATCGGAACGATCGTAATCTACAAGCTGCTCATCCAGAAAAGCATGTTAACAGACGTGGACTACGAGCTGTTCTCGATGCTGGCGGGCCATGCGGCAACTGCGCTCTTCTCTTCCAAGCTGTATTCCGAATCAGAGCGAAAACTGACCACGATCCAGAGTTTCCTTGATTTGCTCAAGGAAAAATAAAGATGGTTCACCGGGCAAAAGAGCGAACAGCGTTCTCAGTCAGTGCATAGGAATCAGAGAGATTTTTTTGTGGGCGAAGAGCTTCTCAGACGGCTCTCGCTGGGAGGGCAGAAGATGAAAAAAATTCTAATCGTTGACGATTCAGCATTGATTCATCAAATGTACAAGATGGTGTTGATGCGTTACAAATGCACCATCGTGGCTGCGCAGAATGGCCAGATCGGCCTCGACAAACTGGCGCAGCACCCTGATGTCGACCTGGTGCTGCTCGATATCAACATGCCGGTGATGAACGGCCTCGATTTCATTAAAAAGGTAAAAGAACTCGGCACCTATGAACATATTCCGATCATTATTTCGAGCACCGAAGGCAAGGAAGAGGATACGAAGCGGGGGATTGCGCTCGGCGCACGCGGGTACGTGACGAAGCCTGTTCAGCCCAGCGAACTTCATTCGCTCTTTGAAGCTCTTGTTCCTGCTTCAGGGTAACGAGCGACGCCTCTTGAGGGTGCCGATGGCTGCAATTCCGCCGCCCCCTGCCATCGGACAGGTTGTTCTGGGCGTGAGACAGGATGTCTTTAAAGAAGCTTTTTTACTCCCGTAACATGCTGTAATATTGGAGATATTGAATTGGCATAGCCCTTGCTATAATTCGGACTGACAGCGGAGTTCGAACGCTTTAAAGCGAAGAGGACAGACGACAGATGAACGAGCACAGACTGGAGGAGACCATGAGTGGGGAAGCTGAAAAAGAGATGACACAATATCTGACGTACAAGCTCGGGGATGAGGTCTTCGCCATCGATATAGCCAAGGTACGCGAAGTGCTTGATTTCACGACCCTCACCAAAGTACCCAGGACGCCGGCATTCATGCGCGGTGTGATCAACCTCCGGGGCAGCGTAGTGCCGGTCGTGGACATGAGACTCAAGTTCGGGATGGCGAAGACGGAGCAGACAGTGAACACCTGCGTGATCATCACCGAGGTGACCGTGGACGGGGAGACGACGGTACTGGGCATACTGGCGGACTCGGTGCAGGAGGTGATGGGCCTGGAGTCGGAGAGTATTGCTCCGGCGCCGAAAATCGGGACCAAGCTCAACAACGAGTTCATTCGAGGAATGGGCAAGAAGGGCAATGCATTCATCATCATCTTCGATATCGACAAGATATTCTCCATGGATGAACTTATCTCCGTGCAGCCAAGTCAGGCAGAAATCAGGACCGGCGAGGAGAGACAAGCGTGGGTTGTACAGTGAGGATACTCAAAAAAAAGAATGATTGCGTCGCAGCAGGATACCTGATGCTGGACTGCTACGCTTGTTCTTCGAGGATGAGGCGGGATTTTGATGGCTCAGAAAACAATACGAAAGGATGGTTATATGATGTTTAAGGACATGAAAATAAGAAATAAATTGAATCTGATCATCGGGATCATCATTGTTGGTCTGAGCATTGTCGGGCTGTTCTCATTTCTGCAGAGTCGGAGCGCAGAAAACACCATCGTGACCATGGTCGATACAGACATTGAGCTTTTGGTAAATCTGAACACCCTGTATGCCGAGGGATTGCAGACCGGACAGGCGACACGGAATTTGCTTATGAATCCCGGTGATGAAGCGGCAAAACGCAACTACCAGGAATCGCACCAAAGCTTTATTGATACCATGGAAGATGCGCTCAAACGCGCTCCTGCTTCCATGCAGGACCGTTTAAAAAAGGTTCGTGATCTCTGGGCAGAGGACCACGTGATGAAGCAGAAGGTTCAAACCCTGGCCTCATCTGGCAAAAAAGAAGAAGCAGTGGCATTGCTGATACATCAGGAAACGCCGAAGTGGCGGGAGGTAAGAAGCATTGTACTCGATCTCCTGAAAGAGCAGAAAAAGGTTTTTGCAAGCAGTAAGGAATACGAGATTGGGGAGATGCACGGTAAGAGGATAGGGCTCTTGATAGCGCTTTTTATGACGGTCACAGCCGCTATCGTTCTGTCCCTGATCATTGCACGTACCATTACACAGCAGCTTGACGAGGCGATGACCGTGGCAAATGAGCTTGCCCAAGGCGATCTCCGGCGGAAGATAAATGTAAGGAGCAGCGACGAGACAGGGATGGTGCTCGCCGCCATGAAACAAATGGTAGAAAGGCTCCGCCATGTCGTCTCCGATGTCAAGTCCGCTGCCGACAACGTGGCGTCGGGCAGCAAGCAGCTTTCAGCTGGGTCGGAGCAGCTATCACAGGGCACGACGGAGCAGGCTGCATCGGCGGAAGAAGCATCGGCGTCAGTGGAAGAGATGAACGCAACGATCCGGCAAAATGCCGACAATGCTCTAGAGACAGAGAAGATCGCCGTCAAGAGCGCCGCGGACGCTGCGGAAAGCGGCAAAGCAGTGAATGAGGCAGTTGCAGCGATGAAGGTCATCGCAGGGAAAATCTCGATCATTGAGGAGATCGCGCGCCAGACCAATCTCCTTGCGCTGAACGCGGCAATCGAGGCAGCACGCGCCGGAGATCATGGTAAGGGATTTGCCGTTGTCGCAGCCGAAGTGCGAAAACTCGCGGAAAGAAGCCAGGTGGCTGCACGAGAAATCGGGACTTTGTCCGGATCGAGCGTTCAAATTGCCGAACGTGCCGGTACGATGCTGGCAAAGCTGGTACCCGACATTCAAAAAACGTCAGAGCTCGTGCAGGAGATAAGCGCCGCATCGAAGGAACAGTCCGGTGGCACGTCTCAGATCAACGGCGCCATTCAGCAACTGAATCAGGTTGTCCAGCAGAACGCCGGGGCTGCCGAAGAAATGTCATCAACCGCCGAGGAACTTGCATCGCAGGCAGAACAACTGCAGGCCGCGATAGCCTTCTTCAAGACCGAGCATGCAGCCGGTATGCCGGTGAAGCAGAAGCCGGCGAGCAGATACGTAGCAGCACACCCGATGCCGGGCCTGCCTATTCCCCGGAAGAAGAATATGGCTTTCACGGGTGTAGCTTTGGATATGGACCGAGAGACATCCAATCAAACAAGCGACCAGCGAGACATGGAATTTGAGCACTTTTGAGGGGAAAAGGAAGTCCCTGGTCAAGTGGTAGCAGTCTTTTTTGGATATGTCGTGAGAAGGAAGTCTTAGCTTTTTGACTAGGGAGGAACAGAGTCATGAGGACAATCAGCATCACGATATGGCCAGGATCCATGGAAGCCATAGGGCAAGCACTTGATGTATTCGGATGTAACCGGGTAGTTCCCGGTGCATGGGACGAACCAGTGATGGTGTCGGGCCTGACGCCGGAAGAATATTGCTTTGCACAGGAGTTCTTTGGGGGCTTAGGTTACGAAGTCAAGGAAGACGATCGGATGCAGGAAAAAGAGGAAGTTGTAACGCCCCCGATGGTGCATAGTTTTTAAGGAGGGTCTTAGATATGAAAACGATGATTGTTGATCGCGGGGATGATGGAAAGATTGGACATAATCAGGCTGTCGAAAGCATCAGTAACGAAGCTGACCTGACCGCTGCCGATTGCCGGCAAATAGCCAAGCGAGCGGAACGGTTTCTTTCTCATGGACAGAGAACGATCTATGCGGCGGATCTTGAAAAGAGGCTGAAGCAGGGAGAAAAGATCTTTCTTCTCGATATCCGTTGGAATGAGGACTATGAAATTGCCCATATACCCGGAGCAGTCAATGTGGAATTCATTCACGTTGCGTCGCTGCAAAATTTGGAAAAACTGCCGAAAGACGGCACGCTCATTGTCATTATTTGCTATACGGGGCACACGGCGAGCCAGGTGGATGCAATTTTGAATCTGCTTGGGTACAACGCCTGGACGCTGCGGTTCGGAATGCTGGGATGGAGTTCTCTTACGAAAACCAAAATCTGGTCTCCCCACGAAGCCCAAAACATTACGGGCGGCGGATTCCCGACTGAAGGTATGAGCGCCAGGATGAACGACAGTAATGTCCCGTTATCGATTTTCCAAAACACGGAATCACGTTATAAGAAAGAAATATAAAGGTCAAAATGCAATTTTTTGATTTGAAAGCAATTTATCTCAATGCATTCTATAATCCGCCTCAGTGCCGACTGAGCAGGCGCCAGGATGAATTCTGGGAAAACGTTTTTCGCACAATTTCCCCGACAGCTACCGCGCTACGGGTTCAACCAGCGCGTTCTTCGATATCAGGGAATTCACAAAGTCAGAAGCTGCTCTTATCTCGACATATAGGCGAATCTTGACAACAGGGAGGGTTTCTATGCTGGTAAAAGCTCGGATACTCTTTATAGATGACGAGAAAAGCATTTTGGAAATCGCTGCCGCAATGCTTGGAGTCCTGGGCTATTCCGTCAAGACTGCGGGAAATGCCAAGGAAGCCCTCTTTTTGCTGTCAATCGAACGATTCGATATCGTTTTTATCGATCAATTCCTCGGACCGGAGAAAGGAATCGATTTGATGAAACGGCTTTCCACAGCGGACCCGGAACTATATTTTATCATCGTTACCGGCTATCCGGATACGCGGCTTGCGGTCGAGGCACTGAAGGGTGGAGCGTCTGATTTCATCGCAAAGCCTTTTTTTGATGCAGACCTGCTGAGGAGCATAGAGTACGTCCTCAAGAAAAAGATGCTCGACAGAGAACGAAAAGACATCCTGGCGGAACTCGAGTCCAGGGTGGAGAAGAAAACGGACGAGCTGCAGCAGATTTATTTTTCGGTCCTTACGTCGCTTGCCCGTGCCGTGGAAAATAAAGACCTCGGCACCTACGGCCACAGCGTGCGTGTCAGCAATTACGCATGCCGGATTGCAGCGACGCTTGGCCTTTGTGAGGAGGATATGATGACTCTCAAGTCGGCTTCGATGCTGCATGACATCGGGAAGATCGGGATAAGCGATTCGATTCTGAGCAAGCGCGGCCCGCTCGGTGAAGACGAAATGCGGGTCATCAGGAGCCATCCGAAGAAGGGTGTTGAAATTTTATTACCTCTTAAACAATTTGAATCCCTGCTGCCGGCAATCTTGCACCATCATGAACACTATGACGGATCCGGCTATCCTCAGGGGATCTCGGGAGAGGATATCCCGCTCTTCGCGCGGATCATCTCGGTCGCAGATGCATATGACGCAATCTTATCGGACAGGCCCTACCGGGTCGCAACGGATGATAAAAAAGCTGTTCAGGAACTGGCAAGCTGTTCCGGGAAACAATTCGATCCCCTGGTGATCAGCGCGTTTCTGGATGCAGTGAGAAAACAGGATGACAGGGTGTTTTCAAGGCAGGATGAAGGAGCCGGGGACACCCGACCGTACCGGACTGCTGAGGTTTTATCCGTACTCACCTGACCTGGCTGGGGGGAATGGCCCCGAAAAAGTCGAGGGACCCCCGGATGGTGGCGGGTGCTTTGCTGCTGGTGAGCGCGGACAGGGAAAAAGGGTAAAAAACAAGGAGGACAAGGCAATGGAAACCACGAAAATCAAGGACATGTCGGTGAGGTGGAAGGTGGCAATCCCTATCATCGTAATTGTCACCGTCGGGATATTAATCATGGGTTTAGTAACCAGCCAGAAGTCGATGGAGATTGTGATTGATGGAGCGAAAACTACAGCCCTTAATGGTTATCGGGACACGGTGTTAAATGCCTTAACGACCATGATGACTACGGGAAATTTCAAAGAGGCCAAGGCTTCATTTTTCGAACAGATGGATAATATAGTTGACCTCAGGGTAATAAGGGGGGAAGCCCTTGATAAGGACTTTGGACAGGGTGCTCCCGGTGATTATCCAAAAGATGATATCGAGAAGGAAGTGATAGAAAAAGGCAAAGAGAAGGTTGTGCTGGAAGGTGATTATATCCGGGGCATCTATCCCTATATAGGGAGAGCAAATTTTATGGGTAAAAACTGCCTTGGCTGTCACAATGTAAAAGAGGGAACCGTCATCGGTGCCGTAAGCATAAAAATGCCTTTAGCCGCGTTACTGGACAAGTCCAGATCATTAAGGACTTATCTGTTCGTGATTGGGGGACTAGGAATGCTTTTGTTGACTGGGGCTGTGTTAATAATTGTCAGCAGGACACTTATGCCTTTATCAGTATTAACTAAAAAAGCAAAAGAGATAGCCGATGGAGACCTCAACGGAACCATAGATCATAAGGGCAAAGATGAGATCGGTCAACTTTCCAATGCGCTCAATTCGATGATAACGAAGTTAAAAGAGGTGGTGACAGATGTTATGACCGCAGCCGACAATGTGGCCTCAGGCAGCCAGGAGCTTTCTGCCGGGTCCGAGCAGATGTCTCAGGGCACAACGGAACAGGCGGCCTCTGCTGAGGAAATATCGTCGTCCGTGGAACAAATGAATACGATGATCAAACAGAACGCCGACAACGCCCAGCAGACCGAGAAGATAGCCCTGAAGTCGGCCATGGACGCTCAGGAGAGCGGCAAGGCGGTGTCCGAGACTGTCGTCGCCATGAAGCACATCGCGGCAAAGATATCAATCATCGAGGAGATCGCGCGCCAGACGAACCTTCTGGCCCTGAACGCGGCGATCGAGGCGGCCCGGGCGGGTGAGCACGGCAAGGGGTTCGCCGTAGTTGCTGCAGAAGTCAGAAAACTAGCCGAGCGTAGCCAGGTAGCAGCTGGAGAGATCAGCCATCTTTCGTCATCGAGCGTGCAGGTGGCTGAGCAGGCCGGTACGATGCTGACGAAGCTTGTGCCGGACATACAGAAAACCACGGAGCTGGTGCAGGAGATCAGCGCGTCGTCGAAAGAGCAGGCTTTGGGCGTAGACCAGATCAACAGCGCGATCCAACAGCTTAACCAGGTGGTACAGCAGAACGCAGGAGGGGCTGAGGAAATGGCGTCGACGGCGGAGGAGCTGTCGTCCCAGGCCGAACAGCTTCAAGGCACGATAGCATTCTTTAAGGTGGACGAACGGGAAACGCGGATGGTGAAGAAGCAGGCAGCACGGAAGCCGGACGCGACACGTCAGGTCCCTGTGGCGCACCTTGCCAAGGTGGTGGGAAAAACTGAGAAACCTGCTTCGGCATTCAAACATGCCGGCGTGGTGCTCAGTTTAGCGAAGCATGGCGGTAATGGGCATGGCGGTAATGGGAATGGCGGTAATGGAGACGGCAAGGACAGCGAATTCGAAAGATTCTAAGAGCCGTAAGGCGTCCGGTGCAAGGAGTGAGGTATATAAAATGCAATTTCCTTAGGCCTGACGCTTTCGCGCCTCAAGGGTTCACGAGGAGGACCTCATGAGCATAGCCGGTATTGTAAGTACAACACAGTATCTAACGTTTAAGCTCGACGACGAAGTATATGCCTTGGACATCACCAAGGTTCGCGAAGTGTTGGACGTCACGACCATCACCAAGGTGCCGCGGACGCCGGAATTCATGCGGGGAGTGATCAATCTCAGGGGCAGCGTGGTACCGGTCGTGGATCTACGCCTGAAGTTCGGGATGAAGAAGACCGAGAAGACGGTGAACACCTGCATCAACATCGTCGAGGTGACGGTGGACGGGGATACGATTATTTTAGGAGCGCTTGCAGATTCGGTTCAGGAGGTGGTTGAGCTAGGGAGCGATAACGTCGAGCCGGCTCCCAAGATCGGGACGAGGCTTCGGACCGAGTTCATCAAAGGGATGGCGCGGCAGAACGACCGGTTCATCATCATCCTGGACATCGACAAGGTCTTCTCCCTCGACGAGCTTGCTATGGTCCAGACGAGTCAGTCGGAAATCGAAGCGGAAACAACGGCAGGCGAGCGGCGACGATCGTAATGAACGCATGGCCCGCGGCCAATGAGAGGGCCGTTTCCCGGACCGCTCCGTCGATGACGGAAGCGGTTCTTTTTGTGTGCCGAGCATGTTCGACAGCTTGGAGGTGCAAGTCCTCTACCCAGCCCGATGGAGGCGAAGGGTTAG
>Ga0209415_10000325_pt1 | contig 86303 bp, 82 predicted proteins | sample PeaSoiSIISIP2007_FD_187696 | JGI IMG/M metagenome (GOLD analysis project Ga0209415, IMG submission 187696) | Peat soil microbial communities from Weissenstadt, Germany - SII-SIP-2007 (SPAdes) (version 2) | ecosystem: Environmental > Terrestrial > Soil > Wetlands > Peat | place: Germany... | reverse complement strand
AAGTAGGCCGTCTTCATCTTGCCCACGCCGGCCAGCCCGGCCTTGATCGGGGTTTCGTCCATCGCCTTGATCCGGCTGCTCAGCACACCGGCCAGCTGCGCGTCATAGATCGGTTCGAGCAGCGCCACCGCCGACTGCATCAACTGCGTGAGCCACTGCCGGCTTACCCGAAAGCCCGCGGCCTGCAGCCGCTGGTGCTGCCGGTACAACGGCAAGTGGTAGGCGAGCTTGTCGATCATCGTGCCGGCGATAAAGCTCACGTCGGCCCGGCTGCCCTCGAGCACCCCCATCGGGGCCGGGGCGCACACCAGTTGCTGCGTATCGGCACGCTTGAGCACCTGGCGCACGTATTTGAGCACCACGTAGCTGCCCGGGCGCTGCGCCAGCCGGTAGGTCACCTTCTGGCTGACCACCGAGAGCTGATCGGCCGGTACATCGGCCAGTTCCGGGTTGGGCACCTCGATCACTTCGACCGGAACCTTGCCCTCGTCGAAGAAGGCACTGGCGTCTTCGCCCGACGTCAGGGGATTCTTGGGTCTTGTATCGCGCGTGTACGCGTCGACCTTGACCTTCTTGTTGCCGGGCCCGTCGGTGGGAATCCCATCGAAGGATTGACCCAGCGTCCCCTGGGTCGGGTCGGCGTCGACCAGGCGTCGCTCGCTCTTTTGCCCAAAGAACTGGCGCTCGAACCATTCCACCCGCCGGCGCAGCTCGTCGGCCGTGGCCTCCAATTGCGTATTGGCTTCGAGCAGCGCATCGAGCTGATCGCGCGTGAGCGTGCGCGCATCAAAGGCTTCGCGGTACTGATCGACGGACTGCGGTGGCATGGGCACGAATTATAGGTGCGCTTGCCCTCTACGAGAACACCGCAGCATCATCGCTGCGCAAATTTTTATCGCACACGTCGGTATGTCGATACCGCTTGCGCATGCGCTTGGGCTCGATACCTTCGAGCATCAGCTTCAGTCCCGTCCAGTCCATCTGGCGCGTGCGCACCGTCTCCCAGTTATCGAGCAGCCGGCCCTGCTCGAGGCGCTTTGCCCATGTGCACAGTCCCGTGCGATCAAAATACAAAATCTTCATCTGCGTAGCGCGTCGGTTAATGAACGCATACAAACTGCCATCGAGCGGGTTCATCCCCATCCGGTTCTTGACCAGGGCATACAAACCGTCAAAGGAGTAGCGCATGTTCACCGGTTCCCCGTATACGAACACCCGCACCTGGCCTTCGGGGAAAAACATCAGCGCCTCAGAATGCGCAGCATCACCCCGGCACCCAGATCGATCTGAACCTCCAAACCACCGGCCAGCGGCGCCATCAGCGACCCGCCAGGCATCGGCGCCGGCCTAACCCGGGCCACGCCCGCGTCAACGAATCCAACGGCTCTCTTGCGCACACGCACCCGCTGCGGCGCAGCCTCAGCTTGCCCCGACAATCTCTTGCGCCAGTGGAAAAAAGCCGGCTCCGATACCGACTCGGCCGCACAAAACACGCGCACACTTTGCTTGGCCCCGGCAAAACGCTCCAGCCGCGCTCGCCACTGCAGCTTCAGCGCTTCGCCTCGAACACGAACTAACGCTTGATCCATCTCGCCCTCCACGTTGAACACCATGGGGGCGATTCTGGTCGATCACCTCGCGCGAGAATAGAACGCCGTAGGCTTACCGGTTACCCACGCGCGGACTCTAGCCGTAAAGCCTCTTCGTAGGCTACTTGTCGAGGGTAGAGGTGTTGCCTAAAGGCTACAAGGTGCCTACTCATATCCGGTAGCCTACATCGCAACCGAGTGGCGCAGCGTGGGGCCTCTTCGTAGGCTATTTGTCGAGGGTAGAGCCTACGGCGGCTTTGCCTTCTATGAGGGGTACAGCATGAGAATAGCTGAAGAAGCGTATGGACAGCGGCTGCGAAAGATCACCCCGTTCCTCTGGTTCGACCGTCAGGCCGAGGAAGCGATGAAGCACTACGTGGCGATCTTCAAGAACTCGAAGATCGTTAGCGTCACGCGCTACGGGGAGGCGGGGCCGGGACCCGCCGGAGCGGTGATGGTCGGCGCCTTCCAGCTCGATGGTCAGGATTTTCTTGCCCTGAACGGCGGTCCTCAATTCAAGTTCACCGAGGCCATCTCGTTCGTCGTGAGTTGCGATTCGCAAGAAGAGATCGATGACCTGTGGGCCAGGCTCTCGGCGGGCGGCGCGGCCGGGCAATGCGGGTGGCTGAAGGATAAGTTCGGCCTGTCCTGGCAGATCGTCCCGCGCGTTCTGCCCGAGTTGCTTCAGGACCCGGATCCCCTTCGGTCCGCTCGTGTAATGCAGGCCCTAATGCAGATGACCAAGCTCGACATCGCGCGTCTGAAGCACGCCCATCAAACAGCGAGCTGATCCGAAGTTCGCTGACGACATCGTTTGTTAAGAAGGAGCTACGATCATGAGCCAGCCAGCAGTAATGCCAATCCCCAGCGGTATGCATTCCCTGACACCCCACCTGATTTGTGGCGGCGCAGCCGATGCCATCGGGTTCTATAAGGCAGCCTTTGGCGCCGTCGAGATGTCGCGCCTGCCGGGCCCCGCCGGCAAGGTGATGCACGCAATGCTTCGCATCGGCGACTCAACCCTCATGATGGTCGACGAGAATCCAGAATGCGGCATGCTGGGACCCAAGTCGCTGAAAGGTTCCCCCGTCGTGGTCCATCTGTACGTCGAGAATGTCGACAAGACGGTCGCGCAAGCGGTTGCCGCCGGAGCGAAGATCACAATGCCCGTCGCGGACATGTTCTGGGGCGACCGGTATGGCCAGTTGGAAGATCCGTTCGGCCATCGTTGGTCGGTGGCAACCCACACGCACGATGTGACAGCCGAGGAAATGCGCCAGGCGATGGCAAAGATGCAGACAATCTAAATTGGGCGGGAGGCAGGCGAAGCGGCTCAAGGCAAATTCGCCGAGTTCGTCCCCCTTCACGCGGGGTCGGCCGCGACGCAGCCTAGCATGACGGCGCTAGACGCGTCACTCACGGAGCCTCGCAGCATTGACGTCGGCGGCTTCTTCGGCCCCGTTACCCCGCCGGAACGCGGGTCGGCGCGGCTGCCACGCTCCTTCCCGCGCTTTAGCGCAGCGTGGGCTCGTAGGTCACAACTACGTTCCCGGACTTGAACCCTTTCGTCGAGAGCAGCCGGAGCGGGTAGCGCTTCTTTATGCCGTCAAACACGGTTTTTCCTCCGCCCAGCAGAATTGGCGTCAGGATGATGCGCAGCTCATCCATCAGCCCCTGCTCGAGAAAGGATGCCGCAAGCTCACTTCCGCCGACCGGGAGCAGTCCGTCCCCGGGAACCTGCTTCAAGCGCGCCACCTCGTCCGCAATGGAGCCTACGGCCAGGCGCGAATTCTGCCACTCCACCTTTTTCAGTGTCCTCGAAAATACCAGCTTGGGCGTGTTGTTCATCTTCTCTTTGACGACGGGATCGTTGTCCGCGGCGGTGGGCCAATAACCAGCCATAAGTTCGTAGGTTCTGCGGCCCATGATCAACACGTCCGTCGCCTGGAGCACCTCCACGGCATAGGCGTTGAACTCCTCGTCCACGAGGTGCCAGTCGATTTCGTGGTTGGGTCCCTCGACGTAGCCGTCGAGGGAAACCGACATTTGGAAGATGAGCTTCTTCATGTGCCGACGTTGTTCGGGCAGCCTTTCGCGAGGCGCACGGGTCCGCAATATAGCCCATTGCTGCCATTCCACGAATAAGCCTTGACGGTCCATATTTGGCCGATAACGGAAACTCGCACGAGGTTTCTTCGATCAAATTCCGCTGTCGGGGAACTTGCGTGCCCTGTCGAAGGTGTGCAACAAACGTGGTTAGGATCATTCACCCGCTGCACGAGTCAAATTCGGGGAATGGCCTGTGATGGCACCAGCTCGAAGCAAGGAATATGTGAGGCGCCGCGGCAGTGGTCTGGGCCTTCGCTTCGTTGCACGCAGCGTATCCAGCGTCCGTCCGGGCTGCGCCACGCTTCGAGCGATTCGCGCAAAATCAGCCGCTGGTATGGCTCTTCGTCCTCATACACATCTTCCCAGAGCGAAAAACTGTGGCGGTAGTAGCACAGATCTCCCCGCGCGTCATAGCCGCGCCACTTGGAAGCGGGCACGCTGTCGTCGTGAAAGAACTCCACGCGCTGGGGCCGGATCACCGAGGTTTGCAGTTCGATGGGCAGACCGGACTGCCAGATTTCGGGGTTACTTTGCATTTTTTTGGTCTCACGTCGTTGCAGGACCGCGCTTCAAACATGCATCAGCCGAGATCGCGTTGTGCGCGACAGGTCCCGTTGCGGCAGATCCCGCGCTGTTGCCAAAAGGGCTTGCGCCCTAAGGTAGGCATGGTGCAACGTGAAATTTCCCAAAAGGCACAATCCATGGCTTCGCCCCATGATAGAAATCCGGTTGCCGTGAATTCGGGTCAGCTGAATTCGTGCACGATTGCCTTAACGCGGACACATGACGGGCCGCGGGCTGGCGGTCATGAGCGGGCGCAGTTTAATTGGCGCCTCCGGCCAGGGATAGCGGTTTGGTTGGGCGCGCATTGTTCGGCGATTGATCATGCGTATCGACATAGCCTCCACCCAGTTCCAGAACTCACGCCTGATCTCGTCGGGAAAGCCGACGTCGTCCAGGGCTAGCAACATTTGCGTAAGCCAGACGTCCCGCGCCTGCTCGTCGATCGTGAACGGAAAATGCTGTGTACGCATACAGGATGGTCCATTCAACAACGTATACCGGGTTGGCCCACCCGTCGCTTCGACGATAAAATCGGCGACTCTTTCAACGCCCGCCGCGAAGCGGATCGGATCGCGCGCAAACAAGTGACCGACACTCGATTCGCGCAACCGTTCGTGGTGGCGCAATACCAAGGCGCGCAACCTCGGCTCACCAGCCACGGCAAAGACGCGGTCAGACGGGAACGGTACCGGCGGAAAGTCCAGATCTGACGCAGCGTCTTTCCAGCGCACTCGCTTGCCAGCCGCTAGCAAGTGGCCGCTGTTCGAACAAGCGAAATTGCGGTCCTGAGCCCCCATTACCAACAGTCCTTCGCCTTCGGTGCAAGCGCTGGCGGATCCAGACACGGCGCATCTCCTTGGTTGTCCAAACAAGGCCAACATTTGGCAGCTTGGGCAGACCACCACGACCGTCCCTCATCGTTTTCATCGAGACGTTCTGGCAGCTACCACTCAAAGAGCAGATTTCGTGCCTGGCAAAGGACGAACGAGAGGGACATGCGATTTTGTGTCTGATCGCCCGCGATTTGGCTCAACCCGGTGTTCTGCGCATGTCGGATTTTCGACAATAATGATGTTGCAATCGTAATATTCATAACAATATAACGAGCTTTTTACGCAATTTCCAAATGAAAGCTCGCTCCCAGCATAGTCGCGATATTTGGGTCGACGCTGCTCTTTTTTGGTGAACCAGGAGCGCTATTTCAAAATCACCATTACGCGGTAACATGCAGATAACGGCCCGGTTTGGTGGCCCGTGTCAGCGGGCTCGGTACCAACGGCACAATTTGCCTTGCACCCGAGGCTGACACTACCAGCATGACGCTGTTTGCTGGCTTACAGGACGGGGACGAACGATATGTATTCTAGCGATGTGCGCGTTGGTCTCTGAAGCGTCCGCGGACCCAATCGCCACCCTGTGGCACTTTTGATTGCCCCCGTGCTTCAGGACCATCGTATGAAATCGACACGTTGCGTCTTCTTTCTATCGGTTATTCTCGGCAGCTTTTCCGGCGCTGCTTTGGCCGACGAGGTCCAGGTAGCGGTGGCCGCTAATTTCACGGCACCAATGAAGCAGATCGCCGCCGAGTTCGAAAAGGACACAGGCCACAAGGCACAGCTCATATTCGGAGCCACTGGGACTTTCTACGCCCAGATAAAAAATGGCGCGCCCTTCGAGGTACTGCTGGCTGCCGATAGCGCGACTCCAGCGAAACTGATCACGGAGGGCAACGCTATCGCCGCAAGTCGGATTACCTATGCAATCGGAAAACTTGTGCTCTGGTCGACGAAGCCTGGCCTGGTGGACGACAAGGGTTCTGTTTTAAGGCGGGCGGAAATCACTCGTGTGGCTTATGGCAATCCGAAGCTGGTGCCATACGGAGCGGCTGCCGTCGAGGCGATGAAATCGCTTGGCGTTTTCGACGTGCTCCAGCCAAAGCTGGTGCAGGGCGAGAGCATCTCTCAGGTATATCAGTTCGTCCTCTCGGGCAACGCTGAGATCGGCTTTGTAGCGCTTTCCCAGGTGTTCAAGGATGGAAGGATTCCCGAAGGCTCGGCCTGGGTGCTTCCCGCGGACCTGTATTCACAAATTCGCCAGGAAGCCGTGATCCTAAATAAGGGCAGGGATAATCTCGCTGCCATTGCGCTTCTCAAGTACCTGAAGTCGGACAAGGCGCAAGCCGTGATTACGGCTTTTGGCTACGACCTATGAGCCTTTGCCCTGACGGACCGCTGGAATTTCGCCTGACTTGGCACGTGGTGCCCGTTAGAGGCGATGGCAATTTTCATGGCTCAGTGGCAGTGAAGTGATGGTCTAACGATGAACGGTGCAATGCCCACTGTCGCGACAGATTGGGGACTTCCATCCGCGAGCAGGATCCGATTTTCTTTTTCGCGCGGCAGTCATTTGCAAAGGTCGATGGCGAGAGCCAAAAGAGGCGAATAACGCGACGCACATCCTTCTCGCCTGATCGCATACTTGCGAAGCACCGGGGCCGTTACATCGGCTTCGTTGTCGGAGTTGGGCAGCTTGGGACGCTGGGGGCAGTGGACTCGAGCACTTGCCGCGGTATACCTTGACGCTGCGGCACGAACTGGCGGCCGCGGAGTCCGAGCTGCGCGAATTAAGCGATGACGGGTCGACGCCGGGTCGGCGCCTCGACGAACGACTGCGCGGGCGCCGCGTGCTCTATGTTGGCGGCCGCCCCAGTTCGACCCCCGCTATCCGGGACCTCGTCCTCAGACATGGAGGCGAGTTTCAACGGCACGACGGCGGGCTTGAAGATCGCAAGGGGTTGCTTGCCGCTGCGGTTGCTTGGGCTGAATTGGTCGCGTTCCCAGTCGACTGCATCGATCATGACGCTGCGCGCAATTTAAAACGCTTGTGCACACGGCAAAGTGTGCCATTTCTCGCACTGCGCTGCGCGAGCATTGCCAGTTTCGCGACTGCGTGTTCAACCGGGCCTGGGCCCAGCACCGAGGATGACGACCCAGCTCACGCCACATGCTTGCGGCACGGGTAAGCGTTTGAGGCGGACCGACCTTCTTTGCATAATCCTTTTGCCGCCGAGATACCGAGGTAATCGCTCTGGCCGGCAGGCGCACCATAGTTGTGACTTGGTTTCGAGGATGTTTCCAAGAGGATTTTTTGGAGCAACTTGGTCGAATAGGGCGATTGCGGACCAACGCGCTTTTCTTCGCTTCGATGCAACTTTACGGCTGGCAGCGACTCGTGGACGTCAGGCGAAACCAACCGACAGGCGGGGGTTCTCGGAATCGCGACAAGCTCCGCAAACACGGTACCGTGGGGAGCGCTCGCGTACCATCCTGGAGGCTAATCGAAAGTAGCGAGAATTACGCTCGAAGCCTTGAACAACGCGCAGGCCGATGCACCCTCGACCAGTCCGAGTCTCTGGACGCTGTCGTGGGTTATGACTGCGATGATATTTCGTCCGCCTGGCAGCGTAAGCACAATTTCGTCGTTGACGGAGCCACGATGCAGGTGGGACACGGTTCCCCAAAGTTGGTTGCGCGCTGTTGTACGAATCGCCCGGCCCGTCATCAGGATCACCGACGAGGCCTTGACGAAGGCGTAAACCTCCTTGCCAATGGCGAGACCAAGCCGTTCCGCGCTTTCCCGGGTGATGATCGCAGTCATTTCGTTCTCTTCATCAAGGCGCAGGCATACCTCAAAGTTCACTGCGCCCTCGCGCAATGCGGTAATAGGTCCAGCGAACTGGTTTCGAGCACTGGTGTTCATCGCCGTTCGGCGAATCAGGTTGCGATATTGGCGTATATCACCAGCGCCGTCTTTGCCGAGCCTTTTCGCGACCCGGTCGAGAATCCCCTGATAGTCCTCTTCCATCGCTCGGTAGAACGCAACCATCCGCCGGCCATAGTCGGTGAGCTTGGTTCCTCCTCCATGCTGGCCACCGACGGATCGTTCCACCAGCGCTTCATCGGCAAGGTTGTTCATCGCATCGACGGCATCCCAGGCTGCCTTGTAGGACAGCGGAACTGTCTTGGCGGCATGGGAAATGGAGCCATACTGGTCAATAGCTTCGAGCAGGCGGATACGGGTGTCACCGAGAAAGGCGCCGAGTTCCGTTTCCAGAACGAGCTTACCAACGAGTTTATGGTGTGGGGTACGACGAGGCATTCTCAGGGTTTCCTATCTGCGGTCCAAGACGTCAAACGATTTGCCGCCATTGCCCCACGCCAGCATGCCAGTAAGAGGCTCTGGACCCGCGGCTCTAAATGGGGCCGTATGATGGAACATTCCGTTTCGGCTAGCACGAAAGGATCAAAATGAAAATCAGCGCTCGCAACATTCTCAAGGGCTCCATCAGCCACCTGCAGCATGGGGCAGTAAACGACGAGGTTACGGTAACAATCGGCGGCGGCGACAAGATTACCGCGATTGTCACCAGCAGCAGCGTGAAGAGCCTTGGGCTGGCGGTCGGCAAGGAGGTCGTCGTCCTTGTGAAGGCATCATCGGTACTGGTTTTGACGGACAGCGCCGGTGTCCGACTTTCCGCACGGAACTCCCTTTCCGGCACTATCACGAATGTCGTAGACGGAACAGTCGAGGCAGAGGTGACGATTGGCCTGTCCGGAGGCGCCGCGATACACGCCACCATAACGCACGATTCCGTTGCGGCATTGGGATTGAAGAAGGGAATGCCAGCAACCGCGGTGATCAAGGCGTCTTCGGTCATTCTCGGCGTTGCCGACTGATCGGACGGCGCTCGCTACGTCTTTATGTTAGAGAGGCGCCACGGCTTCAAGTGGCGTGGCCTGCCCAAGCGCTTTGGCAATTGGCACACGATCTACGCCCGCATGAACCGCTGGTCCAAGTTGGGTGTGCTGGATCGAGTGTTCGAGAAGTTGCAACATGCTCAGATCGTGCGCATCAAGATCGAATCGGTATGTCGCGATGCTGACCGCGTGCCACATTTACCCGCACACCGGGGTATTCGCCTTCATGTTTCCGGCGCTGATCGGCCTGAGCTGTCTGTTCACCAAGCAGCACTATTTGATCGATGTGCCGGCGGGTGCCGCGCCGGGCTGGTTCGACTACTGCCTGTATCTGAAGATCGCGGCCACCTGAGGAGCCTCTAGCTGCGCGCCCGGTCGGCGAGCCGCTGCGAGCTGCCTTTGGATTTTGATCTCAGATCGCCATCGCCTCGATCCAGGTTTCCGAGATCGGCGAACAGGACCCATAACAGCCAGCAGGCCGCACATTTCACTCACTTCTGGCATCGTATTGGCTTTCGAAGAAGCTGGAGGCTGGCAGCCGACCGTAACGAGTCGCTCGGATTTCCCGGAGGAAACTGAGGTCCACGAGGTGAGGAGTGCTCATTCCGGTCCGGTTCCCTTCCGCATCGCGTGTTACGTTGCTCAGTACGTTCAGGTTTCGTGATGGCGAACTGCGACTGTTTGATCAAGATGCATGATGCTTAGTCCGCCACCAGACGTTACTCCTTCACCTTCAACGTTCCTTCGTTCGCCGCAATGAACGCCCGGATAGCGTCAGACATATCGAGGAGCTTCAGCCACTGTTCCTTGTATAACGTTATCGGGAAACGTCCCATTCCATAGATTGAAAGCCCACCCTTCTCGCTGACTTTCATGGTGATGCCGGTAGCGGCCCCCCTTTTAAGCGCAGCGTTCTCGTTGCGCAGGCGCTCCAGCTCCTTCTTCACATCATCGTCAGACATTGTGACTCCCTGTTAATTTAAGACCGGCCATGAAATCGCATTGATTTGGAGGCGTTTTTACCAGGTTCAGGAATTTCTAGACGTACTGTCCGGGCGGTTGAGAGAAGCCGTTAAGGAGTGGGAAGATTCAGGACAAAAGTCTATTCTGGCATGATTAATGCGGTTTGGCGCGCATGACCACGCATTCCATATGTTCGAGGCAGCGAGGTTAATGTGCGCGGGCCAGTGCGTGTTCGCGTATGAGTAGCTCTATCTATGGCGCGGCATAGCGATAGCAGAACTGCCGCAGTTGGTATCAGCTCGACGGCGGCCGCGTCATTGCGATCTTTCCGGGATTTACACGTGAGTATGTGCAGGGGTGCGACGGCCCGATATGGGCAACTACGCCTTTGGTTAAGTGGGCCTGGATCGCTCATCGGCGAGATCATCGTGCGGGGTTTGGAAAAGCGCCGTGCGCGCATTCTCGTGGGGCTGGACGCTGTGATCAGCTCGCCGGTCGAGCACCTGACCCCGTGAAATACAGGGGCGCGCTCACACGCAGCGTTCAAACATGACTGTCCTCCTTGTTCTCCTGTTCGTCGTGGCCGCCATCGGTGGTAGCCTAGTATTCTTGACGGTCCGCATGGCGCGTAAGGTGGAGGCGGCATTGCCACCAGTCGGCCGCTTTGTCGACGTGCCTGGCGCGCGGCTTCACGTTGTGGAGCGCGGCCAGGGCCCGACCCTGCTGATGGTGCACGGGCTGGGCGGCCAGCTCGGCCACTTCACCTACGGCATCGTCGACCAGCTGGCCACGCAGTACCGCGTGGTGGCGGTGGACCGGCCCGGCTCGGGCTACTCGGTGCGGGCGCCAGGCGCGTCGGCGGCACTGGGCGCACAGGCCGACGCACTGGCGGCGCTGATCGACCGGCTTCAGCTCGGCCGCCCGGTGGTTGTGGGCCATTCGCTGGGCGGCGCGGTGGCGCTGGCACTGGCGCAGCGGCACCCCCAGCGTGTGGCCGGCCTGGCGCTGGTGGCGCCGCTCACGCACCTGGTGCAAGGTGTTCCCGCGGCGTTCAGGGGCCTGGTGATCGCCAAGCCCTGGTTGCGCACGCTCGTGGCCTGGACGCTGGCCGTGCCGCTGACCATCGTCATGCGCGACAAAGTGCTAGGCCTGGTGTTCGACCCCGAGGCCGTGCCGCGCGACTACGACACCCGCGGCGGCGGTTTGCTAGCCCTGCGGCCCAGCCATTTCATCGCAGCCTCCACCGACCTGGCCGCGATGCCCGAGGACCTGCCCGGGATGATGCAGCGTTATGGCACGATGCAGCTGCCGGTGAGCATCCTCTATGGTCGAAGCGATCGTATCCTCAAGCCGCATGACCAGGGCGACGCGCTGGCCGCCAAGCTGCCCGGCGCACAGCTCACGCTGATCGACGGCGGCCACATGCTGCCTATTACAGCACCGGAGCGCGCCGCACAATTCATTCGCGACGCCGCGGCCCGTGCGCTGATCTGACTTGTGCTCAGCACTAGCCGCGATTGACGCGGCAATGCGCGGCAGCAGTTTTGGCCGCTGGTCGTGCCCCATGACGGGAATCATCTCGTAACCGGCCGGCGCGCCATCGTCAGGATGGGTTCGCCGGCCGGTTACGTTCTAGGGCCACGTATGACCGAAGTTTGCCGACAGCGGCTGACCGAGCCTGCGTACGTGCAACTATTGGAAGACCGGCGCCATTGTGAGACGCGGCCCTGCCAGGCGGAATCCCCTATGACGAGGATCTCGGGGCTTTTAGAAATTCTCTCTCTTCCGCGTCTGAAATCCGTCCCAGGATCACGTTGCGGTGTGGGTACCGCCCGAAACGGTCGATGATAGCCTTGTGCTTGACCTCAGAATCCAGACTTGCCTCCAAGCCATGTTCAGAAAATAGCCCAACCGCAATCTCGTGAATCTGACGCGATTCGCTATGCATGTAGGGCATGTACAAAAATGCCCTGTGGCGTGGTGCAAGGGCAGCTGCGGCTTTTGTGGCAACGGCCTCCTGTGCCAACGCTAGGGCCAGCGGGTCGGCCGCGAATGCTCGTGCCGTACCTCGGTAGATGTTATGCGAAAACTGGTCCAGAACGATGATCTCGGCGAGCCTGCCGAGCGGATGCACGCGCCACTTATATAGCTCGCATTGCAGGGCGCGCGCATGCAAAGCGCCAAATTTCTCCGCGATGAGGTGATCGAAGTCGTCATCGTGACGCCACCATTGCGCTGGCTCAATTTCGACGAACCAGAAATCGATGATCTGTTGATGGTCCATGGTTAGGTGTGCCCGTAACTCCGTGTTGACCCAGGTCCGACCGAAGAATCCCGTGCTTGTGCGCGATCGATCCTCAACCACCAAACAGAACGACACCACCTGGGGCTCTTCCTCGCCACAAGCTTGCAGAAACCGCCGCTGTCCGTGTTTGGGAATCGTCCGCGCGATCCTCGTATTACCGCCCCCGGGCCGACCGTGAATTTTCCGTGCGTCCGGTCTCCTTGGCACCGACCGACTGCTACCGGATGCACAGCGGCCATTTCGCTGTAGGAACGCGACGTAATTCCGAACCGATCGTGGCTTTGGGCATTCCGTACTATCGCTGTGACAAGTGTGGCAGCGCTTGTCACAGCACTTCGCAATCGCCGCTCTCCAGCCCTCATCCCCCCGTCATGCCACTTCGGATCGCGAAGGCCGCGGCCTCGGTGCGGTTGACAGCGTCGGTCTTGGCCAGGATGGCCCGCACGTGGTTGGCGACTGTGTTCGGGCTCACAAACAAGCGCTCCGCAATTTCGCGGTTGCTCAGACCGCTCGCAACCAATCGCAACACCTGCGCCTCGCGCGCGCTCAATCCAGCTGGATAAGTCTGAAATGGCTGCGCCGGATCGATCTCGCGTCGCGCGCTGCCGATGCGTTCAACCAGGGCTCGCATGCCCAGGCGCTCGGCATCGGCACCTGCCTGATCGAGCAGCGCGCGCGCGGCGTCCAGGTCGCCTGGAGCGCCGCGTGCCTGGCGCATCAGCGCAAAGCGGTAGCGCGTGTGCGCCAGCGCGGGCTCAGCGCCCTGGCGCCGGTTCATGGACAGCGCCGATTCGAAATGGCGCTCGGCATCCGTCCACAAGCGCCGGGTCGTGGCGAGCCAACCCAGCAAGGATGCCGCCGCGCCTAGGCATCCAACCGTCGTGCCGATCAGCAGGTTGCGGCCGTCGTAAGGCAGCAGCAGGCGGTACAACACGGCCGCACGCGGCGCATCGCCGAGCCAGGCGCACACCTGGGTCAGGTAGCTCAGACTGGCGGCGCGCAGCCCGTCGCGGCGGATGGCGCCGAAGTCGTCGGCTGCCAGGGCGTCGAACTCGGCGCGGGCCTCGTCGAGCTGGCCGATCTCGGCGTAGATCAAGGCCAGACCGGGCCGCCACGTGCTCGCCTTGGGTACCGTCTTCACGAAATGGCGCACCAGCGGAGCCAACTCGCGCAATCGACCCTGCTCGCTGCGCAGCGCAAACATCTGCATCCCATATACGCCGTGTGCGTCCAGCCCCGGCATGCGGCGTCCGATCTGCAGCGCCTGCTCGATCAGGGTCTCGGCTTCGGCGAACCGTCCCTGGAGCAGCGCATAGGTCGCACGAGAGGTTGCCGCCACATACCGCAGGAACGGCTGCCCCAGCTCGGCGACGCGGCTCTCGTAGAGCTCGAGCTGCGCGAGCCAGCCGGAAAGGTCGCCCAGTTCCATCAGATCGAAAAGTCGCCAAGCTTTCGCTTCCAGCGCGCGCAGCACGTTGCCAGCGCTTTCAGCCAGCCGAATGGCTTCTTCGATTTGGGCCAGACGCTCTGCGCTACGCTCGGGCTGCCAACGCGCCGACACCGTCGCCACCAGCGTCGAGACGAGCGTCGGCGTGTCGCCGCTGCGGCGCGCCATCGCCACCGCCTGCGCCTGCACGATCACGGCCTGCTCATCCTCGCCGCTGAAGATCAGAGCGCGTGCCAGCGAACTCAGCAGCTGTGCCTTGACCGCGCCGTCGCCGCTGCCTTGAGCATCGAGCGCGTCGCGCAGCAGCCGCGACGCAGCCAGCCCCGGGAGGCCGGGCTCCCAGGTTGCCATCTCGAAGCCGAGCGCCGCCCTTGCAAGCTGATCGGCGGCGCCATCGGTTCGTGCCTGCGATGCCGCCTGTTCGAATGCTTCGCGGGCCTGCAGATATTCGCCCGCCAGCGTGAGCGAATCGCCCAACGCGTTGAGCATCGGACAGCGTAGCGCCGGGTCGCAAGCGTTGCTGGCGTCGATCGCCTGCAGCGCCAGACGGTAGTAGCGGGCTGCTTCCTCGTGGGCAAGCAGCAGAGTGGCCCGTTCGGCCGCGCGCCGCGCAACTTCGGCCACACGCGCAGCGTCGCCGCCCGGCAAGGCTGCAGCGTAGTGGTGGGCCAGCGCCGGCAGATGGCGCTCCAGATCACGGGCATGCAGGGCCTCGATCGCCATCGCCACCTGCAGGTGCAAGCGGCTGCGTGTTGGCATTGTGATTTCGCCGTACAGCGTTTCACGGATCAGCGCGTGCGAGAACTGGTACTGGCCCGGCAGCTCCTTGGCCTCGATCACGTGGGCCTGCAAGGCCTCTTCGATCACCGCGTGGCAGGCCTGCGCCGCGGGATCGTCGAGCAGGCGCTGCAACAGCCCGAGATCGAAGCTGCGTCCGATCAGCGCAGCGCGCGCCAGCACGTGGTTGGTCAACGCCGACAGTCGGTTCAGGCGCCGTCCGATCACTTCCTTTACGCCCTCGGGAATGCGGCGCGGCAGGGCGGCTCTGTGCGCTGTCCCTGCACCGTTGGCGCTCGGGCCGAGGACGGCTTCCTGCATCAGCAGGCGCGTCATTTCGGCAATGAACAAGGGATTGCCTTCGGTCTGACTGTGCAGCGCGTCGAGCAGCGCCGGTGTGAGACCGCTGCCGCCGGTCTGGGCGATCAGGTGCGCCGTTTCGTCACGATTCAGGCCGGCGAGGCGCAAACGCTGGAAGTGGCCGTAGCGCGCCAGATCACCGAGCGTTGCCGACAGCGGATGCTGGCGATTAAGTTCGATATCGCGGTACGTGCCGAGCAGCAGCAGGCGGGTGTCCTCGAGTTCGGGTGCGAGGAATTCAAGCAGCCGTAGCGATGATGCGTCGGCCCAGTGCAGGTTGTCCAGGATCAGCAGCAGCGGCTCGTTCGCGGCAGCGCGCTTCCAGAACCCGGCCATCGCGTCGAACATGCGAAAACGCTGCTGCAGCGGATCGGCGGTGGGCAACAAGGGCGGGAGTCCGGGCAGCCGCTCCCGGATTTCGGGAACGAGCTCGGCCATCGGCACGGCGGCAGCACCCAGCGTGCGGCGCATCTCCTCGTCGTCGTGGCCTGCGAGCCAGGCACGCAGGATCTGCAGCCACGGCCAGAACGGCGGAGCCCCGGGTTCCTCGTTGCAGCGGCCCCAGAGCACGCGAGTGCCGACGGCCCGTTGGGCCACCGTCTGCGCGGTGTGCGTCTTACCGATGCCGGGCTCGCCGGCAAGCGTCACGATGCCGCCGTGCCCCGCAATCATGCGCGTGAGCAGCTTGGCCAGAGCGGCGAGCTCCCTTTCGCGGCTGACGAACGGCGCGCCGGCCGTGGCGCTCGGTGCCGGCGGCGACAGGCTCGTGCCGCAAACGTCACAAAACCGAGCTTGGGCTCGGTTGTCCCGGGCGCAGAGCGGACACAACATCCGGGTTAGAGCGGCTAGAGGTAGGCCTCGGGCCGCAGCTCGCTGACTTCGATCACGACATCGGCCGGCAACCCAGCGAGCCGTGCCGCTTCGCGGATGGCCTCGGCGCTTGGCGCCTCGTACAGGCAGTAGGTCTTCTTTCTGTCTGCCGAAAGAAATGAGAACAACCAGTCGACGCCGCTGCTGTCGTTGACCTGCTTGATCGCCGCGGCACCCGCGGCGTCCAAATGGAGTTGCTCGCTGAACTGACGCTCGATGAGAAACAGCGGCATCGAATCCCCCCAACGCCCCGGCATCCCGGCTGCAGATTTTCATTATCTGCCAGAGCGTTATGGAGGTCAACATTCCCACGGTGACAGGATGGTCAGAATTGACTATGGCGCGGCAGTTGGCACCGCACTGCAAATTGATCAAGCCTGCGCATGGTAGCCGGCCGATCGCAGGGCTAGAGTCGACGCACCGAACGGCAAGGAGCAGACATGTTCAACGACACCGATCTGGCAGCTTACGGCGCGCAGCTGCGCGGAAGCCTGATTCGACCCGGCGATCCGAACTACGACGAGGCGCGCAAGGTCTTCAACGCGATGATTTCCAAGCGCCCGCGCCTGATAGCCCGCTGCGCCGACGTGGCCGACGTCATCACGTCGGTGAATTTCGCGCGCGAGCACTCGTTGTTGCTCGCGGTGCGCGGTGGTGGGCACAACGGCGGCGGTCTTGGCCTATGCGACGACGGTCTGGTTATCGACCTGTCGACGATGCGCGGCATCCGCGTCGATCCGAAAGCGCGCACGGTGCGCGTCGAGGGCGGCTGCACATGGGCCGACGTCGATCATGCAACCCATGCCTTCGGGCTCGCCACGCCGAGTGGCGTGATCAGCACCACCGGCGTCGGCGGCCTAACGCTGGGTGGCGGTCTCGGCCACTTGACGCGCCACTTCGGACTCGCGATCGACAACCTGCTGGCAGTCGATGCGGTGCTGGCCGATGGGCGCTTCGTCACGGCCAGCGAGCAACAGAACGGTGATCTGTTCTGGGCCGTGCGCGGCGGAGGCGGCAATTTCGGGGTCATCACGTCGTTCGAGTTCCGCCTGCATGCCGTATCGACGGTTGTCGCCGGTCCAACGCTGTGGCCGCTCGAGCGCGCCGCCGAAGTTTTGCGCTGGTACCGCGCGTTCATTGCCAAGGCGCCGGAGGAACTGAACGGCTTTTTCGCGTTCCTCACCGTACCGCCGGCGCCGCCGTTCCCTGAGGCCTTGCACATGCAGAAGATGTGCGGCGTAGTCTGGTGCTGTTCCGGCAACCCGGCAGCTGCCGAGGCGGCACTTGCGCCGGTTCGGGCGATGAATCCGACGCTCTACGGCATCCAGGCGATGCCGTACCCGATGCTGCAGGGCGCCTTCGACGGCCTGTACACACCCGGGCTGCAGTGGTACTGGCGTGCCGACTTCGTCAATGAACTGTCCGACGAGGCGATTGCGTTGCATGTGGAACACGGCGCAAAACTGCCATCGCTGCACTCCACGATGCACCTCTATCCGATCGACGGTGCTGCTCAGCGCGTGGGCCGCAAGGAGACCGCGTTCAGCTACCGCGACGCGCGCTGGGCAGCGGTGTTCGTCGGTGTCGATCCGGACCCTGCCAACGGTGCGCGCGTTGGCGCATGGGCGCGCGACTACCAGACTGCTCTCCACCCCTACTCGGCGGGCGGTGCGTATGTGAATTTCATGATGGAGGAAGGCCAGGACCGCGTGCAGGCCACCTATCGCGACAACTATCCACGGCTTGCGGCAATCAAGCGCAGCCTCGATCCTGGCAACCTGTTCCGCGTCAACCAGAACATTCTGCCAGCCTAGCGTATTACGGCATGACCCTGGTCTAAAGCGCGGGGCCATTCATCCTAGACAAGAACAGAACGAAACTGGTTCTGTACCTGTCAGCACGCGCTTCGAACTTGCTGGTCCGCGCCACACGTGCCGGCCTCACCTGCCTGACGTGGTCCTCGAGTGTCCAAGCTGGGATGATGAGCGATGGATTTAACTCATAACGCATCGGCCGACTCTCGGCGTTCCTCGAAAGACCCACCCAGATGGATCGGCACAGCTCAAAGTTGAACGTCCACTACGGGTTCCGAGAAAAGACGGCAACGGGTCCAGCATCGCGCTAGGGGTGTCCGGTATCAGCCGTACCTACCGCGGTGCTCGCTCACACGCGGTAACTCCGCGTCGCAGGCTTGTCCGAATGCGAGGTGCGGGTGATGCGGTTCACTGCCGCGGGAACGACGAATCAGGAAACGACGATGACAGTTTGCCGTAGCCCGAGCACGGTGGTGATCCACGTGCGCCGGATTCTCGGCAATACGCTGGCGACCGATCGGGCAGAGAGCGCTCCATTCGGCTTTCGCCACGATTTGCTTTGACGGGCATGGTCAACTTTAACTAGCTCCCAAATTGGATGGGCACTGAAGAACGATCAACTTGGTGGATTGCACGCGCGCGCGTTAGGCACAGAATGAGAAGGCGCAGCATGGTCAACGGCACGGGACCAAGGGACATTACTTATTTCTATTCGGAAGGCAATCCGCGCAACGGACAGAAGTAGGTCCAACGCCCTCCGACCTTTTTTAGGAGCACCACGATGACAATCGAACTCAGAGGCGCCAAGGGCAGCGCGGTGCGACGCATCATGTGCTTTGTCTATGGCCTGACCTGCTACGCCATCTTCTTCATTACGTTCCTGTATCTCATCGCGTTCCTGGCCAACCTCATAGTCCCCAAGGGAATCGATGATGGCGTTCCCATCGCGACTGTTACCGCAGTGCTCATTGATTTGGGATTGATCGCATTGTTCGGAATCCAGCACTCGGTGATGGCCCGGCCGGCTTTCAAGAAGCGCCTAGCCGCGTTCCTGCCGCAGAGCGTGGAGCGGAGCACCTTTGTCCTGGCATCGAGCGTGGTCCTAATAATGCTCTACTGGCAGTGGCGCCCGCTACCGCAGGTTGTCTGGTTCATTCAATTGTCTGTCTGGCAGGCGAGCCTGTGGGGCCTCCTGCTGGCAGGCTTCGGAATTGTATTTCTGTCAACCTTCGTCATCGATCACTTCGATATGTTCGGCCTTCGTCAGGTCTGGCTTGGACTGTTCAGCAAGACCTACCGGCACCCGTCTTTCCGGGTGACCTACTTCTACAAGTTCATCCGTCATCCGCTCTATCTCGGCCTGCTGCTGGGCATCTGGTGCACACCGCTGATGACGCTCGGGCACCTGCTCTTCGCGATGGGAATGTCTGTCTATATTTTGATCGGTGTTCACTTCGAAGAGCGTGACTTGGAGATGTTCCTCGGCGAGGACTACCGGCGCTACAAGCAGCGGGTGCCGATGCTGATTCCCAATTTTGGGAAGTCTCATGAGACGATCAAGGGGAGCCCTCAAGTAGCGGAGACTCCCGCACACTGAAGCGCCACGAGCGTCGATTCGACGAACCGAGTGCGCCGCAGACTCAAAGACGGGCATGCCGTGCGGTTCGCGTTTCGCTCGTCACCTGGTCAGGAGACGGGCACGCCGTAGGTTCCGACCTAATCGTTTCTGGGCTAGCGGTCTGCCGGCAAGCGGACCGCTGCGACCGGCGAGAAGATCAGTCTGTGCCAATCGCGGGTTGATGTACACACGCCGAAACCGGCCGTTCGATTCGGCGTCCAGAAAGCAGTCGATAGCGACCGTCCCGGTTGGGCCATTTGCTGTGAAGTTCCAACAGGTTATATCTGTTCATTCGGACTGGATTTGAGAAACTGGGAATCGCCAACCCCCCGTTGCTCAAAGGAGCCCAGCCGAATGAGGTGCGCGGGGGCGCCCCATTGCGGACGGCAGGCTGACTGCCCGTCAGCGGACCCTTCCCGGCGGTCCCGACCCCTTACCGACTTGGTGGTTCGCAAAATGCGGACGCGAAATGTGTTTGAGCCTAATGGAGTTGAGCGAGCATATTGGAGTTTCGTAATTACTCCATTTCCAACAGATCGTTTCTGCTGACCTTTCCGCCATCGACCACCTCTGCATACACGCCCATGCAGATATGACCGAATTCTCGCCGGAGCATGTCGGGTATGTCCAAGTCGCGCTTAGCGGTAACGGGGTTGACGTTGGTCGCTGCACATCGGGTCGTCGGCGACAAAACCCGAAGACGAGCCGTGCCAATCCTGATTCCCTTCCCAACCCATTCGAGTTCGTCCCAGCCGCGGGCTCCTTCCAAATAGAAATTTGCACGAAAGCGGATTGGATCGATCTTGACCTTGGCAACCTTCTCTAGCTCTCGAATGCTTGCAAGATTCAAGAGCGACAAGTATTTCAAGGTCGTCGATCCTGGCTTGCGCGAGGCGTCTGAGAAGGAATGGCCAGGCGCCTCGACCAGGCGGCCAGGGGCACCGGGCGCATCGTTCAAGAACCTGTGAAAAAAAGCATCAATCGAAGCGCGCCCCGACGTTTCGACGAGCGACCCCTGAGCCAATACTTCGCCACCCTTCCGTATCGTCAAAGTCCCGGTGCTCTCCTCAAAGTGCGTATGGAGTTGCGCAAGTGCCTCATCACGCATAAGCATGAAGAAACTTGTCTTTGGGAGCCACTGGGGACGAGCCGGATCAATGTACGTGGCCGCCTTTGCGATTGCAAAACGTCGGTCTTGCGGTATGCACTCGCCGGGCGCCAGCGAAACCGCGCTCAACGCCTCGGCGCTCAGTCCTTTGACTGGATAACGAAAAATCGAGTCCACGACAGTTGGCACAATCGCACGTCCTTTCGCTGACTGCTAGGCCCGCTTCCGGCAGATACTCGTGGCGCATTGGATAGTCGGCAATTAGCCGATTTAAGTATTCCGTCATGCGACTTTGGCTTTCTGCTCGTTAGACAGATTTGGCGGCCCCTCCGTAATCTCGCGTCGTATTGCCGCGGTGTCTGGTAGCGCTGCGACTTGCCATCGTACGAGCTTGATCCCGGCGGAGGAGGTCGCCTTTTCCTTCCTGCGGTCGGCCCCCGCGCGCGCCGAGTGCTCGTGTGTTTCGTCATCCAATTCGATCGCGGCCACGATACTCGCATCTTTCTGGCAGACAACGAAGTCATAGCTCAAGCGATTTATCCGATTGTTCCATTCGTTGAAGTTGAAACCCTTTTTCACTCCGAGGACGCGGGAAAGCTGAACTTGCGCCAGGACGATGTGGTCTGGCAACGCCGCGATCAGTCGGTGATACAAGACTTGCTCGGGTTGCGTGAGAGGCCTTTTCGCATACAACGGCCAGTCTCCGACTGGCGTCCCGCGCGCGGCTAGTTTCTTAATAGCAAACAATGTGACGAACGCGAGCAAAAAAAAGAAAACCAGCATGGGAAAAACAACAGCAAGCATTTGGTTTATTCCATGTCTCGGGATACTGCGACTGCGACGCCGTTCGACATGTTAGCCGGTGCGCGTCTTGCAGACACTATAGACCGCTTTCCATCGACGCAAGAAAGCATCACGGACACATAGGGCGAATCATGTACCCATTGGCGGACAATTGGTCTGTGCATACTTTCATCCATCGCAGGGCACCGGTTCAACTCCGTGGCGGAGCAGGTATTCTCGCCGCTTAACCATCCGGTCATACTTTTCGTTGAGTTGGATCATTTCCTTTTCGAAATCCGAAACATCGGTTTCCTCATCGCCAAGAAGCTTGCGATTGAAATCGATGTCGGCGCGCAGCTCGTCAGGCATGGGGTGCTTGGGACCATAGAACTCAGCCTTTTTTTCAAGTTCCACCACCTTGTGCTGTTGGGTATCGCGGCGCTGCTTGGCCTCTTCGATTCTTCGCAGCGTCTTGACGATCTCGCGATCACGTTCGTCTTCAATATCCTCGCTCCTCGGGTACCGGTCCAGGAATGCGTATGCATCGAGAAGGCCGTCGCGAATCTTTTTCTTGCAATCGCGCTCTTTCTTTTCCTTGGCTTCGCGCTCGCTACGTTGCTCATCCGTCTCTGGCGGACCACGGCACTCCTCCGCACCGTTGGGCTTGGCCTCGCATATTTCTCCCACGCATCCGGCGGGGGGTGAGCTGCCGAAAAGGAGCTTCCCGCTTGAATCCTTGCATGAAAACGTGTTGGCCGTGACAGGCGCGCCGGCAGCGCTGAGCAGCGCAAAGGCAAGGCAGAACAAGGTCACAGACCTTTGATTCATAGTGATCAGCATCAGCGCGGTTCAGCGGAGAATAAGCTGGACGTCGGTACCAATATCGATACCTTAGAAGGGATTGCCCTTGTCTACTTGCGACAGTTTATCGAGGCGCGCTTCGCGCGAGAGAAATCAGGAGCGCTGCGACAATTTCCGGATAGCGGACGTCCATTAATTTGAAAGTGATCTCCGGCTGCAGGCTTAGCGTTCGCCTTCGTCCGCCACGCTCCTTCCCAAGCCCCTGCAAGGATCAGTGCGTCTCAGCGAATCGCTGAAGCTGCTCGCCAAGCACGTTGTCGACACCTTCGGCTATCTTCGCGAACCCATCGGCGGAAAAGCCCGAAACTGCGTATTCCGCTCTGACTTTGGTCAGTACCTGGTTCCCCGGGCTTGAGCGTGAAGGTAAGCGTCGCGCTGACCCCCATTCCCTGCAGAGGACCGAGTCCGCCAGAAAGGCGGAGTTTGGCCGGAGCCTGGACATAGATGACATCCATGTGCCGCACGAAACCATCATGTGCGAGCTTCTCGCACCAGCACCCGCCGGGAACAAGGGTCAACGAGAGATTGGAGGCATCGTGAGAATACGTATGCTCCGCATCCCACCAGTCCTGAGGGCGCACGAGGCGCCGCCAAGCTGCGTCCGGGAATCCGGCGTAATCGACTTCCTCGCGCACAACAAAACCTCCGGAGCCGATCGCAATGACAGCGGCTGATGCGTTCATTGGTGGACCGAGGGCCATGACCGCCAGAAATCGTAGGTGCCGCTTTGCATTCGACGACTCCCCGCGGATTTGGCAATCGCTAAATCCAAATTCTAGTCACCCCTCTGGCGTCCGCCAATACCAGGAATCGCGCGGAGCTACGATTGGCGCCGACGTCGGCCCTTTCGGTTTGCAATTGACGCTTTGCGCGGGCGCTATGTCCACAACGGGTCGGTCTGCGCTGGTCAAGGTTCGATTTACACACGCCGAAGCCAGCTGTTCGATTCAGCGTCCAGAAAGCAGTCGGTGGCGACCGTCGCGGTTCGGCCATCGGAGTTGTCCTTCACCGACTCGGCAGACCGTACATTTGAACGGGTGCTTCACTCTGATACCTGCCCGAAAGCCTACGCGTAGCGTTGGGAAAAAATGGCGGAATATCGCCGAAAGATCGGCCATATTCCGCGCACGGAAGATTTGAACGCTTGGCGGGCTCGTCAGGTATTCAAGCCCGACAGGCTAGCCGCAGACCAACGGGGTGGCCGAGCGGTTCAAATGAACGCCGGGTCGATGTCCCAGAACTTGATCGCCTCCTCGATGGAAAGATGAGTAGGAAGCTTGATCATGCCGCCCTGTATGGCGGCCATGGCGTTGGAATCCAATTCTTCGTTGATGGGTAGGTCCTCGATAAGCAGGGCTTGCATGGCAGTTCTCCTAAAAAAGTAGGCAAGGGTTTTGGATTAACCTCGAGCGTTTTGCTGCGCTCGGTGGCGATACCGTAAAGGCCGTGCCATGCCCGGCAGAGAACTCGGAACTCATATGTAACCGACGGAAAAACAAACGTTTTCTATCCATCCCGTTCACGGCTGTCGATCTCAGCAGTGCTGCCTACCCGCGTCAGCTGGTAGTCCTTGTCCAACAGCCCCCTAAACTGTTGGCCACATCGCAACACATCGCTCGCCGGGAACACTTATCGCCAAGGCAAAGGGCGGGTCGAAGTGCTTTTTCTGTAACCAAGTTGGATGACAGGTTAGAGCCCAGAAAGCTGCTATTGGACTCAGGCAGTCGCGAATGGCAGAAGCGGGTCGCTATGTGTATATATGCATAGCGACCCGTAGCTGCCTTCCCACTTGGTCCGCTATCTGGAAGGCTGACCTCGCGGCCTCTGGCCTAGTTCAGAGACCGCGGGGACCGGACGCCTCTCTCGTCCCGTCCGGCGGCTTGCCGATATGATGCGTACTTTGGTAGAAAGTGCACCTGACGATCCTTCGAATTATCGACCGCTGACCTAGGAGTGAGAGCGGGCCACCGTGGGGGCAAACCATACACCGTGGGTGTGACCACTTAATTGCCAGGAAGGGACGCAATGTACCGCACCAAGCCGATGAGCCTTGACGACTCACTCGATTCATTTGGAGTCCATGACGGGCGCAAACCCGATGTACACAGCGTGCAATCCGGCCTGCGAGGGCTGGTATGCGCGCTGCTCTGCAGCCTGACCTGCGGCTGCGGGGGAGGAAGCAGCAGCAGCGGTACGACTCCGCCGCCACCACCGACCACCGATTCACTTCTGGCCGTCACGAATGCGACGGCCGGGAGCATCGATCTTTTTACGATCAACACGACGACGGGCGTCCCAACGTCGGTCGCCAGTAATCCGATGCCCGACGGGCCGACGCCTGCGGCCGTTGCGATTGATCCTCTCAAGCGGTTTCTTTATGTGGTCAGCACCTCGGGTAAGCTCCGAGGGTACGTGATCGTCCCATCGACCTTGAACCTGACCGCCGTCGCCGGCAGTCCGTTCTCGACAGGGGCTCAGTCCGTCGGGATTGCCGTGGATCCGAGCGGACAATTTGTCCTGACGGCCAATGGCAGTGCAAATACCGTGTCGGTCTTCAGGATCGGCTCGACCGGCACCCTCACTGAAGTGGCGGGCAGTCCGTTTGCCGCGGGATCGAACCCCGGCGCGATCGTAGTAGCGGGAGGTCAGTACGTATACGCTGCGAATACGGCCGGCAGCAGCGTGTCGGCATACAGCCTGAACACGACCAGCGGCGCTCTGACGCCCGTGGCGGGCAGTCCGTTTGCCACCCCAGGGCTGCCGAATGGCTTGGTCGTTGATCCAGCCGGCACGCATCTCTACGCGTCCGAATCTCAGCCGAACGAGATGTCCGGCTTCTCCATCGATGCCACGACCGGCGCGCTTAGCTCTATTCCTGGCAGCCCATTTGCGGCCAGCTTCGCGATCCGGTCGCCCGTGATGGATGCGGGAGGCAAGCGGCTGCATGTGGCCAACGGCACGGACGTGGACTGCTTCGAGGTCGATGCGAACACGGCCACCTTATCGGAAATTGGCGTGTCCGCGACGAACGGGCAATCCTCCATTGGCCTGGCGCTCGATGGTCCGGACAATTTCCTGTACGTGCTGGACAACCTCGCCAATCAGATCGAGGTGTTTTCTATCGATACGAGCAGTGGCGCGCTGACGCTGATCAAAGGTAGTCCCTTCACCCTGTTTGCTGGCGCCAGCAAACAAAATCTCGGGCCAAACGCGATCGCCGTGCAGCACTGAAGGCGACGTTCGAAGTTCGCGAAGTTGGGGTCCGCTCATCCACATGCCTATTCTGCTGGCGTTTGGCGCCAACATGCTGGTTCTCGATCCTTTAACCTGGATGACCGACGGGATACTTTGGATCATGAGTTTGCGCGGGCCGCACTTGGCGCAGCTTAACAACCACCTCGGGCCGATCGAGCGTAATCTGAAACAGAAACCGGATCGCCGTCAGCGTCGAGTTCAGCGTGATCGGAGAGACGCCCGCCTCGACAAGATGCAACTGGAATCGGCGTAGATCCTCCGCCGTCGCCGTGTCCGGCGAGTGGCCCAGATGCTTCGCCAATCGGCGAATGCCGCGGATGTATGCCTCTTGGGTCTTGGGCTCCATCTTGCGCATGCGCATGTCCTCGATCATGCGCATGCGCAGCGGGGAAACGGCTTGGTTCGGTTCGTTGCTCATGGCTCTGCTCCTATGCTGGGTCGACGAGGCCAATTGCCTCATCGCCAACATTCGAAACAGAACCTCAGTGCAAAACCGTCGGGATCTTCGCTACCAATGAACGCAGGATCGGAGCCCTACCGCGAGAGCGGTTTCGTCCCTTGGCCGTTAGTTCCGGTAAGTCCGCTTCCCATTTTGCCAGGCAACCGGTTTGTGGAGATTACCGCCCGTTGCCAGCGCTGGCTACGGGCGCCGACCGGAGGACTTCAATCCTCGGTTTGCTCGGCCATCTCCAGTGCGTCATCCACTTCGATCCCTAAGTAACGGACCGTGCTCTCGATTTGGAAGGCCAGGACCGCGTGCAGTTCACCTATCGCGACAACTTTCATGGCTTGCGGCAATCAAGTGCAGCCTCGATCCCGGCGACCTGTTCCACGTCAACCAGAACATCTTGCCAGCTTAGGGCAGGTCGGTCGTCTAGAGCGCAGGGCCATTCATACAAGACAGAACGAACCTGTTTCTGTACCGGCCGGCGCGCGCTTCGAGCCTGCTGAGCCGCGCCACACGTGCCGGCCTCGCCTACCCGGCGCAGTCCTCGAGTGCCCAGGCTGGATGATGCACGATGGATACAACTCATTGGCCGACTCTCGGCGCCCCGCTGAAGGTTGGTGCAGGCGCTGCGGCACATTGACGCGAACAATACGATTCAGGTAATCACAAGGGCTTTGTTCCGCAGCCCGAGCGCACGGCGATCCACGCGCGCCGGATTCTCGGCAAGACGCAGACGGCCAATCGGGCAAAGACGCCCGCATTCGGCTTTTGAAATGAGCCGCTTCGGCCCGCATGGTCAATGCTGACTATCACTGCGCAATCGGATTGGCGCTGAAAAACGATCAAGTTGGTGGATTGCACGCACGCGCGTTTCGCCCAGACTGAGAGGGCGCAAGCATGCTCCACGGCACGGGGCCATAGGGCATTACTAATGTCATTTTGGAAGGCGATACGCGCAAGGGGCAGAAGTAGGTCCAGTGCTTTCCAAACCTTTTGAAGGAGCACCACCATGACGATCAGACTCAGAGCCGCCGATGGCGGCGCCGTGCGGTTCTCAAACGAGATACTTCGGGCATTCAAGACTGGATTCCGCGGACCTGGGATCGGCCCAGACGACGCGGAATACGACGACACGCGCAGGGACCGGAGCGTGATGATCGAGGCTGCAATTTGGAGGAGGCATATCATGAATATCAGCGTGCGTAAGATTTTCCTTGTGGTGGCGGCGAGTCTCGTCGGCCAAATGTCCGCGGTCGCCGCAGATACGCCTCCCCTACAATCCGCGAAGGACGTTCAATGGGGTGCACCGCCCCCAGTGTTTCCGCCGGGTGCGAAATTTGCCGTAATAGCAGGCGACCCTTCCGCGACGGGCCTCGTCACGGTGCGATTTGATATGCCCGCGGGCTATGCCATCGCGCCGCATTTTCACCCAACCGATGAACACATCACGGTATTGAAGGGCACCTTTTCAATCGGCATGGGTGATATGGTCGACAAAACCCACTCGCTCACGCTGTCGCCCGGTGGATATGGCATTGCAATGGCGAACATGCATCACTATGCATACACTTCGACGGGAGCGACAATTCAGGTGCACATGCAGGGGCCGTTCGCGATTACCTACGTCAATTCGGCCGACGACCCTAGCAAGAAGCAACCGCAATAGTGCTTTGCCGGGCGACAGATCGGCTCGACGGCGGCATTCGGAAGCTACCAATCCTTGAGGCGGCGTCTTCGCGAGGTCAGCGCACCATTGAAATGACGTGGCGGCACGTAACAAGAATTGACTGCTTTCGCGAAACGCCATTCGACGTCGGATCGGCGGCTCCTGGTTGATACCGGCCGGTCGCGGATGCCCGCCGTCGAGCCCCTCCGCGGGCGTAGAACGTCGCCGAAGGCCCACCGCCATGCGCGGGAAAGGAGTCATTCGCGTGTACTCCCGTTCCCAGCCCGTGCCTGGAAGCCGACTGGTTGCGCATGCTGTTACTCAGTGTGAATAACCGGCAACGGTGGGCCTAACATCCTGGCATCGAACAATGGCTCTCGCAATCCCGACCGGACAGCTTCTACGACAGCCTGCGGCGCGTGCAGCCCAACGACACTGAGAAGGTGGCCGTTGTGCAACGCTAACGGAGTGCTATAAAGCTCGCGATGGCGAATCTAAAAAATTGATTGCCACCGTTGCCTGACCACGAGGTGCCGCCCTTGGACGAACCGATACTTCAGACGCTGAACGTTGGTGGGCTGCGCATGCGCGTGGCGACGCAGGGCAGGGGCCCGCTGGTATTGCTGTGCCATGGGTTCCCCGAACTGTGGTATTCATGGCGCCATCAGCTGTCGGCGCTTGCCGCGGCCGGCTACCGTGCTGCAGCCCCCGACATGCGGGGTTACGGCGGCACCGACGCGCCAGCCGACGCGACCGAGTACACGATCCTGCACCTAGTGGGCGACATGGTGGAGCTCGTGGAAGCCCTGGGCGAATCGCAGGCCGTGATCATTGGCCACGACTGGGGTGCACCGGTGGCCTGGAACTCGGCGATGCTGCGACCGGACGTCTTCCGCGCCGTGGTGGGTATGAGCGTGCCGTTCGCATCGCCGGGCCGCGTCGACTTGCTGAGTGCGCTGAAACAGCAAGGCATCCACGACTTCTACATGCAATACTTCCAGACCCCTGGCTTGGCGGAGGCCGAGTTGGAGCGAGACGCTTCGGCTTCGATCCGGCGCATCCATTTCAGCGGTTCGGGCGATGCGCCTGAACGCACCACTTTTGGCCGGCTGGGGCCCGGCAAGGGCTTCCTGGACAACACGCTCGAGCCCGAGACACTGCCCCCCTGGCTGCGCCCGGATGACATTGCGTATTACGCTGCCGAGTTCACGCGCACTGGGTTCCGCGGCGGCCTGAATTGGTACCGCAATATCACGCGGTCGTGGCAACTGCTCGCGCCCTGGCGTGGCATGGTCGTCCGCCAGCCGTCAATGTTCATCGCCGGCGCGCGCGACGATGTGCTCAAGTTCCCGAGTTCGCGGCCTCAGATCGATCACTTCGCGCGCACACTGCCGGGCCTGCGCGGATGTCATCTCATCGAAGGAGCGGGCCACTGGATACAGCGGGAGCGCGCGGCAGTGGTCAACGAGTTGGTATTGGCTTTTCTCACAGGCCTTTGACCTATCGAATGTCAATGCTCGGCGTAAGTGACGCCACGCCCTGCCGTTGACGGAAATCCCGCGTCGACGCGACCTGATCTCATGAGGGCGTTCGAGGCACCCGTTCCTTTAGAGGGGGCCGCGACGAGGCAGTCGCGGGCCGAGGCAAACGTCCCCGAATGACCGGTAACCGGAGGTCTCGGTGCCGCCGTCGATGGACGGCTTGTGTCAGTTGGCGCGACGTTTCGGTTCGACCAGGTTGGGACTCGGGTTCGGATTCGCTCAGGCACTGGCGCGCCCGCGGCTAAGCACCAATTTTGGCGGGTGCGCCAGCGTTTGATAAACGACGCAATACCGCTCCGTCAGGCGTAGGAGTGTGGCGAGTTGCTCCTCCGAAGCGTCGGTATCGAGTGTGAACTGCAAGCGTACGTTCTGGAAGCCGACAGGAACTTCCTTGGACAAGCCAAGTGTTCCTCGAAAGTCTAGATCGCCTTCCGCCGTAAGTGAGGCGTCTCGCAGCTCAATGCCGAGTGCGGTGGCGACGGCGTTCAGAGTCACACCAGCGCATGCGACCAGAGCTTCGAGCAGCATGTCGCCCGAGCACGCATTCAGGCCATTCCCGCCCGTGGCGGGATGCAACCCGGCAACAATGAGTGCTTTGCCGGCTTCGATCTTGCAACTGATACCTTCGCCGATGCGTCCACGTGCGCGCAAGGTGATGAACGCGGCATCCGGTGCCGCACGGTAGCTTTCCTTCAAAGGGGCTTGAACGGACCGCAACTCTTCCGCGTTCATCGTGTGCTCCTTAGAAGCTCAGTGTGGCGGCCCCGCGTTTGATCAACTCGTGCATAACGCTTGCGCCGGTGATTACGACACCCTCAAGCAGACTCTCCTGCGAATATCCGCGGCTTTTCACGCAAGGGGTGCACGCCCACAAGGCGCCGCCCCGAGCGCGAAAATCGCGCACCATGTCCGCCAGGGGTTCAAGGGGTTTGACATGCGTCAGGTCGGCTGCACCGCGCCGCACAATATCAACGCCGGAGCTTGTGAGAAAGATGGAAACCTTTAAGCCCGATGTCAGTCCGCCGAGGGCGATGGTCAAACCGACTGACGACAGTTCGTGGTCTATTCCATGGGTGATCAGGACGATCAGATTTCGCGGCTCGGTTGGCATTGGCGTCTCCGGACGATGTTTGTACCGAGCGACAAGCTTCCCACTAACGCCGAAATATCGCAATGTCCAGCGGTCCTGGAGTTTTGCTCGATCGTCCTGATCCAAATGGGCGAATGTGTTGTGGGTATGCGGATCGTCCCTTTGTCGACGGCAACGATGTGCGACACCGGGCGTCCGTAGGGAGCAGCCGGCGATTCCGTCACCTCCCGCGAAGCGCTTCGGCGATCAGCAAATGGGGCTAGCTGATGCAGCGTGATGTGCAGAAAACGCCAAAAATTTACAAACGCTAGGGAAACAATGGATCGCGCCTGGCCGAAGTTGATTTCTAGATACAAACGGCAGTCGAAGCAGCGGCGCGCCCGGTTGCACGCTCGGCAGAGGTGAGGGTGTTGACGATAAGCATCGTGACGGTCATCGGGCCAACGCCCCCCGGCACTGGCGTGATGAAGGACGCCCTTTGTCGGACGCGATCGAAGTCGACATCGCCAGTAAGGCTCCCGTCAGGCAGGCGATTAATACCAACGTCGATGACCACCGCCCCGGTTTTTACCATCGGCGCCAGGATTAAATTTGGATGGCCGGCTGCAACGATTAGTATATCTGCGAGGATCGTGAACTGCGCCAAATCACGCGTCTTGGCGTGGCAGACGGTCACTGTGGCGTCCTTTTGCATCAGCATCAAGGCCATCGGTTTGCCGACAATTTTGCTGGCACCCACGATGACAACGTTCTGGCCCGCGACCGGGATGTTTTCGGATTCCAGCAGCAGCTGCACGCCATAGGGCGTACACGGCGGAAAAATCGTCGTGCCCATCACGAGCGCGCCGACGTTGTAGAGGTGAAATCCATCGACATCTTTGTCGCGCGAAATGCTCTCCAAGACACGATGCAAATCAATCCCTGGCGGCAGTGGCAGTTGCACCAAAATGCCGTGGACTGCGGGATCAGCGTTCAGCATCTCGATTCGACGGAGTAGTTCGACCTCGGAGATATCGGCGGGCAAGGCAATTACCTCGGAGCGCACACCGACCTCCGCACATGCTCGAGCCTTGTTGGCGACGTAGATGCGCGAGGCGGGATTGTCCCCGACAAGGATGACCGCTAGCCCTGGCGTGATGCCCGCGGCGGCCATGCGCTGTGCGCGCGCTCGGCAAGCGACCCGCACCTTGGCCGCAAGAGCCTTTCCATCGATGATTTTCGCGGTCATCAGGATGCACCTTGTAGGACGGTGTTCGCGACGCGTTTGAAGTTGCGGGCGCGCCCGTGTAGCGCCGGAACCCCCGGCTGAGAATGGCTGCTGACGGACGCTCTCGGCTTGGTGCGCGCATGCGCACGCCACCTGGGTTGTACCGCGGCTCGCACGCCAGCCGCGCAGTTGCTTGCGAACTCGCGCCCTTTGCATTACCGCGCCTGCCTTGGCTGACGGCAGCTCGTCCGGCGAGCGAAGCCTCCTTTATTGAACGATAATACAAAATAAAAACAATCGCAAGCAGAGCGAAATGATGTCCTCGGCGTGTCAGGTTGCGTCCCGCCCGTGTCCGGGCCGCAGGGGCTTTGGTTCGTCGGAATGGAAAAGGCCCCTCGGGAAATCGGCTTTTTGCTGCCGGTGGATTGCCGCACCGGGGTGGGGAACTCGATGATATTAAACGATTGTATTAGATCGTCGGCGAGCGATGCGCGGCGGACCAAGTGCGGCCCTTGTGCCCTGCGGTCGGATACGTCGGCGTCGATTTACGCAGTGCGGGGCGCAGCACTGTAGCGTTCCTTGTGGGAACAGATTGGGCGTCCGTGAATCCGCTGTAGTCAAAGGCTCGTTTCTTTGCGGCGGTCATGCAACAAATGATGAAATCGAGATGTTGCCACGGTCTCGTTCTAGTCTTCGAGCACGACGAGTAAGTCCTTTGGGTCGACCCGATCTCCCGGTGACACCAGCACCTTAACTACCGTGGCATCCCGATCGGCGGCGATAAGCATTTCCATCTTCATGGCTTCGATTGAGACGAGTGGGTTACCCTTTGCCACCTTTTGTCCGGCCTTTACCGCCACGGTGGAGACGGTGCCGGGCATGGGGGCTGCGATGTGGTTGGCGTTGCCTTCTTCGGCGCTGGGGCGAGCCTTCTTTGCGCTTTCCATTCCCAGCCTGCCAATGCGTATCGGGCGAGGCTGGCCGTTGAGTTCGAAGAAAAGCCTCATCTCTCCATCCTCGTCCACCTCGGTCTTGCCGGTCAGGCGCACGACCAGTGTCTTGCCTTTGTCGATGTCCACGGCCATTTCGTCCCTTTCATCGAGGCCGTAGAAGAAAACTGGTGTCGGTAGCACCGAGACGTCGCCATACTTGCGGTAGTGTTCTGCATAGTCCGCGAAGACCTTGGGATACATCAGATAGCTGGCCAAGTCGGTGTCGGTGATTTGGTGGCCGGCCGCTTTCTCCGCTTTGGCGCGCTCGCCTTCCAGGTCCACCGCCGGTAGATGGGCACCAATGCGGCCCGCGATGGGCTTTTGTCCTTTGAGAATTCTGGCCTGCAGTTCCTTGGGGAACCCGTCGGCGGGGTAGCCCAATTCGCCGCGCATCATGGATACCACCGAATCCGGGAAGGAGACGTCCTTCTCTTGATTCATTACGTCTTCCGCGCTGAGTTCGTTGGCCACCATGAACAGGGCCATGTCGCCAACCACTTTGGAGGAGGGCGTCACCTTGACGATGTCGCCGAACAGCTGATTGACGTCGGCATACGCTTGGGCGATTTCGTTCCAACGATGTTCCAGGCCCATGGATCGAGCCTGCTCGCGCAGGTTCGTGTATTGGCCGCCGGGCATCTCGTGGCGATACACGTCTGAGGTGCCGGAGCGGATCTGAGACTCGAACGGACTGTAGAAGGCGCGCACGCCTTCCCAGTAACGAGAAAACGAAGCAATGCGACCGTAGGTGAGCCCCGAATCACGCTCGGTGTTCTCCAGGGCGGCGATGATGGCGCCGAGGCTGGGCTGAGATGTCAGGCCACTCAATGCGTCCATGGCGCCGTCCACCACGTCCACACCAGCCTCCACAGCGGCCAGAACGGAAGCCACCGCCCCGCCACTGGTGTCGTGCGTATGGAAGTGGATTGGCAGACCCACCTCGTCCTTTAAGGCCTTGACTAGGGCACGCGCTGCAGCGGGGCGGCAGACGCCGGCCATGTCCTTGATGCAAAGGATGTGAGCGCCGGCGTTCTCCAGTTCCTTGGCCATGTCGATGTAGTACTTCAGTTTGTACTTGGGACGCGCCGGGTCGAAGAGGTCGCCGGTATAGCAGATGGCCGCCTCGCAGACGGCGCCGCTCTCGAGTATCGCGTCCATGGCCACGCGCATGTTTTCGACCCAGTTGAGGGAGTCGAAGACGCGAAAGACGTCCATGCCGTTGTCGGCGGCCTGCTTGACGAAGTAACGCACGACACTATCGGAATAGTTCGTGTAGCCAACGGCGTTGGAAGCCCGCAGCAGCATCTGGAACAAAACGTTGGGTACGGCTTCGCGCAGCTTGGCCAGGCGTGCCCAGGGATCTTCCTTGAGAAAGCGCAGGGCCACGTCGAAGGTGGCGCCACCCCAGCATTCCATGGAAAAGAGTTCTGGTAACAGGCGGGCGTAGTAGGGCGCAATGGCGAGCATGTCGGCCGTACGCATGCGCGTCGCAAAAAGGGACTGGTGGGCGTCGCGCATCGTCGTGTCGGTAAGGAGGATGCGCGTTTGGCTACCCATCCACTGGGCGAACTTCTCCGGTCCCAGCTCCTTGAGCTTGTCACGGCTGCCCGGTGCGGGAGGGGCGGTGAGATCGGCCTTGGGCAACAGGGGTTTGGACAGCGCGTGGGTGGGCCTAGTCCGGCCCTTCATTTCCGGGTTTCCATTTACTACCACGTCACCGACGAACCGGAGCACGCGTGAGGCGCGATCGCGCTTGGCCTTGAAGTTGAAAAGCTCCGGCGTCGTGTCGATGAAACGGGTGGTGCAATCGCCGCCTCTAAACAAGGGATGCGCGATGACGTTCTCGAGGAAGGCCAGATTGGTCGATACGCCGCGGATGCGAAACTCGCGCAGTGCGCGGTCCATGCGTCGGATGGCCTCCTCGGGGTCATGGCCGCGGGCGGTGACCTTGACTAGCAAGGAATCGTAGAAGGGCGTGATGACGGCCCCCGTATAGGCGGTGCCGGCATCGAGGCGGATGCCGGCGCCGGCGGCACTGCGGTAGGCGGTGAGTTTGCCGTAGTCCGGGGTGAAGCCCTTTTCGGGATCTTCCGTGGTGACGCGACATTGCAGGGCGTAGCCGGAAAGGCGAATGGCGCTCTGGGCAGGCAAGTAGCTGTCCACGCCAATGCGGGCGCCATCGGTGATTTTGATCTGCGCCTTGACGATGTCCATACCGGTCACTTCCTCGGTGACCGTGTGTTCAACCTGGATCCGTGGATTTACCTCGATGAAGTAAAAGTTGCCCGTGTCGGCGTCCATGAGAAACTCGACGGTGCCGGCGTGGGTGTAGTTCACGCCGCGGCCGAGCTTGAGGGCGAACTGGCAGAGAGTTTCGCGCTGTTCGCTGCTCAGATAGGGCGCCGGAGCGCGTTCCACGACCTTCTGGTTGCGGCGCTGGACCGAGCAGTCGCGCTCGAAAAGGTGCACCAGATTGCCATGAGCGTCGCCCAGAATCTGCACTTCGACGTGACGGGCCCGGACCACCATCTTTTCCAGATAGACCTCATCATTGCCAAAGGCGGCAGCCGCCTCGCGGCGGGCGAGCTCGATGGATCCGTCGAGTTCCCCCTCGCAATTGATGGCGCGCATGCCGCGACCGCCGCCGCCCCAGCTCGCCTTGAGCATGAGGGGGTAGCCCACTTTGGCGGCTTGCCTGCGACACTCGTCCATGTCGTGGGGCAGCGCTACCGTGGCAGGCACCACCGGCACGCCGACCCGCTCGGCCAAGGCTCGGGCCGCCACCTTGTTGCCCAGTTCACGCATGACGTCGGGTCTTGGGCCGATGAAAGCAATGCCGGCCTCCGCACACGCGTCGGCAAAGTTCGGGTTCTCGGAAAGAAAACCGTAACCCGGATGGATTGCATCGACCTTGGCCAGCTTGGCAATACGGATAATGTCGGCAATGTCCAGGTACGCATCGATGGGCTTCCTGCCTTCGCCGACCAGGTAACTTTCGTCTGCCTTGAAACGGTGCAAAGCAAAGCGGTCTTCATTGGAATACACCGCCACCGTGCGGATGCCGAGCTCGGCAGCCGCTCGCATGACGCGGATTGCGATCTCGGATCGGTTGGCAATAAGAAGACTGCGAATTGTCATCCTTGAATCCTCGATAGGGCAATTCCGGTCCGTTCTTGCGCGCAAGGCCGGATGCTAGTAGCAGCCGGACATCGCGCCGGCGCCAAAGGCGGCCCGCACCCGGCAGCGATGCGCTGGACAATCCCCCGGAGCGGGCGGCATGGTAATGCGATCGGCCGATCCCCCCGGGCAGCCCCAGCAATGCGGAACCATGTTACCGTGAAGCGGCGGTATGACCGAATTGCGAGACATACGCCACCGGATCGCGAGCTTCGGTGGTCGCGCTCGGGAGCCGCTGGAGTAACGAAAGACGGAGTGATCGGCCCTCCTGCATCACGGTGCAACATTCCGAACCATATCCGTGCTAGGCGTAATCGCACGGCGGGCAGCGTAGTAGTGGAAATCGAACCTTAAATCGTGCCGTTCTTCACCTTCGATTCGATGGAGAAGACACCGGAAAATTGGCTCTTCCATGCGTACTAACAGGGCATCGCGTATAAGGCAGCTGCGGGCGTACGCGCTCGGCATTCTCGCGACCATAGCCTGCGCATGTCCAGGATTGGCGGCAGTAGCTACCGAATCTTGCGAACCGTTCGCGCAAGGAATTCCGGCGCGTTCAACCGCGGCATTGCCCGCCAGCGGCCTGGTGCAGCGGCTAGTGGAAATGAACGCGGCCGAGCGGGACACGGTCATCGGCGCCGAATTACTGGCAGGAAATATTCCTGGATTTCTGCGGCGCCTCGCGCCGATCCACCTGACGGGCCAGTTGAAAGATGGACGAAAGGTCCGGGTGACGTTCTGTGCCTTGCCCGATTATCTCGCTGTCGGATCTGACGAGGATTTTTTGCTTGTCCCGATGCGATTGCAAACAGCGCTTGTCGTTGCGGGCAGTTTTGGCTTCTTGCTGCCGACAACAAAAATGGTCGACGCCATTTATCAGCAAGCTGAGGTACGGCTGAGCCCACAGCCCCTGCCGGCAGGGCCGGAGATGCGCTCGACCGATTACTACTGGCGGCATAATCAGATGGTAGCCGCGCAGCGTTCGAGCCTTGGACTCCCGCTGGGCCTGTTGACCGCGGGCGACAAGAAGGACCTCGTGCTCAGCAACCGCCTATGGCGCACGCCGCAGCAAATCGCAATCTACGGGTGGCATCGTGACATCGAGCAACCGATTCAACCCTTGAGCACGGTTCATGGCGCCCGCTACGTAGATTACAGCCATGGGGTTCGCTTGGTTGGTCCGGTGGCTTATATCGAAGGTGAGGCAAGGTCGGTATTCGATGTCTTGAGGGATGAGCGCTTGGCCTCCTTATTGAGCGACGAGGGTCCCTTGGCACATCTTGGCGAACTGCTGGACATCTTGAAGACTGCCCTTGTAAACACACCCCTTGGTGTCTCGGACGCGCTTTCTCGGGCCGCATTGCACGTGAAATACGCGCCCTAGCTAGGGTCCCGACACCAGCCGTTGCGCCAGGGTCGATACGCTTGACCTAGGGCCCTTGGTGGATCGCACGCTCCTTAGGGCTTTTCCAATGTTTCGCAGCAGCGGAAGCCCAAGTGATAGTTTGCGTGGCTGTCGCGGTCCATCAGGCGTGTGCCGTGCCAGAACGGTGCTCGCCAACGACACCAGTCTTCGTGAGCGCGATACGTGTCGAAGACAAACCAACTTCCCTTCATTTCCGTGTAACCGAGTTCCTTACTGCCTCGGCTCGCCATCTGATTCTCGTTCAGAGGCAGGTTCATATGCTCGGCCGCGTTGCCGTTTAGGTCATAGACACCGAGGCTGCTGTGACAGGCAGGGAAATCGCCAGCGGGATACGTATTAGAGCCGCAAAGGGCCCACCCCCCGCCCGGGCATCCGGGGCTCTTGTGGCTGCCGGTAGCGCACACGCCCTTCTCGTAGGACGCCCCATAGCTCCACGATTTGTTCGCCGCCCGGGCGCGGTTGTGCGCCTCACGCATGCGGGCAATCGCCACATCGGGAGGCATGCTCTTGGCAAGTTGGAAGTCGTAGTCCGGTGGCTCCAAGCGCCCGTCGCATGCGCCCTCCCATTCATGGGCGTCGCAGATCCGCTTACCGATCGCTTCACATATTTCGGCCGCCTCACGGGCACGCACCCAAACGACCGGATAGTCACAGGGAATGTCCGGAAATTCGAATTGATCAATGCAGGCTTTCGCATCTTCGGGACGTTCGTGAGCGGGATCGTAGAGTGGGGCCATGTATTTGGACCCGCAAATTTGTTCGAATTTGGGATTGGCATAGCTCACCGACTGCGTTTCTAACTTCGCCCGGCATTGGTCAGGCGTTTCCGGATGTTCGGAAATCGCGGGATTGCCTTGGCCGATAAATCCGGAACGAGCGAAAATTGCGCGGAGTGTCTTCATTTGCTCGTCGGTCAGGTTGTGGACCGTCTGAAGTTCATGGAACAGCACTTCATTTTGCTCGGCCAAAGATGTTGCCGCGGCTACTAGGGGAAGGCCAAGCAACATTGCGAATAACACGTTCGGCGGGAGCAATGCTTGGTTCATCACGGTTCTTTGCGTCGAGTAAGGTAGAAGAAATCCCGGTCGTCGGGAACGCCGAGAAACCTCGGTACCAGCCCGGCGGCGGTTTTCTCATCGACCTCGCTCATTTCCTCGATGAGATGTTCCACTTCGACTTGGCTACCATTGTGGACATAGAGCGCGAGGTAGGTATGCTCGAGCGCGTTCATATCCAGGTGCATCGCATAACGACAGTCGTACGCCTGGAAAACCCGCGTCATTGCCGATGGTGTAGCGCTCGAGAAATAGCCATAGATAAGAAAGCGCCTCGAACCTTTTTCCTGCAGGCATGCACCCGCGCGCAAGGTGCGCGGATTCTCCTCGGCGGATGCAGACCAATTGCCCTGACCCCAGCGCGCGACCAAAGCTCCCGGGGTGGAGAGTCCTGTTTTCTCGTCATATTCGATGAGGGGCACGCCGTTTTGACGAGCGTACCGGATACGGGGTAGCAGTACGTCGTCCTTCGAATCCCACGTCTTCATTGCCACGCTTCCGTCATCGAGTACGAACAGCGTCGAAAGGTCGGGGACAAGTTTGCTCATGACGACGCCTTGCTCGATAAAACCGTAGTGACTTCCATGGTTCTGGTGCGCAAGCGCCCCATGCTGAAACGCGCCATGTTCCCGCTTGAATCCTCCCGTGAACGTGGCAACGGTGCGGCTCGCAAGCCAGGGGCTGACCATGCCGTTGGCTATCAGGGGAGCGATCGTTCCAATCCCGTCCGGCCCGGGGAGCGCGCTGTCACGGACCTCGTCTAGCACGCGTGCGGACCAATCCACCTTGGGGTGCACGGTTCCCACCGCGAAACCCAGATCGAAGTCCGCGAGATCAAATGCGACGAGGTAATCCAGCGCGTCGGCCTCCACGGCATCTAATGTGTTCACCCGCTCCCGCTTGCTGCTCAGGATCTGGCTCGCGATGGCGTGGGGTTGGATGGCGCTCACATAGACCCCGGACAGACCCTTCGCCTCATACCAACGTCCCAGAACCATGCCGCCCGTCGCGCGGGCGAGATTGATGTCAAGATGCTCCGGTAACACGGAAACGGCCGCATACGCGGGGCTGAGCGACGCAGGTACCGGCGCATCTGGCAGCGCCGGCTGTGCCCCGGGAGTTTCGCTGCCCTGGGCAATTCCTTTCTCGAGAAACGCGTCCTGAAAGAACTCTCTGCGCACGAAGCTCACAATCCGGTCACCGCCCCAGATGTGTTCGCGCAGGAAGTCCGTCGCCTGCTCCAGGCGCGTGGCCTTGCCGGTCGTAGGGTTACGCAAATAGAGGCGGCCGCCGCAAAGGGGGGCGTACGTTCCCCCGTTGCGTCTGGTCTGCTCCAGCGCCATGGGAGCAGTGGACCACAAATCGCACCGCAACCGGCCGTCCGCCGAGTCGATCGAGATACCCAGCGGGTAGGAGTCCTCGATGCGAAAGCGCTGGCTGCGAGGGGAGGGGTTCTCGAGGTGATACGCCCTGCGCAAGCCGGAATCCCCAAAATCGAGTGTAAGCAGATACCAGGCACCGACCTGCGGATTAAGATCCGTCAACGTTGCAATGCCGATGCGCCCGCCTTCGAACGTTGCGCGGACGCTCACGCTACTCCGGTGCTGCTGCAAGTCGACGATGGTCTTTGCTGGCGCCGCTTGGGCTTCGTTGGCTGGGCTTCCTTGAAGCGACGCTGCGACCGTTGCTTCGGCCAGAGTTGCTTTGACAGCAAAAAGCAGGAAAAACGGTAGCTTCGGCAGCGACGACGCGCTGAAGCTGGTGATTTTTTTGCACGCCAGCCGTGCTGCCCAAACCGTGTGCATCAGAAAGCACAGGAAAAAGTCCTCGGCATGGCTCGGTCGGTCTTTCATGGCGGCGACGGCTTTCGTCCATTGTCACGCGGAAATGAGCAGAACCGTCAGCATGAGTGCCGCAACAATTTGACTAATCCGATCCCTATATACGAACGCCACCGGGTCGCCCGTTATTTTCCCGAGTTTTGCCATACGCCACAGATGCATTGTCCAAAACAGCAGAATTGTGCATATTGCGACGACCGAGACGAAGTGCAGGCCTTCCTGCTCCAGGAGGTACCCATACAGCGCGAGGACCAGGACGGCGAGGAATCCGCTGACGGTCCCAACTTCGAAAATTGCACCGTTTTTTTGAATGCCGTAACCACGCAGACGCACCCGGTGGCCATAATGCAAATGCAGGGAAATCAAGTCGGCGTACCTCTTGAGTAAAGCGAGGCCGAAGAAAAATATCAGCGATATAATCAAAAGCCACGGAGAGACGCGCATCTGAACCGCAGCGGCGCCGGCGACAATTCGCATCGAGTAGCCCGCTCCCAGCACCAGCGCATCGAGGTACGCAATGTCCTTTAGCCGCAGGCAATAGGCCAGATTCAGCGCGAAGTAAATCCCAATAGCGCCAAGAAATCCCGTTGGCAGAAAGGTGCCAATGGTAACGGTCGCGCCGAGCAGAACGGCGGCCAGTACGAGGGCATGAGCGATTGAAAGCTGCCCGGCTGCCAACGGTCGGTTCTTCTTGAGGGGATGCGATCGATCCGCAGGAAGATCCAGCAAATCGTTAAATAAATAGATGCTCGAGGCACAAAGACTGAATGCAACGAAAGCCAGTATCGCGCGATCCAATAGCGCGATGTCGTAGAGACGATGCTCCGCGAAAAGCGGTACAAAAACGAGCACGTTCTTGATCCAGTGGTGCCATCGCAGTTCCTCCAGGTAGCTCTTTGCGCTACCTTCCTGCCCTGCAAATACCCGTTCTATGGTTGTCGACTTGGCAACCCGGTGTCGCAGCCATGCACTGGGTTGGACCAAAAGCGCCTTGCGCGCTCTCCTCCATACCGGTAGATCCCGCCAACTGTTTCCAAGGTAGTCAAAGCCCTTGTCCCCGAACAGGGCTGCCAGACGCTCTGCTTTGGTCTCTCCGGCGAGGTTCGTAAGACGGTCGCTGGCCAGCGTACGGTCGAACAGTCCGACATGTTCCGCCACCTTGCGCGCAAGCGCCTCGTTTGTGCCAGTGGCGAGAATCAAGGTGCGGCCAGATCGCTTTTCCGCCTCGAGAAAGGCCAGCAGTTCGCGCCGATACGGCAGCGTGGAGACCTCGGGTTGCACGACCCGCGCCAGCTGTGCTTTCAATGCGGCTCGGCCGTTTGCGAGGTAGGCCGGCAGCTTGAAGAGCTCAGCCAACGGCTTTCTCAGCAGCGCAAACACGGATTCGGCCAGCAGGTCCGAGGCGACCAGGGTACCGTCGAGGTCCACGACCAAGGGTACAGACGCCTCGGCCGGGATGGTCACAAGGGAGGACATGAGGTTCGCTTACCCGTTAGAAGGTGCGGAACGACGCCTCGCCGACTCATCGATCGCACACTAGAAAAACCACTTGGCAACCTGAAGCGCGCCTTTCTTCCAGGGCACGCGATGCGTGACGCCCGAAAGCTTGCGAAACTCGTCGCGGTGCGCAGCGTACCAGTCGTAATTGCGTATCAGTGCATCCCGATTGGAGTAGCGGGGTACGAAGCCCAGCTTGGCTTGCAAACGATCAATCGAAACGAAGCTTTCCTGCGCCGCTGTCTCATAAATCCACTGGTACAACGGCGAAAGGTGCAGGAACTCGAGCAGCTTGAGGACAGCGATGACGGGTCCAGCGGGGAATGCAATGACCCTCTTTTCGTGACCAGCGCGGTCAAGCACGGCCTGGAAATTCTCGCGCATTGTCCCGAATTCCATTGCGCCTACGTTGAACGTGTCGTCGACGATATTGCTGTCATACGTCATGCACCGAGCAATGACTTCGCAAAGATCGGCAACGTCCAAGAGCTGATAGCGATTGCTGCCCGACCCCAACACGGGAAAATTCTTGCCGTCATATGCCCATTCGTACAGCAGTTCAAAGACCCCAAGACGCTCCGGGCCCACAAAAGATTTCGGCCGCAGGATTGGTAAACACAATCCCTTGCTTCGAAATTGCAAGCACAGTCTTTCCGCCTCGATCTTCGATTCGCCGTAGGGACCGACGCCACAGAGCTTGTCTTCCTCGCGTAGCGGATGGTGGTCCGGAATGCCGTAAACGGCGGTCGAAGAGATGTAGATAAAGCGAGCAACGCGACCTTGGAGTGCTCTTTGGAGCAGAACGCGCGTGCCATCGACGCCGGTGGAAATGATTTCGGCCCGGCTGCTCAGTGGAAGGGCGGCCGCGCAGTGGATGACGGCATGGGCATCCGACATCGCCCGCTCGACGGCGGCCGGGTCCCGAATATCGCCCTGGATGGCATTTACGACATTTTTCTCCGGGTATTCGAAGGGAGCGATATCGAGCGAGCGAACGCTGTAACCGAGAGTCAGAAGATGACGGCAGAGATTGATGCCGAGAAAACCGGCACCTCCAGTGATCAAGCAGACGCGTCGATCCATCGGCGTACTCGCTCCCAATAGCTGCGGTGTTAAGAACGAGACTACCGTCCAGGATGTTCGGCGTGTTCCGGCGCGCCAAACCGTCGAGGCCCGAGCACCGGGCCTCACCATGGTCACGCCGCACGGATGGCGGCGTTTCGCCAATGCAAAAACCTGCCTGTGCTCCCTTGACCGGTTGCAGGCGCGCACCACGCCTTGTTGATCGAAGTTGCGCCGGAGGAGTTCTCGGCGAGCATCTTCCATGTTCGGAAGCTGGCCCTCGCCATAGTAGTAGTAGCTCCACTCCTCCAAGCGATCCCAGCGGCTTACTGCGGAAATTCCGATTCCCGCTGCAGCCCGAAGCCAAGCGCGAATTTCCGACAGCGTAGTCATGCCGCGCTGCGCGTTGGGCTCCTCGCCCAGACCCGCCTGGCGAGCCGCTTCGAGCGTAAACTCCGGGCCCTGCCTTGCATACGGTCTGCCTTGCATGAAACATCGCTCGCCGAGCGAAAAATGCTCTTTCCCGCACGTCTATCAAATTTGAATGAGGTCACTTTACGTTCTTCCATGCCCATCGACGATCGACCGGGGTCCGTTTCAGGAGGATTTGAGCTTTTCCTCGGCGTATAGCGAGAGCTCGATCATGCGCTCGAGCAGCTGGTCGGCGGGCAGCCCCGCGAAGTTCTTGAGCACCAGCTCCTTTACGTACAGCCGTACCAGGTAGCGCAGCTGCAAGGCGCGATTGCGCGTGGCAAACACAAAGTCACGGTGGCCGCTGTTGACGACGATGATGTTGCGCTCGGCGTTGAAGCGGCAGCGCCACAATTCCCCGGCGGCCCGTTCGAAGGTGTAGCCCGGCAATCCCCTCGCGTTGATCACGGCTGGGCTCATCGCCGCCTCGAGGCTGTCGGTAATCGTCACCAGCGCCTCGGCACTGCAGGCGGTTTCCCGCTGCGTGACCGTGACCCTTATGCGCGCAAGGCCAGGAGCCGCGGGCGCCCGGTACTCGACCTCCTGGTTGGCGACACCTTGCAGCGATCCGTCGCCCTCGAGAATTGCCCAATTGAACCGGAGGTCATCGACGACAATCCGCCGCGATCGATCGCGTGGAAGCGCCCGGAGCGTGCGCAACTCGTTGAGTGGAATGGTACTCGCCGCTGGGGAGATAACGACGCTGTAGAGCGGCCCGGCGTAATCGAAGAACTGACGCTGCGGGGCGTCGAGAGGGGGCGCCGGCTCAACCAGCCCGGGCACCGCAGCCGCTAGCTCCGAGGCCGCCATCGGACCGTCCCCCGTTGGCTTGCCGGCACCGCCTTCGTGGCGCGCGCGACCCTGAATATCGAACCAGTCATACTCCTCGCGTGGCAGCGCGAGCAACGCCTCGTGAAATGCCCGCTGAATGGCGCGCATCGACTGCTGGCTCGCCTGCTCTTCTTCGGCACGCTGCTGCTCTTCGATCAAGCCGTTGACATGAGTCTCCATTGGCTCGAGTGCCGCGACCAGGGCGGCATAGCGCTCATCCTGGATGATTCCACTGCGAGTACCTGGGGTGAGGTTCAGGAACGGCGCGTCGATCAGGCCTTGAACGTAACGCGAGGACCAAGGGGCATGATCGAGACCTGGTAGGCTCGCCAAATCCTCGATGACGCGGGTGCCGGCCCGTGTCAGCGCCAAGCGCGAACTGTCAGATGGTTCCGCCAGGTACAACTCCGCGTATGCATCACCGAAGGCCGTTCGTATGATCGGCAGCTGGTGCAGCAATCGACCTTCAAATTGGCGGGGCTCGACGTCGTATTGCTTGCGGGCAAGCTTGTCTATGACCGTCACGCGCACCTGTGCATTGCGGATCCGATCCCGCAGCTCCGAGGCCAGGTACCACTGGATCTTTTCGCCGCTCAGGCTGCGTATGCCCTCGAGCAGCGGGCTGATCCTGAGCTCGGTACCTTGCTCGGCGAATAGTACGCGCCGCGGACTGACGTCATAGCGCGGATCACCCTTGCTCATGGTCATTTGATACACGCGCTGGTCCGCGCCGGTGGAGGTCATCGACAAAGTGTCGCCGACGGTCCAGAAACTCAACAGTCCGATGCCGAACTCGCCCTGCACGCCCGTGCCGTTGCCGTCGGCTTTGAGTCGCCGCTTGATTGAGTCGCAAATGTGAGTGGCGACGTACTTAAAGTCGGGGAGCCCTTCGGCATCACGCGGAACCCCATCACCGTCATCCTTGATCGCCAAATAGTGCGCGCCGTGTTCACGTCCGCGCGTGATCGTGATGGACTTCGCGTGCGCGTCGATGCTGTTCTCGACGAACTCGGCGATTGCCTTGAGCGGGTTGCTCTGCGAGAGGGCAATGATGCGGATCGCGTTCCAGTCATCACCGATCTTGAGCTTGCCGCGCTCGTTACTCCTGGGTTTCATGCAGGCCTAGGACGGAATGGTCAAAACCATCCTAATTAGGTGTTGCGTGAGCTGAAATGACCGGCGATGCTCGGCCGGACTGGGATCGAAGTTGACGTGTTCATAAAAGCGCCGCGCTTGAGGGTCTTTGGTAGTAACGAACGTGATCTCATGTTAAACAAGGGCTTAGTTGGCCGTAGATTGGTGAACGCTGACACAAGAGGCAGTCGTTAACTACTTGTTTTTACGGGATTCCGGACAATCGTATCATTGGCTGCGAGGTGTCGTGGCTTCCTTTCGCCCGGGCTACCCGGAAATCAGCCGACGCAATCTCAGCTTCACCACGCTAAAGGGGGCAGCGGCCGGTTTGTCAACGATCAAGTCCACGAGGCCGTCACGCCGCACCCGGGCGAGATTGTCGTGGTAAAAGGCCGCATCTGCGCCTTTGCCGGCTCCGACCTTGAGATCATTCTTCGTGGTCACGACATAAATTATTTGATCTTCACCGGTATCGCCACGTCGGCTGTTGTGCTTTCAACGCTCCGGCAGGCAGCCGACCCTGACTTCTGATTGACCGTGCTGCGCGACTGCCGTCTCGACAACGACGCCGAGGTCCATTCGGTCCTTTTCGGCAAGATTTTCCCGCGCCAGGCAACGGTGATGGGTGCCGAGTCGCTGATCGCTATGTTGGCGAGCGAAAATTTCGGCTAAAGATGGCGGCCTTCTGAACCGCCATTTTCTTCCTCAGAGCAAGTAGCCTCTATTATTGACAAGCGGGAGCGTTCTTTACACATTCAACGACCGGATCGTGCCGACACGAGAGGCTCAAAATGACCATTGTCCGATTTTGCATGCTGGGAATTACAGTACTGGCCACCATCGCGTTCGCGCAAGAAGCGTCTTTGTACGATGGAAAGTGGACCGCAACATACAAGGCGCAGAACGGGAAGTCGTACAACGCAGAGCTTGTTCTGAAAGGTACTGCCGGAACGTGGAAATGGCTGTTGAACAGGGAGCACCAAGTGGGCAGAGCTACTTGCATTAATCATGATTTTCCGGTTACGGTTCAAAACAGTTCGCCCAGCGAATTGACATTCAATATAGAAGCTTCAAAAACCATCCAAGGTTGTACAGACCGAACGGTCACGGTGAAACTTGTCGATGACAACAATCTGGATGGGAAATTTACCGATGGCACTGCGGTGAAGCTAACTCGGCAATAGGATCAAGTTCAAACGGGGCGAATGTCGCCATCCTTGTGCGGCCAGCCCCGCCATTGAAGGACTGCTTAGGCGCGAGGCGACGGTACAGCCGGTTTTGTCCGAATGAGGTACTTGCATTGGCGTCCGCCCTTCCTGATGGCGAACGGATGGTCAGGAACGAGCAGTGCCGTTGCAACGGCGTAGCGCCGTCGGTCAGCACAGGGCGTCTCACAGGTAATCGATGCTGTGGACGACAGGTGTGCGCCGCATCGAGACCGGTGACTACTTGATTGGAGCGGGGCTACGTTCGCGTGGGCACGGGCAATCGTTCGTTGCCGCTTGAGCCTGCCCTCCATTTTTAGTTACCGCGCGACGGTCTCGACAAAGGAAACGAAAAAGCCAAATGCAATTCCTGCTGATCATCTGCCACGACGAGTCCTTTGTTCCAACGCAGTCTTTGGTCAACGAAATTGTCGCCTGGATTGAGGAAATGGAAAGCCGGGGAGTCCGAAGGTACGGAAACCCATTGAGACCACCCAACGACGCCATGACCGTACGGGTGCGAGAAGGCAAAATACAACTCACCGCTGGGCCGTTTGCTAAATCCAAGGAGAAAATGTGCGCGTACGAGCTAATTGAGTGCCCGACGCTTGAACAAGCCATTGACGCGGCGTCCAGGCATCCCATGGCAAAGGTCGCAACGATTGAAGTGCGGCCGATTTGGGCCGATTTAGCCAGGCGTTGAATGGCTGCATACGGGCAACCACGATGACTGGTTCGGGCCAAACGGAGCCAGTTGGGCGTCCCCGGTAATTCTGTCGGCTTTGCGATCACGAGCGGCGCTTCGAGCGCGGCCAGCGGACGCAAGTTCTATCCCAACCCCGTTTCATTGCCTGGGCGTAATTACGCGCGGTGCCCCTTGTTACACGCCCCGGCAAGTATTTGCGGTTTTCGTCAATCATCGATTTCGGGCAAACGTGGTTCTAATTTTGGGAAAGGAAGGGGCGGGCATCGGGTCTCCGTCGCAGGGATTCGAATGCGGCCAGTTCCCATGGCCGCATTGCGAGCAGCAGACTTGTGCCATAGCGATCGTCTGCCGGCGCCATAACGCAGTCCTTGTGAAACTCGGCAAATTCCTGCAGCAGTCGAAGCAAGCGTTGTTGGAACCGCAGGTTGGCCGCGGGGGTAAGCATGGCGTGCTGAAAGCGCAGGAACTCGCCCGCATACTGGAAATTGGCGTCCAGAAAGTCGGTTTGTACCCGCTCACGAAAGAAGCGCTGGATGGGACCGTCGGGCAGCCACCCAAAGTCCCGCGCGATCTTCAGTTTTACGCGGTTCTCTGGCAAAAGACGAATTAACTGCAGTCGATCGAGGCGCAATAGCTGCGCAACGCTCTCCGCCTTGCTCAGGCGGTAGTTGGCGACGATCTGGGCCAGGGTCATGTGATTGAGCACGCATACGGCAACCAGCAGGCGGCGCGGGTCGGACACCAGGTCGGCCTCCTGTTCCGCGCTCAGTTGATGCACGTCCGCCTGTGCGTCCTCGGCCGCTTGCACCAGCTCCGCCAGGTCCAGCTTGATCAGATCGCAGATCGACTCCAGTGTTTCGAGTCGGAAGCTTTGGCGGGAAAACTGGCGCTTGACGCTCGGTTCGCTGAGACCCAAATGCTCGGCAACCTGCTGGTACGTGCATCCGTGAGCCTTCAACAGGCGTTTCAGGGTGGCGACCAGATGCTCAGTTTGGGACATCGCGGCGTCGATCCGGCAAGGCGTTTTCGAGATCGGTATCGAATTTTAATACCAAGCATCGCAAATATTCAAGACAAGGCGAAACATATTCCAAAAAACAATACTTCATGACACAGTGGCAGCGCATTAGAAGAAGGAGGCCCGTCATGCCAGTTCGTTTGCCACGGTTGCATTTGCGCTCCATCTCGCTGGAAGTGGCCAAATGGGCGACGGTAGCCCCCAGCAGGCGACGCGTGGCCGTGCCTTACGTTCTGCCCGTAGCCGTGGTCGTGCTGGCAATCGCTGCGCTGCTTTGGCACGGTCCGGTGGCCCAGTTGGCGCACTACCACGACTTTGCCGACCAGCGTTCCTGGCTCGGAATCGCGCACGCGGCCGACGTGCTGTCGAACCTAGGCTTTGCATTCGTCGGGCTCCAAGGGCTGCGGCGCGTAATCCAATGGTGGGATGCGCCGGCACTGCGCCCGGGGCGCGATGGTTGGGCCGTGTTCTTTTGCGCACTACTGCTGACCAGCGTCGGCTCCGCCTGGTACCACTTAGCCCCGGACGACGCGCGCCTGGTCTGGGACCGGCTGCCGATAGCCCTGGCCTGCGCGGGCATTTTGGCCGCGGTGTGGCGCGAAACTGTCGGCGCCGGCCGCTGGATCACGCCGGCATTGGTGGTCTTTGCCGTGGCAAGTGTGGCCTGGTGGCGCATCACCGACCTGCACGGCACCGGCGATCTGCGGCCCTATCTTTTCCTGCAGTTCCTGCCCTTGGTTCTCGTTCCCCTGCTGCAATGGCAACACGAAGTGCCAATGGTCGAGCGCCTTGCCTTCGCCGGCGCGATGGGGCTCTACGTCCTGGCGAAGATCTTCGAATGGGCCGATCACGCGGTTCTGCACGCCCTGGTCTTGGTGAGCGGCCACACGATCAAACACCTGCTTGCCGCATTGGCCGCCGCGCTGATTTCGTGGGGGCTAGGTTGGCGGCTGTGGCAAACGCAATAAAAGAACGCTTCCATTTGCAAAACCAATAAGAGGACAAATAGCAGTTCAGATCTCGAGGGGAATGCAATGAGGCAAGGCTATATGCGGCAACTTACGCGTGCAATCTTGAAGGCGGTTTTTGGCGTGCTCTTTCGGGTGCGCGTCGACGGCAACATGGCCGGGGTCGAAATGCGGCGGCTGCTCATCATCGCCAACCACGAGTCCTTCCTCGACGGCCTATTGCTGGGCCTGTTTCTCCCGGTCGATCCGGTGTTCGTCATCCATACCGGAATCACCCGCCGACTTCTATTTCGGCTTTTGTTGAGCCTGGTCGACTACGTGTCGGTGGACCCGACCAGCCCGATGGCCATGAAGAAGGTGATCAAGCTGCTGGAGACGGGGCGGCCCGTGGCAATTTTTCCCGAAGGCCGCATCACCGATACCGGATCGCTCATGAAGGTCTACGACGGTCCGGCCTTCGTAGCCGCCAAGACCGGCGCCACGGTGCTGCCGGTGCGTATCGACGGTCCCTCGCGCTCTTATTTCGGCCGGATTTCCGGCAAGCATCCGCGCCGGCTCTTCCCGCGGGTCACCATTTCCATTCTGCAGCCCACCACGATTCCCATGCCGGACTTGGCGACCTCGAAGCTGCGGCGGCGTGCCGTGGGCGAGGTCCTGCGCAAGGTGATGCAAAGGATGATCTTCGACTCGCGGCCAAAGCAGACCTTGTTCTGCGAACTGCTCGATACGATGCGGATCTATGGCCGGCGCCGCCGCATCGTGGAGGATCTGCAGCACATCGAGTATTCCTACAACGACCTGCTAAAAATGACGCTCGGCCTGGGCCGCATCGTGGCCAAGAACAGTGCGCCAGGCGAATGCGTCGGCATCCTGATGCCCAATCTGGCGGCCACGGTATGCATGATGATCGGCACGAGCGCCCTGGGGCGTGTACCGGCAATGCTCAACTACAAGGCCGGTGCCGCCGGGATGCGCGATTCCTGCACGGCTGCCGCGATCAAGACGGTCTTTGCTTCCCGGGCGTTTGTCGAGCAGGCCAAGCTGGAAGCCGATGTTGCCGGGCTCGAGGGAATTCGGGTTCTCTACCTCGAGGATCTTCGACCGCAGTTCGGGACATGGGACAAGCTCTGGGTCATCGGTGCGCTGTTGTTCCCCGACGTGGTCGAGGCGAACCGCGATCCGCGTCGCCCCGCGGTGGTCTTATTCACCTCGGGTTCGGAGGGCAAGCCCAAGGGCGTCGTGCTGTCCCACCACGCATTGCTTTCCAACATTGCGCAGATCCGCTCGGTGATCGATTTCTCGGTTCAAGACAAGCTGCTCAACGCGCTGCCGATATTCCACTCCTTTGGCCTTACGGGCGGGGCCTTGTTGCCGATCCTGACCGGGATGAACCTCTTCCTGTACCCGTCCCCGCTGCATTACCGGGTCATCCCGGAGGTCGCGTACGACCGCAATTGCAGCGTGATGTTCGGCACTAATACCTTTCTTGCCAACTACGCGAAGTTTGCTCATCCCTATGACTTTTTCCGCCTGCGCTACGTCGTGGCCGGGGCCGAGAAGCTCTCGGAGTCGGTGCGTAACCTGTGGTTTGAAAAGTTCGGAATCCGGATACTGGAAGGCTACGGGGCGACCGAGACGGCCCCGGTGCTGTCCGTAAATACGCCCATGGCGTACCGCACCGGAAGCGTTGGCCAGCTGCTGCCGGCTATCGAGCACCGCTTGTTGCCGGTCCCCGGGATCGAGCGCGGCGGCATGCTCCACGTTCGCGGCCCCAACTTGATGTCGGGCTACCTCCACTTCGGTGCGCCGGGACGGCTCCAGCCTCCGTCGTCCGCGGCCGGGGAGGGCTGGTACGAGACCGGTGACGTGGTGGCGATCGACGAGGACGGATTCCTTTCCGTCGTCGGGCGCCTAAAGCGTTTTGCCAAGATCGCCGGGGAGATGATCTCGCTCGAAGTCGTGGAGAAGGTGGCAGCGCTCGCTAGTCCGAGCCAGATGCACGGCGCTTCGTCGCAATCGGACGGCGCACGCGGCGAAGCGATCGTGCTCTTTACGACCGACACTGCCTTGACCCGCGAACGCCTGGCCGAGTCGGCCAAGACGCTAGGTGTTCCCGAGATTGCAGTGCCACGAAAAATCCAGCGCGTGGATGCCTTGCCGCTGCTCGGAACCGGCAAGCTCGACTACGTAGGCCTCAAGCGCCTGTGCGAGGCCGTCTGAGTTCGCCTCGGCGCCATTCACGCTCCTACGGAAGGCATCCCATGAACATCGCAATGCGGCGGCCCATGCTCAATCTCTCCTTGCTATCGCTGGGCATGGGCGCCGTGCTGATTGCCCAGTTCTTCTCTGCGCTGGCCGACAACGCGGTGCTGATCGCCGCAATTGCCATTGCCAAGAACAACGGCATGCCCAGGCTCGTGCCCTTGCTGCAGGAGTCGTTCGTATTGCCCTTCATCCTGCTGGCGCCGTTTTCCGGCCCGATCGCCGACGGGTTTCCCAAGGGGCACGTCATGCTGGGTGCCAATCTCGTGAAGCTGTCCGGCGCCACCGCAATGGCCATGGGCGCCAATCCGCTCCTGGCATATGGCCTGATCGGGATCGGCGCGACCATCTATTCCCCGGCCAAGTACGGCATCCTGTCCCAGATGTTTGGTCCGGACCGCCTCGTCCGCGCCAACGGCTTGCTGGAAGGTTCGACGATCGCAGCGATCTTGCTGGGCGTGCTGCTGGGCGGCTGGCTGGCCGATCATTTGTTGACCTGGGCCTTTGGCGGTGTGGTCGCCTGTTACGCGATTGCGACCGCCGCCAACATGCTCATTCCGCGTCTGCCCGCGGAAAACGCCGATGCCAATTTCCACCCCGGCCACCTGGTGCGCCGCTTCTGGGACGCGTTGCGCAGCCTTTTCTCGGACAGCAGTGCCCGTTTCAGTCTTTTCGGTACAAGCATCTTCTGGGGCAGCGGAACGACCCTGCGCCTGGTGCTGTTTGCTTGGGTACCGGTGGCCCTGCTGCTCAACGATAACGAGACCCCGGCCAAGCTGATGGGCGTCGTTTCCGTCAGTATCGTCGGTGGCGCTGCGGCGGCCGGAGCCTGGATTTCGCTGGCCAAAGTCAATCGCGCGCTGCTCGGCGGCCTCTTGCTCGGTCCGCTGATCCTGATCATGGCCTTCGTCGCCAATATGAGCACTGCCGTCCTGGTGATGGCCGCTGTCGGATTTTGCGGTGGGCTGTTCGTCGTTCCGCTCAACGCGCTGCTGCAGGAGCGTGGCCACGACAGCGTAGGTGCCGGTAGCGCGCTGGCGGTGCAGAATTTTTCCGAGAACCTGGTAATGCTCCTATTCGTAGGGGCGTACTCGCTTGTCAGCGCGGCCGGTGCGCCGGTTGCTCAGACGGTGATCGGTTTTGGCACGGTATTGGTACTGGCCGTGGTCGCCATCAGTGCAATGCGACTGCACCGTCGATCGTCGTTTTCGTAAGCAATTTTTGACGTTGTCGCTCGCAAAGAGCCATCGCGACGCAGCGTTTTTTCAATGAAAAGGAGAAGCAATGTCTATCAATGTTCGACGTACCCTTCTTGGCCGCGCGCTGGCGTCGATATGCGTGATTCTCGTGGTGGCCGCCTGCGCCACAGTCCACGAACGGCACAATTCTGCAAGCGTGGTCGATTTCCTGTATCCCGATACCAAGGATCCAGTAGTAACTCCCAGCGTGCCAGTCCTTGCGTTACCGCTACGCGTAGGCATCGCATTTGTACCCAATGGGGGATATGCCAGCCCCGTGCTTACCGAGCAGCGCAAGATGGACTTGATGCAGCAGGTGGCGGATCACTTCAGGAAATATCCATACGTTAAAAGTATCGAAGTAATCCCATCGCCCTACCTCAGACCCAAGGGTGGTTTTGCGAACCTCGATCAGGTTCGTACGATGTATGGCGTCGACGTCATTGCCTTGGTCTCGTACGACCAGGTCCAGTTCACCGACGAGGGACTCCTCAGCTTGACGTATTGGACGATTGTCGGCGCGTACGTCGTTCCTGGCGAGAAAAATGACACCCAAACCATGCTCGACACCGTTGTCTTCGACATCAAGAGCCGCAAGATGCTCTTCCGGGCGCCGGGGACGGATCGCGTATCGGGCCGCGCCACGCTCGTCAACGCCAGCGAACAGCTTCGCACGGATAGCGGAAACAGCTTTGACGCCGCAGCAAAGCAGATGATCGAAAATCTAGATCAACAGCTGGCGCTGTTCAAGGACAAGGTGAAGGAACATCCAGATGAGTATCAGGTAGTGCGCACCGCGGAATACCAGCAAAGTACTGGCGGCGGAAGCGTCGATGGATACTGGCTCGCCCTGGTTGGGGCTGTGGGAGGCACCGCCCTGTTGCTTGGGAGGCGCCAGTGAAGTCCGGCAAGGTTCCGGCATGGACGCTGCTGCTTTGCGGAACCGCCGCTCTTGTCCATTTTGTTCCGGCAATCGGTTCGGCCCTGATCTATGACCGCGCGGCAATTGAAAGTGGACAGGTATGGCGCTTGGTTACCGGGAGCCTGGTGCACCTGTCCCCGCGCCACTTCACCTACGATGCACTGGCGCTCTTTCTGGTCGGCATGGTGGCCGAGCTACGCGGTATTCGGAATCTGGGGATGCTTTACCTTACCGCGGCCTTGGCAATCGGGGTCGCCATTTTCCAGTGCGCTCCGGAGTTGAAGCTCTTCGCAGGCCTGTCGGGAATCGTCACCGCCACGGTCGTATTCCTTTGCTTGGATGGCTTGTCCGAAGGTGACGATTTGCGCTGGTTGTGGTGGGGAGGCCTATTCTCTGTCGCGCTCAAAATCTTGCTGGAATTTTCCCTAGATACGTCCTGGCTTGTTGCTAGCGGGGATGAAGCCTTCGTAGCGGTGCCTCTGAGCCACCTGGTTGGTGCCGGCACGGCACTAACGATGTACAGCTCGGCAAGACACTTGCGATTTCTTGGACAGGGGCACCGGATGCATAGCAGCGAGGGGGAAGCGTGCTAATCGTCGGCCGGATGGTCGGTTTACGTGAACGCGATGCGCTGGCAAAACGCTAGGGTAGCCGGGGCGGCCACCTGAAGCCATATTGGGATGGCGCATTGATCAAATTAGCAAGTTGCCGGACGCGAGCCTGACCTGAACGTCGCATTCGCGTTTACGCGACGCCGTCATCACCGACTGAGCGTCCCAAGCAGCGCAATAGAGCGATTCTCGTCGATGAGGTATCGGCGACCGTCCGCCGTCGTAGTTGCGCCCTGCTTTATTAGCGAGATGACCTTCGACGGGGAAAGTGCCGGATCAAGTGCAAACAGCTTTGCTGCAAGATTAACGACATTCGGCGCCGCCATCGATGTCCCGGAGAGCTTTAACCGCGTTCCCCCTGGGACAAAGCTGTCGACCCAGTAGCCACTTGCATGGACAACGACCGTATCGCCGTGACTGGTGAAGGACGTTTCATCGCCCGCCTGGTTCACCGCGCCGACGCTTATCAAATTGGGCAAACGTAGCGAGGCCGGCACATCCTCTATAAAGCCGACATTGTTGTCGGAATTGCCGGCCGCCGTTACGAATAGCGTGTCCGGTGCGGATTTGATCGCATTGGCAATGGCCTCGCGCCATATCGCAAACAGCGCCTCCGCCCGCTTTTTCCTTTGCTCCGGATCGGCGCCGCCGCCCGTCTTGGATAGCCAGGTCTCGAATTCCTGCGCGTCATCTCCCCAACTCATGTTGACGACTCGAACGTGTCGCGTGCGGAAATAGTCCCCCATCTTCTGGAAATCATCGCCGAGGCGTCGGGCCCATTGTTCCGTGGGCGCGAACGGCAGGTCCGGCAGATTATCGTTAAAGCGTGCCACAACCAACCGTGCCGCCGGATTACCGCGCACGGCAATTCCTGCGCAGTGCGTGCCGTGCACGTAGTGGCCAATGACCTTGTTGAGTTCCATCATTTCGTGCATCTCATCGGGCGAAAGCGTATTGAACTTCTTTTGCACGATCGCCGCTTCTGGCGAGTCCATTCCGTATTCCAGGTCCAGTATTCCCTTGAGCAGTTCGCGAAATTCCGGATAAGCCTTCTGCTGCTCGGCGGTCAAGGGATGCAACCAGTCGGTCGATGGCTTGCCTTCGTCATCGAACGCAAGTCCGTGACTTCCACTGGCGGTGGGAACGGGATCGGTAAATAACTGCTTGGGGAATAGGGATACGTCGATCCCCGAATCCCAGACGCCAACCAGGACCGGGGTCAGGTGTTGGTCCTCGTGCAGGGTGGCTTCGCGCGCAGACCAGATTTCGGGCTTGACGACGTCATGCAGCGCAATGTATTCGTGCAGCACGTCGCTGCGTACAAGGCCAAGCGGAATCTGCGATCTCAGATTGTCGCGAGCACCTACCAGATTCCACGCCTCGCCATTGTCGACCGCCCCGGACTTGAGCACCGCCGGGTCAAGCTCCGTCTTGACGTAGCCTAGTGTGGCTGCACGGGTATCGAGGCGCGCATAGGCATAAGAGGACTTGATGTCGTCCTGCACAACGTCCCAGGGCAGGGCATCGATGGAATCTCGGTAGTGCATCCGAAAGGCATTTTCGTACTCCAGGCCGCTCGTAGCACCCGTTTCCAACGCCGCCTGTAGCCTGGCGCGGGCGAAAAGTCCGCTAGTCAGTTTGCTCGAGGGCTTTTCCTCCAATGCCCGCAATGACTCTATGGTCTGCAAACCGGCCCGATATTCGCCAAAAAGTTCCTGCAAGTCGAGCTTTGCAGCAAGCAATTCCCGCATTGTCGACTTATCTTCAACCTCGTAATCGGCAAGGATATGGTTTATGTCCGAGCGAACCTTGTTGGCGAATGCGTTAAATGCTGCGTCGTCCGCTTCCACGAACTGTGCCGCCGTGCCCGCGATTTCATAGCTAAATCGCGGAAGATCCGCTTGCTTTGTAACCTTCGTCTTCGCATCCGCTACTGCGAGGACACTCAAGGTCCCAACCAGGATCAGCCCGTTCAGAGCCGAACACAGGACCATCCAGCGCCTCGGTATCTGGGTTATCACGCGCATAACGGAAACCTCGCGAGCTACGAAAAAGGGAATGCAATTTACACCTCAGCAGCCGGCGCTGCCCAGCCCGTTGGTTGGCGAACGCCCGCTTGGACAAAAGCCGCTGCCTGACCCTGGGACTTGCAACGTACTTTTATGGCTTGATTCGGGAATTTCGACTCTGGCGTAAGTGGAAAGCGCAAACAGGAACGGCGCTTCCGGCCGTATAAGTAGGACATCGGTAAAATGGCTACGATGTTGCACTACGCAACAGCGCAGATCTGGGTCTTTTCTCGCACTTTGGTTTTCCAGCCTTGGAGCAGCCAAATCATGAAGATCCTTTTTCTTTGCGGTATCGCTGCAATGCTTTGTCTCTGCGGCTCGGCCCTAGCTGATGTTTCCGGCATCGTTTCGGCGACCCGCGACGTCCAGGCCGCTAACACGTCACTCGTGCCGCAAGCGGTTACGGTTGGCGGCTTCACCCGCACCGACCCGACGTTTATATTGACCAAGTGGATGACGGAGATAACGGTTGAGACCGCCGACGGCAAAAAAATCAAGGTAGTGCAAGACCGGGACCCGCGCATCGAAGTAGGAGCGGCGGTCACCGTTGTGACGACCGACGGCCAAGATCGGGTAGTGCGCAAGTAATTCGCAGATTGCGGGAAATTTCAGAAGGCCTGCGATGTGCGGGCCGTCTCGCTCCCCAGCGCGCTCCGTCAGGCGGTTCCGCGCAACGCGAAATCGTTCGCCGCTACTCTGTTCCACCACAGCTCAAACACCGGATGGCGAAGCCGGCCGGGTGCGTCGCCGAGTAGATCAGCCGGCTGCATCTGCGGCAGCATCGCCGATAGCAGCCGGACCTCGGTCGGCGAGACGCGATGGACGATATGGTGCGGTCGCAGTTCCCTGGGATGCGACAAGCCAGCTGCGGCGAGCAATTCCCCGAGCGCCCTGACGGTGTTGCGGTGAAAGTTAAAGACGCGGTCGGCCTTGTCCGGCACGACCAGCGCGCGCTGGCGTATCGGGTCCTGGGTCGTGATGCCGGTCGGGCAGTAACCGGTGTGGCAAGTCTGCGCCTGCAAGCACCCGAGTGCGAACATGAAGCCGCGCGCGCTGTTGCACCAATCGGCACCGATTGCCAAAGTACGTGCGATGTCGAATGCGGTGATGATTTTGCCGCTAGCTCCGAGGCGCACTCGATCGCGTACCCCAATTCCAATGAGGGTATTGTGCACGAGCAGCAGCCCCTCCTGCATCGGAACGCCAACGTGATCCGAGAATTCCGCTGGCGCCGCACCTGTTCCGCCCTCGGACCCGTCGATTACGATGAAATCCGGAGTAATACCGGTCGCAAGCATCGCCTTCGCGATTGCGAAGAACTCCCATGGGTGGCCGATGCAAAGCTTGAATCCGGTCGGCTTGCCGCCCGACAGCGCACGCAGACGAGCGACGAATTCGAGCAGTCCCGTTGGGGTTGAGAACGCAGCATGCGCAGCCGGCGACACGCAATCCACGCCGAGTGCAACGCCGCGGGCGCTGGCGATCTCCGGCGTAACTTTCGCTCCCGGTAGGACGCCCCCGTGTCCCGGCTTGGCTCCTTGCGAGAGCTTCACCTCGATCATTTTCACCGGTGTCGCGGCCGCCTGCTCGGAAAAGCGATCGGCGTCGAAGCAGCCGGCCGCGTCGCGGCAGCCGAAATAGCCGCTGCCGATTTCCCAGATAAGATCGCCGCCAAATTCACGGTGATACCGGTTGATTGAGCCCTCGCCCGTATCATGCGCAAATCCACCTTTTTTGGCACCGTGATTTAACGCGCGGATTGCATTGGCCGACAGCGCGCCGAAACTCATAGCCGAAATGTTGAACACGGAAGCGCAGTAGGGCTGGCGACAATCCGGGCCGCCGACGGTGATTCGCAGGTCCTGCGCGGTCGTTGCCGATGGCGTGATCGAGTGATTGATCCACTCGATGCCCGCCTTGTACAGATCGTGTTGCGTGCCGAAGGGTCGCTTGTCCGACTCCTCCTTTGCGCGCTGGTACACGATGCTGCGCTGATTGTGCGAGAACGGCCGAGCCTCGGTATCACTTTCGATAAAGTACTGACGGATCTCGGGCCGAACGTATTCCAGGAAGAAGCGCAAGTGACCCAGGATCGGGTAGTTGCGGATGATGGCGTGGCGCCGCTGTGCCAGATCACGCAGTCCTAGCAAGGTGAGCAGCACGGCCGGCACGCCAAGCCATAGCCAGACGACATCGTAGGCGCCGGCAACCGAGCCGACGACGCCAGTCGTTGCACAGGCGCCGAGCGGATAAAAGCGGGAACCCGGGGGCAGGCGCATTCGATTCCTCCGTCTTTGCCGCAACGGGCGCGACGTTATGTAGTTCCTATGATCCGTTCATGATGCCACACGAGGTCAATTGGCCATCGACCCGCGTGATGCTCCGGCGAGGCCTCGGGAGTTTTTGCTCTCGCTACAAACAGAGCGAGATGAATAGCCAAAGGCGGCCCACGACCTCGAACGCGCAGATCCCGGCGATGTCCCCTCGTTTTGCCGCGCATTTCCGCCTTGGATTGGGATCTGGCTCCTGTGCTGCCAACTTGATGGCCCTACAGCCGTCATTCGGATCGGGAAGGTTGCGCTTTTTCGCCGAGCAAATTGTGCAGGGTCAGTCCTGACGAAGCGCTAATCTTTTCCGAGACCGGAGGCTGGCCGAAAGTGTTGCCGCGAAGAAGCTGTGTCTACCAGCTACGGCGCGAATGGCACGGTCAAGTGAAATGTTGCACCGGAACCGGGTTCTGAATCCACCCAGAGCTGGCCACCGTGTGCCTCGACGAGCGCTCGACTTATCGTGAGGCCCAACCCTATGCCCTCGGGCTTGGTCGTGAAGAACGGTTCAAAGATGCGCTTGGCTGTTTCGCGATCCAGGCCAGGACCGTTGTCTCGCACCATGACCTGCGCACAATTGCCCGCCCCGGCAGTTCGCACGGTGATGGTGATGCCACCCGAAGACACTCCCGCATCGCGAATGGCCTGATTTGCATTTTGCAGCAGATTCACCATGACCTTCTGTAGGTGAAGACCATTGGCGTAGACAGGCCGCAAGCCCGGCTCCAGGTCGATTGCCGGGCGGAAATCGAAATTTCCGCCGTCGTCAGCAATGGTGATCGCATCGCGCACGACTTCGCCGAGGTCGAGCGGCTGCGATCGGACCTCGCCCTGGTGCAGGAAATTGAGCAGATCATGCAAGGTCCGCCCGGCGCGCTGCGCCTGCTGGACCGCGGCTTCGAGTGCGCGCTCGAGTTTCTCGGTTTGATTCGAGCCACCGCGCAGCATCTTTAGCGCCGCCTCGGCGTAGAAAGAAACCGAGTTAAGCGGCTGATTTATTTCGTGCGCAATCGCTGCAACCGTCTGCACGGCGATCTGACGCTTGGCAAGCAATTCCATCTCGGTGTGCCACAAGCGCAGCTGTTCGGCTTGTTTGCGCTGTGTGATGTCCTCGGTGAAGATGGTTATGCCGCCGACATCGCCCTTTTCATTGCGCCAGGGGCTGACTGCCCATCTCAGCCAAACCTTGGTGCCGTCGGCCTGCACCCAGAGGTCTTCATCCTTGTTGACTTGTTCGCCGGCAAGACCGCGCCGATGGACGGCAATCCACGACTCCGGAATATCCGGATGCACGTCATAGTGGCTGAGTCCCTCTAGCTTGCTGTGGCCCCTACCGAAAGCGCTGACCCAACGCTGGCTGGTCACGATATAGCGCATGTCGCGGTCGAACATTGCGATTGCCAGCGGTGCCTGCTGCACCAACAAGCGAAACTCGTGGAGCGCAATGGCAAGCTTTTGGTTGGTACGTAACAGCTCTGCGGTAGGCCCGAAGTCGCGAGATTCCCGTAAGGCATTTGCCGGCAGCAACGCCGCTGGAGAGGGTTTCTTGGATGGGTGAACCATTTCTTGCTTTTGACGGGGGGAATATGGCGGCGACACCGAGCGCCGCCGCATATCGTACCCTACCGCTCATCGCTGTGTCCGTACGGAAAATTCCTGCTATCGACTATTGCCTGTGTGACCTGACGCGCGGCCCAGGGTGCACGCATGCTCGGCGAGCCGCTTATGCCACAGTGTCGGGATTGTTACGACCTCGTGGATCAGCGAGTTAGACGGCTGCGCAGCACCCGAAGCGGAATGTCGTAGGATGCTTGCTGAGGCGGGCTACACGGACCGCAACCGTCTGACCAAAAGCGTTGCTACAAGATCGCTTCGACATCGAGCAGCTTCACCTGCCGGGAGACGAATCATGCGAATTCTCGTGATCGGTGCGGGCGCGATTGGCGGCTACTTCGGAGGCCGGCTGCTCAAGGCCGGTCGGGACGTGACGTTCTTGGTGCGCCCAGGGCGCGCTGCGCAACTGGCAGAGTCCGGTCTTGTGATCAAGAGTCCGCAGGGCAACCTTACGCTGCCGCGTCCGGCTACGTTGCTCGCGGCCGAGATTCGCCACCCCTACGATCTGATCCTGCTCAGCTGCAAGGCCTACGACCTCACCGATGCAATGGAATCATTTGCTCCGGCGATCGGGGCAAAGACGCGCATCCTGCCACTTCTCAACGGCCTGAAGCACCTCGAAATGCTCGACGCGCGCTTTTCTGGGCCGCAGGTGCTTGGCGGCAGGTGCGTTGTGTCCGTCACGCTCGACGAAGCAGGCACCATCGTGCACCTGAGCCCCATGCATTCGGTATCGTTCGGCGAGCGCGATGGCGCTTTGTCGCCGCAAGTCCAGGCCATTTGCAGCCAGCTCGCCGACGCGGGGTTTGACGTCGTCGCGAGTGAGCAGATCCTGCAGGAGATGTGGGAAAAGTGGGTGTTTATCGCGACGCTGGCTGGCGCTACCTGCTTGATGCGCGGGTCCATCGGTAACATCGTCTCGGCACCAGGTGGCGAGGCAATGATCTTGCAGTTGCTCGCCGAATGCTGCGCGATCGCGCAGAGCCACGGCCATGCACCGCGAGCACCGTTCCTTGCGCAGAGCAGGGCGATGCTCACCGCGCCGGACTCTCCGACAACGGCCTCGATGCTGCGCGACATCGAACATCACGCCCGCATCGAAGCCGATCACATTCTGGGCGATTTGCTACGGCGCCGACACTCCGACGCCAGCATCGCTCCGGAGCATTCGCTGCTGCAGATCGCGTACTGCAACCTGAAAGTCTACGAGGCCAAGCTCGGCTGACGCGATCGCCGCGAATTGCCCATGGACGCGACGCCGACCCAAACGCCGACCGACGGTCCCGACTATCCGCGCCATCTGATCGAAGACTGGCGGCTTCCCGATGGCACCCAGGTGATCATCCGGCCAATTCGGCCAGAAGATCTGGCCCTCGAGACGGCCTTTGTTGCCGGACTCTCGCGCGAGACGGGCTATCGCCGGCTGCTATCGCCGCGACAGCTGCAGCCGGATGAACTGTGGCGCTTCACTCACATCGACTACGAGTGGGAACTGGCCTTGATCGCGACCGCCCACATCGCGGGCGCAGAGCAGCAACTGGCGGTAGCTCGATACGTTCGCGACTGCCAAGGCGAGCAGGCCGAATTTGCCATCGTCGTCGGTGACGCTTGGCAGGCCAGCGGGCTGGGAACGAAGTTGCTGCAAAGCCTGATTCGTGCCGCCGCGCAAGCCGGTGTTCGGCGGCTGAGCGCCAGCACGCTGTCCAGCAACGAGGGCATGCTGGCACTCGCACGCAAACTTGGATTTCAGTTGCTGCGCGACCCTGGCGATATGACGGTCACGTACTTGTCGATGACGCTGTAGTCCAAGTGTCGATGACCCCGGACACGTACGTGCCGCCCCGCCAAGAGTTCATTAGCGCCATTCGACCACCCGAACCGTTTGCCTCAGCAATCGTCTGGCGCTTGGGTCATCGTCAAACCAACTGTGCGTCGAGGGTGATATCGGCCTTTAGCAGTTTTGAAACCGGGCAATTCGCCTTGGCCTTGGCCGCGATCGATTGAAATTTCGCATCGTCGACGCCTGGGATCTTCGCCTTCAGAGTCAAGTGGACGGACGTGATCGAAAAGCCGCCCTGTACTTGCTCAAGCGTCACGACAGCGGTCGTGTCCAGGCGCTCGGCGATGAGTCCCGCTTCAACCAACATGAGCGATGTTGCCATGGTGAAACAGCCAGCATGGCCCGCTGCAATCAGCTCCTCGGGATTGGTGCCAGCAACACCTTCGAAGCGGCTGCCAAAGCCGTAGGGATATGCCTTGAGCGCTCCGCTCTGGGTAGAAACCGCACCCTTGCCGTCTTTGCCACCGGTCCAGGCGGCCGATCCGGTACGTTGGATCTTCATGGTTCACTCCTCGTGTAGGGCAGCAGCCGCGTTAGCGGGACTGTCGGGTGCCCGCAGCGCGAATGTCGTGCATTATTCGGATTGACCGTCAAATCATCTCGAGCGCGAGTGCGATTCCCTGACCCCCGCCGATACAAAGCGTCACAATACCCCGCTTTACTCCGTCGCGCTTCATCGAGTGCAGCAACCGCGTCGTGAGGATAGCACCGCTCGCACCGATCGGATGGCCGTGCGCGATCGATCCACCCTCGACGTTGACGAGGTCTTCCGCGAACTCGAGTTGACGCAGACAGGCCAGCGCGATCGCGGCGAACGCCTCGTTGATTTCGATGCGCTGAACGTCGGAGACCTTCCAACTCGTACGCTCCAGCGCTAGCCGCACGGCCGGCACCGGCCCGATACCAAACATTCCCGGCTCGACCGCGGCAACGCCATGTGACACCAGTCGCGCCAATGGCGCCATCCCGTGTTTCTCGGCGAAGGCGCGCTCGGCCACGATCATCGCCGCCGCGCCGCTGTTCAGTCCAGGCGCGTTGCCGGCGGTGATGGTTCCCTCCTTGCGAAACGCGGACTTGAGCTTCGCGAGCGACTCGACCGTCGTTTCGGGCCGGTTGGCCTCGTCCTTGTCGAAGCGGATCGGCCCCTTGCGGTTCGACAATTCGATTGCAACAATCTCATCTTGGAACTTGCCTGCCGACTGCGCAGCGCCGAAGCGCTGCTGCGAACGGGCAGCCCAGCGGTCCTGATCCTCGCGGGCAACACGGTACTGGCTGACTAGATCCTCCGCGTGCCAGCCAGAGTGCTGGCCGCTGAACGCATCGTTCAGACCGTCGCGCAGCATGCTGTCATGGATCTGACCGTCGCCCATGCGGTATCCCCAGCGGCCGCCAGGGACCAGGTACGGGGCCTGGTCCATGTTTTCCATGCCACCCGCGATTGCGCACGACGCGTAGCCGGCGAGAATCTCGAGCGATGCGCTGGCGATCGCTTGAGCTCCGGAGCCGCACACGCGATTCACGGTGAGCGCAGGAACGCGCACTGGCAAGCCAGCGCCGATTGCGGCCTGGCGCGCCGGATTCATCTTCGTGCCGGCCTGAATCACGTTGCCCATCACAACGGTGTCGATCGCCTCGCTAGCGAGGCCGGAACGCCGCACGGTTTCCCGAATCGCCGCTGCGCCGAGGTCCGGCGCCGGCGTGTCCTTCAGCGATCCGCCGTACGTACCGATGGCCGTGCGAACCGGGTTGCAGATGACGATTTCCGTCTTAGCCATGAGCTATCTCCAAGGCGGGGGACGCGGATTCGACGCGGGGAGATGATCCACCGCCTGCGGGCGAGTCTCGGTCAAAGATCAGGCAGGTTGTGCTCGCGTGGGCGTAGAGCTTGCCGTCTGGTCCAACGAGACGCCCCTCCGCTGTCGCCACCTGCCGACCGACGTGGATCACCTTTCCCTCCGCGCGCACGAGCGGCACCGCGTCGGTCAGCGCACGCACGATGTTTATTTTCAGTTCCAGCGTCGTGTAGCCCTTGCCCGACGGCAAGGTTGAATGCACCGCGCAGGCCACCGCCGAATCGAGCAGCGTCGCGAACCAGCCGCCGTGGACCGTGCCTTGCGGGTTGTAGTGCTTGGTCTTCGGCCGGCCCTGAAACACTGCCACACCGGGTTCGATGTGGATCAGAATGTAGTCAAGCGTTTCGCCGATCGGGGGAGGCGGCAGCTCCCCTGCGAAAATCGCCTCGAACACTTCCATTCCGGGGCGGCCGCTGACTTGCGCGTCATGCGCAACGCCCGGTGCGGCCAGGCGCGCCCGCACGGCCTCCTCTTCGGCTAGCCAGCGGGCCACTTGCTCTTCAGGGTTCATCCGCGACTCCTCGATGGAGAGACTTGCATATACAAAGATTGTAGGTACAATAGTGCAAATGGACACTGCAGTCAAGCCACGCGGCTGTACCAATCTCAAGCTTCGGCAGCTGAGCCGCGTCGTGACGCGTCACTACGACGCCTACGTCGCGCCGACAGGACTAAAGAACACCCAGTACTCGCTGCTATCACACGTAGTGCTGTTGGGGCCGATCCGCCCATCGGACCTGGCACGGCACATGCGCGTGGATGCGTCGACGCTGACGCGCAACCTGCAACCCTTGGTGGCGCAGGGCTGGCTACAACTCGGCCCCGGCGAGGATGCGCGTAGCCGACTCGTGGTATGCACGGACGAGGGGCGCGCCAAGCGCGCCGAAGGCCAGCGTGCGTGGAAGCAGGCGCAGCTCGCGCTCAATGCGCGTCTGGGCGCCGAACGTGTGGCGGCGCTGCACACGCTGATCGAGGAGTGCATTGAGGTCCTCGACGATGAATCGACGAACGCGGTGAGCCATCCTTGAGCGTCGTGCCGCAATCACTGCGGTGCTGCTGCAGTCATTTGCGCTCCAATCCGACGCGGCTCCTGGACTAGCGAACGGAAGTTGCGCTTCGCTCCTTGGTGCTTCGAGCAGCGCGTGCACCCGAACGCTAACGGGAACTTGCGCACATTGGCCCCGAAAACCCGGTATCGGCTCACCTTGCCGCTGCTGCGCAATGGCATATCGGTGCTGCGACGCTTGCGTCCCGAGTGTGCTTTGCCCACCCCGCCGGCTTGACGGATTTTTTGCGGAACCCGGTCCTGGCGAGCAGCAGTAGCTGACTTGAGCAAACCGTGCGAAACACCGTGGGGACTTCATCCAAACAGCCTTTTCGCAATGCCGGCCACGTGCTGGCCTTGGTACTTGGCGATGGCCAGTTCGTTTGCACTGGGCATGCGGCTGCCGTCGCCTTTGCTCAGTGTGGTTGCGCCGTACGGGGTGCCGCCGGAGATTTCATCCATGTTCATCAGCCCTGCGCAGGCGTAAGGCACACCGACCACGATCATGCCTTGGTGCAGCAGCGTCGAATGAAAAGAGGTGATGGTGGTTTCCTGCCCGCCATGCTGGGTCGCCGTGCTGGCAAAGACGCTGCCAATTTTGCCCACGAGCTTGCCCTGCTGCCACAGGCTGCCGGTCTGATCGAGGAAATTGCGCATTTGCCCGCACATGTTGCCAAAACGGGTGGGTGTGCCAAAAATGATGGCGTCGTACTCCGCCAATTCCTCGGGCGTGGCGATCGGAGCCGCCTGGTCGGTCTTAGCGTGGATGGCGGCGACGGTTTCGGGCGGCATGGTTTCCGGCACGCGCTTCACGGTGACGGCAACGCCCCCCGCGGACCGTGCCCCATCGGCCACTTCCTGCGCCATGCGCTCGATGTGTCCCCAAGTGCTGTAATACAGGATCAGGATTTTCGCCATTTGCAACTCCTTGATGGGTGTGAACGCAATTTGCGCTGTTGCGGGGTGTGCAGAATAGAACCAAACAAAAGCAATCGTAGCGCAAGGGACTCCGATGACTTAGCCGTTGCACGAGGCCGCCGCGTGCTCTGCGGCGCCTGCCTAACCGAGGCGCTGCCGCGCACGACAAACGCAATGCCGGTACGCTTCAGCTCAGAGTCGCGCCGTACAGCGTCAACAGCTTGCTCCAGGCACGCTCGGCGTCGGGCTTACTGTAAATCGGCTTACCGTCGCGCAGCGGCATATCCGGCACGCACCAGCCGTGCTGCGCGCCGGCATAAACCTCGATTTCCGCCGGCACCTTCGCCGCGGCGAAAGCTTCGCGCAGTTTGTCCTTCGCCTCCGGTTGGCGTACGTCGTCACTCGACGCGATGGCGAAGTACATCCGCGCCTTGATTCTCGGCGCAAGCAGATGAGGGCTGTCGGGCTTGTCGGTCACCAAGCCCCCACCGTGAAATGACGCGCCGGCACCCACCAGATCCGGCGCGGCCGCGGCGGTCCTGACCACAAGCGGCCCGCCCATGCAGTATCCCTGGGTGCCGATCTTTTTCGCCTTGTTCACCTGCGGTTGCGCGACCAGAAAAGCGATATAGGCCTTGGCATCTGTTTCGGCGGCACCGGCCGCATTCAGTGGGCCCATCAACTGCTGCAACTTCGCCCTATCGGCCTCATTCTGAAAATTGAACGAAGAGATGTCACCGAAGACGGGAGCCTTGGCCGAACGATAGAACGGGTTTGGCACCAGTACCGAGTACCCTTCGGCGGCCAGGCGTTTGCCGAAGTCGCGAAATACCGGCCGTAATCCGAATGCATCGGTCCAGATCAGTACCCCCGGATGGGAACCGGTCGCAGGATAAATGAAGGCGGCGTCGCAGATCCCGTCGGCTGTCTTGATTTCGACGTCTTTCTCGACGAGCTGCGGCTCCGCGGCGGATACCGAACCTGTCGCCGCGACAATCCCCGCAGCTGCGGAAAACGCGACGAAATCGCGCCGTGACGGATCATGCGGAGACGCATCGTCTTGCCGGCGATCCTTTTCGTGGTTCGTCATTTTGCTTCACCTCCCGCTGTCATCGACCCGCATTGGTATATGCCGCGCCAAGTTCGCGCTTGCCGCAAAGCTTACTACGCAATACGTCCAACGCTTCGGAGCCGCGGTCGCCACGGGCCCATGGGTTGGTTGCAGTCCGTAGGATGCGCGCGGCGCGGTGGATCATTCGTGCTGGCCGCCGCAGTGGCCTGGGTAACGATCTCGCCGCTGTTTCGCCGGAATTGCGCTTGACGTTCGCCGTCGGACAAGTTGAGCGCCGGTATGTCGCAGGGAAGCCCCGATGCTTCGCCGAAACGCGACGGCTCTACCGGTGCTGGTGTTTCGACCAGCGCGATTGGAGGATAGGCTTGGCGCTGTTTCGTGCACGACAATCGGGTTGTTTGCAACGCACAGCCGTATCGGTATGGGCCGTAACTTCCGCGTTGACCTTCGCATGCTCGGGGAACCGTTCGATCGGTGGTGCGCAGCGCGCGGCAAGACACGCTCGGCGGCAGCGCGGGCGCTTGTCGCTGCGGCCCTCGAAGCAGAGCGCGAACCCATGACGCATTCTGCACTGAGGGCGAACGTGCATGCGGCGCTGCGAGGAGAAAGGGGAAACGATTCCACGCCGCGGCGACGGCGCTTTGATCTGCGTTTGAACGATGACGGCTTGAGGCGACTGCGCGAGCAATCCGCGGCGGCCGGTATGCCGTCGGCGCATTACGTCGCTGCGCTCTTAAATACCGTCGAGTCGGGGTATGTTTCCATTGCGGGTAAGGATGCTGTGAAGGCGTTGATCGAGTCAAACCATCAGCTTGCATGGATGGGCCGTAGGCTAAGTGAGGCAGCTCAGCAGTGCCATAGCCCTGCGGCGAGGCGCCTCGAGCAAGAGGGCGAGCAGATGCAAGAGTTGGTCGCCCATTTGCGCCGGCACCTTGCGAGCGCAGCGGCGGTTCTTGCGGACGTGGAGGCCACGCGGTGCAGGCCAGGCTCGAGGCGGTCGCGTGTTGGTCGCCGGATGAGGGAAAGCGAATGAATCGAGCACAGGTCGAAAAGTCATTGGCCGTGTGGGCGGGGCAGCTGCTTTACCCGGGGGTAAGGACATACGGGCAAGCCGGGAAAAATCCGGGTGTTTGGTCGACTGGCCTAGCCTACGGCGCGGATGTGCGCGCAAAGCTGCGGGCGCTCGTTCGCCGGGCGCCGGAAGTCATGGTTAGGGTTTCCGGGGGTGGCCGAGGCATGAGGCCAATCCGGGCTCATTTACTCTATATCAGCCGCTGCGGCAAGCTGGAGATCGAGGACGAGCGGGGGGAAAAGAGCCTGGGCCGGGACGCTCTTGAGGGCCTGGCCGAAGAGTGGCGCCTTGCTGGCGCCGAGATTCCGGCGAAGTCGCACCGGCGCGAGGCCTTTCACCTCATGCTGTCCATGCCACCGGACACCGACGCTGGCGCGGTCCTATCGGCGGCGCGCGATTTCGCGAGCGCAGAATTTGCGCAGCACAAGTTCGCGATGGTTCTGCACGAGCCAGGGTCCGATCCGCGGTCCACGCGTGCGCATGTGCACCTCGTCGTGCGGGCGCAGGGCTGGGATGGGGAGCGTTTAAAGCCAAGTAAGGCGGATCTTGCCCGGTGGCGGCAGGTATTTGCCGACCGGCTTATCGAACGTGGGATCGCAGCGTGCGCGACGCGACGCCAGACGCGAGGCGAACTGCAACCCCCGAAGACGCTTTGGGATCACCGCGTGCAGGGGCTTGCGCGCAAAGCCTGGGCATTGCGCCCGAGCGCCCGCGCTGCCGCAACGGAAGCAAATGTGCTCAACGCCTGGCGCCAGGTCGCTGGCGCACTATCGCGCTCCGAGGAACACGAGGACCAGAATCTGGCTCGTGAGATGCTCGATTTTGTGCGAGCAATGCCGATGGTGGCCCGGCGGGAGGCGCGGCTGCGGCGAAGCGAACGCACGCCCGTTCAATCTTGCGTCGAGCGCACGCAATCGGATCGCGGCGGGCCCAATTTGCCGGAACGGGTGCAGCGCCGCGATCGCTCGCGGTCCCGGTAGCGATTCACGGCCGGAAGATCGACTTGCGCATTCGGTGAAATTAGGTCGTTCGACAAGATGGCCATGCAAACTGGTGACAGTGACAAAAGGGAAGTTGGATGCTGATTCGCCCGTTTCTAACCGAGAACCAGGTATCAAACGAACGGGAACTGTCGGCCCCAACCGCTGCAGCATACGAACGAAAGCGGTAATGGCACCATCGTGAACGACTGCAATCGGGCCGACAGGCGAATTCCGATGCCTGGCGCCTCTTCAACCCGGCACTTTTAACGTAACTCGGGCAGCAAGTATGCCCGCCAGAGACATTCCTGGAATCGGACATTGAAAAAGCCGAAGTGCCCAATGCGCTGTTCACCAATGTCCTCTGGCGAGATTCGCTTCATCGTCTGTGGCGCGCGCACGTAAAAACCATGCAGCGATTCGGTGTTTCGGGCCGACATGAATTCATCATCGACGAAGGAAAGTGAAGTAATCGGGGTGTTCACAGCAGCAAATTGCGCCTTCGCCCCTGGCCCCTCCGCACCAACAGCGTAATCGGGATTCAGACACCATCGGCGCCATTGCTCAATGACCCCGCGAGGCAAGTCGCCGACCTTACGCAGTCGCTTTCCAGGAAAGTATCCAAATAGGCGCGTGAAGACCGGCGCCGCGACGTGCCACAACCACCACACCCTCCATTTCGCGCTTGGCGTGTTTTCTACCCAATATCCGCTCCCGCAGGCAATCGTCACCACCTTCGCAATGCGATCGCGACTGGGCACAAAACCCAGGATTTGCCCGCCCAGGCTATGTCCAAGCCAATACAGAGGCTTGCCTGCCGCGTCCTGGGTCGACGCATGGATCATGGCCTCGCAATCGAACCGCGCCCAATCCGTAATGTTGATCTTCAAAGCCCGAATGCCCGACTGGCGCGAAAGTCCAATGCCGAAGTAATCAAAGGTGCCAACCAGAAAACCCTCAGCGGCCAGCCATGCGGCAAAGCGCGCGTAGAACCGCTGGCCGATTCCCATCGCCGGAACGATCATCACGACCGCCCTGGGCTCACCGGTCGGATGAAAGAATGTCGTCGCGATGTCATAGCCACCTTGCGTGGTAACAGTCCGCAGCTCCGTTCGGATCATGCCGCCGCCTCCGTAGAACAGCCAGCCAAACAAGTGCCGCCGGCGATTTGTAGCAACTTTGGCCGGCAGCTGAGGGCCGGTCTTGCAAAAGTCTAGCGCTGGATACGGATGAGTGCCCATGACAGAGCTTTGCCGGTCTCGATTTTTCGGGATTGCCTCGGTAGGTCACGTTGCTCCCGCCAAGCCAGAAGCTCCTGCTCGCTCACCGCTCCGATGACTGCAGCTGGCCAGATCGTCGGTTGGTGCGAATCTTTTACCGGCCGCCAATGGCCGTATCCGATTTGAATGCGGACCAACAACGCGAAATCCCTGCACTGGCGGGCCCCGACGCTTATGGCGGTCATTCGCCCGGACCTAATTTGGAATTGGCGCTAGGGCGACGATCGAGCTTCGCGTTGCTGTAATGCGGCGTAGACTTCTCCAAAACCATGCGACAAATCTGGATTACAAAGGCGGGCGCGCCGGACGTGCTAAAGGTAAAGGAGGCGCCCGACCCCGAAGCGCGTGCCGGTGAGCTTCGAGTGCGCGTCGAAGCGAGCGGCGTCAATTTTGCCGACATCATGGGCCGTATGGGTCTATACCCGGACCTTCCACCCATTCCGGTGGTGCCTGGTTACGAGGTCAGTGGTCGGGTCGATGCAGTGGGGCCTGGCGTCGATTCGGGCTGGCTTGGTCGCGACATCTTCACGTTGACTCGCTTTGGCGGCTACGCCGACGTCGTCTGCGTTCCCGAAAAGCAGGTCTATGTGCGCCCCGGGGCAATGTCGGCCGAGCAGGGCGCAGCGATCCCGCTGAACTACTTCACGGCCTGGCAGCTGGTTGTCGTGATGGGCGGCTTGAAGGCCGGCGAAACCATGCTCGTGCATTCGGCTGGCGGTGGCGTTGGCATCGCGGCTACGCAGATTGCCAAACACATAGGCGCAACCGTCATCGGGACCGCGTCGGTCGCCAAACACGCGGAGCTTCGGCGCCTGGGGGTGGACCACCTGATCGACTATCGCACGGAGGACTTTGAAGCTCGAACGCGCGCGATCATGTCGGGACGCGGGGTCGAGCTCATTCTCGATGCCGTCGGCGGAGAGTCCTTTAAAAAAGGCTATCGCCTGCTTTCCCCGACCGGGCGGCTTGGCATGTTCGGGCTCTCCTCGGCAGCCACCGGCAAGGAGCGAAGCCTGAGTAGCATGCTGCGAACAATGGCAAGCACACCATGGTTCCAGTTCACGCCCGTCTCGCTTCTTAACGCGAATAAAGGCGTATTCGGCGTTAACTTCGGGCGCATGTGGGGCGAGATCGACCGCATCCGCACCTGGGGCGACCAACTGCTAGGCCTCTGGAAGGATGGTGTCATCCGGCCGCAGATTGCGCGGACTTTTCGCTTTGATGAAGCCGCGGCGGCACACGGGTACATTCAGGACCGCAAGAACATCGGGAAGGTGTTGTTAGTGCCGTAGGGAGCGTGGGTTGCGTGTGGCCGCTCCCGCTCACAACGACCGACGGATCACCGGCGCCCGACTGGCTCCCGTCGAAGCGCTCCGGTCGTTCGCTAGCGTGCAAAGCAATGCAATGGGCGCCAGCGGGCGAAGAGCGGCATCCATCGGCCAAAGTGGTCGTCAACGGGCTCCTGGCGGGGCTCGAGACCGCGTGCAGCGGGATACGGCTGAAATCGGCCTTCAGACGGGCTCGGGATCCCTAGAAGGCGCTCTTTATGACACCCCCGTCAACCCGCAAGGCCGCGCCGGTGGTTGCCGACGCCAGCGGACTGGCGACATAGGTGACCAGGGAGGCAACCTCTTCGGGCAGCGCAAATCGCTTGATGAGCGAGGTAGGGCGAACCTTCTCGAAGAACTCCACCTCGAAATCCTCGAATGATTTCCCATCGGCTTTTGCAAGCGCGCCGACGAAATCCACCACGCCACGAGATTTTGTCGGGCCAGGCAGGATGCTGTTGACGGTAATACCGGAGCCGGCAACCGTTTCGGCCAAGCCACGGGATACGGCAATCTGGGCGGTCTTTGTCATTCCGTAGTGGATCATTTCCGATGGAATTTGCACGGCGCTTTCACTGGAGATGAATATGATGCGCCCCCAGTTGGCGCGTCTCATTGCCGGCAGATACAGCCGAGAAAGGCGCACGCCACTCAGGACATTGACTTCGAAGAATCGCAGCCAGTCGGCATCCGTGATGTCTTCAAATGGCTTTGGCTCGAAGATGCCGAGATTGTTTACCAGGATCTGGACGTCGGGGTAACGTCGGGCAATTTCCGCAGCCGACGCGGCCACGCTCAGGTCGCCTGCAAATCCTTCGGCCGTTGCGCGGGAGATGGATTGCAGGCGCGCTACCGCCTCATCCACCGACGCCTGGGTACGGCCGTTGACGATCACTCGCGCACCTTCGCGAACAAACGCGGTGGCGATGGCGAGGCCGATGCCGGCCGTGCTGCCACTGACCAGTGCAAGCTTGCCTTCCAGTTTCAGATCCATGAGCTTCTCCTCCGTGCAAGAGGATCATCCTCGGCAAAATCAGCTGATCGCCGGCGGACCGCGCACCAGCAACCGGCGAATGCGCTTGCCAGTGCCGGCAAAGATGACCCTGCATAGCGCCGGATGCGTATTCTGCATTTTCTTGGCTCCCAGCGCTCGACGCTCCTGTTACGACGCATAAAAAGCCCTGTGTTCCTGCATCGATGGGGGCGCCGGGCGGAAGCGCTTTCCATCCATTGGGGCACGTCGGCGCGTACAGCAAGTGCCCGCGTGCGGCTTCGTAGTAATACCAGTGCTGCGATATCGGGGCGGCCGCTACTGCCGCCACGGCTGCCGGCGGGAATTCGCGGATCCGCGACTCCCAGTTGCGGGAAAGAATCGCAAGCGCAACGGTGAGAGTCCTGGTCATGAAGCTTCTCTGGTAAACGCGAACTGAATGGCGCACGAGTGCCGTGGCCTCAGCAAGCATTCCACTCATCCGCAGATTGCGCGCCCGACCTTGCCATCCAATTACGGGCCGCAGGCGACGTGTTACGGATGTCACCGCCCGTCCACTGCCACGCTGCCGCGTTACAACCGAAATCGCGAGCCGACAATCTGTAAATCGTGCCAAACATCCGGCGAGCACAGTGCAAGACATGCCACGCAGCTAATCGTTCTGAACTTTCCGGACGCTATTAATTGGGAATCGGCAAAGATGGTTTGAGAAAGAGCCACGGCCGCTGCGCGAATCGGTCGGAGCCCCCAGATCGTTTGTCGCGCGCAAAGGAGTTCTTCATGAACAAGGTCACACGCGTCGTAAGTATCTCCACCCTCGCCCTGGCGGCCCTGGCTTCGGGAGCCGCACACGCCGATCCAGGCAAGACCCGTGAACAAGTACAGGCCGAACTCGTCGCGGCACAGAAGGCCGGTGACGTGCCGGTCGGCGAAGATGGGTTGACACCCCGCGAGCGGTTCCCGTGGTTGTACCCCGCCGTTGGCACGGCCGAACCGGGCAAGACCCGCGAGCAGGTAAAGGCCGAACTCGCTGCGGCCCAGCAAAACGGCGACATCGTAATGAGCTTTGCCGGCAAGACGGAGCGCGAATTGTTCCCGGGGCGGTACCCAGCCTCCGAATCGGCGCAAAATATCGCGCACTCCGATACCGGGCCTAGTACGAGCGGAGCGCTCTAGGCAAAAACGAGTGTGGCGGGGCCGGAGACGGCCCCGCTATCTGGCGGCGTGTTCAACCGATTCTGCGTCCGGCCGGATTCCGTGTTATGCCAAGCTCCTACATCGGTGTGAGGCGGCAGGGTTCGTAGCGAATTACCTTTGAGGTGTACTCATGTCAAAATCGACGGCAGCAAGATCCGGCACATTCAAGATCGGCGGCGACATCAAAATCAATCGCCTCGGCTTCGGTGCCATGCGTATCACCGGCCGGGGCATCTGGGGGCCGCCGGTCGATCGGGCAGAAGCGATCCGCACGCTCAAGCGCCTTCCCGAACTCGGCGTGAATTTCGTCGATACCGCCGATTCATACGGACCGGACGTCTCGGAACTGCTCATTCGCGAAGCGCTGCACCCCTACGGGGAAATGCTTGTTGCCACCAAGGGCGGGATCGCGCGCACGGGACCGGATCAGTGGACGCCATTAGGCCGGCCCGAGTACCTCATACAGCAGGCACACAAGAGTTGCCGTCAGCTCGGCGTCGAACAGATCGGCTTATGGCAGCTGCACCGCATCGATCCCAAAGTACCGCGCGCGGAGCAATTTGGAGCCATCAAGAGGCTGCTCGACGAGGGTGTCATCCACCATGCGGGCTTAAGTGAGGTTTCGATTGCCGATATCGAGGCCGCAGCCAAGGTCTTTCCGGTGGCAACCGTGCAGAACCGCTACAACCTGGTCGACCGCACCAGTGAAGACGTACTTGCCTATTGCGAGCTTCACGGTATCGGCTTCATACCTTGGTTCCCGTTGGCCGCGGGTGGTCTCGCCAAGCCCGGCACCTTACTTGACAACATCGCCAGGCGCCATGAGGCAAGCGCGAGCCAGATCGCGCTCGCGTGGGTACTCAAGCGCAGCCCGGTGATGCTTCCCATACCGGGTACGGCCAAAGTGTCACATCTCGAAGAAAACGTCGCCGCGGCGCACATCGCGCTCTCGGACGACGAGTTTGAAAGTCTCGATCGACAAGGCCGCAACGCCTCCCGCGCGAACAGCTAAACAGGTCATTTGATTGACGCGGGCGGGCCAAGTCACTGCGGCTCGATTGCGCGCAAAATGCGCCCGAAACACTCCGCGATGTCCTTGCTCTGCAGTGGTTTGTGCAGGACCTCCCGGATCCCGATCGCGCGCGCTCGCTCGTGCAGTGGCGCGCCGCTGTAGCCGCTCATCAGCACGATCGGGATGTCCGGCCGCAGCCGTCGAATTTCACCGGCGAGTGCGGTGCCGATGAGCTCGGGCATCGTCTCATCGGTCAAGACGATATCGAAGCGCTGCGGTGCTGCGCGGAATGCTTCCAGCGCCGCCGTGCTCGAACTAAATCCAATGGGCTCGTAACCGAGTTCGGCCAGGATCTCTTCGCCGAGTGCAACCAACGGTTTCTCGTCGTCGACGATCATGACCGTTTGGTCGTGGCCGCGCGGCAATGTGGTATCGACCTTCGCCGAGGGAGCAGGCGCTTTACCGGCAATCGGTAGCCAAATCGTGAAAGTCGTGCCGCGGCCAACCGTTGTGCGAACGTCGATTGCGCCGCCCAGATCCGCGACGATGCCGTGCACCAGCGAGAGTCCCAGGCCGGTTCCCTCTCCAACACCCTTGGTGGAGAAGAAGGGGTCGAACATCCGATCTAGCACCTGTGGCGATATTCCGCTCCCGGTGTCGCTCACGCATAGCCGCACATAGGCACCAGGGCAGAGATTACCGTGCGATAGCCTGCGGCCTTGTTCGACGTTCGCGCGATCCAGGGCGACCCCTAGCACGCCGCCATTGTCCATCGCCTGAAGTGCGTTCGTGCAAAGATTCATCGCGACCTGGTGCAGCTGCGTCGCGTCGCCAAGAATCGCCGCCTCGCCGCCCTCGAGACGCTTTTCCAGACGTAGGCCGGGCGCAAGTGAAGCGGCTAGCAGTTCGACGGTTTCTTCGATCACGGCCTGCACGTTGATGGGACCTCGTTCGCCAACGCCGCTGCGACTGAAGGCGAGAATGCGTTCGACGAGCGCCTTGGCGCGGCCGCCCGCGTGCATTACGTTGTCGAGGTAGCGGCGCACGATGCTGCCTTCGGCTGTGGCCTTCTGCGCGAGCTCGCCATAGCCGAGGATTGCGCCGAGGATATTGTTGAAGTCGTGCGCAATCCCGCCCGCGAGCGTTCCCATCGCTTCCAATTTCTGCGATTGGCGCAGCTGGATCTCGAGCCGCTCTTTCTGCGCCTGCGCATTTTTGTGTGACGTTATGTCAATCGCCGAACCGACGAAACGCAGCATGTTCTTTCCGGTCGCATCGCGCACGCAACGGCCACGTGCCTGCAACCAGTGCCATTGTCCGTCGGGGTGCCGCACGCGGTATTCCGCCTCGTAGTGATCGGCCCTGCCTTCGAAATGATTGCGCAGCGCCGTTTCCACTACCACACGGTCCTCCGGGTGGATGTCGAGCGCGGCGATCCACGCGTCGCGCGTTGTGACGGGAGTGTCTTCACGGCGGCCATGCAGCAACTTCATTTGTGGCGAGAGAAATGCTGTTCCCTTTTCGAAATTCCAGTCGAAGTGGCCTTCGTTCGCCCCCTCCATCGCAAGCGCGTAACGCTCCTCGCTTTGGCGCAAGGCGCGTTCGCCGCGTTCGATCCGCTGGAGCTGGTACACCAGGGCAACGATCGCAAAAGTGCCGAGCAGCATGAGCACCAGGGTGCGCGCCGCGACGCGGTATGCCTCGGCGCGCCAGCCTTCCAGGGCGATCTCCTTCTCCCGTGTTACCGCCACGACCAGCGGGAAGTCCGCAACGTGCGCCACACCCACGAAGCGCGGCTTGTGATCGATGGGGCTCACCACGACGCCACCGGCTGAGGCGTTGGTCCCGCTGAGTTCGGGGTATTTGCCATCCACGGGCTGTTCGGGCTTCGGTTGACGCACCACCAAGGTTCCGTCGTCGCGCAATAAATTAATCGAGCTTCCGTTGCCAATATCGATCGCCTGGTACACGCGCTGAAATGCCTCGAGGTCGACGATCGCTTGCACGATGCCGTCGAAACTGCCATCCCTTTTTTCAAGGCGTCTCGACATCACGACGGCAGGCCGATGTTCGGAGCGGGTGATCAGGGGATCGCTCAGCAGCACGCCGAGATGCGGATCGTCCCGCTGCGCGGTGAAATACGCCCGGTCGGAAACATCGACGTTGACAGTCGGCATCTGGCGCGAGCGCAAGCGCACCACGCCATGCGCGTCGACGATCGACACCGCGCGCACCTGGGGCAATCCGGCCGCTTTGGCGGCCAGATTATTCTGCGCGGGCTGGCCGGGCGCCGGGCGCTCGGCTTCGTACCACGCGACCGTATCGCGCAGCAGAAGGTCGGATGTCTGAAGCGTGTCTCCGGTCTGCTCGGCCAAGGCCTTCGCCAGGTTGCCGAGTTCGCGCTTGTTCGCCGAAATGACGTGGTTGTAGGAATGCCAGGAATCGTAGGCCGATGAGCCCGCAAAGCAGACGATGACCAGCACGCCGATGGCGACGATCCAGAAGCGAAGGCGCGCCGCCGGCGTCGCATCCGCAAACAGTGAACCGGGAACCGGCTTTGGCGACATCGGCGGGCCTCGTAGCATCAGCCCGCCGGCCCGATCACGCTACGGACTGCCGCGAGCAGATCGCGTCGCGAGAACGGTTTGGCGATCACCTGGCGAACACCAAGCGTGTCCGCCGCGGTGCACGACCCGACGAGGCCTGACCGGAACTGCCCCGATATCGCGATCAAAGGAGTCTGCGGGTGGGCGGCCTTGACGGTGCGTAGCCGGTCCGCGCCTTCGTGGCGCGGCATGTACACATCGACGATGACGAGATCGGTCTTATCCGGCGCCTGGGCACTTCCGGGTGCGGCGGTGCGCACGGAGTACCCCTCCGCGCCCAGCCATTCGACGAGGAGTCCCCGCATGAGCTTATCTTCCTCGATGATGACAATTGCCGACATGCTTCACTCTACCGCGCGATTCTTGGTTGCTGGTGACTCCATCAATTGCATCACCGCGGCGCTGCACGATCGTTTCCGATTGCTGCCCTCGCATTACAAACGTAGCGGATCCCGCGCCGACGGACGATCATGCACAACTAGCCACCCGCGGCGTGGTCACGCCATCCTCAGTGCAGGACTTCCACCGGGGTATCGAAAATGTACCCCGCGCCGCGCTCGGTCTTGATGTATGCGGGCTGCGACGGGGTTACCTCGATCTTGCGGCGCAGACGCAGGATCTGCACGTCGATCGAGCGATCGTAGACTTCCGCGTTGTGCAGGCGCGAAAGGTCGAGCAGCTGATCGCGCGAGAGCACCCGTTGCGGTGCGGCGCAAAACGCCTCGAGGAGGCTGAATTCGCCATTGCTCAACTCGACCCGTTTGCCGCCGGGTCCGGTCAGCCGGCGTGTGCGCAGATTCAGCTCCCATCCCGCGAAGCGGTATGCGCGCCTTTTTTCATTGCGGGCGGGGAGCACCTCGCTCGCTGTTTTATAACGGCGCAAGACGGCGCGCACGCGCGCGAGCAGCTCGCGCGGGCTAAAGGGCTTGGTGATGTAGTCGTCGGCGCCAAGCTCGAGCCCCATCACGCGATCAGCCTCGTCCCTGCGGCCGCTCACGATGATGATCGGAATTTCGGAGGTCTCGCGCAGCTTCCTCGCATGCTGCATTCCGTCTTCGCCGGCGAGCCGCAAATCGAGCACGACTACGTCGATTGCCTCCTCGGCGAGGACTTTCTCCATTTCGGCACCCGTGGCGACCGTCGTCACGCGCAGGTCGTTTTCGCCGAGGTAATCGGCAATCAGCTGGCGCATCGCCGCGTCGTCGTCGATCGCCAGCACATGAGGCGGCAGGGTCGTCGAATTCGTCATTGGGGCTACATGCGTTGCGCGGACGATGACAAAGTCTACTCGTCCGTGCCCGTCATGGCGCTGGCGCTTACACCGGCTCGCTGTGCGTTGGGATGCCGTGATCCGCGTAGCGCAGCGAGTCCGAGGAGGGCCGGAGCCCCTGCCGTTCGTTCATCCCCCGAGGCTCCTCGACCGGCGCGACCTGCTGGGAAATCCACAGCGCGGGATAGGTCGCGCTGTCGGCCCGGCCCCCTCCTTCACTGGATGCCCGATCGAAGCATTCGAGGGCGCGGGTGACAAGCGGCAACGAGTTTCCCCGCTCGGCCGCCTCCTGAACCATATAGCGCAAGTCCTTGCGTATCGCGTCGACGTCAAAGGTGGCCGGCGCCGAAGTTTGCCCGTTCAAGGCAGCGACGATCTGCGTAGCACGCATTCGCAGGATTGCCGCGCCGATATTGGAGTCGGCGAGCAGGTCAATGACGCGTGCCGTATCCATGGATGGGGAACCGGCCAGAAGCAAGGACTCGCCGAGCGCTTGCCAAAAGACAGCGAGCAGCAGGTTCGCGGCAAGTTTCATTCGCGCTCCCGCACCGATCGGCCCTACGTGCTCGAGACGACGGCAAAGTTGTGCCAGCAAAGGGTGTGCGCGCGTGAACACGGTGGCTTCGCCACCCGCAAAGCCGACCAATGCCCCTAATTGTGCTGCGGGAATCGAGCCGCTCACAGGGCATTCCAGGAAGTCGGCGCCACGGGCCGCGGTGGCAACCGCGATTTGCGCGTGCGGGCCCGGACTCACCGTGCTCATGTCAATGAATAGACGGCCTTCGACGCGACCGGTCAGTAGCCCGTTGGCGCCGAGATATACGCGTTCAACCGATTCGTTGTCATATAAAAAGGAAATGACAACATCGGAATCCCGGACCAAGTCGCGGAGTATTGGAGTCCACTTCGCTCCTGCCTCGTGTGCATCGTGCGCCTTGTACGCCGTGCGATTCCATACCTGGACGTCGTGCCCGAGGTCCAGGAGCCGGCGCACAATCGCGGTACCCATCCGTCCGGTTCCGACGATTCCAATATTCATGTTGATCTCCTAGGCCGCCAAGGCCGGCTCGCTGCGCGCAGGCGGCGCCATGAACTCCGGGCCGACAGGATCCTTCACGTTCTGCCGCAGGACGTTCTCGATGTACCTTTTTGCCATGTCGTCGAGCCTCCAGCCCATTGCTGTCTGTACCGGTTCGAGCTGCTCCGGACGACGCGCGCCCCACAACGCGACCGTGTTGCCCCGGTCGAGCACCCATCGAAGCGCGATTGCGATTACCTCCCGGCCGTAGCGCTCCCGCGCGAACCGATCGAGCGATGCCACTGCGGAGAGGTATTGAGAGAACCGTGGCTCCTGAAACTTGGGATCGCTGCGCCGCAGGTCGTCGCCTTTGAACGCGGTAGCCAAACCAATCTTTCCCGTGAGAAGCCCGCGACATAGGGCGCCATAGCACAGGACGGCAATATTGTGCCGTGCCGCATAGGGGAGTACGTCTTTTTCGGCCTCGCGCTCAAAGAGGTTGTAGGGCGGTTGCACGGCGTGGAGGGGAGCGGCCTGCCGGAATTCGTCCATCTGCGCGGCGGAGTAATTGGATACGCCGATCGCGCGAATCTTGCCGTCTTGGAGCAAGCGCGCGAGCGCTTTTGCGGTCTCTTGAATCGGCACGAGCGGATCCGGCCAATGCACCTGGTACAGATCAATATAGTCGGTGCGCAGGCGTCGCAATGACTGCTCGACCTCCTCTCGGATGTGCGCGGGGGAAGAGTTTCGGCGCACCTTGCCGTTTCGCCACTCGAGCCCGGTTTTGCTCGCAATGATTGTGCGCTCGCGCAGCCCGCCCGAGAGCGCCATGCCAACGATGCTTTCAGAAACCCCGAACCCATATACCGGTGCCGTATCGATGAGGGTAATTCCGCGTTCGATGCTCGAGCGGATCGTGGCGATCGAGTGCTTGAGGTCGGTGTTTCCACCCCACATCCAGCCGCCAATGGCCCAGGTGCCTAGGCCGATGCGCGAGGCGCTTAGCCCGGAAGTTCCAATTTTCATCGTTTCCATGTTGTCCTCTTTCCCTTGATTCCCGGCCGCGGCACCACGCCGCGTGTGTCACTTGCCCGGAGCCGTGGCGCGATGCTCCGGTTGCTGCCCGCGGGGGGCCATTTGCAATGCCGGGAAGCAGGTCCCCGCTCAACCGGCAAAGCAAGATTGCCGCGGCCCGATGTTGGATTGGTTTCGCTTAGCCCGGCCCATGTTTCGGTTGAAACACGCATTGAAGATGCAACGCTGGCCAATATCGGTACCCGGGCCACGCCCCCGGAATTTCCGGAAGGAGAAAAATCCGGTCACGCGCCGATCGACAACCACAAGGAGCACGGGGTCGCCCGCTTCCCTGCGGGATGCGAATCAATGCCCCCGATCGTCCAGCGAGCTGGGTGTTTTCGAGAAGATCGCGGCCGAAGGGGCCAGGGCATCGTTATGAATCTCGCGTATGCCCGGTAGATCGGCCGCGATGGCATGCCGGATACGCCGGCTCCGTTTGCCGCTTGCGCCGTAGGGCGTGCTTACGTTCACTCTTCCGTCGGCAAAGCGGCTTTTAGAGCGCCTTAGTAAGCATTGTTTACCAATCGCAGCGCCGGGGTCCTAGCTCGACGGATGGAATCGCTCAGGAATTCCAAGAGCCGCGGATCGATCGAGCTGGGCGCAGAAAAGCGGAGGTAGGACTGGCATCCGCCACTCGGCGAAAAAAGGCCGCCGTGCGCCAGCAAAATGCCCATCGCGTGGGCGCGCCGCACCAGGTCCCCGACGTCAAGCTCGTCGGGCATTTTCCCCCACAAGAAGAATCCCTCGATATTTTTGTCCGCAATTTCGATACCCGCTCCTTCCAGCGCTCGAATTGCTTGCGATCGGGCCTTGCCGATTCTTTCTCGCAGCGCATCAACGTGATGCCGTAGCTGGCCGGTCGCGAGCGTCTCTGCGACGACGAGCTCTACCAGCGACGAGGTCCCAATGACGGACAGGATCTTCTTTCGAACAAAGGCGGCTTTCAAACTTGCCGGCAGAATCGCGAAGCCTACTCGGATCCCAGGTGCAAGCACCTTGCTAAAGCTGCCCACGTAGACAACGCGATGGAATGAATCCATTTGTGCGAGCCTTGCCGTCCGATTCTCGGCAAATTCCCCGTAAACGTCGTCCTCGACGACAAGGAAATCGAATCGCTCCGCAAGTGAGAGGATCCGGTGACATTTGGTGGCGCTGGTGGAACCGCCAACCGGGTTGTGAAGTAGCGTTTGCGTAAAGAAGGCGCGTGGCCGGTGCTTTGCCGCGAGTTCCTCCAACCGGTCGACATCGGGTCCATCTGCCAGCCGGGGCACGCCGACAATTTGCATTCCATGCTGCTGTATCTGCACAGGGAGCAGGAAGAACCCCGGATCTTCCACAAATACAACATCGCCGGGGCAGAGCACCGACGTGCAGATCAGCTCAAATGCGTGGGCCCCGCCGTAGGTCGTGACGATGTCGTCGCCCTTCGTGTCGATTCCGTTTTGCCGACAGCGAATGGCCAATTGATCGCGAAGGGCTGACATTCCTTGCGGTGGACTTGCTCGCATGCTCTCAGGCCTTCGAGCAACCTTGGCCCACGTCGCAGGTGCTATGGCGTCTTCCCCCCATTTTGTCGGCAGGTAGCCGGAACCCGGCGCCATCTTGTACAGGTCATGGTTTACTGCCTGCGTAAACAGTTCCAAGGCCGAGTCCGGTAGCTCCCGGTCACCGCGACGCGACGGAAGGAGCTGTTCTGGCTGATGACTCGCGACAAAAAAGCCAGCACCCCTGCGGGAATTTACGCGTCCCGTCGCAACCAATCGATCATATGCGTTGACGACCGTGAAGACGCTTACCCCGAGTTGAGCCGACAGTTGCCGCACCGACGGCAGTCGGGCCCCAGGCGCCAGTTCCCTGGTCTCAATGCGTTGCGCAAAGTCCCGGAAGATCTTTTCGACGAGAGGAGCGCTCCCGTCCGGCACTTGTTCGACCATAGCAACGACCCCATCCCAGTTGCAAATCGATTCATGGCTGCGCAGACCACGAGCCTACCGCGGTGCGCCGCGCCAGTAGCAATCTTATCTCGCTGGTTCCGCAACAGAGTGCCATTTTTGCGCAAGCACTGTATCGGTTGCGGCCACAGCACAGTCCGCGATGCCACTGTCGACACAGCTGTCATGAACACCGGTCGACACAGCTTCATTCTGCAAAGACCAACTGAGCCGGTACATGCGCAGCTTCCTCCCGTACGCTGCACCTGTACTTCCCAACCTTCGAGCGCGAGAGTGAAAGTTTCTACCGCCGCCGCAAGCACCCGCGAGACCAGGACGTATTTCCCGGGGACCAGATCGATGTTGGCCCTGTCCCTGACCCTGCCACGTTCCCGTGCTCGCAAAAGCGCTTTCCAGTTTCCGCCCCCAGTGCAAGTGGGCTGCAGATCCGACATCCGAGCGAAAAGCCTTCCGAATTTTGCGAGAACATCATGACGAACCCTTTGAAGACCCTGCTCCCAATATCGTTGGCACTCGCCCTCGTCAACGCGGCTATCCCTACAACGGTACACGCCGAATACCGGTGCAGCACCCCCGGGTTGCTGACAAGCTGGGAACAGCGCGCCTGCGAGCTCGCCCGCCAAGACACACCGTATGCGTTGATACATTTCATCCACCGGATAAACGCGATCAATGCAGGATTGAACCTCGACGACTACGTCAGCAAGGCAGATGCCCAGCGTTGGGAATTGGCTGCGCAAAAGACGCGTGATGAGCCGCTGCGTAGCGCAAATGCGACCGGTTCTGCGAAGGGTGCCGAAAAGACGCAGTGAGGTTTCGCAATTCCCGCGCCTTGCAGTTGGAACGGCGGCGTGCGGGCGGGCAGAGGCAGGGCGGTTGCCGCTGAGGGCGGATGGATCAATGTGGCAAGTTTTACGTGGGCCGCCAATAGCGCAGTGTCTCAAGCACCGCTGCGGCTTTGCGGACGGGCAATCTGGTCCCGTCGAAAATCGGCACGATCGCGAAGACTGGCTCAATCTGGAATCGGCGGCAACCGGCGTATCGGGAGACGTGATCGTGCCGTCCTGATTTGTGCCGCGATCGACAGCGACAATACGAAATGTGCTGACAGGTATCCGCCGCGATCCTTTGTTCATTCATAAAGGGATTGCAGCATCTCCTTTGCCCAGCAGGACGCTCGAATTTGACCTGCCGGATATTATTGATTCGCTTGTCGGTAGCTCTGTAATCTACGTTAGGGCGATGGAAGTTCTACCGCTCGGTGCGAGCCTCGCTAGCCACAAATGATTATTCAAGAACTCCCGGCAATTGCCGATATAGCTAAATGATTGGCGTTTACTGGCTCATCGGCTCTTAAGAAAACGGTCCCTGTGACGCGTTGATATCGCTGGCGTTGGCGGTATCGATTCAACGACCACCAGATTCACGCTATCCGCCTGGACGGCATCGACGCGTCCGGCGCTGGTGGTGATCGCGCGCTTGCCGGCAGATGCGTGATCGCTTGGACAAGCGGTCCGGCGCAAGGGACTCGAAATGAATGCAATTGTTCAAACGGAACGCCTAGTCTCCGCACCCGCCGGCGAGGGGCAAGATTTCTCCCAAGGCCGTTCGCTCACCAGCGGCATCCACCTGAACCTTTGCATGCTGTTGTCTCTGATGCCGTCGGTGACGCTGATTTTCGCCTGGATCCAATTTCACGACAGCGCCTCATGGTCCGGCGTTTCCTTCGATGCGGCGATCGTGATGGCAGTTTCGCTCTGGTTTGCCGAACTAACAATTGTTCCGCTGTTGGTCAAGATCGCGCACCTGTTTGGCAGTGCGCCCGAACCACGATCTGCGCACCACGATTTTGAGTTCCTCGAGGCGTTTGCTCCCACCGTATTGATGCTAACGCCCTTGTCCTTGGTGGTACAGCGACTGTCCGTTTACGGAGTGGCAGCCAGCTTCGTCGCGGTCGCAATGCTGCTCTTCGTCGTGCGCTACGAAAATGCCGATGCGGAAGTTGCAGATTTTTCAGCATCGTCATGGCTCGTGGTCTATCAGGGCTTCATCGGGTGGGGTGTCGTCACGTTGCTATTGGCGTTGATGTAACCTGGGCTGGTGCTGATTCGCTAGCTGTTTCTTGCCGATTCTTGGTGCCGCAGCATCCGTCCAACGACCCGGATTTGGAGAGTTTCCGAGCCTGAGTCGTCGCCCGTTCATGGCCGGGTCCCGTGCGCTACTGCCCCGCATCGATCATATCGTCGCCGGCTTATATGGACACCGCGCAGTTTGCAAGGAAAAGTCCAGGCTAGCCTGAACGGATGGGGCCAAACCTCGCAATTCCCCGTTTCAGATGGCAAGCGGCCGTTCGATAATGCAGTAGGACTCCAATGAAAGGAATTCGACGATGAGACGAAGCCTCGCCCTAGCGATTTGCAGTGCTTGCCTTTCCTCGGCCGCCATGGCAGCCGATGTAGGCCTTTCTATTCAGTTCAGTCAGCCCGGCGTGTTTGGGCGCGTCGATGTTGGCCAGTATCCGCAGCCGCAGCTCATAGTTTCCACACCGATCATGGTCGAACAGCCGCCACCGGCAATGCCGCCGCCGGAGCCGCTCTATCTGTGGGTGCCGCCCGGGCATCGTCAACATTGGGAACGGTACTGCCGCGAATACCACGCCTGCGGGCACCCGGTATATTTCGTGAACCACGACTGGTACAACAAACACGTGCTGGCTCGCGATGCGAGGCCGGAAGTGCGCCACGAGGACGAGCGCTACCGTGAGCATGCCTACCGAGAGGAAGAGCACGGACACCACGACCGACATGATGAAGAGGATCACGGGCGAGGCCGCGAGTAAGACCCTCTCGAGCGTAATCGGAATAGGCAACGTAGCGAATGAAAGAAGGCTGGTTTTGGATTAGCAAATATCTAGTCGTGATTGTGCTCGCGCTGGTGTTGGGTTCGGTGCTCGCGGGACTCGAACCGTTCAAGAGCACCACGATTGGTACGGCAAAGATAGGCGCCGGCACGCTGGTGCAGTTCATCGCGCACAGCGGGGCACTGGTTTTGTTGTGGGCGCTGGGTCTTCGCTACTCCGTCCAGCTTCGCCGGGTTGGCGGCCCTAGCGGCCACCTTTCCGCGACGGTGCTCGCGCTGGTCACACTTATTGTCATTGCCAGTGCTTACGGCGTGCTGTTGAGATTTATCACGCCGGTGCTGACGCCAAATCTGAAGCCGGTCGTCGATTGGGTCTTCATTTGCGGAATTCTGGCGGCGGCGCTCTGGCTGCTGTGGGTGCTATTCAGCGATTCCGAGGCATTGATCCAGGCGGTCGGAAGCCTCGCTGCCAGCAAGCGACGATCCTCGCTTCCTCCGGATAATCGAGTCGCACCGTAGCCGCGCAGTTGATGTCGTTAGTCTTCGCTGGCACGCCAAGAATCTACATGGCGTTGCGCCGCGCGATCGTGACATAGCCGCACGGCTCCGAAAGCAACTTGGCCGGCCAACGCCCGCTCCCAAGGAAATACGAGGCAACGGCCGTTCGTCGGCTCTTCGAAACCCTCGCCCATGGTTATATCTTATCTACTCCGGCAAGGTGTTCGCTCTCGGACAAACTTGCGCGGGCAATCGACCTACACAGCAAGATGCCCCACGCAAGAACGGCGCGAGCGGGTGAGCGGGAGTCGGCGAGGGACGGTTCGGCCCTCACGTTCAGGAGCTAGCGATATTCGTCGTGCGTGATCTGTGGCGACAGATGGCATCCAACCGTCAGTGAATTACGGTGTCCCGGCAAGCAAGCGCGTTCACCCCATAATGTTGCCATGGGTGAAATAAGCGATCGGTCCATCCGTCAATCGCCTGGACCGACCTCGCAGTGATTGACCGTCTCAGCGGTAGCGCGGTTGCTGCTAACGGCGCCCGCCGTCGTCAGATACTCGAATTCGAATCGTGCGTTATCTGTTCGAAAGCCAACCGGACCGTCGATCTCCGATATGGTCTCGCCAATATGGCCGCTCCAGACGAGCCTACCATCTGCGAAGACGGTCAGCTCGCGGTCGCGAAGTTCGGCGCGCAGAGCATGGGATTCTCCCGACCGGATTGCAGGCAAGGCAACAAAGGCGGTCGGACGGAAGGTTGTGTAGCCGTGTGCGTGGCACTCCGCGTGCGAATGTTGTGCGGGATTGCGCTTGACCGATACCGCAATCTTTGTATCGGGTTCGATATGCCACATCACATACAGCAGGTTGCAGGT
>Ga0209415_10000324_pt1 | contig 86323 bp, 75 predicted proteins | sample PeaSoiSIISIP2007_FD_187696 | JGI IMG/M metagenome (GOLD analysis project Ga0209415, IMG submission 187696) | Peat soil microbial communities from Weissenstadt, Germany - SII-SIP-2007 (SPAdes) (version 2) | ecosystem: Environmental > Terrestrial > Soil > Wetlands > Peat | place: Germany... | reverse complement strand
GAGCCGATCTACATGCGCGGCGAGAAGAGCGGCGTGGACATCGAGATCGCCATGCAGTACAACGACTCCTACGACGAGAAGGTCTTCACCTTCGCCAACAACATCAACACCCACGAAGGCGGCACCCACCTGGTCGGCTTCAAGGCGGCGCTCACCCGCACCATGAACACCTACGCCAACAACAACAACCTATTGAAGAACGTCAAGGTGGCGATCTCGGGCGAGGACCTGCGCGAAGGGCTGACCGCGGTGATCTCGGTGAAGATCCCGCAGCCGCAGTTCGAGGGGCAGACGAAGACCAAGCTCGGCAACTCCGAGGTCAAGGGGTACGTCGAATCGATGGTGAACGAGAAGCTCGCCGTCTACCTGGAAGAAAACCCGGCGATGGCGAAAAGGATACTGGAAAAATCGATCGACGCGGCCCGCGCCCGCGAGGCGGCGCGCAAGGCGCGCGAACTCACCCGGCGCAAGGGCGCGCTCGAGGTGGGCACCCTCCCCGGCAAGCTCGCCGACTGCCAGGAGAAGGACCCGGCGCTGTGCGAACTGTTCCTGGTCGAGGGCGACTCCGCAGGCGGTTCCGCCAAGCAGGGTCGCGACCGGAAGTACCAGGCAATCCTCCCCTTGAAGGGTAAGATCCTCAACGTCGAGAAGGCGCGCTTCGACAAGATGCTTGCCTCCCAGGAGATACGCACGCTGATCTCGGCGCTCGGCACCTCGATCGGCAAGGAAGATTTCGACATAGCGAAGCTGCGCTACCACCGCATCATCATCATGACCGACGCCGACGTGGACGGTTCGCACATCCTCACCCTGCTTTTGACCTTTTTCTTCCGCCAGATGATGGAGATGATCGAGCGCGGCTACCTGTACATCGCCCAGCCGCCTCTCTACAAGATCAAGCGAGGGCGGAAAGAGCAGTACCTGAAAAACGAGCCGGCGCTGCAGGCCTACCTCTTGGAAGAAGGGACCGAGGACATGGTCTTGAAGCTCGGCTCCGGCGACGACCAGCGCGTCTACCGCGGCAAGCAGATCATCCCCATCCTCACCCAGCTGATCGACTACGACCACCTCCTGGACAAGGTGGTGAAAAAGGGCGTCAACGACGCTCTACTGCGCGTGTTCCTCAAGGTCGGCGTGAAGAGCGGGCTGGAGGAGATCGCCGACCTGGGCAAATACCTGCCGAAGATCAAGGAAGAGTTCCCGGACACCGATTACCAGATGATGGAGGAATCCGTCATCTTCATGCTGGGCAACATGCGGGTAAGGATCGACCACCAGACCATCGCCCTGGTCAACTCCTACGAGTACGGCATGCTGGCGGACAGCCACAAGCGTATCCGTTCGCTGATGGGGACGGGACCTGCCATCGTGCTCGGCGCGGAAGAGAAAAAGCTCTTGGAGACCGAGCAGCAGAGCGACGTGCTCTCCTTCTTCATGGAGACCGCCAAGAAGGGTCTCTACATCCAGCGTTACAAAGGTCTGGGCGAGATGAACCCGGAGCAGCTCTGGGAAACCACCATGCACCAGGAAAACCGGGTGCTGCTGCAGGTGAAGATCGAGGACGCGGTGGCCGCCGAGGAGATTTTCACTGTGCTGATGGGCGACCAGGTCGAGCCGCGCCGCGCCTTCATCGAGACCAACGCGCTCAACGTGAGCAACCTGGACATCTAGCAACTCGTGCAGCTCAATGCCGATTAAATGTGGGAGCGCCTTCGGGCGCGAGAATCAGTGATTATCGCGGCTAAAGCCGCTCCTACAGATGAAACGAGGATGGTGCATGCTTAATCAATTGAACAAGATATCGGTAAACATCGAAGACGAGATGAAGCGGTCCTACATGGACTACGCCATGTCGGTCATCATCGGCCGGGCGCTCCCCGACGTGCGCGACGGCCTGAAGCCGGTGCACCGGCGGTGCCTGTTCGCCATGTACGACATGTCGAACGACTGGAACAAGCCGTACAAGAAATCGGCCCGCGTGGTCGGCGACGTCATCGGTAAGTACCACCCGCACGGCGACACGGCGGTCTACGACACGCTGGTCCGCATGGCCCAGGACTTCTCGCTGCGCTACCCGCTCGTGGACGGCCAGGGGAACTTCGGCTCTATCGACGGCGACTCCCCCGCGGCGATGCGTTACACCGAGATCAGGATGGAGAAGCTCGCCCACGAGCTTTTGGCGGACCTGGAGAAGGAAACGGTCGAATACGGCCCCAACTACGACGACTCCTTGAAAGAGCCGCTGGTACTCCCCTCCAAGTTCCCGAACCTCCTGGTGAACGGCTCAGCGGGCATCGCGGTCGGCATGGCGACCAACATCCCGCCGCATAACCTCTCCGAGGTGATCGACGGCATCATGGCGGTGATCGCCAACCCGCAGCTTTCCTTCGAGGAGCTGGTGGAACTGATCCCCGGCCCGGACTTCCCGACCGGCGGCTTCATCTACGGCCGCGAAGGGATCATGTCGGCCTACAGGACCGGCCGCGGCATCATCCAGATGCGCGCCAAGGTGGTGATCGAGACCCAGAAGAAGACCGAGCGCCAGTCGATCGTGGTGGTCGAGATCCCCTATCAGGTCAACAAGGCGAGGCTCGTCGAGAAGATCGCCGAACTGGTGAAGGAGAAGAAGATCGAGGGAATCTCGGACCTGAGGGACGAGAGCGACCGCGAAGGTATGCGCGTCGTCATCGAGCTCAAACGCGACGAGAACCCGGGCGTCATCCTGAACCACCTCTACAAGCAGACCCAGATGCAGTCCTCCTTCGGCATCATCATGCTGGCCATCGTCAACAACCGGCCGCGCGTTTTGAGCCTCAAGGAGACCATCGAATTCTTCATCGAGCACCGGAAGGAAGTGGTGGTACGCCGCACCATCTTCGACCTGAAGAAGGCCGAGGCCCGCGCCCACATCCTGGAAGGTCTGAAGATCGCGCTGGACAACCTGGACGCGGTGATCAAGCTGATCAGGTCCGCCGCCTCGCCGGCCGAGGCGAAGGAAGGGTTGATGGCGAGCTTCGGGCTCTCCGACCTGCAGGCCCAGGCGATCCTGGACATGAGGCTGCACCGGCTGACCGGACTTGAGCGCGAGAAGATCCTGGAAGAGCTGCGCGAGATCCTGAAATACATCGCCCGCCTGAAGGAGATCCTGGCTTCCGAGGCCGAGGTGCTGAAGATCATCGTCGGCGAACTGGTCGAATTGAAGGAGAACTTCGGCGACAAGCGCCGTTCCGAGATCGTCATGCAGACAGCGGACATCTCCCTTGAGGACACCATCGTCGAGGAAGACATGGTGGTCACCATCTCGCACACGGGCTACATAAAGCGTAACGCCGTCACCCTCTACCGCGCCCAGCGTCGCGGCGGCAAGGGTAAGACCGGCATGAAGACCAAGGAAGAGGATTTCGTGGAGCAGCTGTTCATCGCCTCCTCGAAGGACTACCTGATGTTCTTCACCGACGCGGGGAAGGTTTACTGGCTCAAGGTCTACGAGATCCCGGAAGCCGGCCGCGCTGCGCGCGGCAAGGCGATCGTGAACCTTCTGAACCTGGCGCAGGGAGAGAAGATCACCACCATCCTGCCGGTGAAGGAGTTCTCGGACGACAAGTGCATCATGATGGCCACCCAGATGGGGGTGGTCAAGAAGACGAACCTGATCGAGTACTCGCACCCGAGGGTGGGGGGCATCATCGCCGTCAACCTGGACGACGGGGACCGGCTGATCTCGGTGGCGCTCACCGACGGCCGCCAGGATGTGCTTTTGGCCACCAAGAACGGCAAGTCGATCCGCTTCAAGGAAGAGGATGTCCGCTCGATGGGTCGCGTCTCCCGCGGGGTGCGCGGCATCTCGCTCGAAGAGGACGACATCGTCATCGGCATGGCGATCTTAAACGAACAGCACCTCGACTCGACGCTCTTCACCGTCACCGAAAACGGCTACGGCAAGCGTACCGAGATCGCCGAGTACCGCTGCCAGACACGCGGCGGCAAAGGTGTGATCACCATCAAGACCAACGAGCGCAACGGTTCGGTGGTGGACATCAAGCAGGTCACCGACGACAACGACCTGATGCTGATCACCGACCAGGGCAAGATCCTGCGCGTCTCGGTCGCCGGCTTCTCCATCATCGGCCGCAACACCCAGGGCGTGCGCCTGATGGTGAAAGAGGAGAACGAGCGGGTGGTCGCGGTGGCGCGCCTGGCCGAGAAGGAAGAGCAGGAAGAGGATCAGGACGAGGTCGAGGACATCCTTCTGGACGAGGTGGTGGAGCCGGACGAGGAATAAGATGGGACGTAGCGCGGAGATAGACAACTCGCTCAAGGAACGGCGCGACATCCTTGAGCTTTTGGAGCGGCTGAAACGGGAGGAGGTCTCCTTCCAGGAGCTGGAGCAGATCGGCGTCACGCTGCGCCAGGCGGGGGGGCGCGCCCTCCGCCCGCTGGTGAGGCAGCTGGCGCGGGAAAATTCCGGCGAACTCATCACCAGGTACGCCTACCTGCTCGACTTCTTCGAGCCGGAGAACTGGCTCGACCAGTTGATCCGCATCGCCATGAAAAGGCGGGACCTGAGCGAAGACGGCAGGGCGGCACTTTGGGTGGTGCTGGAAGGGTACGGCGTTCAGTTGCAGACGCTGTTGGGAAAGAGCGCCCGGCCCTCCCTCATGCAGCTGCTTCAGGGGGGGATGCTGGAGAGCGAAGAGGCGCTGGCTACCTTCCTGGACGATTTCCTCGGCGCCCCGTGCGAACTGCAGCAGTCGGTGATGAACCAGCTCGCCGCCGGAGGCGAGCCGCAACAGGTAAGGCTTTTGGAGGCGATGCTCTGGCACCAGGAGAAGGAGATCGTGCACGGTGCGCTGACCGCGCTCGGCCGTGCACGGCAGCCGCTGGCGGCGCAAGTGCTGGAACTGTACCTTGAAAACGGCGCCGAGGAGAACTTTCCCCTGGCGAAAAGGAGCCTGCGGCGCCTCGCCTTTCTCGGCATCCACCCGGGTGAAGCCACCCGGGCGCTCCCCTTTCACGCGGCCTATGCCACCGCCCCTGACGGGGACGGCTACCGGGCGCTTTTGATCGCGCGGTTTAGTTCGGAGGACAAGCTCGCCGTGCTCTACATGCAGGTGCACGAAGAGCGGGGCCTTTTGGCCGCCTGGGGAACGGGAGAACTGACCCGGGAGGCCTTCGAGACGGAGCTGGAGCGGTTTTGCCTGCACGAGGATCTGCTGCGGGTCGCTCCCGGCCACGTGATGGAGCTCTTGCGCGACGCGCTCCATCACTCAACCGATCTCAGTTACCTGCCGGCGGATTTCTACTTGAGGCGCGGCATGTTCTACGGCGAGGAGCTGACGCCTAAGCCCTACCGGCCGCGCTGCCAGGAACTGGCCGGACGCGGCAGGCTCACCTACAGCGAAGGGGAGGAGATCTCCCGCGAGCTTTTCGCCGAGCACTTTTTCGCCGGTAATTTCCTCCCCGAGCAGCGCCTGAACGAGCTGGTCAGGGAGTGCGGCGGGGTGGCGGACGGCGAGCAACTCCTGGCACGTTTCTGCGGGCGGCTGGACGGCGAGGAGGTGGAGCAGATCCGCGAACGGTTCTGGTCGCACGTCGACTTCATGTTGCAGGCGGGCAAGTCGCGCCGCCTGGTGTACTCCGCGGCCTCGCTGGCGGAAAGCCTTGCGGCCAACCCGCTTCCCAATCATCAGCATCCCTTCCTGCGGGCGCTGGCCAAAGAGAGCATCGAGTGGGTGCAGACCGGCCTGGCACCGGGAGAAGAAGGCCGGCGGCCGATCGCGGAAGAGCCGTGAGCCGCTCGTCCAGGCAAAGAGAACGACCATCGAAAACGAAAAGAGGGCTGACCTCATGCAAGAAACCATAGCGGTAATAGGTGCGGGTAGCTGGGGAACGACGCTGGCGGACCTTTTGGCCAAGAGGGGGCACAAGGTTACGCTCTGGGCCTACGAGCCCGAGCTCGTGCAGCAGATGAAGGATACCGGGGAGAACGGCCTCTTCCTCCCCGGCATCCGTCTCAACGACGCCCTCGCCTTCACCAACGACCTCGAGGAAGCCTACGCCGGCTGCACCATGGTGCTGAACGTGGTCCCCTCCCAGGTGCTGCGCGCCGTACTGCGCAACTCCATCCCGTTTCTGCCCCGCGGCATCACCATCGTCAGCGCCTCCAAGGGTATCGAGGTCGATACCCTGGCGATCATCTCGGACATCTACCGTGAGGTCATCCCGGCGGAGCTTGAGATGAGCTTCGCCGCCCTCTCGGGCCCGAGCTTCGCGCGCGAGGTGGCGCAGGAGATGCCGACCGCGGTGACCGTCGCCTCCGAATGGGAAGAGGTGGCGCGCCGGGTCCAGGAGGCGTTTACCACCAACTTCTTCCGCGTCTACCGCAACCACGACGTGATCGGCGTGGAGCTCGGCGGTGCCATCAAGAACGTGATCGCCATCGCCGCCGGCATCTCGGACGGCCTGGGCTTCGGTTCCAACACCCGCGCCGCCCTGATCACCCGCGGCCTGGCGGAGATGACCAGGCTGGGCGTCACCATGGGCGCCGACGCGACGACCTTTGCCGGTCTGGCCGGCATGGGCGACCTGGTGCTCACCTGCACCGGCGACCTGTCCCGCAACCGCTCCGTCGGCATGCAGATCGGGCAGGGTAGGCAGCTTTCCGAAATCCTAGGCGAGATGCGCATGGTGGCCGAAGGGGTGAAAACCACCGAGTCCGCCTTCAACCTGAGCCAAAAGCTCGGCGTGGAGATGCCGATCATCGACCAGATGTACCAGATGCTCTACCGGAATAAGCCCGCCCGCGAGGCGGTGCTGGAGCTGATGACCAGGAACCTTAAAGCAGAGGCGGGGTAAAAGCCGAATGCACCCACGTTTTGGCATACGCACCAAACTGCTCCTGTCCATCCTGGTCATCCTGCTCCTTTCCTATTCCACCCTGCTGTACTCCACCATGAAGACCCTCAACGCCTCCCTGCGGACGGAGATCGACCGCAGCCTGGAGGCCAACCTCAGGTTCGCCCGCAGCCAGTACCTGGACGGGGCGGAGATCGTGCAGTATTCGCTCGGCCAGGCCACCCTCTCCCGTTCGCTGCACCGCATCCTGCGGGCGCGCGACAGCGGGCTGGTGCGCCACAGGCTTGAGCGCTGGCATGGCCTACTTCCCTTCGTCGACCTGATGGTGGTGGTCGACCGGGACAAGCGGGTGTTGGGGCGGCTGAACGGTCCGGCTGCCGGCGAGCGGCTGGACCTGCCGGCCGCGGTGGATCAGGCCATCGCCGCCAGGAAGCCGGTAGTCTCCACCGAGACCGTGCCCGCCTCGCTTTTGTGCAAAAGCGGGGTGGAAGGCTACTGCGGCGTCGCACCCCGCAGCGAGGCGCTGGTGATCACGGTGGCCATGCCGGTGGTGGACGACGACGAGGTCGTGGGCTGCATCGTCACCGGCGAAATCCTCAACCGCCAGCGCAACCTCCCCGCGAAGCTGAAGGGGGTGTTCGGCCCGGACGTGGAACTGACCATCACCCAAGGCGCCACCAAGATCGCCAGCTCCGGCACCATCGAGGCGGCTCGCTCCGTCCTCTCCCACCGCGTCGTGGACACGCTGGCGCGGGGCGAGGTGTACCGTGGCGAGGCCGAGATGGGTTCCCGAAGCTACGAGATCGCGGTCGACCCGCTGATCAACAGCAGGGGGGAGTTCGTCGGCTCGCTCTCGGTGGCGGTCTCGCCGGAACGTTTCCGGAAACTCAGGCGGGAAAACCTGCAGAACATCCTGGGATCGGCCTGCCTCGGCATCATCTGTTCCTTCGCCCTCGCCTTCGTCGCTTCCCGGCAGCTGACCGGGCCGCTGCGCGCTCTCGCCGTGGGGGCGCGCCGGATCGAGGAGGGGGATCTCGACCAGCGCGTGGAGGACAGCCACGACGACGAGGTCGGCAGGCTCGCCACCTCCTTCAACACCATGGTGGAGGCGCTCAAGGAGCGCGACAGCATCATCACCCGCAAGACCGCCGATCTCGAAGATCTCAACGGGCAGCTGGAGAGGAAGGTCACCGAGAGGACCGAGGCGCTGCGCATGGAGATGGGGAGGCTGGAGGCGGTTTTGACCAGCATGGTGGAAGGGGTGGTGGTCACCGACCGCGACAACAAGGTGGTGCTTTTCAACCCGGCCGCCCAGCAGATGTTCGAGCTCGTGCCGCACCGGGTGATCGAGCAGCAGGTCGAGCAGGTCTGCGAAATGGGAGGCTTCGGCCAGCTGGTGCCGCGCATCCTGGAACTGGGGCAGGGGGGGCCCGGAGCCGCCGCCAACGAGACGCTGGACGCGAAGGGGAAGCGGCTGAAGGTCGGTCTGGCGGCGCTGGCCGCCGAAACCGGCAGCTATGCCGGCATCGTCCTCTCCTTCCGCGACGTCACGGTGGAGGAGCAGGTGGACCGGATGAAGACGGAGTTCATCTCCACCGTCTCCCATGAATTAAAGACGCCGCTCACCTCGATCAAGGGGGCGCTGCAGCTCTTGCTCACCCGCGGCAAGTGGCTGACCGACACCGAGCGGCAGCTTTTGACCGTCTGCTTCAGAAACACCCAGCGGCTGATCAGGCTGATCGGGGAGATCCTCGACATCTCCGGCATCGAGTCGGGGGGGATGGCCTTCAAGTTCAAGCCGCTCTCCATAGGCGAGGTCACCGTCTACGCGGTGGAGGAGATCAACAGCTACGCCATGGGGCGCGGCATCACCATCGTCAACTCCATCCCGCAGGAGCTGCCGCTGGTCTACGGTGACGCCGACCGGCTGATCCAGGTGGTGACCAACCTCCTTTCCAACGCCATCAAGTTTTCGCCGGAAGGCAAAGTGGTGATGGTGACGGCCAGGCAGGAGGGGAACTACGTGGCCGTCTCCGTTTCCGACCGGGGGACGCCGATCCAGTGGACGGACCGGGAAAAATTGTTCAAAAAGTTCCAGCAGTTGGAGGGTCCCGACGGGCAGGTCGGGGGCTCCGGCCTGGGGCTGGCCATTTGCAAAGAGATCGTGGAACGCCATCATGGCAAGATCTTCTACCTGGCCGGCAACGAGCCGGGCAACACCTTCTGTTTCACGGTGCCCATCATAGGGGAGAGCGATGGAAAAGGATAAGATTCTCATTGTCGACGACGAAGCGGATATCGCGCTGATCCTCAAGCTGCAGTTAGAGGACGCGGGCTACCGGACGGTCAGGGCTCAAGACGGCGTCGAGGCGCTGGAGATGGTCGGCCGCGAGCAGTTTTCCCTGATCATGCTCGACATCAAGATGCCGCGCATGGACGGGCTTGAGGTCTTAAGCAGGATCCGCGGGCCGGAGATGCCGCCGGTGGTGATGATGACCGCCCACGGCAGCGAGGACATCGCGGTGGACGCCATGAAGAAAGGGGCGCTCGACTACATCTCCAAGCCGTTTTCGGCGGACGACATGCTGCAGAAGGTGGCGCGCGCGCTTAGCATCGACAAGACCCGCAAGGAGAACGAGCGGCTCTCCCGGCAGCTGGACGAGGAACGCCTCAAGATGGAGGCGGTGCTGCAGGGGATGGCGGACCTGATGCTGGCGGTGGACCTGGAAGGGCGCATCTTCAAGGCGAGCCGCCAGGCGGAAAAGGTGCTCTGCCCGGAAGGGGAGGATCTGAACGGCCGGCTCCTGGAGGAGGTGCTCAAGGCGGAGGTCCCGGGGGGCGAGCTGCCGAGCCGGGTGGTGCTGAGAACGGCACAGCCGTGCCTGGACGTGGGCTACACCATGCTGGCGGGGAGCCGGGACATCCCGGTGCTCTCCTCGGCCGCGCCGCTGAGAAACGGCGACGGGGAGCTTACCGGCTGCGTCGAGATCATCCGCGACATCTCCAAGCTCAAGGAACTGGAGCAGGAGAAGGAGGATTTCGTCAGCATGCTCTCCCACGACCTTAAGTCGCCGATCACCGCGGTAGTCGGCTCCATCGACCTGGTGCGCGAGGGACGGTTGGGCGCGGTGAACGCCGACCAGTGCGAGTACCTGGACGCCGCGGTGGAAAGCTGCGAGGAGATGGTGGAGATGATCGACACCCTGCTCGGCATCCACAAGTTCGAGGCGGGCAAGATGCGGCTCGCCTTCAAGGAGGAGGACCCGGCGGCGCTGGTGGCCCGCTCGGTGACCAAGTTCCTGACGCTCGCCAAGAGGGGGGAGATCAGGCTCTACAGCACCATCGATCCGGAGGTGCCCTACATCTTGCTGGACCGCGGCTCCTGCACCCGGGTCCTGGGGAACCTCCTCTCCAACGCGGTGAAGTTCACCCCGGAGGGAGGGGAGATCGAGGTCACGGTGGAGACGGTGCCGGACATAGCCGCCATCGCCGGGCGCATCCCCGAGCACAGCCACCCGCAGCGCGAACTTCCCGCCGCCGGCCGCTTCGTGCACATCGCGGTGCGCGATACCGGCATCGGCATCCCGCAGGAATCCCTGGGCGAGATCTTCGACCGCTTCGTGCAGGCGAAAAACCGCCGCCTCGGCAAGACCCGCGGCACCGGCCTCGGGCTTGCCTTCTGCCGCAAGGCGGTCGATGCCCATGGCGGTTACCTCTGGGCGGAAAGTGAGCCCAACCAAGGGAGCGTCTTCAACGTGCTGCTCCCGGCCCCGCCGGAAGAGGGGGATTAGGCCAGTACCAAGAACCAAGGAAGGAGGCCCACGTGGCACTGCAATCAGCCGAATCCGGCTACCGCGAGCTGTTCCTTGACAACCCTTTGGCTATGTGGGTCTGCCACCGGGAGACCGGCGGTATCGTGGCGGTGAACGAGGCTGCCCTCGGGCTCTACGGTTATCGGCGCGACCAGTTTATGGCGTTGTCGGCAATGCAGCTTTTTGACGCCGGGGAAACGCTGCCGAGGCAGTGTGCCGACCTGACGGTTGCCACCAGGCAGCGCCGAGGGGACGGCTCGCTTTTGGAGGTGATCGCGACCTGGCATCCCTTGAGCTGGGAGGGGGAGCCGGCGCTGTTGGCGCTGGTTCGGGAACCGGACCGGGACGAGGCGGAACTTAAGCGGCTTCTGCAGGAGCAAAAGGCGCGGGTGGCGGATGCCCAGCGGGAGCTGGAAACCTTCAGCTACTCGATCTCCCACGACCTGCAGGCGCCCTTGCGCCACATCAACGGCTTCAGCCAGGCGCTTTTGGACGACTACACCGCAGCGCTCGACGAGCAGGGACAGGAATATCTCGGACGCATCTCCCAGGCGGCGGAGAAGATGTCGCGGCTGATCGCGGCGATCCAGCAGCTCTCAAGGGTAAGCCGGGCGGAGTTGAACTGCCAGCAGGTCAGCCTGAGCGTGGCGGCGCAGGTGATCGCGATCGAGCTTAAGCACGACGCGCCGGAGCGCCGGGCCGAGTTCAGCATCGAGGAGGGGATAAGCGTGGACGCCGACCCCAGGCTCGCCCGTCAGCTTTTGGAGATCCTTTTCGGCAACGCCTGGAAGTTCAGCTCCAAGCAGGAGGAGAGCAGGATCACCTTCGGCTGCCGGGAGATCGGCGGCGAGCGGGTGTTCCAGGTCTCCGACAACGGCGTGGGGTTCGACATGGCTTACGCCCAGAAGCTCTTTTCCCTCTTCCATCGCCTGCACCGCGAGGAGGAGTTCGAGGGGGTGGGGGTCGGTCTGGCCATCGCCCAGCGCATCGTCGGCCGCCACGGCGGCCGGATCTGGGCGGAGAGCGCTCCCGGCCAGGGCGCCACCTTCTTTTTCACGTTGTAACCACCCGATAACCTGTAGGAGCGGGCTTCGCCCGCGATTCGCGCCTGAAAGGCGCTCCTACAAAGAGTCTGGTTGAGGAGTACATGGCGAAACATCTCAAGGTCATGCTGGTGGAGGATTCGGAGGAGGATAGCTGGCTGATCCTGCACGAGTTGGAGCGGGGCGGCTATCAGCCCGAACACCTGCGGGTCGACAACGCGGCCGCCATGCGCCGGGCGCTGGAGAGCCGCAGCTGGAACCTGATCCTTTCCGACTACCGCCTCCCCGGTTTCAGCGCGCCCGCCGCCCTGGAGGTGCTGCAGGAAAGCGGACGGGACATCCCCTTCATCATCATTTCCGGGCAGATCGGCGAGGAACTGGCCGTGGCGGCGATGAAGTCGGGCGCCAGCGACTACCTGATGAAGGGAAACCTGGCCAGGCTGGTCCCGGTGGTGCAGCGCGACCTGCGCGAGGCGGAGGAGCGCCGCAGCCATCGGCGCACCCTGGAGGCGGTGGCGCGCGGCAAGGCCGAATGGCAGGCCGTCTTCGACGCGGTGACCGACCTGATCCTCATCACCGATGCGGACAAGGTGATCACCCGCTGCAACGGCCGGGTGCTCGATTACTTCCCCGGCGGCTACGAATCGGTACTCGGGCGCAAGATCGACGAGCTCTTTTTCGGCTACACCCAGCCGAGCGGCAACGAGTTCCGCTTCGGCAGCGTCCAGGGGGACGTGGAAGAGGACCTTGCCTTTCCCAAGCTGAAGGGGTGGTACAACGTGTCGAGCTTTCCGCTGCGCGCCGAGCGCAACCAGCGGCCGGGCTTCGTCTACATCATCAAGGACATCACCAAGCGCCGCGAGATCGAGGAGGAAAAGCGCACCTCCGACCGCGAGTTGCTCACCCTCTACGCGGTCGCCTTCGGTCTGCAGTACATCCAGGGGCCGGAGAAGATGATGGCGGACCTCCTGTTCCAGCTGCAGAGCATGCTGCAGATGGAGTTCTCCTGGATCCAGCTCTTCCAGCGCGGGCGGCTCAAGCTGCAGGCCTCGCTCGGCCTTACCCCCCAGTTCAAGAAGGCGATGGGCTCCCTGGCCAAGGGGACGGACTGGGCGACCCATACCCTGAACGGGCGTCCTTTCGTGGGGGACGCCCCCGACGACCGCTTCCCCCCGCGGGCCAAGTCGGCGGCGACCGAGATGGGGCTTAGTTCCTGGTGCTCGGTGCCGCTCAAGATCGGCCTGGAGGTGATCGGCGGCATGACGGTCGCCACCCGCACCACGCGCCACTACAACGTCCGCGACATCTTCCTTTTGTCTTCCATCGCCGGCCAGTTGGCAGTTTTGGTCGAGAACTACAACCTTTACGACAAGATGAAGGAGAAGGCGGAAGAGCTCTACCGTTCCAAGGAGGAGCTCCGGCAGAACCTGCAGCAGGTCAAAAGGGCGAACATCGAGCTGGGGCGGCTGAACACGGTGAAGAACAACTTCATCGGCATCGCCTCCCACGAGCTGAAGACGCCGATCACCTCCATCATGGGGGGGGTCGAGTTCCTGCTCAAATACGCGGACATCCAGATGACCCCGGAGCAGCGCAGCATCTTCGTCTCGGTCTACGAGGGGACCGTGCAGTTGAGGCGGCTGGTGGAGGACCTTCTGTCCATCTCGCGCCTCGAGGCGCAGGGGACCCTCAACCTGAAGAAGCAGGTCAGCCTGCGGCGGCTCTGCCGCGAGGCGTACGACCTCTTCGCACTGCCGCTTTCCGAGCGGCAGATCGCGGTGCGCATCGAGGCTGACGAGGCGGAAGTGCCGGTAGACGAGGGATTTGCGCTTTTGGCGGTGAAAAACCTCCTGGAGAACGCCATCAAGTTCACCCAGGACGGCGGAGACGTGATTTTGGCCGGCCGGGTGGTGAAGCGTGCGGAGATCAAGGTGATGGCCCCGGCCGTGCGCCATTTCTACCACGGCTTCCCGCACCAGTTGGCACAGGCCAAGCGTTACTACCTGCTGCAGGTGAAGGATTCCGGCATCGGCATCCCGCCGGACGAGCGGGTGCGCATCTTCGACAAGTTTTACGGCGTCGGCGACATAGCCCACCACTCCTCCGGCGATACCGCCTTCATGTCAAAGGGCTCAGGTCTCGGGCTCTCCATCGTGCGCGGCATCATGGACGTGCACCAGGGTGCCGTCTGGGTCGAGGGGGCGGAAGGGAAGGGGAGCGTCTTCTCGCTGCTCTTCCCGATCACCGAGCAGTAGCGGGTTGCTTTTTCCTGTTTTGCGGTAATAGTCTCTTTCGTGCTTTAATAAGAGATACGTGGACCACCCCCTCGTAATCGGGTCACAAGCCATGCCCAACGCGGTCATCCTCGATCAGATAAGCAAAACCTACGGCGACGTCACCGCCGTCGACCGGTTCTCGCTCGCCGTGGAGCGCGGCACCGTCTTCGGTCTACTGGGCCCCAACGGCGCCGGCAAGACCACCCTGATCAAGGTGCTCACCACCCTGATGCGTCCCAGCGCGGGCGACGCCTCCGTGGAGGGGTTCAGCGTGCGGACCGACGGCAAGAAGGTGCGCTCCCTGATCGGCGTGGTGCCGCAGGAAAACAACCTCGACCGCTACCTTACCGCCCGCGAAAACCTCATCCTGCATGCCCGGCTGCACGGCATGCGCCCTGCCGCCTACCACCCCAAGATCGACTCGCTTTTGGGTATGACCGGGCTTGCCTCGCGGCAGCACGATTTCCCCGACACCTTTTCCGGGGGGATGCAGCGCCGGCTCGTGGTGGCGCGCGCGCTGGTGCACGAGCCGCGGGTGCTTTTTCTGGACGAGCCGACGACCGGCCTCGATCCCCAGTCCCGCAGGGCGCTGTGGGAGCACATCCGGGGCCTAAGGCACGCCATGACCGTGTTCCTTACCACCCATTACATGGACGAGGCGGACGCGCTGTGCGACCGGATCATGATCATGGACCACGGGGTGAGCCTGGCGGACGGCACCGCGGGTGAACTCAAAGACGCCTTTTCGCTGGCGCACGTCTACGAACTGGAATTGCGCGGGGACGGCGCGGGGTACCAGGAGAAATTTGCGGCGCTTCCCTTCGTCCGTTCGGTGGAGCGCGCAGGCTCCGTGTTCCGCCTGACGCTCGTCGGGGAAGAGTCGCTCAAGCCGCTTATGGATTCGCTGGGCGGGGCCGAGATCCGCAAGATCTGCCTGAAAGAGCCGTCCTTGGAAGACGTCTTCATCGCACTTACCGGCGAAAAGGTGAGGGAGTAGCCATGTTCAGGGGTGCCGTTTCCATCTGGGGCAGGGACATGCTGGTGCTCCGGCGGAGCATCTTCTCCGAGCTGGTCGCGGTGATCGCCTATCCGCTCACCCTCTACTTAGCCTTCGGCTTCGGGCTCAAAGGTTACATCACCGAGGTAGGCGGCATCCCTTACCAGCTTTTCATCGCTCCGGGACTTATCTCCATGACCGCGGTGAACGCCGCCTTCGACGAGAGTTCCTGGAGCATGTGGTTCCACCGCCGGGTGCAGCGGACCATCGAGGAATACCGGGTCACCCCGGTCACCGTCTACGACATCGTCATCGGCAAGATCTTTTCCGGCTTCACGCAGGGTGGCATCAAGGGGGGCGTGGTTTTCCTGGTGATCATGCTGATGACGCCGTTTCGCATCGATTACGGCCATCTGCCGGCCTACGTGCTCTGCCTGGCCATCTCCTCCATGACCTTTTCCTGCCTGGGGACCATCTGCGGCACCATGATCGACAAGCCGGAAAACATCGGCCGGCTGCAGTCGGTGGTGATCGTGCCGCTGATCTTCATGGCCGGCATCTTCTTCCCTCTCACCTCCTACCCGGCGGCCGTGCTCCCCGTCATCCGGCTGCTCCCCACCACCGCCGTCTTCGAGGGGGCCAGGACCGCACTGCTTGAGGGGTACGTCCCGACCGCCTATTTGCTGAACCTGCTAGTCAGTGCCTGCGTCTCGTTTGTGCTTGCCGTATACACATTCAACCGCAAAATGGCAGAGTAGGGCGATTGTGCTTGAGCTTGGCTTTCCTTTCATAGTAAAGTTGCCGATAGACCTACTATTTCCCTGTTAACCGCGTAGCCTCGCAGACCCCCCGCCGCTTTGCACGCTTGTTTCAGGATTAGACCGGAGAAGATTGAATGGCCGAAGAGTTCGTACCCAAATGGATAGCCTGGGAAACCACCCAGCGTTGCAACCTGAAGTGCGTCCACTGCCGCTGCTCCTCGGAGCTGACCTCCTCGGAAGGCGATTTCAACACCGAAGAGGGGAAGAACCTCCTCAAGGAGATCGCGGATTTCTCCAAGCCGGTGGTGGTGCTTTCCGGTGGCGAGCCGCTGATGAGGCCGGACATCTTCGAATTGGCCAACTACGGCACCTCGCTGGGCTTAAGGATGTGCATGGCGAGCAACGGCTCGCTCGTGACCGACGAGGTCTGCGAAAAGATGAAGGCGGCGGACATCAAGATGGTGTCCCTGTCCCTGGACGGTTCGACCGCCGCGGTGCACGACGACTTCCGCCAGTGCCCGGGCTCCTTCGAAGGGGTGTTGCGCGCCGCCGAGCTGTTCAGGAAGCACGGCCAGAAATTCCTGATCAACTCCTCCTTCACCAAGCGTAACCAGACCGACATCGCCAACACCTTCAAGGTCGCCAAGTCGCTCGGGGCGACCGCCTGGTACATGTTCATGATCGTGCCGACCGGCCGCGGCGAGGACATCATGAGCGAGCTGATCTCCAAGGAAGACTACGAGGAAATCCTCGACTGGCACTACCATCAGGAGAAGCAGGAAGACGACATCCTGATGCGTCCGACCTGCGCGCCGCACTATTACCGGATCGTGCCGCAGAAGTCGAAGGCCGAAGGGGAGAAGTTCGAAAGAAGGTCGCTCACCTTTTCCACCGGCGGCGGCAAGGGGTGCATCGCCGCCCAGAGCATCTGCCTGATCGACTGCCACGGCAACTTGAAGCCGTGTTCCTATTTCCACCGCACTGCCGGCAACGTCAAGGAGACCCCGTTCAAGGAACTGTGGGCGAATTCCGAGATCTTCCAGGATCTGAGGAACTTCAAGGCATACAAAGGGAAGTGCGGTCAGTGCGAGTACCTGAACGTCTGCGGAGGCTGCCGTGCCCGCGCCGATGCTGTGACCGGCGATTACATGGAAGAAGAACCGTTTTGCAACTACGTCCCCATCAAGGTACAGAGAGAACAGGATAAGAAATAGAGTCAATGGTTTTGCCGTGGGTTTTGGTTTTACAGTTTTAGAATGTAAAGAAAACATAGGAGGAAGTTCGATGAACAACCGTTTCTTAGATGCCTGTTGGGGAAAGCCCGTTGACAGAGTGCCGGTCTGGCTGATGCGCCAGGCAGGTCGTTACCTCCCCGACTACATGCGCGTCCGTTCCAAGTGCACCTTCCTCGAACTGTGCAAGACCCCGGAACTGGCCACGGAAGTCACGGTGCAGCCGGTCGACATCCTGGGCGTCGACGCCGCCATCCTGTTCTCCGACATCCTCACGCCGATCGAGCCGATGGGCATGAAACTCGACTTCGTCCCGGGCCCGGTCTTCGAGAAGCCGATCCGCACCATGGCCGACGTCGAGGCCCTGAAGATCCCGAAGATGGAAACCGACGTCCCCTACGTCCTGGACACGCTGAAGATGCTCCGCAAGGCGCTTGCCGCCAAGGTGCCGCTGATCGGCTTCGGCGGCGCGCCTTTCACGCTCGCCTGCTACATGGTGGAAGGAAAGGGCTCCAAGGATTTCGCCGCCTTGAAGAAGATGATGTACGGCGAGCCCGAGGTGTACGCGGCGCTCATGGAAAAGATCACCACCATGGACATGGAATACCTGAACGCCCAGATCAAGGCGGGCGCGCAGGCCATCCAGATCTTCGACACCTGGGGCGGCATGCTCTCCCCGGCCGACTACGAGCGCTACGTCCTGCCTTACACCCAGCGCCTGATCAACGGCCTGGACCGCACCAACGTCCCGGTGATCCATTTCGTCAAGGGTGCCGGCACCATGCTGGAGCTGGTGAAAGCGGCCGGCGGCGACGTCATGGGTCTCGACTGGCACGTGAACCTCGGCAAGGCGAGGGACATCCTGGGCGACATGCCGGTGCAGGGTAACCTCGACCCGACCGTCCTCTTCGCCCCCAAAGAGGTGATCGAGCGCGAAGTGAAGCGCGTTTTGGCCGAGAACGCCGACCGTCCGGGGCTCATCTTCAACCTGGGCCACGGCATCCTGCCGACCGTCCCCCCCGAAAACGCCATCTACATGGTCGACTGCGTGCACCGCCTGACGCAGAAGTAGCTGTTAATCGAGTGAAAAAAGGGGGGCGTCAACAACGGCGCGCCCTTTCCAGTTGATCGTCTTTGCTCTTGCCCGTCGTCATGAGCGCATTAGCCTGTCATTCTGAGAGTATTAGCCTGTCATCCTGAGCGCTAGCGAAGGATCTGCTGTTCGCAGTCGGTTTTCTTCCGATTGGCCTAAAAGCAGATCCTTCGCTGCGCTCAGGATGACAGGCTGGGACCACCATAGCCGTCAATGCACCGGCCCCGGCTTCTTCCCCTTCACCTTCCTCAAGAAAAACACCGCCCCGATGCACGCAAAACAGACGATCCCCAATAGCCTGAAGTTGTTGACGTAGGCAAGGAGCGTCGACTGCCGAAGCAGTTCTTGGTAGATCGACCCTTGCGCCATGCGGGCGGCGTCGGCCCGGTCGAAGCTCCCCCGCAGGAAGCGCGACAGCGCCTCCCCGCGCGGGCCGAAGAAGAGATCGCCCGGTGTGAGCCTGGCGATCAGCTCCGACTGGTGCACCTGCGCCTCGCGGGTGAGAAGCGTGGTGACTATGGAGATGCCGACGCTGCCGCCGATGTTGCGCATCAGGTTGAAGATGCCGCTGGCGTTGCCGATCTCGTCCTGCTGGAGGGTCCCCATGGTCGTCGTGGAGAGCGGCACGAAGATCATGCTCAGGCCGGCCCCGGTGAGGATGCTCGGCCAGATGACGCTCCACGGGGAGATCTCCAGGTTCATGCCGGCAAACTGCCAAAGGGAAATGCCGACGATGGCGAAGCCCAGCCCGATCAGCTTGCGCACGTCCAGCTTGCCGGTCAGAAAACCGACCAGAGGCATCATCACCATGGCTCCCAGTCCGCGCGGCCCGACGGCGAGGCCGCTTTGCAGCGCGGAATAGCCCATGAGGGTCTGCAGGTACAGGGGAAGGAGCGTGATGGCACTGTAGAGGGCAAGCCCCACCATAAGGATGAGCAAGGTGCCGACCAGGAAGTTGCGGTTGCGGAAGACCCGGAGATTCACGATCGGCTCCTCGACCCGGAATTCCCAGAGTGCGAAGCTGAACATGGCGATGATGCTTACGGCGGTGAGCCCGCCGATCCAGGGAGCGGAAAACCAGTCCTCCTGCTGGCCTCGGTCGAGGACGACCTGCAGGGCGGCAAGCCAGAGCGCCATCAGCCCGAAGCCTACCGCGTCGATCTTGCCCGGTCTGGCGGCGCGGATGTAGGGCGGGTCCTCGATGAAGAGATGGACCATGAACACGGCCAGTATCCCGATGGGGATGTTGATGTAGAAGGCCCAGCGCCAGGAATACTGGTCGGTAAGCCACCCCCCCAGGGTGGGACCTAAGATCGGCGCCACCACCACGCCGACCGCGAAGGCTGCCATGGCCATGCCGCGCTTCTCCGGCGGAAAGCTTTCCAGGAGTATCGCCTGGGAGAGCGGCTGGAGAGCACCGCCGCCGGCTCCCTGCACCACGCGGGCGATCACCAGGATGGTGAGGTCGCCGGCGATGCCGCAGACGAAGGAAGAGACGGTGAAGATGACGATGCAGGTGATCAGGTAGCGTTTCCTGCCGAAGTAGCGGGCGAACCAGCCGCTGGCGGGGAGAAAAATGGCGTTGGAGACGAGGTAGCTGGTGAGCGTCCAGGTGGCCTCGTCGGTGCTGGCGGAGAGGCTGCCGGCGATGTGGGGGAGGGCGACCGAAACGATAGTGGTGTCGAGCACTTCCATGAAGGTCGCCAGCATGACGGCGGCGGTGATGAGCCACGGGTTGACCTGCGGGCGCCAGGAGTCGGGCGTGGCCCTGCCGTCGCTCATTTGAGGGTTACCTTCGGGACTACGGACATCCCCGGCCTGAGCCTGCGCCCCGGGTCCTGTCCCCTGGCGAAACGGATGCGCACCGGGATGCGCTGCACGACCTTCACGTAGTTGCCGGTGGCGTTTTCCGGCGGGAAGAGGCTGAAGCGCGAGCCGCTGGCGGCGCCGATGCTCTCCACGTAGCCGTCGTACTTGGTGCCGAAGGCGTCCACCGCTATGGTGGCTCTCTGGCCGGGGCGGAGCTTGCGCAGCTGGGTCTCCTTGAAGTTGGCGGTCACCCACAGGTCGCCAAGCGGTACCAGGTAGGCGAGCGCCTGCCCGGGCACCACGTTTTGCCCCACCTCGACCGTTTTCTTGCCGGTGACGCCATCCACCGGGGCGACGATACGGGTGTACTCCAGGTTGAGCCGGGCCTGTTCCAGGGCGGCCGTCGTACGCTTAAGCGCCGCCTCGGAGGAGCTAAGCCGGGCACGGGAGACCCGCACCTGCTGCGGCGCCGTGCCTGCCGAGCGCAGTTCCGCACGCATCTGGGCAAGCTGGTCGCCCGCCTGCTTCACCTGCTGACCGGCAACCCGTACCGCGGCGCGGGCGGCATCGGTCGTGGCCGCGGCGGCCTTGGCGGCCGCCACGATCTGGTCGTACTGCTGCCGGGAGATCACGTCGCGGGCCACGAGCGGGGTGAAACGGCGCAGGTCGTTTTGCGCCTTCTGGTCATAGGCTTCCGCCTCCTTGAGCCTGGCCCGGGCGGCGTCGAGTTCCTTGCGTCGCGCACCAACGCCCGCCTGCGCGCCGGCCACCCGCGCAGTTGCAGCGGTTACCTGGCTGGCGGTCTCGATCGAGGTGATGGGCACGCCGGTCTGCGCGGCGGCAACCGCAGCGGCAGCTTCCGCCTGCTCGGCCTGCGCGCGCTGGTAGGCTACCCGGTAGTCGGTCGGGTCGATCTCGACCAATACGCTCCCTGCCTTCACGTACTGGTTGTCGTCGAAGTGCACCTTGACTATCGAACCGCCGATCCGGCTGCTGATCTGATTGAGGTGGCCGTCCACCTGCGCGTCGTCGGTGCTCTCGTAGTGCGAGGAGTGCCACCAGTAGAGCAGGGCGATCACGATCACCAGGGTCGCCAGGACGATCTGGACGATGCGGGAGCGGAAAAAACGCCTGAAGAGCGAGTCGTCGTGGTCTTTTTGCTGCTGGTCGCCTACCGGCTGTTGATTGCGCGAAGAGTTTTGCTTATCATCTGGCATAGCTCAGGCACCTTTGAGATTAGAGGGGTAGGCATTGGGATGATAATGCGCTAGAATCCGACCTGCTCGATTATAACAGGTCGCTTTGTCAGTGCTTGAGGTGAGCTTAAGACTGTGGTGGCGGGGTTGACGTTGTCGTCCATCTTGGTCATACTGTCAACGATCTTCGGGAGGTACAGGAAGTTATATGAGCCCCAATTTCTCCAGCCAGCAACTCTTTGAGGCGTGCAGGGTCCTGTTCCCTGCCGCCCGCATACATCAAGAGTTCATCATGCAGCTGAGAATACAGAGCGTGAAGAAGTCCTTCCGCGAGTTGGCCAAGAGGCACCATCCCGACAGTTACAACGAGCCAAGCGGGGTCCCGGTCGACACTGCTTTGTTTCGCAAGGCGAATCAGGCCTACCAGCTTTTGTGCAACTTCATCAAGGAACGCGACCTCGTGGTGGTCAAACCGACCGCCAGCAGGCGCGTGCCCGATCCCCCGCCGGAAAGCCACGTTTCAAGTCATCCGAAAGCCCAATCGACGGAGCATGTCTTCCGGCGCCGCCCGCGTCCGCGCTGGGTGCGGGCCGCCCGCAACCCCGACGACGTCTACTACGAAGGGCCGATGCCCACCTTCCGCCTCAAGCTGGGGCTGTACCTGTACTACCGCGGGGTCATCCCCTACTCGGCGCTGGTGCAGGCGATCATCTGGCAGCGCGACATGCGTCCGCCGATCGGCGACTTGGCCGTCGCCTGGGGATGGCTGGAACCCCACTTCGTTTCCACCATCCGCTCGGCCACCGAGCTTACCGGTTCCTTCGGTGAAAAAGCCGTGGAATTAGGCCTCCTGACCCATTCGCAGGTGGGCGTGCTGCTTTTGCATCAGCGGCTGATGCAGGCCCAGGTGGGCCGCTACTTCGTCAGCAAGGGATACCTGACCGAGCGGGAACTCGCCGATTACATGCATGAGCACACGCAGTTCAACCTGGAACGCGGCGGCACCCGCGAGGCTGAGATCTGAGGCTCCAAGATGAATTGACACTCATAAAATAGCAACTATCCTCTTTGCTGAGACGTTAGGAGGATAGACCATGAAACCATTAAGAGAAAAAGAAATCATCCAGGTGGAGATCACCAATGCCTGCACCCGGCAATGCACTAACTGCTCGCGGTTCGTAGGTCATCACAAAAATCCCTACTTCATGGACCTGGACACGGTGGAAAGGGCGATAGTGTCGCTCAAGGACTTTCCGGGCTATGTCGGCATCATGGGAGGGGAGCCGACCCTGCATCCCCAGTTCGTTGAGATATGCGGCCTGATGAGAAAGCACATCTCCCCGGAAAGAAGGCACCTGATGACGGCCGGCTTCAAGTGGGAGCAGTACGAGAAGATCATCAAGAAGACCTTTGCGGAGAACGTGGTCTACAACAACCACAACGACGAGAGCCAGAAACATCACCCGATGCTGTTGAGCATCGGCGACATGGTCGAGGATGCCGACTACGTCAGGGATTCGCTCGCCCACTGCTGGGTCGACCAGCGCTGGGCCGCTTCGGTAAACCCGAAAGGGTGCTTCTTCTGCGAAATAGCGGCGGCGATGGACCTGCTCTTTGAAGGGCCGGGAGGAGTGCCCATCGAGAACGGTTGGTGGTGCAAGGGCTCCGAGGCCTTTGCGGAGCAGCAGCGGCGTTACTGCCTTAAGTGCGGGGCCTGCGTCCCCTACCTCCCCGGCAAGCTGGTGGAGAGGCTCGATTCGGTGTCGCAGAGCAACTACCAGAGGCTGGCGGCAGCCGGCTCGCCGAAGCTGCTAAGCGGCAGGGTGAAGGTGGTAGACAAGGCGATTTCTTCAACCGACCTGGCCGCGATGGCGGAGAACTGGCAGCCGTGGAATCACCTGGGGGAGAAGCTGAGAGAAGGGACGGGCAAGACGCAGTTGGAACTGTACGGTCCGACGTTCGGCAAGATCCTCAAATTCAGAAGAAACCTCAGAGCGAAGTACTGGACCTTCAGAAGGATCGAGATCTGGACCAACAGGATGTTGTGGAAGATGGGAATAGGGTAAAGAGAATTGTGTTTAAGACTGTCATCCTGAGCAAAGCGAAGGATCTGCTTTTTAACAAATGGTTCAGAAGCAGATCCTTCGCGTTCGCTCAGGATGACAAGCGCCTATTTTTACCGTTTCAGATACTGATTGATCGCGGCGGCGGCGCTCTTGCCGTCGCCCATGGCAAGAATCACCGTCGCCCCGCCCCGCACGATGTCCCCTCCGGCAAAGACACCGGGAATGCTGGTAGCCCCGGTCCCGTCGGCCACGATGTTCCCCCACTTGTTCAGTTTAAGATCCGGCGCGGATGCCGTCAGAAGCGGGTTGGCGCCGGTGCCGACGGCGTTGATCACCACGCCCGCCGGGATCTCGAATTCCGAGCCGTGAATGGGCATCGGCCGCCGCCGCCCCGAATCGTCGGGCTGCCCCAGTTCCATGCGCACGCACCTGAGTGCCGACACCCAGCGGTCCTCCGAGCCCACGATCTCAAGGGGAGCGGTCAGCATGATGAACTCCACCCCTTCCTCCTTGGCGTGCTTGATCTCCTCGACCCTGGCCGGCATCTCAGCTTCGCCGCGCCGGTAGAGGATCATGGCGCGCTCGGCGCCGAGCCTGCGCGCGGTCCTGACGCAGTCCATGGCCGTGTTGCCTCCGCCGATCACGGCGACCTCGCGACGCTTGATGACGGGGGTGTTGCTGTCCTCCCGCCTCCCCGCCTCCATCAGGTTGACCCTGGTGAGGAATTCGTTGGCCGCGTAAACCCCCTTCAGGTTTTCGCCGGGAATGTTGAGCATGGTCGGAAGCCCGGCGCCGTTGGCGATGAAGACCGCGTCGAACTGCTCGCGCAATTCAGGGATGGTGAGCGTCTTGCCGATGATGACGTTGCATTCGATCTGCACGCCGAGACCGGTGAGCAGCGCAACTTCCTGGTCGATGATCTCCTTGGGAAGACGGAACTCGGGGATGCCGTAGCGCAGCACCCCTCCGGTGTCGTGCAGCGCCTCGAAGATGGTCACTGCGTGCCCCTGGCGGGCGAGCTCGCCTGCGGCGGTAAGCCCGGCCGGACCGCAGCCGACCACGGCGACCGACCTGCCGGACGGCGCCGGCACCGGTTCCTTGATGAGTTCACCGGGATGGCCCATCGCCCAATCGGCGACGTAGCGTTCAAGGTAGCCGATGGCGACCGCGTCGCCCTTGATGCCGCGTACGCACTGAGCCTCGCACTGGGTCTCCTGAGGGCAGACCCGGCCGCAGACAGCAGGCAGCGCGTTGTCGCCGCGCAGGATACGGGCCGCAAGCGGCAGGTCCAGGCGGGCCAAGGCGTCGATGAATTCAGGGATGGAGACCGCCACCGGACAGCCGGCGACGCACGCGCGGCTCTTGCACGTAAGGCAGCGGCGCGCCTCGGTGAGCGCCTGCTCGTCGGTGAGCCCCAGGTTCACCTCCTCGAAATTGCCGCTGCGGACGTTTGCCGGCAGTTCCGGCATGTCCGTCCTCTCTATCGCCAGGCGCTCTTTGGGAGTCAGATCGTTTTTCATGGCGCCACCTCCCTGCCGAGTTTGCAGTCGGTCTCCGCATGTCTGGCCGCTTCCTCCTTGCGGTAACTGGTAAGGCGGTCGCTGAGGCCGTCGAAATCGACCAGGTGCGCGTCGAATTCAGGACCGTCCACGCAGGCGAACTTGGTCTCACCCCCTATCTGCACGCGGCAGCCGCCGCACATGCCGGTGCCGTCGATCATGATCGGGTTGAGGCTGACGACGGTTTCGACCTTGTAGGGGCGGGTAAGCTCCGCCACCGCCTTCATCATCGGCACCGGCCCCACGGCGAACACCGCCTGCGGTCTTCGGTGGCGATCGGCGAGGATCTCGGCGAGTGGTGCGGTTACGAACCCCTTGATGCCGATACTGCCGTCTTCGGTGGTGACCAGGAACTTTTCGGAGAGCGGCGCCAACTCGTCTGCCAGGATGATGTAATGGCTGGAGCGGCCGCCGACGATGGTGGTGATGCGGTTGTCGGCGGCGGCGAGCGCCTTGACCAGCGGGAACAGCACCGCGGTCCCCACTCCCCCGCCGACGCAGACTACGCGGCCGAAATTCTCGATGTGGGTCGGCTTGCCGAGCGGCCCCGCCACGTCGCGTAGCGCCCCCCCAGCCGGGGTATTGACGATGCGGCGGGTGGAAGCACCGACCGCCTGGATGAAAAGGGTAATGGTGCCGGACTCGGCGTCGGAATCGCCGATAGTCAGTGGGATGCGCTCCTCCCCCTGGTCGAGCCGGACGATGACGAATTGGCCGGGTTTGCGGGCGCGAGCGATCCGCGGAGCAGACACCACCATCTTGTGCAGATTTTCGGCGAGAATCTCGTTTAAGAGCACTGGGAACATTGGATCACCTGTCGTGAAGGGAGGGAAGAAACCGCAAAGACAACCAGGGGACAGCATAGCAGTAACCGGTGAAAATTATCAACACCTAACGAAATAGGGTGCCGCCCGTCCGGTTACGTTATGTCCCTTCCGTCCTTTAACTCCCTTGAGCGCGAGGTAAGACCCGAAAGGTGGCGCAGCCGATACCGGCGAAGATCAGCACGATGCCGATTACGTGAAAGGCGTGCAGGCGTTCTCCGAGGAAGAGCACGGCCAGGATGGTGGAAAAGGCGGGCATGAGGTGGATGAACTGTCCGCCGAGATGGGCGCCGACCGCGCGCAGGCCGCTGTTCCAGGAGGCGAAGGCGATGATCGAGGCGAAAACGCCGACGTAGCCTACGCTGAGCAGCGTCGGCAGGTTGCAGGTCATCGTATGGCCGTAAGCCATCTCCAGACCGTAGATCGGCGCCAGCACCAAGAGCCCGCAGGCGGCGATGCAGAAGAGGAATACGAACGGGTTGAGCCCCTGCGGGTAGCGGCGCAGGGCAAGCGAATAGAGCGCCCAGGCGACGGCGGCCAGCACCACCAGCAGGTCGCCGCGGTTGAAGGTCAGCGAGCGGATCGCCGCCAGGTCGCCGTGCAGGATGATGGTGGCGACCCCCAGCAGGGAAAGCGCGATCCCGAGGTGCTGGCGCAGGGAAACCCGCTGCCCGAAGATGATCCGTCCGAAGATGAGGATGAAGACGGGAATGGAGGAGTTCACCAGCACCGCGTTGATCGCGGTGGTGTAGTGCATGGCAAGGTAGATCAGGAAGTTGAAGAGGGTGACCCCGAAGAACCCGCACAGGGCGATCATGGGCCAGTTCGCGCGCACGATCGGCCATTCGCGGCGCAGTCTCGGCAGCGCCACCGGCGCAAGCACGATCAGGGCGACCAGCCAGCGCCAGAAGACGAAGCCCGCCGGCGGGATGACGCTGTTCATAGCGCGGCTGATCACGAAATTGCCGGACCAGAGCAAGGCGCTTAGAGTGAGGAGGAGATATGGCATGACGGTAAGTTGCCGATCGTTGACGCGAATGTCAAGAGAATCCATCGGAAGATAACGGTGAACCACGTAGAATGCAGGGAGGGAACGTCCCCCCCTTTGTAAAAGGGGGGCAGGGGGGGGTTGCCTTTTCAATAGACTAACTGCTCAGAATTCCCGGGACATCGCCTTGACCTGCCCGGCGGTGAAAACCGGGCCGTCCTTGCAGACGTAGACGTTGCCGACGTTGCAGCGTCCGCATTTGCCGACGCCGCACTTCATGCGGTTTTCCAGCGTGGTGTAGATGGCGTCGTCGGCGAAGCCGAGCTTCTCCAGCACCGGCAGGGTGAACTTGATCATGATCGGCGGACCGCAGACGAGAGCAATGGTGTTTTCCGCGCCGGGTGCTGCCTCCCCGAGTACGTTGGGGACGAAGCCAACTTTGCCGTCCCAGTCGGGCCCGTTGCCGCCGGGATCGACGCACTTCACCAGCCGGACGTCGTCGCGCGCCTGCCATTCGGCGAGCTCGCGTTTGTAGACCAGGTCCGACTCCGAGCGGGCGCCGTAGACGATGGTGATGTCCCTGAACTTGTCGCGCAGGTCGAGGCAGTTCCAGATGACGGTGCGCAAAGGGGGGAGCGCGATGCCGCCGGCGACGAAGACCAGGTTCTTGCCGTAGAAGTTCTCGATGGGAAAGGAGTTGCCGTAGGGACCGCGCACGCCGATGGTCTCGCCTACCTCCAGGCCGCGCAGCGCCTCGGTCACCCGTCCCACGCTGCGGAAGCAGCATTCGATGTACCCCTTCCGGGTGGGGGGGGAGGCGATGCAGAAGGTGGATTCCCCCGCCCCGAAGGCCGAGTATTCGGCGAACTGCCCGGCGCGGAAGTTGAATTTCTCACGCACCTCCTCGTCCTGGAACACCAGGCGCAGGGTCCTGACGTCGGGCGTCTCGTCGACGACGGCCTCGATGGTGGCCAGGTGAGGGAGATAGATGTTGTCAGATTGGCACATGGTTATGTCCTTGAGCGGTTATTTGGCCTCGATGGTGCCGATGATGTCGGCGATGTCGATCCCCACCGGGCAGGCGCGGATGCAGCGGCCGCAGCCGGTGCAGAGCGTCTTGCCGAACTTGTCGTCGTAGTACTTGAACTTGTGCATGATCCGGTTGCGGTAGCGCTTGTTCTGCGCGTCGCGCGGGTTGTGTCCGGAGGCGTGATTGGTGAACTTGCTGAAGCCGCAGGCGTCCCAGTGCTTGCGCCGCGTACCTTTCTCGGTGCCACCCTCGTCGTTGATGTCGAAGCAGTGGCAGGCCGGGCAGATGAAGGCACAGGCACCGCAGCCGATGCAGATGTCGGCGATCGATTCCCAAAGAGGATCTTCGAAGTGCTCGTCCAGCCACTTTTTGATCTTGGCAAGGTCGAGTTTGTCCCCGAGCTTCCCTTCGAACGGCCGGGTTTGTCCGGCCGCGCCCTCGCCGAAGAGGGAAGCGTGGGAGTCGACCAGCGCCTGTCCTTTGGGAGTTACCACCGAGCAGGCGAAGCCTCCCCCTTTAAGCTGCGTGAGAAAGAGGTCGCTGCCGTTGTCGGAGTCGGGGCCGATACCCACGGCCGTGCAGAAGCAGGCGTCGTCCCCCTGGCGGCAGCCGATGCCGACGATGGTGCTCCTCTCGCGCCGCTTGAGGTAGAACGGGTCCTGGTAGTCCCAGGAGAAGACGGCGTCGAGGATGGCAGGGGAGGCGGCGTCGCAAGGGGGCGCGCCGATCAGCACCGCCTCCGGGAAGTGCGAGCGGTCGACGTCGTTAACCGTGGTCCCCTGCTTATTTTTCTCGAAGCTCAGGATGTCCTCGCAGATCGGGAAGAACAGCTCCTTGGCCGAGCGGCGGGGAAGCTTGGCCAGGCTCAACTCCTGGCCGGAGGAAAGCGGCTGATAGAGCGCCAAGCCGTCGGTCAGCTTCGGGCCGACCACGAGCTTACGTTCCTTGACCAGGGTATCGACCAGCTGGCGCAGGTTTTGTTCGGTTATCGATAGCGGCATAAGGGCCTCTCTACTTGATGAACGACTGATCGTCGTCTTCACGGTACTGGGTGAGCGGGGTCTTTTCCTGGGGAACCATCCCCGCCTCGTAGTCGTACAGTTCCTTGAGCTCTTTCGCCATGCGCCGGTTCAAAAGGTTGAGCGGGATGTCCATCGGGCAGGCCCGCTCGCATTCCGCGCAACCCGCGCAGCGCCCGGCCAGGTGCATGGCGCGGGTGATGTGCCAGGCGGTGTTGCCGGCCGGCCGCGGAGAGCCTTCCACCGCCTGCGGACGGTTGCGGTCGCACATGCACTGCTCGCAGTAGCAGAAGGGACAGACCTGGCGGCAGGCCAGGCAGCGGATGCAGCGGGAGAACTGTTCGTGCCAGTACGCCCAGCGCTCGGCCTGCGGCAGCGCCTCCAGCCGGGCTATCTCCAGGGCCTCAGCGGGGGTGAGTTCCGGGAGTTCCGGCAGAGTGCCGGCCACCACGTCGACCCCCTCCGGGGTATGCACCGTGCATTCGCGGCACTTCCAGGCGATGGTGGCCTCGGTGAGCGGCGTGCCGGCGTTGGTCGCCGAGCGGTAGACCCCGGCGCAGGCGATGCCGATGATGGTGACATCCTCGCGTTTGAACTGCGCTTCCCCCATCAGCCCGGCCAGTGCGCGCAAGTCGCACCCCTTGGCGACGATGGCGGCGCGTCCGGGTTTCAGGACACCTTTTTTCGCCTTGGTCAGGTAGAGCGAGAGGTTGTTCACGCAGGCAGGCGAGAAGACGAGCTTCTGCGCCTGTTCGACGCTGGTGACCAGCGCGGGGCCGGCGGTGCCGTTGCGGCGGCCGGGGAGGTAGCCGACCACCGTGGCGACCTCTCCCTCCTGCAGCAGCTTTACCGCCGCCGACCGGATCGCCTGGGTGACCCCGTCGTAGTAGCCCGGGTCGATGCCGGTGCCCTTCGGTTTTTGTGCTTTAGCGTTCATGTCGTTATCCACGTCCGTTGAGGATTTAGTTAGCTCCTGTAGGAGCGCCTTCAGGCGCGATCGCGGGCTTAAGCCCGCTCCTACAGCCGTTCGTATTCCGGGTGCGACCGTCAGATGATGCTGTCGTAGGCCTCTTTGAGTTCCGGCGAATTGAGCGCGCCGGACCACTGCTCTTCCCGTTCGAGCGCCTTGAATTCCACCATCGGCCCGAGGGTGCGCACCCGCTCGGTCAGGTCGGTGACGACCTCCACCCACTTGCCGCCTTCGGCGGCGGAAACCCAGGAGAACTCAAGCCGTTGCAGGTCGACGCCGATAAAGTCGAGCAGCGCCCGGAAGGCGGCAAAGCGGCGGCGGGCGTGAAAGTTGCCGGCCATGTAGTGGCAATCGCCGGGATGGCAGCCGGACACGAGCACCCCGTCGGCCCCTTTCTGGAAGGCGCGCAGGATGAACACCGGGTCGATGCGTCCCGTGCAGGGGAACTTGAGCACCCGGACGTTGGACGGGTACTGCATCCGGCTGGTGCCTGCCAGGTCCGCCCCGGCGTAGGTGCACCAGGTACAGACGAAAGCCACTATCTTCGGTTCAAAGTCGTGATGCTTGGTCTCAGCGTGCATAAAAGATCCCTTTAGAAAAAACTGCTTTCACCATAGAGGTACACGGAGGAACACAGAGGAAAAACATTATCAGGCTGTCAAACCCAGTTGCTTCGCAGTCATTCAACCCGCTTGTCATCCTGAACGAAGTGAAGGATCTGCTTTTAACAGCAGATGCTTCACTTCGCTCAGCATGAAAGCTTTGTTTAAGCTTTTCCTCTGAGTGCCTCTGTGTACCTCTGTGGTTAATGCTTCTAGCTTTTAAAGCGACTCGATCATCGCCATGATCTGTTCGTCGGTATAGCCGTCCAGTTCCACCGATTTCGACGGGCAGGTGGCCTGGCAGGTGCCGCAGCCGCCGCAGACGCCGGGGTTGACGTAGGAGACCACCTTGACCAGGTTTCCCTGGCGATCCTTGATCTCCTTCTCCTCGATGGCGCCGTAGGGGCAGACCTTCTTGCAGGCGAGGCAGCCGACGCAGTACTTTTCGTTGACTTTGGCCACCAGCGGATCGCGCTCCATACGGTCCTTGGAGAAAAGGGTCATCACCTTGGCGGCGGCGGCCGAGGCCTGAGAGACGGTGTCCGGGATGTCCTTCGGACCCTGGCAGGCGCCGGCCAAGTAGATCCCCGCGGTGGCGCATTCCACCGGCTTGAGTTTCGCGTGGGCCTCGGAGTAGAAGTTGTACTTGTCGTAGGAGATGCCGAGCTTCTGGGCCAATAGGTCGGCGCCGTCCTGCGGCTGCACCGCGGTTGCCAGCACCACGAGATCGGCCTCGATCTCCACCTGCACGCCGACCAGGGTGTCGCTCCCCATCACCAGGACCTTGTCCCCCTTCTGATAGAGGCGCGAGACCATCCCCCTGATGTAGATCGCCTCCTCTTCCTCGACCGCGCGCCGCCAGAACTCGTCGTACCCCTTGCCGGGGGTCCTCGCGTCCATGTAGAAGACGTAGGCGAGCCCGTCGTGCACCTTGTGGTGGTAGAGCATGGTGTGCTTGGCGGTGTACATGCAGCAGATCTTGGAGCAGTAGGAAATCCCCTTTTCGCGGGCGCGGGAGCCGACGCACTGGATGAAGACCACCTGCTTCGGCTCCTTGCCGTCTGAGGGGCGCAGGATCTTGCCGCCGGTAGGTCCCGAGGCGGAGGCCAGCCGCTCGAAGGTCATGCCGTCGATCACGTCGGGAATCGAGCCGTAACCGAACTCGCCGTAGCCGACTATGGGGCTTCCTTCCGGCTTCTTGTCGATGGAGTAGAGCTTGAAGCCGGTAGCGACCACGATGGCGCCGACCGCTTCCACGCTCAAGCGGTCTTCCTGCTGGTAATCGACCGCACCCGGCCCGCAGACCTTGGCGCAGACGCCGCACTTGCCTGTTTGGAACATGGTGCAGTTATCCCGGTCGATCACCGGCGTGTTGGGGACCGCCTGCGGGAAGGGGACGTAGATGGCGGAGCGCAGGCCGTGCCCCTGGTCGAACTCGTTGGGGATCTTCTTCTTGGGGCACTTGGTGATGCAGACGCCGCAGCCGGTGCACTTGTGCATGTCGACCGAGCGCGCCTTGTGGCGGACGGTGACCTGGAAGTTGCCGATGTACCCCTCGACCTTCTCCACCTCGGCAAAGGTGCAGAGCGTTATGTTCGGGTGGTTGGCGACGTCCACCATCTTCGGCGTCATGATGCACTGCGAGCAGTCCAGGGTCGGGAAGGTCTCCGAGAGCTGGGCCATGTGGCCGCCGATGGACGGCTCGCGCTCCACGAGCAGCACCTCGTGCCCGCAGTCGGCGATGTCGAGGGCGGCCTGGATGCCGGCGATGCCGCCGCCGATGACCAGCGCCCGCTTGGTGACCGGCACGGTGATCGGCGCGAGCGACTTTCCTTTCTTGACGCGCTGCACCATGAGCTTTACGATGTCCGAGGCCTTGGCGGTGGCTTCTTCCCGGTTCTCGTGCACCCAGGAGCAGTGTTCGCGGATGTTCGCCATGTCGCACAGGTACGGGTTGAGTCCGGCGGCGCTTGCCGCCTTGCGGAAGGTCTTTTCGTGCATGCGGGGGCTGCAGGCAGCCACCACCACGCCGTCCAGATTATGCTCGGCCACCGCCTTCTTCAAAAGGTTCTGGCCCGGGTCGGAGCACATATACTTGTAATCGCAGGCAAAAGCCACCCCCGGGATCTCCCCGGCGGCCTGGGCCACACGTTCCACGTCAACCGTGCGGGAGATGTTCTCGCCGCAGTGGCACACAAAAACACCGATTCTCGACATAGATTCCTCGTTAGCTATCTTCTCTCTCGGAGGAAAGAACCTGTAGGAGCGGGCTTTGCCCGCGATAACTTCTCGCGCCTAAAGGCGCTCCTACACTTTCCCGGGGAGCGGGATTAAAGCAAGCCCTTCTCTCTCAGCATCGGCCTCGGGTCGACGATAACGCTGTCGAAGCCGAGCTTGTCGCCGGCGGTCCCCAGGGCCAGCGCGGCCAGCTGGGTGACGTAGAAGATCGGCATGTTGTAGTTTGTCTGGTGCCCCTCGTCGATTTTCTGCTGGCGGATATCGAGGTTTCCGTGGCACAAAGGGCAGGCGACCATGATGCAGTCGGCCCCGGCGAGTTTGGCGGAGCTCAGGATGGCGTCGGAGAGCTTAAGCACCACCCCGGGACGCGAGAGGGTGAAGTTGGCGCCGCAGCACTCCATGCGGTGCGACCATTGCACGGTCTCGGCACCGAGCGCACGCAGGATGTCCTCCATGATGCTCGGGTCTTCGCAGTCGTCGAGGTCGGGGATTTCGGGGGGACGGGTCAACAGGCAGCCGTAGTAGCAGGCGACCTTCAGCCCGGTAAGCGGCTTCTTGCACACCTCTGCCAGCTTCGCCAGCCCGAGGTCGCGCGCCAGGATTTCCAGGATGTGCTTCACCGGTTTGTCGACCCTGGCGGGGCCGTCGATGGCGGTTTCCACCTGGCGTTTGGTGGCCGGGTTCTCCTGGATGTGGTGCTGGGCGGTCTTCAGGCGGGAGAAACAGGCGGCACAGGCGACGGCGAGGTCGCCTTCGACCTCCTCGGCGAGGCTCAAGTTCTTGGCGCACAGCGAAAGGGAAAGGAGCTCGTCCACGTTGTGCGCAGGCGTCGCGCCGCAGCAGAACCAGTCAGGCACTTCCTTCAGCCCCACGTTGAGCGCCTTGAAGAGGGCGCGGGTGGAGATGTCGTACTCGCGCCCGGAGGCGTGCAGGGAACAGCCGGGATAGTAGGCGTAATTGAGACGTTTCTTGCCGGGTGTCACAGCGCCTCCCCTTTCTTGCGCATCTCCTCGATCCTCTTGAAGATCCCTTCGATCTCGGAGATGTTTTTGTTCTTGGAATGGAACATCTTCAGCTTTCCTTTGGAGAGGAGCTTGGGTCCAAGCAGCAGGTCCTTTAGGAACTGGCCGCTCTTCACGTTGAAGATGGCGCCCAGCCTAAGTTCGTACTGGCGTCCGTAGGTCCTGATGTTGTCGATGAACAGGCGGTTGGCGAGCTGCACCAGGCTTTCCTTCGAGGGGCCGTCGGCGTCCCAGGAAAGCTTCCTCAAGGCGTCCATGATGGCGGCAAGGTTTACCTTGTTGGGGCAGCGGGTGCTGCAGGTCTCGCAGGACGCGCAATACCAGATGGAGCGGCCGGCCAGTACGCGCTCCCACTGGCCGAGTTGCAAAAGACGGACGATGCGGTTGGGGGGATGCTCCATGAAGGTGGCCATCGGGCAGCCGGCGGAGCACTTGCCGCACTGGAAACAGCGGAGCACCGAACTGCCGGAAAGAGCCTCGACCTTCTTAACGAAGCCGATGTTCATGGTTTCGTTGGAGAGGTGCATCAACTTGTTTTTCACCACGGACCTCCCGATGGGATGGGATACTGTTTTACTCTGCCGGAAAAACGTCTGCTCTGGAGAAACTGGCGGTGTTAACGGCAGAGCGGATCGGAATATACGTCATTTTAAAACAAAAAAGCAAGTAGAAGTTTTTGAGCAAAGTAGCTGAAAGGTAGCGACTTTTTGAAAAACAGTTATTTGGTACCGGATTAGGCAGTTGCCGTTTTTTGTTTTACCGGCAAAACGCGTGTTCTATAAAAAGAGACGTATGCACATCTTCTCGTGCCGAGACGGTCGCGGGGCCGGTAAAGCCTTTGACACTGTTAGCGAAATGAATTAAAAGTTAACAGGGTATCATCCCCTGAGAGGTGTCATATCGGCGGACTGGGCAAACTATACGGCTACATGCGGACCTGCACCGGGACGTACCTCCTGGGGATCGTGCTGCTGATCGGCACCAACTTGTGCGGGCTTGCCATACCGTGGCTGATGAAACTGACCATCGAGGGGCTGCAGCATCCGGTGGCAGGCGGCTACACGCCTTTGCACTACGGCACGTTGATTGCCGCCGCGGCCGTGGTACAAGGCCTCGTCCGAGTTTTTTCCCGCACCACCATGCTTAACGCCGGCAGGGAAATAGAGTTCCTGTTGCGGGAGGACCTCTACCACAAGCTGCTCTCCCTGGACCGTGCCTACTTTTCCGACTGGCGCACCGGCGACATCATTTCGCGCCTGGCCAACGATCTTACCAACGTCAGGATGCTGGTCGGGTTCGGCGTATTGAGCCTGGTGAACACCGTTGTGGTTTATACGGCCACCATCTTCCTGCTGTTGCGAATTTCCCCGATTCTCACCGTCTGCTCCATCCTCCCTTTTCCGCTGATGGTGCTGGTCGTGAAAAAGATCAGCGCTTCCATGATGCAGCGCGCAAAGATCTTACAGGAATCGCTCTCCCGGCTCACTACAAAAGTTGAGGAAAACGGTTCGGCCGCGGCAGTGGTTAAAGCCTATTGCAGGGAAGATGCCGAAATAGCCAGTTTTCACGAGGCATGTGACAACTATCAGGACGCCAGCATGGGTGTGGCCCGGCTACGGGGCATCATGATGCCGGTCATGTCGGGAACCGGCGCGATCGGCACCCTGATCGTGCTTTTGGTGGGGGGGGGACAGGTGATCCGCGGGGAATTGACCCTGGGGGGCTTCGTCGCCTTCAACGGCTACCTTGCCATGCTGGTCTGGCCGACCATCATGTTCGGCTGGATCCTCAACCTGATCCAGCGCGGGGCCGCTTCCATGGGCAGGCTGGAGGACATACTCGACGCCAGCGCGGCGGTCCGCGAGCCTGAGGCGCCGGTCGATCCCGGCACCGTTGCCGGCAGCATCGAGTTCCGCCAGCTAAGCTTCGCCTACAAGGAACACCGCGCGCTGCACGGCATCGACCTTAAGGTTGCGCAGGGCGAGCGGATCGGCATCGTCGGCATGGTGGGGAGCGGCAAATCCACCCTGGTCAGGCTCATCCCCCGGATGTTCACCGTGGACGACGGCACCCTCTTCATCGACGGCATCGACGTGAACCGCCTGTCGTTGCGCACCCTGCGCGATGCGGTGGGTTTCGTGCCTCAGGAGAGCTTTCTTTTTTCGCGCAGCATCGGGGAAAACATCGCTTACGGCAAACCCGGCGCGAGCCGGGAGGAGATCGAAGGTGCCGCCAGGATCGCGGGGCTTGCAACAGATCTGGCGCGCTTCCCGGCGGGGCTCGACACCCTGGTGGGCGAGCGGGGAGTGACCCTTTCCGGCGGCCAGAAGCAGCGGGTGGCGATAGCGCGGGCGCTGATCAAGGGGCCGCGCATCCTGATACTGGACGATCCGTTGTCGGCGGTGGACGCCGATACCGAGGAGGAAATCCTCGGCGCGCTGGCCGGCTACTACGGCGAGCGCACCGTGCTGATCGTCTCGCACCGGTTGTCGCCGCTGCGCGGCTGCGACCGCATCATGGTCATGGAAGAAGGGGGCATCGCTGAGCAGGGGAGCCACCAGGAGCTGCTGGAGCTCGGCGGGCGCTACGCTGCCATGCACCGGGAAGAGCAGTTGAAGGCGGAGATCGAGAGGCTGTAGTTTATTTTGTAACTTGAGGGACTTATGCATTTTGGCGGTATCTATGAAGACGAGACGGTCGCAAAGGTTTACGACCGGCGGCTGATGAAGCGGTTTGTCCGCTACGTCATGCCGTACCGCCGGCTGCTGGCGGCGGCGCTCGTACTGTTGCCGCTGATCGCGGCTGCGCGGCTGTCGCAGCCCTGGATACTCAAGCTTGCGGTGGACGGCCATATCGTGCAGGGAAAGATGGCCGGGCTGCCGATGCTGGCTGCTGCCTTCCTCGGCGTGATCCTGGTGGAATCGCTCTGCAACTTCGGAGAGATCTACCTGTTGCAGTACGTGGGACAGAAGGTCATGTCCGACATCAGGGTCGAACTCTTCTCCCACGTCCAGCGGCTCACCACGCGCTTCTTCGACCGTACGCCGGTCGGCAACCTGGTGTCCCGGCTCACCTCCGACGTCGAGGCCTTAGGCGAGATGTTCGCCGCGGGAATCGTCACCGTGGTCGGCGACGTGCTGGTGCTGGCCGGGATCGTCGGCATGATGCTCTGGATGAACGTGAAGCTGTCGCTGGTGACCTTTTCGGTGCTGCCGGTCCTGATCTGGGTCGCCTTTGCCTTCCGCAACTGGATGCGCAAGGCGTTTCGCCAGGTCCGCTCGCGGATCTCCAACCTCAGCGCGTTCCTGGCCGAAAGCATCGGCGGCATGATGGTGGTGCAGCTCTTCAACCGGGAGCGGGACGAGGCCGAGGAGTTCAACAGGATTAATGCGGCCTACCGCGACGCCAACATGCCGGTGATCGTTTGGGACGCCGCGCTTTACGCGGTGGTGGAGGCGCTCTCTTCGATCGCCGCGGCGCTCATCATCTGGTACGGCGGCGGCGAGATCGTCAGCGGGACCCTCTCCTTCGGCGTGCTGGTGGCCTTCATCCAATACATCGAGAAATTCTTCTCCCCGATCCGGGACATGTCGGCCAAGTTCTCGGTCATGCAAGGGGCGATGGCTTCGTTGGAGCGGATCTTCTCGCTGCTCGACCATGAACAGGAAGAGCTGCAGTCCCTGACGCCGCTGGCCGTAGCGCCGCAGGCCGTGCTGCCCGACGGCTCCCAGCCGACGGTTCCGGCGGTTGCGGGAGCCGTCCCGGCGCGGGAGCCGCTGCAAACCATCTCCTTCCGGGACGTCTGGTTCGCCTACAAGGACGAGGAGTACGTGCTGAAGGGGTTTTCGCTGCAGATGAAGCGGGGCGAAAAGGTCGCCCTGGTCGGGGAGACCGGCGGCGGCAAGACCACCGTCACCCGGCTCCTTTCGCGCCTCTACGAACTGAACGAAGGCAGCATTGCGATCAACGGCGCCGATATCCGTGAGATGCCGCTGCCGGTGTTGCGCGGCCGCATCGGCGTGGTGCTGCAGGACCCGTATCTCTTCTCGGGCACCATCGCCTACAACATCGCGCTCGGAGACCCGCAGGCGCTGGCGCGGGTGGAGCAGGCGGCGGCGGTGGTAGGTGCTGACCGCTTCATCAGGCAGCTCCCCAACGGTTTCCAGGAGCAGGTGCGCGAGCGCGGCGTCAACTTCTCCGCCGGGGAAAGGCAGCTGATCTCCTTTGCCCGTGCGGTGGCCTTCGACCCGGAAATCCTGGTGCTGGACGAGGCTACGGCCAGCGTGGACCCGGCGAGCGAACGCCTGATCGAGCAGGGGCTGGAAGGGCTGATGCAGGGGCGCACCAGCCTGGTGGTGGCGCATCGCCTATCCACCATCCGCGACGCCGACCGCATCGTGGTGATCCATCACGGCGAGAAGGCGGAAGAGGGAACCCACGCGGAGCTGATGGCCGCCAAGGGCGTCTACTACCGGCTCTACCAGTTGCAGTTCAAGGATTGACGGAGTAACCGTGAAGCACCTGATCCTCGGCACCGCCGGGCACATAGATCACGGCAAGACCTCGCTGGTGAAGGCCTTGACCGGCATCGACACCGACCGCCTCAAGGAGGAAAAAGCGCGCGGCATCACCATCGAGCTCGGTTTTGCCCACTTGGAGCTTCCCGGCGGGCTCGTGTTCGGGATCGTTGACGTGCCGGGGCACGAGCGCTTCGTCCGGACCATGGTGGCCGGCGTGGGCGGCATGGACCTGGTGCTCCTGGTGATCGCGGCCGACGAGGGGATCATGCCGCAGACCCGCGAGCACCTGGAGATCTGCCAGCTCTTGGGGGTGAAGCGGGGGATGGTGGCGCTCACCAAGAAGGACCTGGTGGACCCGGATTGGCTCGATCTGGTGACCGAAGAGGTGCGGGAATACCTTGTGGGAAGTTTCCTGGAGGGAGCACCGATCGTGCCGGTTTCCTCGCGGACCGGAGACGGCCTGGAGCGGTTCAGGGAGGAACTGGCCAGGCTTGCAGGCGAGTCCGAGCAAAAGCGCCTGGACGCGCCTTCCCGGCTGCCGGTCGATCGCGTTTTCACCGTCACCGGTTTCGGCACGGTGGTCACCGGCACCCTTCTCTCCGGCGGCATCGCGGTGGGGGACGAGCTGGAGATCCTTCCTTCCGGCCTTGCCTGCCGGGTGCGGGGCGTGCAGTCCTTCGGCGCCAAGGTGGAGCGGGGCGCGGCGGGTGAGCGGCTGGCGGTAAACCTCCAGGGGGTGGATCACAGTGAAGTGGAGCGCGGCGACGTGGTGGTGCCGCGCGGCCTCTACCAGCCGACCTCGGCGGTGGACGTGCGGCTCAACTACCTCGCCTCGGCGCCCAAGGAACTAAAGCACCGCGCCACCGTCCGCCTCCATTCGGCGACCTACGAGGTGCCGGCCAAGGTGATCCTCTTGGAGAGGGACACGTTAGAGCCGGGCGGCAGCGCCTACGCGCAGTTGCGCCTGGCACGTCCGGTGCTCCTTTTGCCCGGTGATCCCTTCGTGCTGCGCACCTACTCGCCGCAGGCGACCTTGGGCGGGGGAACGGTGCTCGATCCGGCCCCTCCGAGGCGGCGCCGCCGTTGCGCCGAGGCGCTCAAGCTCTTGACGGCGGTGGAGTCGGGGGACGACCAGGAGCGGATCAGGCTTTTGGTCGAGTCCTCGCTCCTTTCCGGGATCTCGGTGCAGGAGATGTTGAACCGCTCCGGCATGTCAGGCAAGCGGATCGAGGCGGCCCTGGCGCCGCTCCTCTCCGCGGGGGCGGTGCTGCAGGTGGTGAAGGAGCCGCGCATGTTCGTGGGACGCGAGGCCTTTGCCCAGCTGAAACAGCGGCTGGCGGCGGAACTGCGGGACTATCTGGCCGAAAACCCCTTGCAGACGGGGATCGTCAAGGAAGAGCTGAAGTCCCGCATCCCGCGGCGCTCAGACCAGCGGTTTTTCGGGCCGCTATTGACAGCCATGGAGAAGGAAGGCTCGGCGCAGGCCGACCGGGAGCTGGTGCGGCTTCCCGGTCACCGGGCGGGTGTCCCGAAAGGGGGGGCGGAGCTGGGTAAGCAGTTGGAAGAGGCACTTACCAAGGGATGGGGAGAGCCGCCGTCCGTGCGCGAACTCTGCGAGTCGCTTGACTGTACCGAAAAGCAGCTCCTCGAGCATGTAAGCCTCTTGAGCCGTGAGGGCAGGGTGATCAAGGTGAAGAGCGACGTCTTCTACGCGCCGGGGGCGGTAGCCGAGATCCGCGACAAGCTGGTCGCCTCACTTAGGGAAAAGGGCGAGATCAACCCGCAGGAATTCCGCGACCTGACCGGGCTTTCGCGAAAGTTCATGATCCCGCTGCTCGAATACTTCGACCAGGAGAAAGTGACCATCCGCCTGGGCGACAAGCGGGTGCTCAGGAAGAAGTGACTACCAGACGTAATCCTTGGCGATGTCGCGCTTGTCGCGGCCGTAGAGGATGTGGAAGACGCGGAGTTTTTTGAGTGCCACCGGGGAGAGGCTCCCCAGCGGCAGGTAGATGATCCGCTTGCCGCGCCGCGCCGCCAGCTGCTTCAGGTAGCTTCTCGGGGGGCGGGCGGCCGCGTAGATGACGTCGGGCTCGACCGAGTAGTCGAGCGCCGCCAAGAGCAGCACCTCCGCCTTGGAGATCGCGCCGAAATAGTCGCTGTCCTGCCAGACGTCAGCCATCCGGCGCGGCGGGTAGGACAGCAGGAATCCGCCGTACTCGCTGCGGCAGATGCCCGGGCCGACGATGTTCCCCTCCGGTTGGGTCGCATAGAAGGCCATGTCGGACTCCTGCGCGTGCTCGCCCAACCAGGTCATGCAGTAGGGAAACCGGCTTCCCTCCCGGTCCTCGTCGAAGATCACCACCACGCTCCCCACCCCGCTTTTCGTCCGCTTGTGCTCCTTTACGTAAATCTTCCCTTCGTGCAGGTTACGGATGGTCTCGCGCATGTCGATGCCGTCCAGGAGCGAGGCGGTGAACGGCTCGCTCCTGCTTGCTTCCTCGCTCAACTGCCGCGCAGCGATCTTCTTCAGGTTCCGCCCGTAGTTCTCGATGATCAGGTCTTCGGGGGGATAGGAGCAGATGGAGGGATCGTCGAACCCTTCCAGCCAGTCGCCGGGCCGTTTTTCCTTCTTCCGGTTCAGCATCTTAAGCCCAGCGCGCCCCTTGACCCGGTGCCTTTCCTTGGGGCGGAAGCGTATGCGGCGGGCCCCGGCCCAGAGCTCCTCGGCGGTGAGCCGCAGGGTCTTAAGGTCGCTTGCCTCTTTCTGCCACGGGTAGCGGGCCGCCAGCCGGAAGAAGGCATAGGCGAAGTTGTCGTCGACGCAGCTGCGGGCGGCGGCCAGCATCTGAAAGAGGTCGGGAAGCAGCATGCGCGACAACAGCGCGTAGTTGCGGGTGAAGCGGAAAAAGGCGCGCTTTTGCCAGAACTGTACCTTATCGCCGGTCTCCTGAGCGTAGTGGCGCGCCGCTTCCAGAAAGAGCCTGAGCATGATCCGCTGCCGGTCCGGCATCTCCCCCTCGTTCCCCACCCGGCCCGCGCTGCGCCTGATAGACTCGCCCAGCGCCTCGTCCTCGTCGATGCGCTTTTTCCCGCCGACGATCAATTCGAAGGCGTGAAAGCTCTTGCGCAGCGATGGCCCCTCGCCCTGCGGCTCGGGCGGCAGCGGCGAGCGCCTGGTCTCGTAGAGAGCGGAAAGAAAGGGATATTCGGCGAGGATCTCGTGGCAGCATTCGGGGTGGAGGTTGAAGAGGCTGATGGCGTCGCGCACGGTGCGGGTGAGCGGCTGGGCGAGCGGGCGGGAGAATGCCTCCTTTATCCTCTCCAGGTGTGCCATGCCGCAGATGAACAGCACCCGCTGGTGGCCGGCGGAAAGCTGCTGCAGCCGGTAGGCCATGCCGGCCTCGCGCCTGAGGTCCTGGTCGCCCGGCTCGATCCGCCGGTAGAGTTCGGCAACCTCGCGGTAAAACGGTGCAAGCCCGAGGCGCTGCACGGCGTAGGAATCGGGGAGCTGTTCGCCGTAGGCAGGATAACTGTCCACGTCGATGTCCACGAGCTGCAGGGGAATGCCGTGCTCCAAAGCGAGCCGCGCCCCTTCCACCAGGGGATCGGCAGGTTCGATGATCAGGAAGACGGGGTGCACGCCCACTTGATAGGAAAGGACGGAGATTTCGGGGAGCCGCCGCACGCCGCGCACGAACTGGGCTTCCAGCGTCTGCGGGAGCTCCACGGCGACGCAGTCGGGCTTGAGCGCGTGGAACGCCTCGCGCACCAGTTGTGCGAACTCCATCCGGTAGTGGAGGACGGGAAGGGCGTGGACGTTGCCGAAGGTTTCCAGGTGTGGTCTTTCCGGCATGGGAGGCCTCAGGTCACGCGGGCTACTTCAGGTAGCGGAGCGCCTCTTCACCGAGGATGCGCTCGACGGCCAGTTGCAAAAGCTCGTGCGGATCGCGGGAGGTGGCGGCCATCATCTTCAGGGCGTAGCGGGCGATGTTGATGCCGTCGCGCACCGAATACGGCTCGTCGGAGGCATGCCCGCGCTGCAGGAAGTTCACCACGTAGTTGAGGATGGTGCTCGTGGCGAAGGGAAGGTTTTCCTTCAAGATCGCCAGCTCTTCCTCGGCCTCGGGAAAATCGATGTAGAGCTGCGGCTGCAGTCGGGAGTGGATGTACTCCGGCACCTCGAAGGTGGAGGAATCCTCGTTCATGGTGACCACGATGCGGAAATCGCGGTGCGCAGGTATCCTGAGCCCGGTGATGATCGACTCGACGTAGCGGCGGTCGTCCAGAAGCGGCGCCAGCGACGCCCAAGCCTTCTCGCTCATCCGGTTCCCCTCGTCGAGAATGAGCACGCCGCCGCGCAGCATGGCGGAGACGAGCGAGGAGGCGGCGTACTGGATGGCGCCTTTGGGGCCGATCACCGGGGTGACGATCAGGTCCTCGGGGCGGGTGTCCATGGTCGCCTGGAAGAGGTAGACCTCGCGGCCGAGCTTTTTGGCAGCTGCGTAACCGAGGGTGGTCTTGCCGACGCCGGGCTTGCCGATAAGCCGCGGGTTGAAGGGGATGTCGCGGTCGTCGATCACCATCCAGGCCGCCAAAAGCTGCTTGAGCAGCTCGTCGTCGCCCACCCAGCGCAGCGGTAATTCGATGGGGCTCGCCAGGGTCAGGTCGATGCCGTTGAGCGTTATCTTTTCCATAAAAAACCTCAGGTGTTTATCTCGTGACCGTACATCATGGTGAGCCGCGCCCGGTTTTCCAGGCAGCGCTGGCAGAGTTCGCCGGCATCGTCGTACATCTCTCCCGCCAGCCATTCGCCCGCCTCCCCGTAGAGCGAACGGGGCTCGTTCTCGTCGAACTCTTCCTTGCAGATGCTGCAGATCTTCACTTACTTCACCGCCTGCCGCACAAGTTCCGCCAGGCACTGCAGGAACAGCGGCGAGGAGTTGAGCGAGGCCGCGCGGGCGAAGCGCTTGATGCCGAGCGCCTTCGCCTCTTGCGCGTACTGGATGTCGATCTCGTGCAGCGTCTCGATGTGGTCGGATACGAAGGACAGCGCCACCATCAGCACGTCCTCGCGCCCTTCGCCGGCCAGCCGCTTGAGGGTTGTCTGGGTGGAAGGCTCCAGCCACTTGACCTTGCTCGCCTTCGACTGGAAACAGAGGCTGTGTGACGCCTCTTCTACCTCTGCCATCACCAGCCGCACCGTCTCCTGAATATGGGCGAGGTACGGGTCACCCTCGTCGATGAACGACTGCGGCAGCGAGTGGGCGGAAAAGACGATCTCCACCTTGCCGGGGTCGGGAAACGCGGCCAGGCCCTGAGTCACCTTCTCGGCCAGCGCCTCGATGTAGAGGGGGTGGTCGTAGAAGCGGTCGATGTAGCGGACCTCGAACTTCACCCCGGATTCCTTGAGCACACGCTTCAGTTCGTTGATGCTCGAACCGGTGGTGGCACGGGAGTAGTGCGGGTAAAGGGAGAGCGCCACCACGCGGCTGATGCCGGCCTTCTTGATGGCGGCGAGCGCCTCCAGGGTCGAGGGGCGCGAGTAGCGCATGGCCACGAAGGAGCGGTAGTCGTCGCCCAGAAGCCGTTGCACCCCCTCCCCCTGTGCTGCGGTCAGTTCGCCGATGGGGGACTTGCCGCCGATCTCCCGGTAATACCCCTCGACTTTGGGCGCGCGCTTTTTCACGATGCGCCGGGCGATGAAAGGCTGCAGGAAGGCGGGACCTATCTTGATGATGTCACGGTCGGTGAAGAGGTTCAAAAGGAAGGGTTTGACGGCGGCTATCGAATCGGGGCCTCCCATCTGGAGCAGCAGGAGGGCGGTTTTTTCCGGCATGGTCACCTCGTATCTAGATCGGCTCGGCGGCCGGATTGGATGAAGTCAGAGCCAAAATGTAACAGAAAACGCGGATAAGGAGAACAGCTGAATTGCGGAAGGGAAGAAGCCGGTAGTCGCCTTGCGTTCGTTGCAAAGGAAAAGCCGCTGTGTATGATTAGTTTGCATTAACTCAAGTCGCACACCTAAAAGGAGAAAAGCCATGATCGGACAGTCACAGTCACAGGGACCGCAGGCAAGAACTATGGCGAAATACGGCTGGGTGCCGGACATCCCCGACTTCAGGGACAAGATGTTCGGTGCGGTGCGGCCCGTCCCGGCCACGCTGCCGGCCCACGTCGATCTGCGCCCCCATTGCTCGCCGGTCGAGGACCAGGGGCAGCTGGGTAGCTGCACGGCGAACGCGCTGGTCGGCGCGCTGGAGTTTCTGGAGATAAAGGACAAGGTGCGCTTCACCAATCTGAGCCGGCTCTTCGTCTACTTCAACGAACGGGTCATCGAGGGGACAGTGAACAGCGATTCCGGCGCCATGCTGCGCGACGGGATCAAGTGCCTCGCCAAACAGGGGGTCTGCACCGAGACCAATTGGCCCTACGACATCGCCAGCTTCACCAAAAAACCCCCCAAGGGATGCTATCAGGAAGGGGAAAAGCACCAAATCCTGAGCTACGCGCGTCTGAACACAGTCGACGAGATGCGCGCCACCCTGGCGGAAGGCTTCCCCTTCGTCTTCGGCTTCTCGGTCTACCAGAGCTTCGAGTCGCCGCAGGTGGCCAAAACCGGCGTGGTGAACATGCCGGAGCAGGGTGAGAAGCAGATCGGCGGCCATGCCGTACTCGGGGTGGGATACGACGACGCCGGCAAGCGCTTCATCGTCCGTAATTCCTGGGGGACCGGCTGGGGGCAGAAAGGGTATTTCACCATCCCCTTCGCCTACCTGTCTGACCGCAACCTCTCCGACGACTTCTGGACCATCAGGCGCGGCGAGCTGATCTGACCGGCGTGCCGGCAGCCAAAGAAAAAACCCCGATTCCGGATATCCCGGGATCGGGGTTTTTTTGTGCTGCGGATTATATTCGACTGATCACGGCAGCTCCTGGCCGTGGGGTGGGACGTTTTTCGATGCGGCCGTGCTGCGAGCGGCGGCTTCCGTGGCGTGCAGCATCTGCCACTTGTCTCCGGCAGTGAGGGCGGCAACCTTTTTGGCCTGACTCCGCGAGGGGGGATCGGCATGCATGGCGATACCGCAGGAGAGAATGACGGCGGCCATTATCAGTTTCCCGCGTAACTTTTTCATGACATACCTCCCGGGTTCGCAAAATTATCACAGGTGGGGTTACGAAAGAGAAAACACATTGCTATATTTTAATCGCATGGCTGAAGAAGTCAAGGAGGTGAAAAAAATAATTTGTAGATTACGATCACGCTGGACAGCGGCGAAGTGTTGATTATAATGAGGCGTAAATGTTCACGCCACTCATTGGAAATATAAACGGCGGCTGGCCGCGGCTCGGCCTGCTGACTCTTGCGGCGCTGCTGTGGCTGTCGCGGCCGGGCCTCGCGCATTCGGTCGAGGCGCACGAGCCGGCACCTTCCGGGGCGCAGGTCGGGGTGGTTGAGCGGCTGGGGGCCAAGCTGCCGTTGGAACTGACCTTCAGGGACGAGACGGGGAGGGCGTGTCGGCTGTCCGAACTGGTGACCTGCCCCACCATCGTGCTGCCGGTCTATTACGGCTGCTCCAACGTCTGCAATTTCCTGCAAGGCGACCTGGCGCGGGTGCTCCCCGACCTGAAAGGCACGCCGGGAGTGGACTACCGGGTATTGTCGGTCAGTATCGACGAGACCGAGACCCCGCAACTGGCGGCGCGCTACCAGAAGATGTATCTGACGGCCATGAACGCCCCCTTTCCCCGGGAAGGGTGGCGTTTTCTCACCGGCGACGCCGGCAGCATCCGGCGCCTGACCGGGGCCGCCGGTTTCAGCTTTCAACGTCGCGGGCACGAGTTTCTGCACCCGGTGGTCAGCTTCGTGGTGGCACCGGACGGCACCATCGTCCGTTACCTCTACGGCACCAATTTCCTGGCCAAGGATCTGGCGCTGGCGCTGATCGAGGCGCGTGCGGGACGTACCGGCGCCACCATCCGGAAGGTGGTCGACTACTGCTTCAGCTTCGATCCGAAGGTAAAGAGTTATCAGTTCAACCTGCTGCGGGTGAGCGCCACGGTGATCCTCATCTCAAGCGGCGGGTTTTTCCTGTTTTTGCTGGCGACCGGCCGCAAGGGCGGTCGCAGGCATTCGGGGGGGAAATGACGGAAGAACGGACGGCAATATCCGAGGGAGGCTTCTGGCGGGACACAGGCAGGACCGGCATCGGCGCCTGGATCTTCTCGACGGACCACAAGAGGATCGGCCTACTCTACCTGTACTCGGTGCTCGGGTTTTTCCTGGTCGGCGCCACGCTCGGGCTTTTGCTTCGCCTGGAGCTGATCGCGCCGGGGCCGACCATCATGACGGCGAAGACCTATAACGCGCTCTTCACCGTGCACGGCGTGGTGATGATCTTCCTGTTCATCATCCCCGGCATCCCCGCTTCCTTCGGCAACCTGGTGATGCCGATCCAGATCGGCGCGCGCGACGTCGCCTTCCCGCGCCTCAACCTCCTCTCCTGGTGGCTGTACCTGATCGGCGCCGTGCTGGTTCTGACCTCGCTTTTCACCGGCGGCGGTCCGCCCGACACCGGCTGGACCTTCTACGTCCCCTTCTCGGCGCGCACCGGAACCAACGTCTCGTTGGCAGTTTTCGGCGTCTTCGTCTTGGGTTTTTCCTCGATTTTGACCGGCGTGAACTTCGTAACCACCATCCACCGGCTGCGGGCCGAAGGGATGCACTGGGGACGGCTGCCGCTCTTCGTCTGGTCGCTCTACGCCACCGCCTGGGTGCAAATCCTGGCCACCCCGATCATCGCCATCACCCTCGTTCTGGTGATCGCCGAGCGGCTTTTAGGGACAGGGCTCTTCGATCCGGGGCGCGGCGGCGACCCGGTGATGTTCCAGCACATGTTCTGGATCTATTCGCACCCGGCGGTGTACATCATGATCCTGCCGGGGATGGGGGTGATCTCGGAGATCATCCCGGTCTTCTCCAGAAAGCCGATCTTCGGCTACAAGATGATCGCCTTTTCCTCGATCGGCATCGCAGCCGCCGGCTCGGTGGTCTGGGGACACCACATGTACACCAGCGGCATGAGCGACACGGCGGTCATGGTATTTTCCTTCTTAACCTTCATCGTCGCCATTCCGTCGGCCATCAAGGTCTTCAACTGGGTCTCCACCCTCTACAAGGGGTCGATCTCGCTGGAGGCGCCGATGCTCTTCGCGCTCTCCTTCATCCTGCTGTTCTCCATCGGGGGGCTGTCCGGGCTGATCCTGGGTGCGGCCGCCACCGACGTCCACGTGCACGACACCCACTTCGTGGTGGGCCATTTCCACTATGTGATGTTCGGCGGCACCGGTTTCGCCTTCTTCGCGGCGGCCCACTACTGGCTTCCAAAGTTCTACGGCCGCAGGTATCGCGAAAAACCGGCGCTGGTCGGCTGGGCGCTGATGTTCGTAGGCTTCAACGTCATGTACTTCACCATGCAGGTGCTCGGAATGAGGGGGATGCCGCGGCGCTACTTCGACTACCTGCCGGAGTTCGCCCGGCTGAATTTCGTCGCCACCGTCGGAAGCTGGATACTGTTCACCGGCCTGATCATCATGGTGGTCAACCTCTGGCGGGGGCTTTTCTGGGGGGAGCCGTTCACCGGCAACCCCTGGGGCGGGGCCACCCTTGAGTGGAGCGTCGCCACCCCGCCGCCGACCGAAAATTTCGAAAAGGAGCCCGAGGTCACCCACGGGCCTTACGACTTCAAGGGTGCGGGGATACCATGAGTCACGCCGAACACCGCGACGACGTCGGAGCCAAGCTCGGCATGTGGCTGTTCCTGTTCACCGAACTTTTTTTGTTCGGCGGGTTGTTCATCCTCTATGCCGTGTACCTGACCCGCTATCCGCAGCAGTTTGCGGCCGGAGGCAAGGAACTGAACGTCGTGCTCGGCACGGCGAACACCGTGGTGCTCCTGACCTCAAGCCTGTTTGCCGCCATGGCGGTCACGGCGATCAAGCGGGGGGAGGCGGGCAGGACCGTGGCGCTGTTGTCGGGGACCCTGGGCTGCGCCGGCACCTTCCTGGTAATCAAGTACTTCGAGTGGAGCGCCAAGATCGGCCACGGCATCTATCCCGGTTCCGCCCGGCTCGCGGCCGGCCCGCCGGGTGAATCGGTGTTCTTCAGCCTCTACTACCTGACCACCGGGCTGCACGGGCTGCACGTCCTGATCGGCGGGGCGCTGCTCGGCTGGCTGGCGACCAAGGTGAACAAGGGGACCATCGGCGTCGACAACAACGTGGCGCTGGAAAACGGCACGCTGTACTGGCACCTGGTGGACCTCGTCTGGATATTCATCTTCCCACTGTACTATCTCATCCTGTAGAGGAAGTTCGTCATCCTGTGGAGAAGTCTGTCATCATGTAGAGAACGTCTGTCATCCTGAGCGAAGCGAAGGATCTGCTGCACCGTCCAATTGAATCGTGGCGCTTGAGCAATGACGGTAAATAAGAGGGGAGTATGCACTCAGACAGTGGAGAACACATCGTCTCCTACCGAAAACTGACGGCGATCTGGGCGGTACTCTTGCTACTGACTACGATCACCGTGCTGGTGACGCGGCTCGACCTGGGCGAGGGGAAGGTCTGGGCGGCGCTGACCATAGCCTGTCTCAAGGGGGGCTTGGTGATCGCCTTCTTCATGCACGTCAAGTACGAGATCAGGCTTTTCCGCATCATCCTGATGGTTGCGCTCCTGACCCTGGCCATCTTCATCGGCTTCACATTCTTCGACGTACTGTACCGCTAGAGGGGTAAACGTGGAACAAAAGCTGCTGACAACCACGGAGGCGGTCGACCCGGTATTTTTTTTCATCTTTGCGGCCTGTGCCTTGCTGCTATTGGGCATCACCGCGGCGATGGTGCTGTTCGTGGTCCGCTACCACCGCAGCCGGGCACCGGAGCCGACTTCCCAGGCCGACGGCAATCTCTGGCTGGAGTTGGTCTGGACCGGACTGCCGACCCTTTTGGTATTGGCGATGTTCTACTACGGCTGGTCGGGCTACCTGTCGCTACGCAGGGTGCCGGCTGGGGCGCTGGAGACCACGGCGGTGGCGCGGATGTGGAGCTGGAGCTTCACCTATCCCAACGGCAAGACGAGCGACAAGCTCTACGTGCCGGTGGGAAAACCGGTGCTGGTGCATATCGAGTCGCGCGACGTGATCCACGGCTTCTACATCCCCGCCTTCCGCGTCAAGCGCGACGCGGTGCCCGGCATGAAGAACCACGTCTGGTTCGTCGCCTCGCGGCCGGGTTCCTACGACCTCTTCTGTTCGCAGTACTGCGGCACCGGACATTCGGCCATGATCACCAGCGTCGAGGCGCTGCCTAAGGAAAAATTCGCCGCCTGGCTGGAGGAGGGAAAGGGCGAAGCGGCGGGCGGGGGGAAAGGCGCGGCGCTTTTGGAGCAGTACGGCTGCACCGGCTGTCATTCCGTCGACGGCACGAAGAAGATCGGCCCCACCCTCAAGGGGCTTTACGGCAGCAAGGTGGAAGTCACCAGGGGTGGGAAGGAGATGACCGTGGTGGCGGACGAGGCGTACCTCAAGGAGTCGATCGTCGCACCCGGCGCGGCCATCGTCGAAGGCTACCCGCCGATCATGCCGGTGATCCCGATGCCGGACTCGGACCTGGCCGCTCTGATCGCATATCTCAAGGGTTTAAAATGACAGCCGCGCTGTGCAAACTGTTCAGGGTACGGCTGTCGCTCATGAACGGGGTCGCCGCAGTGGCGGGTTACCTGCTGTTCCCGGTGGGAGGCGAGCTGCCGGGGCTCTGTCGGCTGTTTGCCGGGGCAGTCCTGCTGGCGGCGGCGGGCTCGGCGCTGAACCAGGTGCTTGAGCGCGACGCCGATGCGTTGATGCGGCGGACCAGCCTCAGGCCGCTGCCGACAGGGGCGTTGTCGCCGGCTGCGGCGACGCTTGCTGCGGCGATCTGCGCGCTGGCCGGTTTCAGCATGCTTTACCTTGCCGGAGAGGTTTCGGCGCTTTTGGCAGCGGCTGCGCTCGCCTGGTATCTGGCCATCTATACACCGCTTAAGCGCATGAGTTCGCTGGCGCTCGCCGTGGGAGCGGTTTCCGGGGCGCTGCCGCCGGTCATCGGCTGGTGCGCGGCCGGAGGCGGGGCGACCGATTTCCGCATCGTGCTTTTGGCGGGGATTTTCTACCTCTGGCAGGTACCGCATTTCTGGCTGCTACAGCGCCGTCATGCCGAAGACTACCGAAGGGCGGGGTTCCCGATCTTCGATCCTGCAGGGAGAGGCGGCACGCTGGGTCGGTTCTGTCGTTTGTGGGTGGCGGCCATGGCGGCGGCAGCGATGCTTTTGCCGGCGTTCGGGCTGGTGGGAAGGGGCGCCGGGCTCTGCTTGTGCTGCGCCCTGCTCGCCCTGCCGCTACTGTCCGCCGTTTTGAAAAGGAAGGAACAACTGCTCTTCGCCAGTCTGAACGCCTTTCCGCTGGTGATCACCGCGGCACTTCTTTTTGAGCGGTAGCCGGCTGTCACGGTTGTCATCCTGAGCGAAGCGAAGGATCTGCTTTTTTATTTAAATCACCCCTAACTCCCTGCCCACGTGGATAAACGCCTCCAGTCCCTGATCCAGGTCGCCCGGGGTGTGGGCCGCGCTGATCATCACCCGGATGCGCGCCTTGCCGTACGGCACGGTGGGAAACCCGATCGGCATGGCGAAGACGGCGGGCTCCGACTCGAACAGCCGCCGGGAGAACTGCTGGCTCAAGAGGGCGTCGCCCAGCATCACCGGCGTGATCGGCGTGTGGCTCTCGCCCAGGTCGAAGCCGGCGAATTTCATCCCCTCCTTGAAATAGCGGGTATTTTCCCAGAGCCGGTCGACGAGGTCGGTGTCCGCCTCCAAAAGATCGAGCGCGGCGAGGCAGGCGGCGGTGTCGCCGGCGGGCACGGCGCTGGAGAACAGGAAGGGGCGGCCTTTCTGGCGGACCCAGTCGATCACCTCCTTCTTGCCGGCGACGACGCCGCCGACCACGCCGAAGGCCTTGGAAAGGGTGCCGATTTCCAGGTCGAATTTGCCGTTCAGGCGGAAGTGGTCGACGATGCCGCGCCCGCCGTGTCCCAGGATCCCCTCGCCGTGGGCGTCGTCCACCATGGAGAGGATGCCGTACTGCTCGCACAGCCGGTGCAGCCGGTCCAGGGGCGCGATGTCGCCGTCCATGGAGAAGACCCCGTCGGTGACCAGCAGGGCGCGCCGGTACCGCCCCTGGTTTTCCTTGATGACCCGCTCGCACTCCTCCACGTTGCAATGCTCGTAGACCGCCACCCGCGCCGAGGAGAGCCGGCAGCCGTCGATGATGCTGGCGTGGTTAAGCCGGTCGGTGAAGATCACGTCGTCCTTGCCGGCCAGGGCCGGGATCACCGCCTGATTCGCGCAAAAACCGGACTGCACGTAGAGGGCGTCCTCGACCCCCTTGAAGGCGGCAAGCCTCTCTTCCAACTGGCGGTGCAACTGCAGCGTGCCGGCGATTGAACGCACGGCGGCCGGTCCCACCCCCCACAGGTCGACGGCGGCCTTGGCTGCGGCCTTAAGTTGCGGATGGTTGGCGAGTCCGAGGTAGTTGTTGGTGCAGAAGTTCAAGACCCGTTTGCCGTCCACCGTCATCCAGGGGCCGCAGGCCGAGCCGATGGTCCGGATGGTAGTTTTCAGTCCCTGTTCCTTAAGGGCGGCCATCTCTTCACGTATCCAGGAAAGCTTGTCGGTCATGACGAACTCCTTAACTTTAAAACCGCTCCACACGGATCGAACGGATAACTACACGGATAAAGACAAATAAGGCAAAAGCAGTAGGGGTAACCCTTAAAAAGCCCTATTTGATTTTATCCGTGGCCTTCGGCCTGTTCCGTGTGGAGAGGTTTTGCAGTTCATTCCTCAGCCCAGTTGAGTAGCACCTTGCCGGAATTGCCGCTGCTCATCACCTGGAAACCTTCCTCGAAGCTCGTGTAGGGAAGGCGGTGGGTGATCACCGGGGCGAGATCCAGCCCGATCTTGATCAAAGACTGCATGTGGTACCAAGTCTCGTACATCTCCCGCCCGTAGATCCCTCTGATGGTAAGCATGTTGAAGATCACCTGGTTCCAATCGATGGCAAGCTCGCGGTCGGGAATGCCGAGCATGGCGATCTTGCCGCCGTGACACATGTTGTCGAGCATCTCCCTGAAGGCGCCACCGTTGCCGGACATCTCCATGCCGACGTCGAACCCCTCCTTCATCCCGAGTTCCTGCCGTACCTGTGCCAGACTCTTCTCCCTGACGTTCAGCGCCACGGTGGCCCCCATCCGCTTGGCCAGCGACAGCCGGTAGGGATTGAGGTCGCTGGTCACCACGTAGCGCGCCCCGGCGTGGCGGGCGATGGCGGTGGCCATGATGCCGATCGGCCCGGCGCCGGTGATCAGCACGTCCTCACCCAAAACGGGAAAGGCGAGGGCGGTGTGGGTGGCGTTGCCGAAGGGATCGAAGATGCCCAAGATGTCCATCGGGATGCCGGGGTCGGCGTGCCAGACGTTGGTGACCGGTATGCAGATGTATTCGGCGAAGGCGCCGGCACGGTTGACGCCGACCCCGCGGGTATCCTTGCAGAGGTGGCGGCGCCCGGCCAGGCAGTTGCGGCACCGGCCACAGACGATGTGCCCCTCGCCGGAGACCACGTCGCCTAAGTTCAGGTCGAAGACGTTGCTACCGATCGCCGCTACCCGCCCGACGAACTCGTGGCCGATCACCATCGGCACCGGAATGGTCTTGCGGGCCCACTCGTTCCAATCCCAGATGTGCACGTCCGTACCGCAGATGGCGGTCTTGCAGACCCGGATAAGCACGTCGTTGATGCCGACTTCGGGGACCGGCACCTCGTCCAGCCACAGGCCGGGCCGGGGATGTTTCTTCACCAACGCTCGCATGGTCTTTTGCATGGCAGGCTCCTGGCTAAGAGGCGAAGATGAGAAGGGATTCTCGCTCCTGTTCATGAATGTTACCAATTTCACCGCCTGTGTAAACAGCGAAAAGATCGGGCCGGAGGACGAGGCCGGTTTGGAGCCGGCAAGCCGCAGGCCTTGGCGCGGCTTGCGTCGATCTGCTATGATGGGGCAGATTCAGGAAAAAAGGAGGCAGTCATGAACGAGAAGGAAACCTGTGGCAAACCTGCCGGGCATAAAGCGCATATGTGCCAGCTGAAACACGAAGGGCGTATCGAGGAGATCGACCGCCATTCGGCCCATCCCCGCTTCGCCTGCAACAAGTGCGGTGCGCGGGCGGACGACGACCAATGTCTCTGCAACCCACGCACGCTGTAACCCCTCTCCGGGCCAACAGCCGCAAAGACGACCGCCGCACCGCACTTGCGGCTGTTGGCCGGTTGGGATCTCCCTCCCCGTTTTCGACTCGCCAAGACTCATTCATCCTGTCCAAGCGCACAACCCTTTCAAAAATGGGCCGCTGATGGCGGAACATGAACGCTCAAAGCGGAGAGCTGTGTGTTGGAGCCGATCATTGTTTACTAATACGGTGTGAATGTAATGGCTGATAACTGACTGTTTTACAGTGTTTTCCTGCTTGTGTGTCGAAGAGTTACGGAATTTAATTGCTTTGACTTTATGTTTTACATATTTTAATCTGGAAGCGGAATTTGTACTGACACTATGCTATGTGATGGCGTGGCTACTTCAACGTGGAGGTGCAGTTATGTTCAGAAACATCAAGATCGGCCAGCGGCTTGCTCTCGGGTTCGGCATCGTCGTGGTGCTGATGCTGGTGATGGTGACAGTTTCCCAGCGCGGCATGAAGAACCTCAACGACGATATCGATATTCTGGTGAAGGACAAGTGGCCGAAAACGGTGATCGCCAACGGCATGAGCGACCAGATAAACGTGGTGGCCCGGGCGCTGCGCAACATGCTGCTCACCGACGACCCGGCCGCCAGACAGAAAGAGCGGACGAGGATCACCGAGGCTTCCCAGTCGATCGACAAGGGATACGATGCGCTGGAGAAGAGCGTCAAAAGCGAGAAGGGTAAGGCGCTTTTAAAGGCGGTGAACGACGTCCGCGTCCCGTACAACCAGGAGATGGATCACGTCATATCGGTCATCGAGTCGGGCAACAAGAAGGGAGCGGTGACGCTGCTCTTCGGCAAATACCGAAACCTGCAAAACGGCTATCTCAAGGCGGTGGCTGACCTCGTCCAGCATCAGGGGAGCGAGGTGGAACGGCTCGGAGAGGGAGCCCTTACCTCCTACCACAACATCACCCTCTGGGTGTACTCGCTGCTTGCGCTCTCCTTCCTGCTGGCGATGGCCTTGGCCTGGTGGGTCACCAGAAGCATAACGGCTCCGATTGCCGAGGCGGTCGAGATCAGCAAACGGGTTGCCGCAGGCGACCTGAGCCGTGAGGTCAAACCTGTCGGCAACGACGAAACGGCGCAGCTCTTGGGGGCCATGGCGCAGATGATCGCCAACTTCAAGGCGCTGAGCGCAGACACCGAGGCCCTCACCAAGGCAGCCATCGAGGGACGCATCACGGCGCGCGCCGACGCCTCGGCGCATCAGGGCGATTTCCGCAAGATCGTGCAAGGGGTGAACGACATCGTCGGCAGGCTGGTCGGCCTGCTCGACCACATGCCGGCGCCGGCCATGATCGTCGACACCGACTTCAGCGTCCTGTACATGAACGAGCTCGCGGCCGGGGCCGGCGGCAAGACACCGGCGCAGGTGCTGGGCACCAAGTGCCACGACCACTTCAAGACCTCGGACTGCAAGACCCCGAGTTGCGCCTGTGCCAGGGCCATGCAAAGCGGCCTCTTGGCGAGCAGCGAGACGGACGCCCATCCGCAGCAGGGAGTCGACCTGGAGATCGCCTACAGCGGCCTGCCGTTGCGCGACGACGGCGGCAAGGTGATCGCCGCCTTCGAGGTGGTCTCCGACCAGACCGCGGTGAAGGCTGCGAACCGGCTGGCGAGGAAAGTGACGGAGTACCAGGAAAAGGAAACCGCCAAGGTCGTCACGGCCCTGGGCAAGCTTGCCAACGGCGAGGTCAACTTCACCGTCGAGACCGAGCCCGCGGACCAGGACACGAACAGCGTGAAAGAGACCTTCGATTCCATAGCCGGGGCACTCAACAGCTGCGTCCAGGTGGTGGAAACGCTCAGCGCCGACGCCACCATGCTGGCAACGGCAGCAGTGCAGGGGCGCCTGCAGACCCGCGCGGACGCCGAGCGTCACCAGGGGGCTTACCGCGACATCGTGCGCGGCGTCAACGACACCATCGGCTCCCTGGTCGGTTTCCTGGACTGCATGCCGGCACCGGCCATGATCATCGACAACGATTTCAACGTCCTGTACATCAACGAGTTGGGGGCCAAGGTCGGCGGCAAGGTCGCGTCCCAGGTGGTCGGCAGCAAGTGTTACGACCACTTCAAGACCGGCGACTGCAAGACGCCGGACTGCGCCTGCTACCAGGCCATAACCGGCGGCCGCCAGGCGACCAGGGAATCGGCCGCCCATCCGCTGCCGGGGCTCGACCTGGACATCTCCTACACCGGCGTCCCCATCAAGGACGCGGCCGGCAAGGTGATCGGGGTGTTCGAGGTGGTGACCGACCTGACGGCGGTGAAGACCGCGGCGCGCCAGGCGAAGAAGGTAGCGGATTACCAGGAGCACGAGACGGCCAAGCTGGTGGATGGATTGGACAAGCTCTCCCGCGGCGACCTGGAATTCGTGCTGGCTACCGAGGCGGCCGACGACGATACCCGGGGAGCGAAGGCGACTTTCGACGCCATCGCCACGGCGGTCAATACCTCGGTTGCGGCCACCAGAAAGATCAGCGAGGCGGCCAAGCAGGTGGCCGACGGTGATCTTACCGTGCAGATCAGGGAACGCTCGGAGCACGACGAGCTCATGCTAGCCCTGCGGGCCATGGTGGAGAAATTGAGCGAGGTGGTGACCGAGGTGAAAGCCGCGGCCGACAACGTGGCCGGGGGGAGCCAGGAGCTTTCCACCAGCTCCGAACAGATGTCGCAGGGGGCAAGCGAACAGGCCGCAGCGGCAGAAGAGGTCTCCTCGTCCATGGAGGAGATGACCTCCAACATCAGGCAAAACGCCGACAACGCCCTGCAGACGGAAAAAATCGCCTCCCAGTCCGCACAGGACGCGCAGGAGGGAGGGAAGGCGGTCGGGCAGACGGTGCGGGCCATGAAGGACATCGCCGGCAAGATCTCGATCATCGAGGAGATCGCGCGGCAGACGAACCTTCTGGCCTTGAACGCTGCCATCGAGGCGGCGCGGGCGGGCGAGCACGGCAAGGGCTTTGCCGTGGTGGCAAGCGAGGTGCGCAAGCTCGCCGAGCGGAGCCAGAAGGCGGCGGCCGAGATCTCGGCCCTCTCCTCCACCAGCGTCGGCATCGCCGAAGAGGCGGGCGCCATGCTGGACAAACTCGTGCCGGACATCCTGAAGACGGCGGAATTGGTGCAGGAGATCTCCGCCGCCTGCCGCGAACAGGACACCGGCGCCGAGCAGATCAACAAGGCGATCCAGCAACTGGACCAGGTCATCCAGCAGAACGCCTCCGCGTCGGAGGAGATGTCCTCCACTGCCGAAGAGCTCTCCAGTCAGGCCGAACAACTGCAGGATACCATCGCCTACTTCAGCGTGGCCGGTAACGTTGCCACGAGTAACCTGCTGAAAAGGGCGCCGCTCCCGAGGAAAAGCGCGCCCCCCGTGGTGAGTAAGGGAAGAAAAGTGGCCCGCTCGGAAACAAAAGCAAGCGGCGGCCACCACCTGGAGCTGAAGGATCTGCCTGACCGGTTAGACAACGAGTTCGAGAGGTTCTGACCTCACTTCTTCGCGGGATCCCCCCCATCCCCCTGATTCCAGCGCCAGGGGATGGGGGGATGTGCAGGGGTCTGACGGTTTGCAATTGCGCATCGGCCCGTTTTGGTGTAAATGGATGCACCATGAGCGCGCCGCACACCGTACACGTGAAGAGGAGAATGCTGGTCTGGTCGGTGCTGCCGATCTGCCTGTTCCTCGTGTTCCTGGGAATGAGGGTGCCGACCTCAGGCAGCCTCCACCGGGTCAAACCCCGCGCCTGCGCCATCATCGAAAGCAGTCAGAAATCGAGCCAGGAGGCCGGCGTCAAAAGCGTGGCCCTGCTGGCCGTTTGCCAGCAACAGCCTGCGCTCGTCCCCCCCCAGCCTCTCCGTGGCAGGTTCCTGCGGGAGACCTGCCGTCTCGTTTCCACCCCCCCCGTCGCCAGTTGCGCGCGCGCGCCTCCTTCTCCTTTTGCCGGATAGCGTCCTGCATGCCGTAGGCACCGGTTCGCCGGTTGCCGCGGCTGTTGCCAACGACCAACGCTGAAGGCCCGTATGCGGGCCTTTACAAAAATCCAGAAATAGGAGACCTACCTGTATGAAACGGCAATGGAAAATGACGTTTGCGGCCTGTACGCTGGCTGCGATTTTTATGAGCGGATGTGCAAAAAACGACATGGTGAAAAAGGACGAGCCGATGGCCCCGGCAAACGCCGCGGCTCAGGCCGTGCCCGTCAAGATCACCTCCGGTGGTCCGGGCGACAAATCGACAGTCCCCGGCGCGGTAGTGAAGGAGTCGGCGCCGCCGGTGCAGAGCCAGCAGCCGGCGGCGGTCGCCACGCCGGAGGTGGTGAAGGCCGCCCTGGAGAAGGTGTTCTTCGCCTTCGATTCCGCGACGCTTTCCGAAAAGGCGCGGGCGGCACTGGCCAAAAACGCGGAGATCCTCAAACACGACGGCAGCAAGCTTAGGATCGAGGGGAACTGCGACGAACTCGGCTCGGACGACTACAACCTGGCGCTGGGCGAGCGGCGCGCCAAGGCGGCCCAGCAGTATCTGCAGGCACTGGGCATCTCTTCTGCCCGGCTGTCTACCATCAGCTACGGCAAGGAAAAACCGGCCGATCCGGGGCATTCCGAAGCCGCCCGGGCGGCCAACCGCCGCGACGAGTTCGTGACCGTAAGCAACTAGATTCGCGGGTACGGCCTGTAGGAGCGTCCTCGGACGGGATGACCGAAAGAGTCGCTCCTACAGGTATTTACCCAGTCACGCGCCCTCACCGTTGGTGCTTTGTAACAAATCGTTGGCTTGTTTGACGAATCGTGCTACTGTCCGCCAAACGGGCTATGGTCGCCCTTCTCCACACTCAAACAGGCAACGTCGACAAACGAACCGTGGCATCGGCTGACGCTGTAGCGAAAACGGCACCGGCCCGCCTTTGGGAAGGAAATCACTCAAGAATCTTGAGCGCGGTCCGATTAATCTCGAAAGGGCGGTGGAGACTCCGGATTCGGCTGGTCGCGTAAGCCTGGAGGACTGGGGGCGTATGGGGGGGAGTTCAGGCAGAGCGGGGCTTTTCCACCGGCAGGTGGCTGCGGTTAGCTGCGCGGCAGGCCTGCTCCGGTCGGCCGGCGCTCTCGCGGCGGAACCCGTGCCCCCCGTGGCCTCGGACGGATACTGTCAAGGGATCATTTCCCTTTCCCTCGCCGTAATGCTATTGTTGCTCTTCTGCCTGTTGCTGCTCCAGGACCGTTCCCGGCGCCGGCTGGCGGAGAGGGCGCTGCACGACAGCGAGGAACGTTATCGGCTTTTGGTGGAGAACTCCCTTGTCCCCTGCTACCTGATCGATCAGCAAGGGGTCGTCCGGTACGCCAACCGCTCCATGTGCTCGTTGTTCGGCTACCAGCAGGACGACGTGGTCGGCCACATGAACTTCCGGGACTTCGTCGATCCTGAGCACCTGACGCGCGTGGAGGAGCACTTCCGGGCACGGCTCGAGGGGCGGGAGGCGCCGGCGCGCTACGAGGCTGACGGCAGGCATCGCAACGGCGATACCATCCACCTGGAGGTGCTGGCCACCGGCGGCCTCTGTGGCGGTGTCCGCGTCGCCGTCGGGTCGGTGCTCGACATCTCGCTGCGCAAACGCTTCGAACGCCTGATGCTGGAGGAACAAAAGCAGCGCGAGGAGATGAACCGGACCCTGGAGGAGAGGATCTGCGAAGAGGTGGAACGGAGCCGGGAAAAGGACCGGCTCATGCTCCAGCAGGCACGTTTCGCGGCCATGGGCGAGATGATCGGCAACATCGCCCACCAGTGGCGCCAGCCGCTTAACAAGCTCGGCCTGGCGCTGCAGCGGATGCAGATGGAGCAGGAAAAAGGGATACTGACCGACCAGTTGATGGAGGAGCGGGTCGCCAACGGTATGGACCAGCTCCTCGGCCTTTCCCGAACTATCGACGATTTCCGGAACTTCTTCCGCCCCGACAGCGATCCCGCCCCGTTCAGTCTGGCAGGCGCCGTGCAGAAAACGGTGGGTTTTTTCGAGGCAAGCTGCAACGAGCACAACATCAAGATCGCCATCGAGGGGAACAGTTCACTGGTCTGCAACGGCCACGTCACCGAATTCCGCCAGGCGCTGCTCAACATACTCAACAACGCCCGCGACGCCCTCTTGGACAATCGGATCGCCGAGCCGGCGATCACGATCATCCTGCGCGACGAAGAACGTCGCAGCGTGCTGACCGTGCGCGACAACGCGGGCGGCATCAAACCGGAGATCATCGACAAGATCTTCGATCCCTATTTCACCACCAAGGGAAAAGGAACCCGGACCGGCATCGGGCTCTACATGGCCAAGACCATCATCGATCAGCAGATGCAGGGCAGGATCTACGCCAGCAACGCTGCCGAGGGGGCAGAATTCAGAATAGTGCTGTAAGGCAAGGCCGTCGCGAAGGATGCGATGGAAAGGGAGGAACTGCATGCGGTGCCTGATCGTGGAAGATGAAGACCTGGCACGGGAAGGTCTCATCTATTTCCTGACTGATTACGCTGAAATAGAGACCGCGGTTAACGGTCTGGAGGCATTGGAGATGTATCGCCAGGCATTGGAAAAGGGTAAGCCCTTCGACCTGGTGTTGCTCGACATCATCATGCCCGAGATGGACGGGCAGGAGGCGCTCAAACTGATTCGCCAGATGGAGCAGCAGCAGGGGGCCAAAAAGACCGTGATCATCATGACCACCGCGCTCAACTCCCCGGAGAACATGGAAGAGGCGCTCTGGGAGGGAGACTGTACCGACTACCTGGTGAAGCCGCTGGTCCGGGCGGACCTTTTGGCCATGCTGCGCCGGTACCAGTTGATTTGATTCTTTGTTATATTATGTGATGCCGCCGGCGAACGGCTTGAGAGGAAGGGGCACATGGATTTATCGCGGTACTATCGGACCAATGTAAAGAAATCCATCGACGAGGATCGGGCCGTCATCGTTGCCGGTTTCCAGGATATCCTCAAGCGCGGCCTGCGTGTCTCCTGCAAGCTGGTCAATTACTACAAGGGGTTGCCTTTGAGCTATCCCGCCACCATCGTGGAGATCGACCGCGGCATCCTGGAAGTGGACGTGCACAAGCAGCAGGCGGTCGTCATGGAGAAAAACCGCTACACCTTCATCAAGTGCGACTATTTCGACTCCCCCATCATGGCAAAGGCACAAAACGTCAACGTCGCCAACATGATGGCTTCCCTGCATACCTTCACCTTCGTGCAGATCATGGCGGAAAGCCGCAATTCCCTGCGGTTGGAACTGGAACCGCAGACCGAAACCGTGCTGAAATGGCAGGGGGCCTCGCTCGACGCCAAACTGATCGAACTCTCCCTGGGCGGGTGTTCCGCGCGCGCGCAGGAGCGCTGCCAGATCCCTATCGGGGAGGAAATTTCCCTCAAGCTCATGGTGCCGAACCTACTGCAGAACACGGTGAACCCGCTCAACACCGCCGCCAAGCTGATGGCCGTCACCGACGAAGACGGCTGGGACATCTGCCGTTTCAGTCTGGCGCCGGACCCCCAGGCGGAGGCCCTGCTTTCCCGCTACATCTTTCAGCGGCAGGTGGAAATCATCCGCGAATTGAAGGAACTCGCCTGAAACTGCCCGCCCCCCCTCTTTCCCGTCCCCTTACCCTCCCCTCGGTTGACGTACCACCACGGCCATAAGCACGCACCACAGGGGTACACAGAGGGAATCGTTCTCCACGTCATCCTGAGCAAAGCGAAGGATCTGCTTTGAATCACACTGGGTCTTTGTAGCTCTTAATAGTTTGCTGGTTCAGCCGCTGTATTCTGTTTTTGCTTTTCCTCTGAGTTTATAGCTTTAGGCTTTTGCAAGATTTCTGCTATCATTCCACCGTAGCAAGTACTGCAAACGCGTTATCCTGTGACAGTTACGGAGGCGGAACATGGATCTGCGCAAGACACACACGATAAATCTGAGCGAGGGGGAACCGGAAGCAAAGCGTGCCGAGATCCTCGAGTATTTCCACGCGAGCTTCGATCTGGACGAAAGGCTGTACCAGACCCTGAAAGCGGACGATACCTTTTACCTGCGCGCGGACCGTCTCCGGCATCCGCTGATCTTCTATTTCGGCCATACCGCCGCCTTTTTCGTCAACAAGCTGACCATCGCCCGCGCCATCGACCGCCGCGTCAACCCGCGCTTCGAATCCCTGTTCGCAGTCGGCGTGGACGAGATGTCCTGGGACGATCTCGACGCCACCCACTACGACTGGCCGCGCCCGGAAGAGGTGCAGGAATACCGCGACCGTGTGCGCGCGCTGGTGGACGGGGTGATCCGCAGCCTGCCGCTTACGCTCCCCATCGGCTGGGAATCCCCCTTCTGGGCGATCATCATGGGGATCGAGCACATGCGCATCCACATCGAGACCTCCTCGGTGCTGATCCGCCAACTCCCCCTCGACCAGGTGCGGCCGCTTCCCTTCTGGGAGATCTGCCGCGAGGCAGGCGAGCCGCCGGAGAATTCCCTGCTGCCGGTTACCGGCGGCACGGTTCTCCTCGGCAAAGAGCCGGGAAACCCGCTCTACGGCTGGGACAACGAGTACGGCAGCCACGAGGCGCAGGTGAATGGCTTCGCAGCCTCCAAGTACCTGGTCTCCAACCGCGAGTACCTTGCCTTCGTGGAGGCGGATGGCTATCGGGAGGAGCGCTGGTGGACAGAGGAGGGGTGGAACTGGCGCAACTTCCGTGCAGCCGACCATCCCCTTTTCTGGGTACCGCGGGAGCGGGGCTGGGGGTTGCGCACCATGCTTGAGGTGATCGACCTTCCCTGGAACTGGCCGGTGGAGGTCAACTACCTGGAGGCGAAGGCCTTCTGCAACTGGCTTGGCGCCCGGACGGGAAAGCCGATCCGGCTGCCGACCGAGGACGAATACAACCGGCTGCGCAACTTGGCAAGGATACCGAACCAGCCGGAATGGGGCACGGCGCCCGGCAACGTCAACCTGGAACACTGGGCCTCTTCCTGCCCGGTGGACCGGTTCGCCTTCGGCGAGTTCTACGACGTGATCGGCAACGTCTGGCAATGGACCGAGACGCCGATTTACGCCTTCCGCGGCTTCGCCATTCATCCCTGGTACGACGACTTCTCCACGCCGACCTTCGACACCAGGCACAACCTGATCATGGGGGGCTCCTGGGTCTCCACCGGCAACCTCGCCATCCGCGAGTCGCGCTACGCCTTCCGGCGCCATTTCTTCCAGCACGCAGGCTTTCGCTACCTGGAGAGCGCAACCCCGGTCGAACTGCACGAGGACCGTTACGAAAGCGACCAGCTGGCGGCACAATACTGCGACGCGCACTACGGCCCGGAACATTTCGGGGTCGGCAACTTCGCCAAGCGCTGCGCGGAGATCTGCCTGGAACTGACCGCCGGCCGCAGCCGGGGCGCAGCACTCGACGTCGGCTGTGCCGTGGGGCGCGCGAGTTTCGAGCTGGCCCGCGGCTTTGACCAAGTGACCGGCATCGACTTCTCCAGCCGCTTCTTCAGGCTCGCGGCCCGCATGCAGGAGGAGGGCTACCTTCGCTACGCGCTCCCCGAGGAGGGAGAGATCGTTTCCTTCCACGAGCTGACCCTCGAAGAGCTGGGGCTTGAGGGTGCGCGCGACAAGGTGCGGTTCTACCAGGCCGACGCCTGCAACCTCCCCGAGAAGTTCAGCGGCTACGACCTGGTGCTGGCGGCCAACCTGATCGACCGGCTCTACTCGCCGCGCCGCTTCCTGACCGAGATCCGGCAGCGGATGAACCCGGGTGCCCTGCTGGTGATCGCCTCCCCCTACAGCTGGGAAAAACAGTACACGAACCAGGACGAGTGGCTGGGCGGTTACCGGGCGGCGGGGGAGAACGTCGGCACCCTGCAGGGACTTGCCGATTGCCTGACGCCGCATTTCCGGATGCTGGGCGAACCGCGTGACGTCCCCTTCACCATCAGGGAGACGGCGCGCCGCTACCAGCACACGATCGCGCAGCTCACCGCCTGGGAGCTCACATGACGAAAGAGCGGTACGATTTCGACGAGATCGTGGACCGGCGGGGGACCGCAAGCGAGAAGTGGGACAGGTACCAGGGGCGTGACGTCATCCCGCTGTGGGTGGCTGACATGGATTTCCGCTCTCCCCCGGCCGTGATCCGGGCGCTGCACGAGCGGGTCGAGCACGGCGTTTTCGGTTATACCCACCCCCCTGAGGGGCTGACGCAGGCGGTGCAGGAAGCGCTCACGGGCGAGTTCGGCTGGGGCGTGAGCCCGGAGTGGATCGTCTGGCTGCCGGGACTGGTGACGGGGCTGAACGTGGCCTGTCGCGCCGTCGGCGCCGCGGGGGATGCGGTGATCACCTTCACCCCGGTCTATCCCCCCTTCATGTCGGCGCCACCTTTGGCCGACCGCACGCTGGTCAAGGTGCCGCTCGCGGAGAGGGCCGGGCGCTGGGGTATCGACTTCGAGGCCCTGGAGCGGGCGGCCGACCCGGCGGTGAAGCTCTTGTTGCTCTGCAGCCCGCACAATCCCGTGGGGCGGGTCTGGAGCCGCGCAGAGCTGGTGCGGCTGGGCGCCTTTGCCGAGCGGCACGACCTGGCGATCTGTTCCGACGAGATCCATGCCGGCCTGGTGCTGGAGGAGTCGGTGGAGCACCTCCCCATTGCCACCCTTTCGCCAGCCCTCGACCGGCGCACCATCACCCTCCTGGCTCCGAGCAAGACCTTCAACGTCCCGGGGCTCGGCTGCTCCTTTGCCGTCATCTCGGACGACACGCTGCGCCGCGCCTTCAAAAAGGCGATGGGGCGCGTCGTGCCGCACGTGAACCTGCTGGGTTACACGGCGGCGGAGGCGGCCTACCGGCACGGCGGCGGGTGGCGGCGGGCGCTTATCGAGTACCTGCGCGGCAACCGCGACCTGGTGGCTCAGGAAGTGACGGGCATGGGGTTAAGCGTGGCGCAGGTGGAGGCGACCTACCTGGCGTGGATCGACCTGCGGGGGACGGGGATCGAGGACGCGGTGGGATTTTTCGAGCAGGCGGGGGTGGGTCTATCCGGCGGCGCCGATTTCGGCCTCCCCGGGTTCGTCAGGCTCAACTTCGGCTGTCCACGGCCGCTTCTGGCGGAGGCGCTACGGCGGATGCGCGTGGCGCTTCATAAGGGCGCATGAAAGGCAAATCCTCCCCATCACCCTACCCGAAGACCCTGTTCTCCTGCTCGCGCACCCTGATGAAGGTGGTCCTCTTGGTCAACTCCTTGAGCGACGCCGCCCCGACGTAGGTGCAGGCGGAGCGCACGCCCCCCAGTACGTCCCGGACCGTATCCTCGATCGGCCCGCGGTAGGGGACCTCCACCGTCTTTCCTTCCGAAGCCCGGTAGGAGGCGATGCCGCCGGCATGCTTTTCCATCGCCGTCAACGAGCTCATGCCGTAGAAGAGCTTGTACGGCTTGCCGTCACGCTGGATCAGGTCGCCGCCGCACTCGTCGTGCCCGGCGAGAAGCCCCCCCAGCATGACGAAATCGGCCCCGCCGCCAAACGCCTTGGCGACGTCGCCAGGACAAGTGCAGCCGCCGTCGGAGATGATCCTCCCACCCAGCCCGTGCGCGGCGTCCGCGCACTCGATCACAGCCGAGAGCTGCGGATAGCCGACCCCCGCCTTCACCCGGGTGGTACAGACCGACCCCGGACCGATTCCCACCTTGACGATGTCCGCTCCGGAAAGGAGCAGTTCCTCCACCATTTCACCGGTTACCACGTTGCCGGCGACGATCGTCTTGTCGGGAAACGCTTCGCGCACCTTTTTTACGAAGCCGACGAAGCTCTGGGCGTAGCCGTTGGCGACGTCGATGCAGATGAAGTCGAGCTTGTGGTGGCGTTTGAGGATCTTGGAGAGCTTCTCGAAGTCGGGGCCCGAGGTGCCGGTACTGGCCATGACGCGCGGATAGATGGCGTCGTTGCGCTCACTGAGGTAGGCGTCCCACTCTTCCGGTGAGTAATGCTTGTGGATGGCGGTTACCAGGCCGTGCAGGGCGAGCTTGTCGGCCACCGCGAAGGTGCCGATGGTGTCCATGTTGGCGGCGATAATGGGGATGCCGCTCCACTCGTGTTTGCTGTGCAGAAACTTGAAATGCCGCTGCAGGTCGACCTGGGAGCGGCTGGACAGGTTGGAGCGTTTCGGTCTGATCAGCACGTCGGCGAAGCCCAGCTTGAGATCGGAATCAAGGAACATGGCGCGTTTCCCCCCAAATATCAGGTTATGCCTATCAGCGGATATCTTCAAGGATTCTCTCCGGTTCCTTTACGCCTATCAAACGCTGTGCTAGAGTGAGGCCGGAGGCTCTCATGGACGAGCAGATGCGCCGCCAGCGCTGGACGATCTTCTTCGTCCTGGTACTGGTTTACATCCTGGTTTACTTCTATCGTGTATCGCTTGCCGTGGTGGCGCGTGACCTGGCCCGCGACCTGCACCTTTCTCCAGCACAGCTAGGCTCGCTCTCCAGCATCCTCTTTTACGCCTATGCCGCAGCGCAGATCCCGCTGGGCCCGATGATCGACCGGCTGGGGAGCCGGCTGGTGATCGGCTCGTGCAGCGTGCTGACGGCGGCGGGGGGTATTCTCTTCGCGCAGGCCGGAACCATGGGCGAGGCGATGGCGGCGCGCGTGCTTTTGGGTGTGGGGACCTCGTGCGTACTGATGGCGAGCCTTTCCGCCTTCAGCCACTGGTACAGCCGCCAGGAGTTCGGCCGCGTATCGGGGCTGATGGTGGCGATGGGGAACCTGGGGAATCTGATGGGGACCGCGCCCTTGGCGGTGTCGGTCGGCCTGATCGGCTGGCGCAACTCCTTCCTGGCGGTCGGCGTGCTGCAGGCGGTGTTGACGGTGCTGGTGTTCGTCGTGGTGCGGGACCGGCCGCCGCACGGCTCCAGCTCCGGCGCGGAGGACGTGGCCGCGGGCAAGGTCGGCATGATGACGGCGTGGCGGCAGATCTTCGGCAGCCGCGATTTCTGGCTGTTAAGTTCGGTCGCCTTTTCCTGGTATGGCTGTTATCTGGCGGTGCAGGCGCTGTGGGGCGGGCCGTACCTGATGGAAGTGCTGAAGTACAGCCGGGACGAGACCGGCCGGCTTTTGATGTGCACCTCGTTGGGCTTCATCGCCGGCGGCCTGGGGATCGACTGGGTCGCGCGCAGCGTCGTGCGTTCCTACAAGTGGGCGCTTTTCACGGGTCAGCTTTTGCTGTTGCTGCTGATGACGTCGTTTCTCGGGGCGGCGGAATTGCTCCCCCCGGTGATGCTGGTACTGCTCTTCTTCGTGTTGGGGCTGGCCGTGGCCAGCGGCGTCCTGATCTATCCGATCGTGCGCTCCATGTTTTCGGTGCGGGTGGTCGGCACGGCACTCACCTCGCTCAACTTCTTTGTGCTGATGGGAGCGGCCTCCATGCAGCAGGTGATGGGGGGCGTCATCGGCTCCTTCGTCAAGACCGCGTCATCCGGGCCGGGGCAGGCCTTCCATGCGGCCTTCCAGTTCCCCATCGGGGCCCAGGCAGTGGCCATCGCCTTGTTCTTCTTCGCCAAGGATTATTCGGATTTGAAGGAGCACAAGGACCCGTAGACGCGCCAAGTGGCAGACGATCCCGCCACCAGCGTCCCCTCTCCCGCAAGGGGAGAGGGCGAAAATTACCTAAGCTCCCCCATGACGGAGCGGAAGGCGTCCAGCGTCTTGGCTCTCGTCAGCTGCTTCAGCTCGCGTTCCAGTTCGGCGTCTTCCACCTGGGATACCACTCCCTTGACCTTGCCCAGCACCTGTGCGTCCCCGCAAAATAGAGCGCCGTATAACGGCAGCAGACCGCTCAGATAGCGGTACAGCATCCTTCGCCTCTCACTGAGCGCAGGCTCGGCAGCGGCGTTGCCGCGCAGCCGCTGAAAGAGCATCGGCTCGCCGATCCCTCCCCTCCCCAGCATCAGCCCCGCCGCCCCCGTATCCTGCAGCACCTTCAGGCCGCCTGCGGTACTGCGGACGTCGCCGTTGGCGATCACCGGAAAGCCGGTCCGCTGCACCACCTCGGCGGTGATGCCATGATCGGCCCGGCCCTGGTAGGCCTGGCGCACCGTGCGGGGGTGCAGCACCAGGAAATCGATCTTTGCGGCCTCGAACAGGGGCAAAAGCGAGAAGATCTGCCGCGGGTCGTCATAGCCCGCCCGCACCTTGACGGAAAAGCTGCCGGTGATGGTCTCGCGCAGTGCGGGAAGGATCTCATCCAACAGCTCGGGGCGCTTGAGCATGCCGCCGCCGGTAAGCCCGCTGGTCATCCGGCCGTAGGGGCAGCCCATGTTCAGGTTGAGATGCACCGCACCCGCGTCCTGGGCGGCCTTGGCGGCCGAAACCAGCGCATCGCGGCCGTGGCCGATCAGTTGCACGACCAGCGGCACCCCGTCCTCGTCCGCACGGATCTCCTTCAGGTCGCCAGGCATCAGGCGTTTTTTCTCGGAAACCGGGTTCACCCGCATGAATTCGGTCCAGACGACGTCCGGGCGCACCCAGCGCACGAACAGGGAGCGAAGGGCGCGGTTGGTGAGCCCCTGCATCGGGGCGAGCATCAAAGGGGCCGTCCCGGGGGACCAGGGGAGCAGGCGGGGACGGGCAGCCCGAGGGGGGGCGCTGTGGGTATGAATGCTTTCGTGGGTCATGTGCTCGAACATCTCCTCCCCCCGGAAGGGGGAGGAGTCATAAGCGAGGGGAGCGGTCCCAAGGCGGGAGTTTAGTGGATTTCCAGCAGTTCGATCTCGTAGGTGACGTCCTCGCCGGCCAGCGGGTGGTTGGCGTCCACCTTGATGGTCTCTTCGGTCACTTCGAGCACGGTCACTTCGACCGGTTCGTCGTCGTCGCCGGTCAGTTCCAGTTCCATGCCGACTTCCGGCACGAATTCCCCGGTGAGCTGCTCGCGGCTGATGGAGAAAACTTCCTCGTCGTCGTACTCGCCGAAAGCGTCCGCAGCGGGGATGACCACGGTCTTCTTGTCGCCGGGGGCCATGCCGATCAGCGCCTCCTCGACCTGCGGGAAGAAGTCTTCGTTGCCGATGGTGACTTCCATCGGGCCGGTCTCGCAGCCGCACCCTTCGTCTTCGCAGCAATCGGAGTCGGCGTCGCAGCAGCCGCCTTCCTCGTGGTCGTGGACGGTGGAGTCGAAGACGGTGCCGTCTTCCAGCTTGCCGGTGTAGTTGATGAGAACCTTGTCGCCTTTTTTTGCAGTTGCCATTGGTGTATTCCTTATGGTTTGTTTTTAGTGGATAGCCGAAGTATCGGGCACATGTTACGTGTGACTCAACCCGCTCGTCCAGTAAAATCTGGATCGCCTCCAAAAAAGTGCCTGGCATTCGGGTAGCGGAGAGGGGAGCAGCTTTACAGCCGGCCGCCTGATGTGAAACAATCGTAGCTAGCGGTAGAGGAGGATAACGTGATGGAACGGAAAGAGAAAAAGGTCGCGGCGGAAGAGTGGACCTCACGCTTCGGCGCCGTGGGAATCGATGATGACCTCTTAGGTCACTGGCATACGCTTTTCGAGCGGGAAAACCCCTCCGGATACGAGTCGTTCCAGGAATGGCTCGGTCTTCCCGAGGAGCGGATGGCGATGGTACGCCCGAAAACGGAAGAATCGAAGAAGTGACGGTGATCCGGCAACCCTCCCCCGCGGGGGAGGGTTGCCGGTGTGCTGCGGTTATTTCGGCATGAGCTTTTTCGCCGCGAAGTTGTAGCACTGCAGGTAGGTAAGGATGGTGAGCACGAAGCTGTAGTAGATGATGCTCAGGGCCTGCGGATCGGCGGGCGAGGCGATAATAAAGACCAGGAAGAACAGGAATACGCTGACTTTCAGCACGTCGGCGAAACGTTTCTTCTTGAAGATCGCGTTGATCTCGGCGGTTGAGGGGTTACTGGCCAGGGCGAGATCCCGCTCGGCCTCCTTGCCGGCGAAACGATAGATCGGGTAGAACAGCACCAGCTGCACGACGAAGGAGAAGACCACCCCCTGCATGAAGTTGTGCTCCCGATGCAAAAGACGCAGTTTCGTTTGAAAATTCACCGCCATAAAAACCAACAGCGCGATCAGTCCGGCCTGCACCACCGCGAAAATTTTCATCGTTTTTTTCAGCTTGCTGAATTGCGCCATGCATCGCTCCTGAGATGGGTTCCGGCCTGCGTTCCCAGCCGTGGCGCCACCATAACAAATAAAACAGTGGTACACAATAGAAACCGTTCCCCCTCTTTTGCATTGATCGAAAGTGAGGAATCGAGTAATTTGACTTCTTCCTAGAAAGAAAAGAGATGGGGAAAATCCAGAGAAACGGGGTGCCGGTATGGATGTCACGCTGAATGCGATCGAACTGCGGGTGCTGGGCTGCCTGCTCGAGAAGGAAATGACCACGCCGGAAAACTACCCGCTTTCCCTGAACGCGCTGGTGAACGCCTGTAACCAGAAGTCGAACCGAGATCCGGTGCTGACGCTGGACGAGGGCGAGATTACCAGGGCGCTGGAGAAGCTGCGTTTCAAACAGTACGCGCTGATTTCGGGGGAGGGGGGCCGGGTAACCAAGTACCGCCATACTCTGGTGGAGAAGTTCCGTTTCACCCCCGCCGAACTGTCGCTGCTCTGCGAGCTTTTGATCCGCGGACCGCAGACGGTCGGAGAGCTGCGGGGGAGGGCGGAAAGGATGCACCCCTTTGCCGAGCTGGCGGAGGTCGAGGCGACGCTCGAAGAGCTGGCGGAGCGGACCCCTCCCATGGTGGCGAAACTGCCGCGCCAGCCGGGGCGCAAGGAATCGCGCTACTGCCAGCTTTTCGCCGGGGAGCCGGATCTGGCGGCGCTGGAGAGCGGCGCTGCCGAGGCCGGGGGAGCCCGCGGCGCGGCCGACCCGGAAAAGCTTACCCGGCTGGAGGAGGAAGTTGCCTCCCTTCGGCAGGAAGTAGCCGACCTGCGCCAGGTGGTGGCGGAGTTCAGGAAGTCGTTCGAGTAAGCAATATTTTTGTCACGCATCTCGGCCTGACAGGCTATCAAAACCGAAGGGACTTGAAATTCAATGACCATTTCCAAGGAAGAACTGGCGACCAAGATCGACGTGGCGGAGTGGGGGATGTTGCGCGCCCACCTGGAGCGGGGCGGCATCATCGTAGTCGATCCCCTGCTCGAGCTCGCCGAAGTCGCCGCGGGCATTGCCACCGACGACGTCAAGGCGGTCGAGCGCTGGATAGCCGGCGGATTGTTGGGCAAGCCGACGGCAGAGCAGTTGAAGACGTGGGACGCGGAGCAGGCGAAGAAATTCCTCTGCCTCATCACTTCCCCGTACGTGCTGGTACAAGAGCAGTCGCCCGCCCAAGGGTGACTAAGGAGGCTTTATGGGTAAGGAGCATGCCGAAGTAACCTGTTCGCGCTGCAGCGCCGTCTGGCAGAAAAACGGCACCACCAACTGCTGGAGCGGCAACCCCGAGACGGCGCCGCCCAAGCCCGGCAACTGCCCGGCCACCACCCATCCCGGCGAGGTTTCGGAGGCGTTCGACGTCCTCAAGGGCGAAAGCGAGGACGCGAAGATCGCCTTCATCGCGGCCCGGGTGGAGGGACTCTGCTATCAGCCGATTCCCGGTTCCGACGCGGTCAACGCGCGCTGGACGCGGGTGGAGGACACCATCGCCTTCGCGAAACTGATGGGCTACCAGAAGATCGGCATCGCCACCTGCATAGGTCTTCTGGACGAGTGCGACCGGCTGGTCGCCATCCTAAAGGCGCAGGGGTTCACCCCACACAGCGTCTGCTGCAAGGCGGGGAGCATCGACAAGAAGGAGGTGGGGCTGAAAGAAGAGGACAAGGTGCGGCCCGGCACCTTCGAGCCCGCCTGCAACCCGATCGCGCAGGCCGCGATCTGCAACGACCTGGAAACGGACATGAACATCATCATGGGGCTTTGCGTGGGCCACGACATGCTGTTCAACAAGCACTCCAAGGCGCCGGTCACGACGCTCGTGGTGAAGGACCGCGTCACCGGCCACAATCCGGTTTCGGTCCTCTACGGGCAGAACTTCTACTACAAGCGGCTGCAGAAGGGACCGATGGTGGTGGAATAGGGGACTACTCCCCGCTCTTCAGGCGGTAGCCGACCCCCGGCTCGGTCAAAAGGTACTGGGGGCGGGAGGCGTCCGCCTCGATCTTGCGCCTGAGGTTGCTGACGTTCACCCTCAAAACGTGCGGCTGTTCCATGTAGGCCACCCCCCAGATCTGCTTCAGGATCTGGCTGTGGGTCAATACCTTCCCCGCGTGGGTGGCGAGCATGCGCAGCAATTCGTACTCGGTGGGGGTGAGCTGCACCTCCTCGCCGCGCACCGTCACCCGGCGGTGCGGCAGGTCCACCTGCAACTCCCCGATGTTGAGCACCGGCTCGGGCGCCTGCTTGAGCGAGCGCCTGAGCGCCACCTTGATGCGGGCCAACAGCTCGCCGGTGCCAAACGGCTTGGTCAGGTAGTCGTCGGCGCCCGCGTCCAGCGCCTTCACCTTGTCGTCCTCCCGCTCCCGCACCGAAACCACGATGATCGGCACCTGGGACCACTCCCGGATGCGCCTGATCACCTCCACCCCGTCCAGATCGGGGAGCCCCAGATCGAGCAGGATCACGTCCGGACGCACCGCGACCGCGGCGGCGAGCCCCGCGTGCCCGTTCATCGCCTGGTGCACGGAGAACTCCACCGTGTCGAGTGCCGCCTTCAGGAAGCGCTGGATCGCGGCCTCGTCGTCGATCACCAGAATGCGCGGCAGGTTCGGCTTGCTGGTTTCAGGTCCCGTCATCGTGCTTCATCCCCCCGTGCCGGCGCCGCCTGCGGCACCTTTATTATCACCTTCAGACCGCCGCCCTCCCGGTTTTCCGCCCGAATGCCGCCGCCGTGCGCCTCGACGATCCCCCGGCAGATGGAAAGTCCGAGCCCGGTCCCGCCCACCCCCTCCGGCTCCGGCGTCCGGTAGAACTTGTCGAAGATCTTGGGGAGATCGGCGGCCGGCACTCCCGGTCCCCGGTCGGCGACCTCGATCAAAAGGGCGCCATCGGCCAGCCGGCAGGAAACCTCCACCTCGCCGTCGGGCGGCCCGTATTTGAGCGCGTTGTCCAGCAGGTTCACCAGGACCTGGATCATCAGCACCAGGTCGAGGGGGATAAGGGGCAGTTCCGGCGCGAGCCGCACCTCGATGCGCCCCTCTCCCAGCCGTTTTTCCACCGCGGCGAGCGCACAGCCGATCAGATCCTGCACGTCGCACAGCTCCAGCTGCGGGCGGAGTGCACCCGCCTCCAGCCGGCTCATGTCCAAAAGGTTGCCGACGAAGCGGTTCAGCCGCCCCGCCTCCTCGCGGGCCGTCTCCAGAAGTTCCTGCCGGGCCGCGGGCGACAGGCGCTCCCCCTCGTCCAGGACCGCGGTCAGCACGCCGGTAATGGTGGCGAGCGGGGTGCGCAGGTCGTGGGAGACCGAGTTCAAAAGCGCCCGTTCCAGGTTTTCTCTGGCCCGCAGTATCTGCAGCTGCTGCGCCTCGCCGGTCAGCCGCACCCGCTCCAGGGCGAGGGCGGCCTGGGTGGCGCAGGCGTCGAGCAGCCGGCGCATAGGCGCGCCGCCCGGGTCTTCCTCGTCGGGAAGCCGCACGGCGAGCACCCCGAGCTGGTTGGCGAGCGCCTTGATGGGGACGAAGGAGAGCGGCGAACTGGTGAAGGAATCGCTGCCGCGTCCGGCGGGGCGCCGGCTGCGAAAGCACCAGAGGGCGATTTCCCGGTCGCTGGGGGTAAGCGGCAGCTCCCGGCTGTGGGCGGCCAACTCGAACTGCGGGCCGCGCTGCAGGAACACGGCCACCGGCGCCTTCAGGCTCGCGCCCAAATTCCCCACCAGCGCCTCCAGGAGGGCCGGAGTGTCGGCTGCTCCCGCCAGATCCCGGCTCAACTGGTAGAGGGCCGCCGTCTGGCGCTCCCGTACCCCGAGCGCCTCCAGGCGCTCCTTGGAGCGGGCCACCAGCGAGCTGATGACGATGCCGACGATGAACAGGGCCAGGAAGGTGAAGAGGTACTCGGTATCGGAGATGCGCAGGGAAAAGCGCGGGGGGACGAAGAAGAAGTCGAAGGCAAGGACGCCCAGGAAGGCGGAAGCCACCGCGGGTTTGCGCCCGAGCCAGACGGCGGCCAGCACCACCACCAGAAGGTAGGCCATCACCATGTTGATCGGCGACAGGTAGGGGCGGAGCTGTTCGCAAAAGAGCGTGGCGGCCGCCACCAGCAAGAGGGCGTAGAGAAAGCCGTAGCGGACGGGCGGCACCGGGGTGTCGGATGGCCAGTAGGACGAGCGGCGCGAACGGCCGTATGGGCGCTGACCTTCGTTCATCGGGCCACTCTAGCCAAAAACGACAGTTGTGACAAGGGCTTTCAGACAGTGACCCGGATCGGCAGGATCACAGTGGTCAGTCCGTCCCACTGCAGCCGGCGCTGGATGGCGAAGGCGGTCTCGTTGTGCAGCATGCGGTGGTAGAACTTTTCCAGCCGGAAGGTGAGCTGGCCGGTGAAGACGGTGGAGCGGGGATATTCCTCGCCGAGCTCCTTGCAGACCGCGACGGCGCTTTCCACCACGTCGGTGCTGACCGCCAGCCGGTAGTCGGCGGCGAAACCGAGCCGGCGGGCGAGATCGACGTACTTCTCCAGCGACGCCTTGGCGGCGGACTCCAGCGCCTCGATTTCCTCGGCCCCCTTGAAGGAGCCGGAATCGATCACCGCCACGGACACGAAGACGATGCTCTTGTAGGTCTTGGGGAAGGTGGTGACGATGGAAAGGAGCGTGTGCACGCCGAAGCCGCTGTAGCCTGAGACCAGCTGGATCGCAGTGCTGTCGGCCTTTTTGGGGGCGGCGCGGTTCACCGGGCCGGAAGTGGGGAAATCGAGCAGCGTCTCGTCGAGTGCCGCCATCCCCTGGCGCACCCTGAGGTAGTGCCCCTTGATCAGGTAGCAGCAGCCGATCACCAGTGAGGTGATCAGGAGCGTGAGCCATCCCCCTTCGGTGAATTTCTCGACCGTGGTGATGATAAGGATGGTGGCGCATAAGATAAGTCCGACCAGGTGCACGGAGAGGTGCCTGATCCACTTAGGGTCGTCGTGCCGGCGCCGGACGTAGAAGCGCGACATGCCGAGCTGGGAGAGGGAGAAGGTCAAAAAGACGTTGATCGAGTACATGACCACCAGGGCTGAGACCGAGCCGCGTGTGTAGAGCAGAAGCGCTATGGCCGCTGACCCCATCAGGAGGATGCCGTTGTGCATGGTGAGCCGCACCGAAAGGGCGGCGAAACGATGCGGGAACCAGGAGTCGACCGCCATGTTGGACATGACCCTGGGACCGTCGACAAAGCCTGCCTGCGCGGCCAGGATCAAAAGCGCGCCTTCGGAGAAGATGGTGACGAAGGCGAGCGTGCTTCCCATCGGCCAGAGCGCAAACTGGCTGTCGGCCAGCACCGCGTTCAGAGTTTTCCCTTCCACCGGCCGGATTCCCATCAGGGCGTAACAGAGGAAGAGGATGCCGGCGGTGAAGGCGAGCGAGGTGGCCATGTAGACCATGGTGCGCTTGCCGGTCTGCACCCGCGGTTCGCGCATGATCTGCAGGCCGTTGGATACCGCCTCGATGCCGGTGTAGGTCCCGCCACCCAAGGAGTAGGCGCGCAGGAAAAGCATCATGATGCCGACCAACCCGATGCTGGAGAGGTCCTGAGAGAAGCCGCCCCGGATCTGCTGGGCGAGCGGAGCGAACCGCGCCGTGTGGGTGAAGAGCCCGTCGAGCAGAAGCACCAGGTGGGTGATCACGAAGACCAGGAAGATCGGCGCCATCACGGTGACCGACTCCTTGATGCCGCGGATGTTGAGCACGATCAGCAGTACGGCGAGGAGGCAGGCGAAGCCGATTTTCAGGCGCAGAAAGTGTGGGGGGACGTAGCTGAAAAGGGCATCGGCACAGGCCGCGATCGAGATGGTGATGGTCAGCACGTAATCGACCAGAAGGGCGCTTCCCGAGACCACCCCCGCCTTTTCTCCCAGCATGTGGGTGGCGACGATGTAACCGCCGCCGCCGTGCGGGAAGTGCTCGATGATGCGGGAGTAGGCGTAGGAAATGATGAAGACGGTGACGGCGGTGGCCAGACCGAGAAACACGGCGAGATAGGTGTGGGAGCCGAGCGCCCGGTACGCCTCTTCGGGGCCGTACGAGGAGGAGGAGAGCCCGTCGGCACCCAACCCCACCCAGGCCAGGACCGGGATGAGCGACATCTTGTGGAAAAGCTGCGGGTCCTTCAAAAGCTTCGGCGAGCCGAAGATCGCCGTGAGAATGCGGTTGAAAAGGGTGGGTTTTCCGGGTTCCTGATCCATAGCAGCTCCGTCAGTGCGCATGCTCACAACTTGGCGAGATTACATGGTATGGAACATATCTTAAGCCCTTCCGCCGCAAAAAAGTATCGGTTCTTTTACTTTCTGCCGATGGGCGGACTCCCCCTCCCCCGGCGGGAGAAATGAACGGGGTTGTTATCCGCCGCGATGGATCGCCTCTTTAGTGTGGATCGCACCCTGGCGCGTGAGGACGCTGGAGTAGAGGACGAACTCCTCGACCGGGAAACCGGGAAAGGTAAGCCCGCCATGCCGGGCGACGAACCGCTCCACGGCGCCGGAGGGCGGCTCCTTCAGCCTCGCCAGGGTGATGTGCGGCGAGAAGGGGCGCTCCTCGGGGGGAAAGCCCGCCTCGATGGCGGCCCGTTCCACCTGCTGTTGCAGGTGGGCCAGTGGAAGAGAGGACTCCATGCCGACCCAGAGCACGTGCGGGTGGCGGCCGGGCGGGAAGCGGCCCAGGCCGCAGAGGGTGAGGGGGAAGGGGGCGAAGCGGATCGGGGCCAGGGCTGCTTTGAGGGCGGCAAACTGGTTGTCGTCGGCGTCGCCGAGAAAGCGCAGGGTGAGGTGCAGCTCATTGCTCCCCACCCATCGGGCACCGGTGAATTCCTGCTTGATTTCGGATAGGATCTTCTTGACGGGGACTGGCAGATCGACGGCGATGAAAAGTCTCGGCATCACTCCTCCTCTGACAGCAAACTTCGGCTGGAATTATCTGTGACAGCCTAAACCTCATAAAAAAGGTTGACGAACAGCCCCTGCGGTGTTAAAAAGTGTAGCTTTCGTGAACCGGAAAGTAAAGGCGCAATCATGCTCGACGCGAGATACCTGAGAGAAAATCTCGATACAGTTGAATCGCGGTTGAAAACCAGGGGTGCTGGGATCGATCTTTCCCCGTTCCGCGAACTGGACAACCGCCGGCGCGAACTATTGCAGCAGAGCGAGACGCTCAAGGCCCTGCGCAACAAGGTGAGCGAAGAGATCGCCCGGCAGAAGGACAAGAGCCAGGCGGAAGAGCGCAAGGCGGAGATGCGTGCCGTTTCCCAGCAGATCAAGGGGATCGACGAAGAACTGCGCCTCGTCGAGGAGCAGCTGCAGGCGTTCCTTTTGACCGTTCCCAACGTGCCGCACCCGACCACGCCGCTTGGCGCCTCGGAAGCGGACAACGTGGTGGTGAAGGTGTGGGGCGACGAGCCTAAGCTCGACTTCGAGCCGAAACCGCACTGGGAGATCGGCGAGAAGCTCGGCATCCTCGACTTCGAAACCGGTGCCAAGATCACCGGCGCCCGTTTTACCCTCTATCGCGGCGCCGGCGCCAGGCTGGAACGTGCTCTCATTAACTTCATGCTCGACCTGCATACCGACGAGCACAATTATATTGAAATGCTTCCTCCCTTTATGGTAAACAGGGACAGCATGACCGGGACCGGTCAATTGCCGAAGTTCGAGGAAGATCTCTTCCACCTGGAAGGGGTCGATTTTTTTCTCATCCCCACGGCTGAAGTACCGGTCACCAACATCCACCGCGGCGACATCCTCAAGGGGTCGGACCTCCCGATCGCCTACACCGCCTACACCCCCTGCTTCCGCAAGGAGGCCGGTTCGTACGGCAAGGATACCCGCGGGCTGATCAGGCAGCACCAGTTCAACAAGGTGGAGCTGGTGAAGTTCACCGCGCCGGAAACCGCCTACGACGAGCTGCAAAAGCTCCTAAGCGACGCGGAAGAGGTGCTGCGCAGGTTGAACATCCGTTACCGGGTGGTGGAACTTTGCACCGCCGACATCGGATTCTCCTCGGCCAAGACCTTCGACATCGAGGTCTGGCTGCCGGGGCAGAACTGCTACCGGGAGATTTCCTCCTGCAGCTGTTTCGAAGATTTCCAGGCGCGTCGGGCGAGTATCAAGTTCCGCCGCGACGAGAAGGCAAAGCCTGAATTCGTCAATACCCTCAACGGCTCTGGGCTGGCAGTGGGACGGACCGTGGTGGCGATCCTGGAAAACTACCAGCAGGCCGACGGTTCGGTGCTGATTCCGGAAGCGCTCAGACCCTACATGGGCGGGCTGGAGAGGATCAGCTAGAGCTTGGAGGAATGGCCGAGTGGTTGAAGGCGGCGGTCTTGAAAACCGTTGAACGAAAGTTCCGTGGGTTCGAATCCTACTTCCTCCGCCAAATTATGCAACAGTAAGACCTACGGAGAGTTGGCCGAGTGGCCGAAGGCGCTCGCCTGCTAAGCGAGTATACTGGGACAACCGGTATCGAGGGTTCGAATCCCTCACTCTCCGCCATTTTTTTATGCTGTCGGCCGGAAGGCTACAGGCTTCAACGGAGGTCTGGGTGCAGCGACTGATGAAACTGCTGGTCTTGTCGCTGGTTGCCGTGGTCGGTATAGCGGCGGGATGCGGCGAAAAGGCCAACCGTCCCGCTGCGAAGAAACGGCAACCGACACGGTTGACGCCGTCGGTGCTGATCCCCGAGTCGGTGCAGGGGAAGTGGCAGGCGGTGAGGATTGCCGCGTTCGACAAGAACTCGAAGGAGCAGCGGGTCTACACGATTCCGATCGGCGGGGAAGTCAAGCTGCCGGATTCGGACCTGACGCTCAAGGTGCAGAATTTTCTGCCCCACTTCGTGATGGAAGGGACCACCTTCACCTCGGCCTCCAACGTGCCGAGGAACCCGGCTGCCCAGTTGAGCATCCGCGAGGGTGGACGGGAGATCTTCCGGGGCTGGCTTTTCAAGCTCTACCCCACCACCCATGCCTTCCAGCATCCGCAGTACAGTTTGACCCTGGTGGACGGGATACCGGTCAAATGATGCAGACAATGCTTGACTTTGTACCTGGTTTTGTTGTAGTTTGTGAATTCGACCAGCCGGTGACGGCTGGAAGGATGTTTGCCAAAAGGTAGTTTGCGCCCGTAGCTCAGCTGGATAGAGCACAAGACTACGAATCTTGGGGTCGGGCGTTCGAATCGCTCCGGGCGCGCCAATTACCAAACAGAGCAAAAACGATGGCCCCTCCGCACAAACGGAGGGGCCATTTTCTTTTCCGCGTGGTGTCGATCTTCCCCAAGTTTATCCGCCTCTCATATAATCACGTTGACATTCTTACCGCGCCGGTGCAGAATCCGCACGAAATCCTCCCATCTTACGTGGCGTTAGAAGAGTGCTCATGGCCGAAAACTCCGGTGATCTCACTAAAAGGCTCTCGGATGCGGTAGAGAAGATGCCTGCGTTCCCCAAGAGCGTGCAGCGGATCCTCGAGCTGAGCCGCGACATCAATTGCAAGCCGAAGGATCTTGTGGTGGTCATCGAGAATGACCCGGTGATGACCGTCAAGTTGCTGCGCATCCTCAACTCCGCCTATTACTGCTTTCCCAGCCCCATCACCTCGGTGCACCAGTCGGTGGTCTACCTGGGGATCAACACCATCAAGAACATGGCGCTCAACTTCGCCACCGCCGGGGTGCTCCCGGCCCAAAACGACGCGGGCTTCGACATCCAGCGCTACCTGATGCATTCGCTCACCACGGCAGCCCTGTCCCGCATGCTCTGCCAGCGCTACGGCAACGGCTTAGATCCCACCGACTGCCAGCTCGCGGGGCTTTTGCACGACTTCGGCAAGGTGGTGATGGCCCAGTTCATGGCGGCGGAGTTCAAGGAGGCGATGGCCTTAAGCGACGAGCAGGTGATGCCGCTGCACGATGCCGAACGGGTCGTGATCGGCGCCGATCACTCCCTGGTCGGCGCGATGCTGGCGGAAAAATGGCAGTTCCCCAAACTTCTGTCCGAGACCATCCGCAACCATCACTGCGGCGAGCCGTGGGCCGATGCGATGTTAAGCTGCCTGTTCGTGGCCGATTGCATCAGCAAGAGGCTTGCCCTCGGTCCTGACAGCACCCGCAAGGTGGAAGCGCTCCCTGTCCAGCTGGAAGAGCGCTTCGGCGGCACCCTGGAAGAAATCATCGCGTCGCTGGGCGACCTCGACAAGGTCATCAAGGAAGCGGAATCGTTCGTGCAGGGCGGCAGCGCGGAGGCCGAATGAAAGTGAAATTCTGGGGGGTGCGCGGTTCCATCCCCTCGCCGGGACCGCACACGGTACGCTACGGCGGCAACACGACCTGCCTCGAAATCCGCACCGACGACGACCAGCTCATCATCCTGGACGGCGGCACCGGCATCTTCCCGCTGGCCCAGACGCTGCTCGGGGAACTGCCGCTCGACGTGCACATCTTCAACACCCACAGCCATTGGGACCACATCCAGGGGCTTCCCTTTTTCATCCCCATCTTCATCCCCGGCAATACCATCAGGCTCTACGGCTCCTTCGACATCGTCTCCGGCTTGGGGCCGGAGCGGATCATGACCAACCAGATGCAGTACAGCTACTTCCCGGTGCGCGAGATCGAGATGAAATCGCGGGTGGAGTACCTGACGGTGATGCCGGGCGAGCCGATCCGGGTGGGGGCTGCGACCGTCACGCCGGTGCTTTTGAACCACCCGGTAATGAATACCGGCTTCCGCATCGACTCAAACGGCAAGTCCGTTTTCTTCACCGGCGATCACGAGCCGCACCCCAACATCTACGATCCCGGCGAAGAGGGGTACGACGAGTACCAGGGCCTGATCGACCAGCAGTCCCGCGCCATCGTGCAGGCGATCGGCGGCGTCGACCTTCTGATCGCCGATTCCGCCTACACCAGGGAGGAGTATCCGGCGAAAAAGGGATGGGGGCACGGCACCTTCGACAGCTGCATCGAGCTCGCCCGGGACGCCGGCGCCAAGGTCCTCTACTGCACGCACCACGAACCGACCCGCGGCGACGACGCCCTGGAAGAGGTTTTCGCCGCGGCGGCCGGGAGACACGCAGGTTGCGGCGTGCAGGTGCGCCTGGCGCGCGAGGGCGAGGAAATCACCCTGTAAATGAACGCGTGGGTACGGAGTGCCCACCCCACGATCCAACGTTTTTGTAGGAGCGAACAAAAAATGGCGCGCATCCTGTTGATCGACGATTCCGATTACGCCCGCAGCCTTACGGCCAAGATCCTGAAAAAGGGGGGGCACGAGATCCTGCAGGCGGCAGACGGCATGAAGGGTTTCAAGATGGTGACCGAGCAGCGCCCGGCCTGCGTGATCTGCGATCTGCTGATGCCGGAAATGGACGGACAGAAGTTCCTTATGGCGCTGCGCGCCTCGTCCCTGGAGATTCCGGTCATCATGCTCACCGCGGACGTGCAGGACAAGACCGAGGACTCCTGCAGGAAATGGGGCGCCGTGGAGGTGCTGCACAAGCCGCCCCGCGAAGACGCGCTACTGGCCGCCGTGCGGCGGGTGCTCGACGGGGAGGTGCAGCCGTGACCATCGCCATCGCTCCGGCACTTAAGGATGCCCTCAAGGAGATCATCAACGTCGGCGTCGGCAAGGCCGCCGGCATGCTCAACGAGCTCTTGAACAACCACATCGTGCTGGAAGTGCCCCAGGTTGAGGTGATCCGTCTGGCCGACGTCGAGCGGGAGTTCAGCCTGATGGGTGCGCAATCTGTCTCGGCGGTGCGGCTTAAGTTCAAGGGACCGATCACCGGCGTCTCCTCCCTGGTCTTCCCTCCCGACTCCGCCGCCAAGCTCGTCGACCTCCTTTTGGGCGAAGAATCCTTCTCCATCGACCTCGACTCCATCAAGATCGGCACGCTCTCCGAGGTGGGCAACATCATCCTGAACGCGGTGATGGCGAACTTCGGCAACCTTTTGGAAACGCGGCTCATCTACACCATCCCCGCCTACATGGAAGGGAGCATGTCGTCGGTGCTGCACGTCGATATGGACAAGGAAACCCCGGTCCTCTCCGCCACCACCCGCTTCACGGTGGAAAGCCACCGCATCGAAGGGGAAATCATCCTTTTGTTCGAAATCGGTTCCTTCGACGCCATAACGGCCGCAGTCGCCACGGCGCTGGCCAGCTGACCCCTGAAGCCACGGAAAGATCACGCTATGGAACAATCTCTGCTCGTTCTCGACAACCTGCCGCTCGGCGTGATGGTGCTGCGCCACGACTTCACCGTCGCCTTCTGGAACTCCCTTTTGGAGGAATGGACCGGCATCGGCCGGCACGACATGATCGGCAGCCGGATCACCGACCGCTACCCCCATCTGGGCGAATCGCGCTACGCCGACCGCATCGCGCCCCTTTTCGACGGCGGTCCGTCGGCCATTTTCTCCTCGCAGCTGCACCAGCGTTTCCTCCCGACCGACCTGGGCAACGGCCGGGGCCGCATCCAGCACACCACCGTCACGCCGCTGCAGTTGGGCGACGAGATCCACGCGCTGGTCGCGGTGCAGGACGTAACCGACCTCACCCGCCTCGCTCAGGACTCGCGCGCCCTGCACCAGCAGGCGTTGCGCGAGATCGAGGAGCGCAAGAAGGCCGAGGAAGAGCTGAGCCTTGCCGCCTCCGTGTTCGCCAGCACCTCCGAAGGGATCTTCGTCACCGACGCCAACGGCACCATCCTCTCGGTCAACCCGGCCTTCGAGCAGGTCACCGGCTACAGCGCCGGCGAAGCGGTCGGCAACACGCCGCGCATCCTCAAGTCCGGCCGCCACGACCAGTCCTTTTACGCCCACATCTGGGACTGCATCCTGAGCGAGGGGGTCTGGAAGGGGGAGATCTGGGACAAGCGCAAAAGCGGCGAGATCTACCCGCAGAACATGACCATCGGCGCCATCCGCGACGACCACGGCTTCATCCGCAAGTTCGCCGCCATCTTCTCGGACATTACCGAGCGCAAGGAGATGGAGGAGCAGCTGCGCTTTTTATCCACCCGCGACGGCCTGACCGGGCTTTTCAACCGGCGCACGCTGGACGAGGAACTGGAGAACGAATGGCGGCGGGCCTTGCGCGCACCTTCGCCGTTTTCCATGATCCTTTTGGACATCGACTGCTTCAAGCTCTACAACGACACCTACGGCCATCTCGAAGGGGACGTCTGCCTGAAGAAGGTGGCGGGCACCGTGGGACGCTCGGTGCGCCGGACCGGAGACGTCACCACCCGTTACGGCGGCGAGGAGTTCGCCGTACTCTTGCCGATGACCCAGGCAAAAGACGCAGCGAGGATCGCCGAATCGATCCGTGCCGGGGTGGAGGCCCTCGGCGTCGCGCACGAGGCGTCCAAAGTCGGCCCGTCGGTGACGGTGAGCGTCGGCGTCGGCACGCTCACCCCGTCCATGGACGAGTCGCCCGAGACGCTGCTCAAACTGGCCGACGAGGCCCTTTACCAGGCAAAATCGGAGGGGCGCAACCGGGTGGTGAGCCGCTGGCAGTGATGACGGTTTAAATTAAAAAAAGTTGACGAAAGCTTCCCCTGAGCTAAGATTCTCGGGTTGCAGAAGACAAAGCCATTCCAGACAGTATCTGGAGTGGTTTTTTTCTGTCAGGAGGAAGCCATGAACAATCTCAAGATAGGCATCAGACTGGGAGCAGCATTCGGCGGGATGGTTTTGCTCATCACGGTGGTTGCGATTACGGCTTACTGCCAGATAAGCAGAATAAGCGAACAGGTGCAGAAGCTCACTGACAGCAACGGCCCGAAAGTCATGACTACGTATGAAGTCCAGAGATCGATCCTGAACATCCTGAGATCGGTATCGATGGTGGTTGGCATCGAGGACGAGGCGTTCCGGTCCCGGGAGCTTAGGCGCATCGACGCGGAGCGGGTCCTGTACCGGGAGAGTCTTGCTGCGCTGGAAAAACTGGAGAACAAGCCGGACGGCAAAGCGCTGCTTGAAAAGCTGAAGCAGACCATCAAAAGGATGCAGGAGGTGGACGACAGGGTGATCGGCTTCGTGGCCGGCAAGCAGCAGCAGGAAGCAGTGCGGGTGCTGAATGCGGAACTGCAGCCGTTAATCGTGAGCCTGGCCTCGATCACCGACGAGATGGTCAACGTGCAGAAAAGGCACACGGCGGAGAGGGCCAAAGAGGCGGAAAAGGCTTTTTTCTCCACCAAGGTGGTGCTGCCGGCCGTGTGGGCGATAGCGGTGGCGGCTGCCGTGGCCCTTGCCTACTTCATAACGCAGAGCATCGTGGCTCCGCTTAGGAACATGAGGCTGATGCTCGAGGACATGGCCCAAGGGGAAGGCGATCTGACCAAGCGGCTCACGACCACCTCCAACGACGAACTGGGAGACGCCACCCGCTCCTTCAACACCTTTATCGACAAACTGCAAGGGCTCATCAGCCAGATATCCGAGTCATCGGTGCGGGTCGCCTCCGCGTCGAGTCAGCTCAGCAGCACCGCCGCGCAGATCGCAACCGGTGCCCGGGAAGTGGTGGCGCAGACCACCACCGTCGCCACCGCCAGCGAAGAGATGGCAGCGACCTCAAACGAGATCTCCCAGAATTGTCAGTATGCGGCGGAAGGCTCCAAACAGGCCAACGAGGCGGCGCTGGCCGGCGCGCAGGTGGTGAAGGAGACCATAGCGGTGATGGAAAGCATCGCCGAGCGGGTGCAGAGTTCCGCGACCACCGTCGAAGGGCTGGGCTGCAGCGTCGAGCAGATCGGCGAGATCGTCTGCACCATCGAGGACATCGCCGACCAGACGAACCTTCTGGCGCTGAATGCAGCCATCGAGGCCGCCCGCGCGGGCGAGCAGGGGCGCGGTTTTGCCGTGGTCGCCGACGAGGTGCGCGCGCTCGCCGACCGGACCACCAAGGCGACCAGGGAGATCGGCGACATGATCCGCTCCATCCAGAGAGGGACGCGCGACGCCGTCGAGTCGATGGACGGCGGCGTCAAGGAAGTCAAGGCCGGCACCGAGAAAGCCGCCCGTTCCGGGGAGGCCCTGGAGCAAATCCTGGCGCAGATCAACGGGCTGACCACCCAGATCCACCAAGTGGCCACCGCCGCCGAAGAGCAGACCGCGACCACCGCCGAGATGAGCGGCAACATGCAGGAGATCATCGCCGTAGTCAACGCCTCGTCCCGTGGCGCGAGCGAGACCGCCGCCGCCTCCGCCGAGCTTTCCCGCGAATCTCAGCAGTTGCAGCAGGTAGTCGGCCAGTTCAAGCTGAGCTGCTGAGCGCCCCCTCCTCCACAGAAATGCTCCGACATCACCCCCCTCCCCTGGAGGGAGGAGGCAAGGGGGGGGAAGCTGCCACGAAGGGTGAACAGACCCTTTTTCATTGACTTGAAGCCGGCAGGCAATTAGGATGAAGCCCGATTGGAAACACGATCATCGCTGGTGGGTGGCCCGGTCTTCAAAACCGGTGGGGGGGGTGAGAAACTTCCCCGGTGGGTTCGATTCCCATGTGTTTCCGCCATTAAACAAAGCTGCAGCACTGCAGTTGAACAACCCGCTACCTCCTATTCTCCCTGTGGGGAAACGTAGTGAGGTAGCGGGTTTTGTTATCCGGGCTGGATTGGCGGGGAGATCATACTGATGACGGAAGACATCCGCTGGAAGCAACGCTTCAGTAACTATCTAAAGGCCCTGCAGACACTCGGCAGGGGCATCGATTTGGCTAAGCAACGTGCGCTATCGGAGCTTGAACAGCAAGGGTTGGTCCAGGGTTTCGAATTCACCCATGAATTGGCATGGAATGTTCTGAAGGACTACCTGGAAGACATGGGGGTTTTCAACCTTGTCGGTTCCAAGGACGCAACACGTGCGGCATTCAGGATAGGGTTAATAGTTGATGGCGAAGCTTGGATGGACATGATCAAGGCCCGTAATCTCAGCTCCCACACGTACAATCAGGAAACGGCAGAAGAAATAGTTGAAAACGTTTTGACCAGGTTCTATCCCGCCTTCGAGCAGCTCAAGGAAACGTTTCTCAGGATTGAGCAAGAGGTTGGAGAAAAATGATGCGTTTTGGTTTGAACGAGAAGACTATCGGGCATATTTGCGAGGTGTTCGCCCGCCATCCCGCGGTAGAAAAAGCTTTGTTGTACGGCTCCCGCGCCAAAGGAAATTTCAAGCCCGGCTCGGATATAGACCTAACCCTCTTCGGTGAATCCCTGACTTCGGAAGAGATGGGCGTAATAGCTGAAGAGCTTGACGACCTGCTGCTCCCCTACCAAATCGACCTTTCAATTTTCGATCAACTGAACCACGATCAGCTTCAGGACCATATCCAGCGCGTTGGAGTCGTCTTTTACCCTACCCCGCAGTAGCCGTACTCCGCCACAGCATACACTCCCCCTCAGCCATCAATCTGCTGCCCTCACTGCGCCCCTGTAGTTCTCTTCCTTGATCTCTGATTAAAAATTGGTAATCTTTTCTCCACCTTTGATGCCATGACTGAAGGACTGGAGGGAAGATCGTGAGATGGGAAGCCTATGCCAAGGAATCGGAGATCGCGCTCGCTTCGCCGCAAGTCCCCTCGTCGCTGGAAATCATCAACCTGATAAAGAAGATCAACCCCACCAAACTTACTCTCTCCGAGACGGATCGGGAACGTGGCTACCAGCTCAAGAACGGGCTGCAGAGCCTGCTCCTGGAACACTACGGGGACACCTTCGCCCTCATCCCGCATCCCGCCCTCCCTTCGATCGATGCCTGCCACGCCGAGTTGTCCTCCCTGTCCCGCGAAGCCATCGAGAAGGTGGAGACGGCG
>Ga0209415_10000323_pt1 | contig 86339 bp, 79 predicted proteins | sample PeaSoiSIISIP2007_FD_187696 | JGI IMG/M metagenome (GOLD analysis project Ga0209415, IMG submission 187696) | Peat soil microbial communities from Weissenstadt, Germany - SII-SIP-2007 (SPAdes) (version 2) | ecosystem: Environmental > Terrestrial > Soil > Wetlands > Peat | place: Germany... | reverse complement strand
TCTCTGCCGCATCTGCGAACAGGATCTGCATTGGCTCTCAGTAGTTGTAGAGCCTGATTCGGGAATCCTCGGCCTTCGGGCCGGGGAGGATGTCAACGCATGAAGTAAAACACGGCAACTGCAAGGCCGACGGTGATAACAATACTTCGCAGCACAATCGGTTTAATTCTTCCCGCCAGCCGCCCGCCAAGCGCGCCGCCTGCCAGTGAACCAGCCATCATGACGAGCGCCGCGAGCCACAGTATCTGGCCGGAAAAAAGAAAAAAGACTGCGGCCGCGATATTGATACTGAACGAGATGGCCTGCTTAAGCGCGTTCAAGCGGGTCAGCGAATCCTCGAGCACTAGCCCCACTACGGCCAGAACCATCACACTCACACCGGCGCCAAAATAGCCGCCGTAGAGGGCAGCCGGCATGACCGGCGCTATAGTCCATGCCTCGTTCAGTTGCCTTGACCCCTCACGCTCTATTCGGCCCATGACCCAATTTCGCAATCGATCCTGAAAAGCAAGCAGAACCACGGCAAGCAGAATCAAATAGGGGATCAGCTTGCGGAACGTGTTATCGCTCGTATGCAGGAGCAAAACACCTCCTGCAATCCCACCCAATGCACCGACGGGCAGAAGAAGCCACAGCCTCCTCCCCTGCCCCCGCAAGTCTTTTATCTGGGCTAAGGTTGCGCCGAGGTAGCCGGGGCAGAGCGCAACGGTATTGGTCACATTCGCCGCAACGGGCGGAATGCCGACAGCGGTCAGCATCGGGAAGGTGATGAGCGTACCGCCGCCGGCAAGAGCATTCACGAGGCCTCCCGCCACAGCGGCAAGGCTGATAAGGATGAGATGCAGTCCATTCATACTATTCAATCAAAGAAAGAGCGGCTACATGGAGCCGCTGCCATTCCTCTTCATCTTTCCCTGTGATCTATTTTTTCGGAACCACTATTCCCACTCAATCGTGCTCGGCGGTTTGGACGAGATATCGAAGCACACGCGGTTCACGCCCTTTACTTCGTTAATGATGCGATTGGACATAGCCCCTAGGAGCTCATAGGGTATCTTTGCCCAGTCAGCAGTCATGCCGTCCTGGCTCGTGACCGCGCGGATCGCTACAACGTTCTCATAAGTCCGCTCGTCTCCCATGACGCCGACGGTCTTGATCGGCAGCAGCACGGCAAAGGACTGCCAGATTTCCTTGTACAACCCCGCTTTCTTGATCTCTTCGATCACGATGGCGTCTGCCTCTCGGAGAATCTTGAGCCGCGGCTCGGTCACTTCACCGAGGATTCGAATCGCGAGGCCGGGGCCGGGAAAGGGCTGTCGATCAATAATGTCGTCGGGCATTTTCATTTCACGGCCTATGGCCCGGACTTCATCCTTGAATAATTCCCGAAGCGGTTCGACCAGTTTCAGCTTCATCTTCTCAGGCAGACCGCCTACATTGTGATGTGATTTGATGACCGCGGAAGGGCCTTTGAACGAAACGCTTTCAATCACATCTGGATAGAGCGTGCCCTGAACCAGGAACTCGGCCCCTCCCACAGCGTGGGCCTCGCGCTCGAAGACCTCGATAAAGGTGTTGCCGATGATCTTCCGCTTCTTCTCCGGGTCTTCCACTCCGTAGAGCTTGGACAGGAACTCCTGCGACGCATCGACATATTTCAGGTTCAGACCCATGTCCTTGAAGGAATGCTGCACCTTCTCCGCCTCGTCCTTCCTGAGAACGCCGTTGTTCACGAAGATACAGGTGAGCTGCTTCCCGATGGCTTTGTGCACCAGCACCGCGGCAACGGACGAGTCAACGCCTCCGGAAAGGCCGCACACGGCTTGTTTGCTCCCCACGACCCTCCTGATCTCACCAACGGAATAGTCCACGAAGGAAGCCATGGTCCAGGAAGGTTCGCATTTGCAGATACCGTACACGAAGTTCCTCAGAATTTGTACTCCTTGCGGCGTATGCACAACCTCAGGATGAAACTGCACGCCGTAGAACTTGTTCTTTTCGTCCGCCATGGCAGCGGTGGGCGAGTTGTCTGTGTGTGCAATGGCCGAGAATCCCTCCGGCATCTTCTCGATCCTGTCACCGTGGCTCATCCAGACCGTCGCTTTCTCGCGCACGCCGATGCCAGAGAACAATCCTTCGTTCTTATGAATGTTCAGCTCGGCCCTTCCGTATTCGCGCTTTGTCGATTTGGCGACCACACCGCCAAGCACGTGAGTCAGAAGCTGCATGCCGTAACAGATGCCGAGTACGGGTATGCCGAGATCGAGATGGGCTTTGTTGATAAGCGGCGCTCCGGAGCCATACACACTGGATGGACCACCCGAGAGTATCAGCCCCTTGGGCCGGAATGCCTTCACCTTTTCGAGCCCCGCGTTAAAGGGAAATATCTCGCAGTAGACCTTCGCCTCGCGCACGCGGCGCGCGATCAGTTGAGTATATTGCGACCCGAAGTCGAGAATCAGTATTCTTTCGCTGTGGATGTCAGACACGGTAAGCCCCTTTCACAAAGGAAAAAGATTGAGAATTCTACATCACCATGCCGAGTTAGTCAATCGGAGAATCTCGCCAGAGGAGAAAGGGAAAAGGGACAGCGTTCTGTGAGATGATTGACGCTATGACCTCCGATATTTTCGGGCTGAAGATGAGTTTAAAAATCAGGCTCTGCCTCAATTTTCTAACCTGTCGTAACACGAAGTTTTGGAAAAAACTCGACTTGACACCACACCCGCTCTCTGGCTATTATAAATCTATGACCCATACTGCTTATGAGCTTCTTCAGGCCAGAGCGTATGAAATCGCGCGTACGCTGCCAAAACCGGCCTTTTACCATGCTCATGCCCCGGCAGTCCACCAAGCCGATGAAACGCTCAGGACTTACGACCTCATCCGCAAATGTCACGCATATCTGGATGAATCGAAGCTCGAGTGCGCCCACGGGCTCTGTCACTGCGAGGCTGTTGCCCGGGATGCAGGCGCCATTGTTCTCGTTGAAGGGGCCCGGCGCGCCATGGGCGGCACCGAGATCATGCCGCTCTTTATCGCGGCAATCATTGCAGGTTTACTCCATGATATAAAGCGCCGAGAGGATGATCATGCCGTTCAAGGCAGCCTGGAGGCTGAAGCCATACTGAAAACGCTCAAGGTGGATGAGCGCAGCCGTACGTATATCACCTACGCAATAAGGAACCATGAAGCATTTAAGACGACGTGTGATCTGGACGACGCGGAAGGATGCATGGTCAGCGATGCGCTGTACGATGCAGATAAATTCCGCTGGGGGCCGGAGAATTTTACCGGAACGCTGTGGCTCATGGTCAATGCCCATGAAACGCCAATCGCGTCGCTCCATAAAACGTTCCGGGAAAAAATGAAGGGAATTGAGCGAATTAAAGACACATTCCGGACCGATACGGGAAAGCAGTATGGTCCAGAATTCATTGATCAAGGAATTCAAATTGGAAATGCCATTTACATGGAAATGAGCGCTATGCTTCAACCCCGCAGTTAGAGGATGTTCTCCTTACTCCTGGCTGGTTGACTCATTCACTTTCTTTTTTCCCGTACACTCTTCGCAAAATCGCATCGGTGCGGTCCTTTCGTGCTTCTGCCACGCCCTCTTTTAGGATGAGGGTCTCTTCAGCGAACATCGACGAGCGGAGCCATTCATATCCCAGTTTCAGCAGCTCCGCATCATCGGTCCGGACCTTCTCTATCCGCTCTGCCGGGATATCGTAAGTGTCCAGGAACGTGCTGCCGAACACGAATTCGCGGAAATAGTCCGTATTTGTGCTGACCATGAAGAACATCTGGTTTTTGATCTCCGGGAATTCCTTCTCGCCAAAGGATTTCTTTTTCATCAGGATATCCATCCATCCGCGGTTGCTGTCGTCGTAAACGTCCGCTTCCTGGTCTTTGCGCCACTCTGCAATGGTCCACTCCTTGTCCTCATCGAACCCCTTGCAGTGGTCTTCCTTGACCATGAAATAGAACTCGTCTTTCCCGCTTTCGGTGTCCTTTTTTCTGAGCGTGGCCATACCCAGAGGATAATAGCGGCAGTTGCTCGGCCTGTCCTCGTACACCGTGCAACCGTCGGGCGTTACGAATGGACAGCTGCGCTTCTCATCGCTCTGCATTTTGAGCGTAATGACCGGCAGAAGCGTTTTAGCCAGCATTTCTATTTCGCAGTATTTGTTGATGAAATCCTCGGTTGTCATGCCCAGCCGCTTTCGCAACCGCAACAGGTCATAGGGCGGTAGCACGATATTGATATTGCTGCAGCAGGCGGTGAAGCATTTGACGCCTTTGTGGCAGCGGAATTTGAACCTGCTCTTCTCTGTTAACTTGATCGGCACGACCTTGTCGGTCTGGCTTTTTTTCAGCGGATCAATATCGATATCTTCCGGCTTTATTTCTTTTTTCTTATTGCTCATCATAAACCTTTCAGCGCAGCCGTCATTCTGCGACTTTTAATGTCCTCAGCTTGCTAACTGCCGCCTGCTGCTTTCTTTTTCCTTTTTCACCCAACCCTGAATCTCGTGATGCTGCTTTATGAACAACTCGACGCCTTCGTGATCAGGCCCGAGAATACTCCTGAACCGGTCGAGTGCTTCACAAAACGGCATTTCCCGCGTCCCGCTGACCAAATTATCTGCGTAAGAAACGACCTTTTCCTCCATAGAAATAGGCAGGTAGTCCCTTTTCGGCAGTCCGAGCCTTTCTGCCTCCCCCGCTGTAATTCCTGCACCAATATGGCGTTCAATTATATTGACGAGGGCATGGGAGAAACCCAGTTTCCGGCCAATTTCTACGCCAGCGATGGCGTGATGGATGTCATGCGTTCGCGATCTGCCGATATCATGGAACAGCCCACCCTGCCTGATCAGTTCACCATCAACCTCAATCTCCATGCGTCCCGCGAGAGAATAAGCCAATTTCGATACGACAAGACAGTGAGCAATGACATCGCGTGGACATCCGGCAGCAACAAGTATTTCCATATCTGCATTATGCATTGGATGTAAATAATACCACTTTGCTGACAAATTTCAACAATGTTTGTACATCCAGACGTGCCGGGAAAAAGACGAGGGGCTGGCAGTTTGGCCAGCCCCTCGTCTTTATGGATCTGTCAGTCTATTTATCTGATCAACGGAACGATCAGAAGCGCAACGATGTTAATGACCTTGATCATCGGGTTAATGGCCGGACCTGCGGTGTCCTTGTAAGGATCGCCGACGGTGTCGCCGGTAACCGAGGCTTTGTGGCCTTCGCTGCCCTTCTTATGCACGACGCCCTTGCTGTCGGTAACGCCGTCTTCAAAGGACTTCTTGGCATTGTCCCATGCGCCGCCACCGCTCGTCATGGCAATGGCCTGGAACAGGCCGGTCACAATGGCGCCGATGAGCACGCCGCCGAGGGCTTCTTTGCCCAGGACAAGACCTACCACGACCGGTACGACCACCGGGAGGAGCGCAGGAACCATCATCTCACGGATGGCGCTCTTGGTCACGATGTCAACGCACTTGCCGTACTCCGGCTTGCCGGTGCCTTCCATAATGCCCTTGATCTCGCGGAACTGTCTGCGAACTTCCTCTACCACACCGCCAGCAGCCTTCGCCACAGACTCCATAAGGAGCGCGCCGAAGAAGTAGGGGAGCAGGCCGCCGATGAACAGGCCGCAAAGAACCATTGGGTTCGAAAGGTCGAACAGGATTGTTGAGCCGAAAGAGCGTGAATATTCCGAGAACAGCACCAAGGCGGCCAGCGCTGCGGAGCCGATGGCATAGCCCTTGGTCACTGCCTTCGTGGTGTTGCCGACTGCATCGAGAGGATCCGTGATATCGCGGATCTCTTTCGGAAGCCCGGCCATTTCAGCGACACCGCCCGCATTGTCCGTGATCGGGCCGTAGGAGTCAATGGCCACGACGATACCGGTCATGGAAAGCATGGACACGGCTGCCAGCGCGATGGCAAAGATGCCGCCCGCTGCTGCGTTCGCCTGGCCGGAGAAACCGCCGCCTAACCAGTAAGCACCCAGGATCGATGCTACAATCACGAGCACCGGAGCTGCGGTGGACTTCATGCTAACCGCGAGTCCGGCGATCACGTTCGTGCCGTGGCCTGTGAGGCTAGCCTGAGCAATGTGCTGCACCGGGGAATACTCTTTAGCAGTGAAGTACTCGGTAATCCACACAATGAGCCCGGTGAGGGCAAGACCGATGAGGGAGATGAAGAACACGGTATTCGCCGTAAAAACGCCTGCATTGGCGCCGAGGTTATTGATAAAGCTTTTAGCCACGAAATAGAAGGCTATTGCTGCTATAACACCTGCAGTGGCAAGGCCCTTATACAGGGCGCCCATGATGTAGTTATTCTTGCCGAGCTTCACGGCATAGGTGCCGATGATGGAAGCAATAATCGACACGCCGCCGAGCATGAGCGGGAACTCGAGCCACGGGCTATCCGCGCCGAACAGGGTCTTGGCGAGGAGCATGGCGGCCACGAGGGTCACCGTGTAGGTCTCATAGAGGTCAGCAGCCATACCAGCGCAGTCGCCCACGTTGTCGCCCACGTTGTCGGCGATCACGGCCGGGTTGCGCGGGTCGTCTTCGGGGATATTCTTCTCAACCTTACCAACGAGGTCGGCGCCCACGTCAGCGGCCTTGGTGTAGATGCCGCCCGCGATACGGGCGAACACGCTCATGAGCGAGCAGCCAAAGCCGAGCCCGATGAGGGCATGGGATACCTGCTCGGCCGGAGCAAACGTCTTAGCGATGAAGTAAAAACCAGCAAGGCCGATGATGCCAAGACCGACAACCATGATGCCGGTCACGGAACCGCCTTTGAACGCGAGGCTAAGCGCGGCCTGGAGACCTTTGCTCGCTGCCGCGGCAGTACGGACGTTGGCACGCAGCGAAACCCACATGCCGATGAATCCGGCGAGGGCGGAACCGACCGTACCAATGATAAATCCGGCGGCTGCCCACATCCCGAGGGCGGGTATGAAGGTCAGGATCCCCACCAAAATCACTGCGACAATCGCGACTGTCTTGTACTCGCGCGCTATGAACGCATAAGCGCCTTCCTTCACTGCGTTGGAAATGTCGATCATTTTCTGATTGCCCGCATCCTGCTTGTTCACCCATATTGCGGTCATGACGCCGTAAATGACGCCGACGATGCCGCATATCAGGGCGAAAAGAATCGTGTTGCTCATTGTATATTCTCCTCCCTTACGTAAATTTACTATATGGAATATCAATCCCGATTACATCATTATGAAACCCGTTCATCGCATCGGCGATGAAGTGTGTTGCATTAAGTCCTGTCGACAACGTTCCCCCTGCATCCCTCCCTCTTCGATAATATTTGACGCGGTCCGTTATACCTCGAACTTACCGCCAATCATATCCTTCAAATAATGGTTTTCCGCTTTCAGATTTTTAACCAGGACCCGCACCACATCGCGCATGGACAGGAGTCCCACCAGCCCGCTTTCCTCGACGACCGGTGTGTGACGGATGTTGTTCTGAATCATGATCGCCATGACGTAATCAAGATCATCACCGGGTTTAACCACAAGCAGGTTGGTGCTCATGGTATCCTTGATCTTTACGTCTCTGCACTGTGCTTTCTCGTTTGCCGTGTTCTTGACGATATCGCGTTCGGTGATAATGCCGACCAGCGAACCCCGGTCCATGACCAGGAGAGCGCCAATGTTGCATTCCGCCATCTGTTTCGCTCCGTCGAGAAGCGACTGGTCGCTGGTGATACTGAAACACTCCAATCCTTTGATACTGAGCAGTTCTTTAACTTTCATGGCATACCCCACACATTCTGTAAGGATAATCTCCGCGGTTATCCTTTATTTCCCGGGCAGGCGAAGCCTGACCCTACTTGCGACCGGAATGTCTCACAAACACCATAGCGGTCGTGCGGTAGAACAAGTGAGCGAATTTCGAATAAGGCGCATAGGCAAAAAGTGACCAGATGAACACAAGGTGGAGATAATAGACAAAATATCCCGCATTCATGTCCGCCAGGCGAAGCGCCCAGGACAGCATGCCCGTTGCTCCTACACCGATCACGATCGTGAGGAATATCCAGTCGAAATAGGATCCCATGCCGGCCTTCCCGGCCTGTGCAAGGCGATTCATCAAAAGAAGAATAACGCCGGCCGCAAATGCTATTGAGCTGACGAGAGCCAGTATTTTCACGGGATCGCTCAACGGGTAGGGTGATTCACCGAAATGGAACGGACCGAAAGGCTGAATGCCGAGAAGTTCAAACCCGTAGAGATAAATGATCGCCCACGTTGTTACCACGGCGAGTCCGGCAAAGGCATAAAACAGGAACATGTGGCCGAGTTGCCTGCCCTTGTTCACGGTGCAATCAGCGAACTTGGAGTGGCTGAGGATCTCGGTAATAGACGCGATGATGTCCCCGCCCAGGCTTCCCGTTGACTTCATCGTTCCCGCCTGCGCTTTCATCCCACTCCAGAGACGTTTAATGCCCACGAATGCCGATGCCGCGGCAAAAAGCGCAGTGAGAATGAACACCGTATCGATCACCGGTACGGGAACAAACTTGTGATAGGCCATGATATCGCCCTCGGCCCTCGGCGCGGTAAAGCCCCCGTTCCCAAGCACAACCAGAATGGCATAAAACAGCACCATGGGAATCGCAAAAAGGAGCCAGATAAGCGAGGGGTCCGTGGCTATCTTCGCGAAGAGCGGTACCATCGCTACATGCTTGATGCTTTGCTTCCTGATGGCATTCAGTACTTCGCCCGGCTTTGCGCCGCGGGGGCAATAGGCTGTACAGTCACTGCACTGATGGCAGAGCCATACGTCGGGGCTTGTGATGAGCTTGTCCTTCTGGCCCCACTGAGCGAGGACCATCTCCTTACGAGGGAAGGGGTTTCCATCGGGCGTGACATTGCAGACGACCGAACAGGTAGCGCACTGATAGCACTTTTTCAGAGACTCCCCGCCGCCTTTGATGATCTCATTCACAAATTGTAAATCAGGTTTAATAACCGTTGCTTCAGCCATGTATATCCTCCCATTACTCTGATTAGGAGTTGATTTTTTATAACTCCACGCTTAGACTACATACTCTTGAACGGGTTCGGTCCCAGCCCCCTGACCTTCTCCGCGAACCCATTGATCATATCGGGGAGCTTGTCATATTCGTTGATGGCGATCTGCATCAGTTCGACGCGGTCGGATTCAAGCTGAAGCCGGTTCAACGTCTCGCTGACCTTGCTGAAGCGGGTGTTTGCAAGTTCGCTGCCTTTCACGAAATGACACTGGTAGTTTTCTCCGAACTTGCAGCCCAAGAGCAGCATCCCATCGATGCCCTTGGAGAGCGCATCGGCAACCCAGACAAGGTTCATACCGCCCAAACAACGCATGGAAACGAACCGTACGGAAGGATCTATCTTTTTGCCCGCAATTGCCGCCGTGTCGAGCGCCGGATAAGAATCGTTTTCGCACACGAGACAGACGATCCTGAACGTGTCTTCGTCGTCCGGCACGTCGATCGACTTGAGCATGGAGCCGACGATGTCTACGCTGTAGTCCTTGAAGGACACGATACGCTCAGGACAGGCTCCCATGCAGGTACCACAGCGACGGCAGCGGTTGAGATTGTACTTGGGAATTCCCTTCTCATCCTCATCGATGGCGCCGAAGGGACACTCTTCCGTGCACCGTTTGCATGCAGTACACTTGATGAGCATCGGATCGGGGAAGGTGACGTCCCAGGCGCGGGGATGAACGGCAACGCCGCGTGCTACATGATCCATTGCCTGGATGGCCTTGAACGCCGCTCCGGCCCCGTCTTCCATGGCTTCGGCCATGTTCATGGGCTGGTGCACGCCTCCTGCTGCGTAGATGCCGGTCCTGCGCGTCTCGTACTGGAAGCAGATAAAGTTCGAATCAGCGAAACCCGATGCTCCCTCAAGGGTCGGGATTTCCGGTCCCTGGCGATAGCCGAGGTTCAGGATATAGTCCGGCTTCGGAGTTTGTTCGAGGTAGTTCTTTTTGGATTCATCGCCGCCGCCTGCTGCCTTCGTAAAGCCGTCTGCGTATTCCTGGGGACCACGCGTGGTCGGAACCATGCCAGTGGCAAGTACCACGAGGTCGGCCTCAACCTTCACCTTCTCGCCGGTCTTAGTGCCGAAGAGGGTGTTCTCCATTTCGACAAACATATTACCGCTCCCGGCGTCGGACACACCGGTCACGTCGGCTTTGCTAAGCATGACACCCGGATTGTTCTGGGCTTCTTTGTAGTAGAGCTCGGTCCTGCCTGGGGTCCTGATGTCCTTGTAGAAGATCATGGCAAGGGCATCCTCGTTCTGCCTGACGTACTGTGCCTGCTTGAGCGAGGTTGCGCAGCACATAGAGGAACAGTAGGGAAGATGGTTCGGATCGCGCTGGCCTGCGCACTGGATAAAAGCAACCTTCAGGGCCGGTTTGCCATCGGAAGGTCGAAGAAGTTTTCCGTTGTTCTTCCTCGCGATCTCTTCGAGTTCGAGATTCGTGACCACGTTCTTGAATTTTCCGTAACCAAGGTAGTCGAGCTTGTTCGCATCATACGGCTTCCAGCCTGTGGCCATCACGATAGCCCCGATCTTTATGGTCTCGCCGTTTGAAAGCGTAACGTCATACAAGCCTGGCTGGCCATCGGTCTTATTCACTGTTGTTGACTTAAAGACCTTGATGTTGGTATTGCTCTCGACTTCGCTTACGGTCTTATTTATATCCGTGTCGACGATGAGCGGCTTATTAATATAGGATCCTGTCGGGATCTTCTTGTAGAGCTTATTCACGAACCCGCCTAGCTGGGCATCTTTCTCAACGAGCACAACCTTGTAACCTGCGCCTGCTGCGGAAAGCGCCGCGGTCATGCCTGCGATGCCGCCGCCGATAACCAGGATCGTGTTGTTCAGGTCTGGAAGAATGTTCGGCTCGGGCAGATCGCCCTTCTGGGTCTTGACAATGCCCATGGTAAGGTAATCGTAGGCCGCGTCGTTCGTCGCATCCGTGTTTGGCTCCATGGTCCAGGCAACGAACTCGCGGAGGTTGACACGCTCAACAATTGCGCCGGGGAAATCGAACTCTTCGTACTTCGCGCGGGGCGAGCAGGCTGCGATGATGATCGTGTTTACACCTTCCTTCGCCATATCGTCTTTTATCAGTTGAACGCCCTCGGGGCTGCACAGGACGTCATGAAACTTGTAATTCTGCACCTTCTTGGCCGCACCGGCGACCTTCTCGACGTCCATTGCGTCCTTGATGCCGCATCCCTTACAGATGTATACGCCGTATTTCTTCTCCATCCTTATTTCCTCCTCAAGCTTTGGATGCTTTTCATGACCACACCAGTGGCATCCTGGGCAGACCGCGCTACATCAACGGGGGTCTTCAGCGTCCCGGTCGCATAAATGCCCTTCGGGAGCGTTGCCTGGTCTACGAACCCGTCGTCGGTCGGTACAATTCCCGCACCCTTGAAGGATTCTGTCGAGGGCTGCATACCCGTAGCTAGCACGACCATATCGAAGGTCTCGGTTATCTTGCCGCCGCCGTGGATGTCCTCAGCAGTAACCTTCACGTCGCCGTTCTCTGCCTGCTCCACCTTGGCGACTTTGCCCTTGAGGAAGGACACATTCTGGTCTTCCTTAATCTTGGTATAGAACCGGTTCTCATAGAGGCCGGGGGTCCGCATATCGATATAGAATATCTTCGCCTTTGAATCGGGATAGAGCTCGCGAACATACGTCGCCTGCTTGATCGATGCTAGACAGCAAATGTAGGAGCAATGAGCCAGATGGTTCTCGTCGCGCGAACCAGCACACTGCACAAAGGCAATGTTCTTCACTTCTTTGCCGTCCGATGGCCTCACGATCTTGCCTGCCGTGGGACCATTGGGTGCTGCAAGACGCTCCATCATCATGTTCGTAACGACGTTCTTGACCGAACCGAAGCCGAGATTGTCCATTTTCGTCGCATCGTAGGGGTTCCAACCCGTTGCCATGACCACGGCGCCGACCTTCACGTTTATGGTCTCAGGTTTCATGTCGAGGTGGATAGCGTCATATTTACATGCTGCAACACACTTGGCGCAGGACGCTCCCTTGCAGGCTTTGGCGTCGATGACGTATTTAAGCGGGAATGCCTGGTTGTGCGGGAGGTATGCTGCTTTCGTCTTGCTCATGCCGAAATCGAAGTCATTTGGTCGGTCCACATCGCAAGCCTCTGCACATTTGTTGCAGCCCGTACACTTGTCGTTCACGAACCGGGGTGTCGTCTTTATGGTAACGTCGAAGTTGCCCTCAGCCCCGGCGATTTTCTCAACCTCCGCCATGGTATAGACCGTCACATTACCGTTATTCTTGATGCGTTTATACTGGATCTCAAGCCCGCAGTTAGGGGGACAAAGTTTCCAGAAATACTTATTCAGTTGCGTCACCCGGCCGCCGAGGTAGGGGTTCTTTTCCACCAGAATGACCTCAGTGCCCGCTTCTGCGGCTTCCACTGCCACCGTAAGACCGCTGAAGCCTCCGCCGACAACTAACACCTTGTTTTCCACCATGATATCTTGTTCCTCCTTAAAGGCAGTGCACACTACGTAATTGCGTATTGCAGTTTGAAAATTGGAAATTTAAAATTTTACAGCAAATGATGATGACCTATTTTTCATTTGCAATGCAAAATTTACAATCTTCAATTCCCAATAAAATCTCCGGGGAGGGCTGACCCTCCCCGGAGTTGTGAATGTTTTTAATGACCACTTCCATCTGGAACGAGCTGTACGTAGGGGACCTTCTTGACTTCCCAGGTGTCTTTCTCGAGGTTGTACTTGGAATTCACGAAAGCCTTCCAGTTGGTGTCGTCCACGAGATCGAAGTCGCCGCGATAGTAGTAGCCCGGATACCGCGACTCTTCCCGGAACAGGATGTGGCGCGCATGGGCCTCCACGGAGAGGATGCGATGATAGTTCTCCCAGCAACGCATCAGTTCGTGTAGGTTGCTCGCGGCCATCTTGGAGGTGTCTTCCTTCAGCATCTGAAGCTGTCGGAGGCCTTCGTCAAGCATGGTCTTGGAGGTCATATACCAGGTCGAAATGCCGCCAAAGTACTCGTCGGAGATTTTCTGCAGACGGGTCTGGAGCATCTTCGGCTTGATGTAGTTCGGGTTAATCTCAGGTGCCGTGGTGTAGGTCTTGTGCTTCTCATAGACCTCGAACGGCAGATAGAGTTCGGCTGCCAGATGGTCCGCCGTTTCTTTGATGGTCGGCTTGTAGCCTGGATTGTCGAGCATGAATGCAAGAGCGCTCTTGGCCGCGATACGGCCTTCTGCATGCGAACCGGAGGAGAATTTGTGACCGGAAGCGCCGCAGATGTCGCCGCACATGAAGAGGCCCTTCACCGTGGACATGCGGTTATAATTGCCCGCAGGCCACTTCTTGTTCCACTCTTCCGGAGCGCCGAGGTCATCGGGACCACAGCACCAGAAGCCGGCGCAGCCCGCGTGCGAACCGAGAAGATAGGGTTCGGTCGGCATGATTTCAGACGGCATCTTGTCCGGCTCGATGTTCTTCGCAGCCCAGAGTCCGGCCTGGCCGATGGCCATATCGAGGAAGTCTTCCCATGCCTCAGCCTCGAGATGTTTCACCTTCTTGGCGCCCTCTTTGTCCCCGAGCTTTTCCTTAAAGGTCTTGTTGATGGCAGCCATGGCTTCATCCGTTCTCATCAGGATCGGGCCTTTGCCCTTCTTCATATCGCGCATCATCAGGTGATTACGGAGTGCCGTGCCGAGAACATCAACATACTTGCCATACTTGGCCTTGGCCTCTGCCAGGGCTTCAGCATTGGCGCAATAATCCTCGCCTAAGCTGTTGGTCGCTTTGGCCTTGAAGAACAGGAACCAAGCACCCACCGGTCCGTAACCGTCCTTGAACCGGGCAGGCACGAAGCGGTTTTCCATCATGGTCAGCTCTGCGCCGGCTTGGAGACCGAGAGCATAGCCGGAACCCGAGTTCCATACCGGATACCATGCACGGCCCTGGCCTTCCTGGGTCGACCGGGGACGGAACACGTTCACCGCACCGCCAGCTGCAAGCACCATGGCTTGTGCCTTGAAGACATAGATCTTATTCTCACGAACGCTGAAACCGGCCGCTGCTGCAACGCGATTCGGATCCTTGGCATCGTTGTAAAGTTTCACGATAAACACGCGCTCGTAATGGTTCTGAGCAACACCCGTAGCTTCACGGTTGGTCTGGAGGGCCTTTTTCGCGGCTTCCGCGACGATGACCTTGTAGGACTCACCGTTGATCATGATCTGCCATTTGCCGGAACGAACGGGCTTGCCGCCGTCCTTCAGCATGGCTTTTCCGGCTTCCTTTGCCTGGAAACCGTCGAGAGAGAAGCCATCATCACCGATTTTCCAGATCGGAAGGCCCCACTCCTCGAAGAGCTGCACGGAATCATCCACGTGACGGCCGAGGTCATAGACCAAGTCTTCGCGGATAATGCCCATGAGGTCGTTTCTTACCATCTTTACATAGTCAGCCGGGTCATTCTCACCCATATAGGTGTTGATTGCCGACAGACCCATGGCAACGGCGCCGGACCGGTCGGTCGCGGCCTTATCCACCATGGTGATTTTTATCTTCTTGGGGTTCGCCCAGCGTGCGCCTTCGAATGCCGCGCCGCAGCAGGCCATACCGCCGCCGATGAGGAGGAGATCGGTCTCTATTTCTTCAATCGCCGGCTTCTTGCAAAATGAAAAGGTACAAGTCTCTTTTTCCATTAGTCTTTCCTCCTTATTTCTTGATTACCGGCATAGCCTTCGACGTTGTGAAGTAGCCCGGCTGTTTGATTTTTGCCATATCCGCCTCGGGTTTTCCCTTGTAGGGATCGACCGAACCTTCGGCAGTGGTCCTGATCGGGAACTTGAAGCGCTTCAATATCCCGTTCCGGAACTTGATGGTCCACATGATGGAATCCGTGCCACGCATCGGGATGACGTTCGCGCCTAGGGGTGCGAAGTCCTGATAGGCCCGGATTTCGATTGCCTGCTGCGGGCAGATCTTTACGCAGTTGTAGCACTCCCAGCACTGCTCCGGTTCCTGATTGTACGCCTTCATGAGATCCCTGTTCAGGGTCATGAGGTCGTTCGGGCAGATATACTGGCAAGCAGTCTTATCTTGCGCCTTGCAGCCGTCACACTTCTCTGTAATAACATAACTCGGCATGTTTCTGAACCTCCTATCTATGGAATGAAGTAAACTGCATCTTGCAGTCGTTGATCCCTGGTTATCTCTTCTCTGTATGCGTGCCTTCCGCGTGACTGTGGAGTTTGATCTCCACTTTCTCAGTGAGGCCAGAGTAGTACTTCTTGAGGATCTCGAGCACTTCGGGGCGGCTGAAATGATCGGGAACGTTCTCACCCTCGGAAAGCATTTTCCGAAGCTTAGTTCCGGACAACATGAGCCGGTCTTCCTTCTGGTGGGGGCAGGTCCTCATCGAGGCCATGCCATCGCACTTGAAGCAGTAAAACGTATGGTCGATCTTGAGCGGCTGGGTCTCGAGCGCTCCCTTCGGGATATCGTCGAATATCTTCTGGGCATCGAACGGACCATAGTAGTCGCCGACGCCGGCGTGGTCGCGGCCGACGATCAGATGGCTGCAGCCGAAGTTCTGGCGGAAGAGCGCATGGAGCAGCGCTTCACGCGGTCCGGCATAGCGCATTTCCATGGGGTAGCCGCACTGGATGCAGGTGTCTTTCACGAAATACTTTTCCTGGAGGGTGTTGATCGCATCGGCGCGAACGTCGGCGGGGATATCGCCTTCCTTCAGCTTACCCAGAATCTGGTGGATCAAAACACCGTCCATGGTTTCGATGGCGATCTTGGCGAGATATTCGTGGGAGCGGTGCATAGGGTTCCGGGTCTGGAACGCCGCGATCTTGCTCCAGCCTTTTTCCTCGAACATCTTGCGGGTCTGGGCCGGGGTCATATAAATGCCCTTGAAGGTCTGGGGGAAGTGGGCCTCGGAGAGGACCTTCACCGGACCGGCCAAGTTGAAGTCAGGCTGGTTCATGACCTTCTGCACGCCCGGGTGTCCGGCGACATCATTGGTGCGGAAGATCTGCTTGCACTCATGTTCCTTGTCGGCCTTGGACATGGCGTACTTCTCGGCCACTTTCATGGTTGCCATAATCGTGCCCGACTCATCATCGACGAGGGTGATCTCTTCGTTTTTCTTGAGCGAGCCCGCGAATTCCGCCGAGGCCGAGAGCGTCACCGGGACGGGCCAGAACGTTCCGTCCGCCATTTTATACTTGTCGCATACGCCCTTCCAGTCTTTCTTGGTCATGAATCCGGTGAGGGGGGTGAATGCGCCGATACCCATCATTACGAGGTCGGCGGTCTCGCGCGAGGAGATCTTGAGCTGCTTCAGCGACTTGGCCTTTTTGAGTTCCTTCTGCAAGGCCGAGCCGGCGAGAAGAAGGGGCATAAGCTTCTTCTTTTTACCGTGCGGTTTTACCAGTGCCATAACATGTTCCTCCTTAAAAGAATTTTAATAGATATATTCTGCCGTGGCCTGGGGCCACAACCGAGTACACGCGTGAACCGAGGTGTTAGCCGAGCACCGCTGTTACTTTTTTGAAGATATCATCGATGGAACCCACACCCATGACGGTCTTCATAATGTTTTTCTTGGAGTAATAATCAATGAGCGGCGCGGTCTGCTTCTGATATACATCGAGCCGCTTCTTGATCGTCTCTTCCTTGTCGTCGTCGCGCTGGAACAGCGCGCCGCCGCACTTGTCGCAGATGCCATCTTTTTTCGGAGCTGAGAAATAAATATTGTACATCTGCTGACAGCTCTTGCAGGTCCTGCGGCCGGTGAGCCGTTTCAGGAGGTCTTTCATGTCCACATCAATGTTGAGCGCGATTGTAAGCGGTGCGCCCGTTGAGGAGAGTATTTTATCGAGAGCCTCGGCCTGGGCAGTGTTGCGCGGGAATCCGTCGAGGATGAATCCAGCCTTGCAGTCGGGCTGCTTGATACGTTCTTCCACAAGACCAAGCACGATCTTGTCGGACACGAGACCGCCCTGATCCATGATCACCTTCGCTTCTTTCCCGAGGGGCGTGCCGTCAGCCACGGCCTTGCGCAGAATATCTCCTGTGGAAATCTGGGGGATCTTGTACTTCTCAATCAACATCTTCGCCTGCGTACCTTTACCGGCACCAGGAGCACCGAGTAGCACTACCCTCTTGGCCATGGGGATAATCCTCCGTTGAAGAAATTATTATTTTGAGCTGAGAATGAAAAAGGGCGTACTAAACCCCTTGGACTTTTTTAACCGGCCTATGATCGTTGAAAACGAGTTATTTTTCAAGTTAAAAATTATAATTTCAATATTAGTTTTGTTTATAAATGAAGACTGGAATGAAGGAATTCTGCAACTTTATCAATAGCATTACCCCTATGGCTGAGCCGGTCTTTCTCTCCACCGGACATCTCGGCAAAAGTAATTTTATATCCCTCGGGAATGAAGACCGGATCATATCCAAACCCCGTTTTTCCCCTTGGCTCCCGAGTTATACTACCTTTGGCGTAGCCGAAAAAAGTTTTGACAGTCCCGTCAGGACTAGCCATCGCCATACAACAAACGAAGCGGGCTCCTCTTTTGTCGTCCGGGACATTTTTTAATTTATCAAGGAGTTTTTCATAATTCCGCACATCGCTGCCACCGCCGGCATAACGTGCGGAATAGATTCCCGGCGCGCCGCCCAAGGCGTCGACTTCGAGACCAGAGTCGTCTGCAAGTGCGGTTTTGCCCGTATATCGGCAGACCTCGGTAGCCTTTTTTATGGCGTTTCCTTCGAACGAATCCTTGTCCTCCACTGTCTCCGGGCAATCGGGGAAATTATCGAGTGATAAAACAGTGATCGGCAGGTCAGCCGTGATCCGCCTAATTTCCTCGATCTTTTTTTTGTTCCGTGTGGCGAGAACGATTTCCATGGAGGGCGTACAGTATCATAAATATAAGGGATTTGCAAGAAAGGGAAAAACCCTCAGATCAGGTGGATGAGCAGCGTTTTGGAGGGTTGTTTTAATATGGCTGAAAATGCTGGGTTTACTCTTCTTCAAACACATCTCTTCACGGCGCATCCTTCCCGATATCCTCAAACCAGAGTTCTGGGTTTTCATTGACGAACTCCATCATAAGCATCATGCATCGGGACTCCTGCAACACCTCTACTTTGACGCCGCGGCTCTTCAGCAGATCCTCTTCCCCTTTGAATGAAAGATTTTGTCCGACGACAACACGAGGAATCCCATATAAAAGGATCGCACCGCTGCACATGGCACAGGGCGACAACGTCGTGTAGAGCGTTGAAACCCGGTAGATGGCCGGCGACAGCCGGCTGGCGTTCTGCAGCACGTCCATTTCCGCGTGCAGAATCGCGCTTTCCCGCTGAACACGCCGATTGCGACCCCGCGCGATGATCTGGCCTCCGTATACCAGGACCGCGCCAATCGGGATGCCCCCTTCGGCCTTTCCCGCAACTGCTTCCTCTATGGCTGCAGCCATGAATGCGTCCATATACTCTCCCGGACAGCAAGTATAAACCGGATTATTTTATACTGCAGGAACAATCTCTCGCGGTTTACCCATCTTCAAGGCGGCTATTTTTTTAAGGTCGCCCCTGCAGCTGCCGCTGTGTCAACGCTTCTTTTGACTTGATAATTGCCGTAATAATTTCATTCACAGGAACGGCAATCCCCTTACTCCGGGCAAGATCCACGACTGCCCCGTTTAACGCATCTATCTCGAGCCGCTTGCCAGCCTTGACGTCATAGTACATAGAAGGGAAATGCTTTGCGGTGGGTGGCACAAGCCGTGTGTAGAAGTTTTCACGATATTTATCCGGCGATTTCCAGTTCAACGCTATCCCGTGCGCCTGCGCTACATGGAATATCTCGTCGATGATCGTATCCATGATCCTGCGAGATTCGGAATTCTCCGCGAGATCGCCGTAGGTGCATTCAAGTATCGCGCCCAGGGGGTTTAGCGCCGCATTGTAGAGGATCTTGTCCCAGAGGATCGCGTTCACATTTTGAGCGTATGCTGCTGGGATGCCGGCCAACCTGAGCGAGTCCGCGATCTCCCGTATGCGCGCAGGATTAACCGCGTCATGCGGTTGCCCGATCCGTACGTCATCGGCAATGACCGTGACCTCAGCATTTCCGGGGGCCGATAGTTTTGCGCCGAAGATGATCCTCGCCAGGAGCGTGTGTTCTTTGCCGACTGCGCTGGAAACAGTTTCATAGTTCCCATATCCGTTCTGAGCTACGATGACCAGCGTGTCTTTGCTTAAGAGCGGCATCACCTGCTCGATCGCCGCCTGCGTATCGTAGGACTTGACCGTGAGGATGATAAGATCGAGTTTTTTGCAGGCAAGCGGCTCAATGGAGCCGAACACTCCGTCGAGCACGGCTTCATGCTCTCCCCAGATACCCTTGACCCGGACTTCTCCGTCGGAGAGATCGGGAAGATATTTGTCTTTCGTGAGGGCAAAAACCGTGTGGCCTGCTCCTTTCATGAGCGTTGCGAACACGGTTCCGAGCGCGCCTAGGCCCGTGATGAGAATTGTATAAGAACGTAGTACTGTCATATCATGATAAAAAAGTCTCCGTATCCGAACCGTAAAGACACCAAGGCCACGAAGTTAGTGACTTAAAAAATAATTGCTTTCCTTGCATGCTTCGTATCTTCGACGTAAATTAATTCCTTTGAATTATCGTATGCGGCGATCTGAAAGCACCATTCCGCATTTTACCTCAGTCTACTGAATTAATAGATCATATACGATTTTGAGCCCGTCTGCAACGAGAAATGGGGGCCCAAGAACCGCGATAGAAATTCACCTTCTCTGAGGCCGCTCAGAGCGATTTTCTGAGCCCCAGCGAGGGTCATCGGTCCTCGCACCTGCCTGGGCGTTACTTCGTCGACAGTTGCGTCATCCGAAGAGCATTTGTGCAACAGCAGTGTGCAGTTCTCCACGAATGCATTGATTCCCTCGATTCAGCTCACCTATCCTTCACAACGCAGGCTCATAGCATCGTTGTCATACGGCGTGGACAAAATTTAGCGAGTTCACATATGTCTCCGCTTTGGGACCACACGGCCTGCAAGATGCACGATTCTCCCGGCCAGTTGGATAAGCTTCCAGCGGATCATAGAGATCGTGTGCGTTGCCCACGATGCTGGGCAGGGCGTTGATTCGACAAACAGTATGTCGGCGATCCCCCAATGCGAAATACACGGCGGGGGCACCCGCTATCATAGCAACCAGCAGGTTTTTTGTTGTCCAAATAATTTTTTTCTGGCTAAGATTAGGAACAATGCGTGTGATAGGGCCCAGTGAGATAGCGTGCGGTGAAGCGACTGCAATGGCAGATTTTAACAAGGAATCCGGTTTTTATTGCTCCTCGGGCGGGATCGTGAGTTCTGTTGCCGTCTGGAGGCCGGAAACGACTTCGGGGATGATCCCTTTCTGCTGGTAGATCGGGAGGATATGTTCCCGCATCATGCCGAAACGGCTCGCAAAGACAAGCGCACCGATGCAGCAGGCCGAACCGCCCATGAGCAACGTATAGGTTACTCCGACCCTCCCTGCGAGTGCCCCGGCTAGCAGGCTGCCGAAGGGCGCCATGCCCATAAACGACATAGTGAAGAGGCTCATAACACGCCCCCGTTTATCGTCATCCACGAGTGTCTGGAGAATCGTGTTGCTCGAAGCGATCTGCGCCATCATGCCGAGGCCAGCGATAAACAACAAAACGAGGGAAAGCCAGAGTGAGCGCGAGAAGGCGAAGGAGGCCACTGCGAGGCCGAATATCACCGCAGCGATGGGGATGATCTTACCGAGCCCGACCACGCTCTTACGCGAGGCGAGCAGGATCGCACTCGTAAACGCTCCGACGCCGGCCGCTGCCATAAGAAAGCCAAAGGTGTTGGCGCCGCCGTGCAGAATGTCCCGTGCAAACACGGGGAGGAGCACGGTATAAGGGATTCCCGTGAGACTCACGAGGCCGATGAGCAAAAGGATGGCTCTGATCGGCGCGAAGCGGTAGGCATAGGAGACGCCTTCGCGAAGCTCGTGCAGAATTGACTGCTTTGCGGACACTGCTTTTTTAGGCTTCACCCGCATTGCAAGCAGGGCGACGAGGACTGCGAGGTAACTCACTGCATTTAACAGAAAGCAGATGCCTTCCCCCAGGGTGGCGATGAGGACGCCAGCAATGGACGGACCGATCAGGCGGGTCCCATTCATCATAGAAGAATTCAGGGCAATGGCGTTCCCCAGGTCCTCCCGCCGGTCGATCATTTCGATGAGAAAGGACTGGCGCGCCGGTATGTCAAAGGCGTTTACCATGCCGATAAAAACGCTGAGAGCGATTATGTGCCAGACCTGAACCAGGTGCCCGAGTACGAGAATTGTCAGAACCGCAGCCTGGAGCATGGAAAGCGACTGCGTCCAGAGCAGAACGCGGTGCTTGTTCCACCGGTCCGCAAGCACTCCCGCAAGCGGGGCCAATACGAAGGTCGGGATCTGTCCCGCAAAGCCGACCACTCCCAGAAGCAGGGCCGATCCGGTCACGCGGTAAACAAGCCAGCTCATGGCGATCTGCTGCATCCAGGTGCCGACCAGCGACAGGGTCTGTCCACCGAAGAACAGCCGGTAGTTGCGATGCTGCAGTGCGCGCATAAGAAGCCGGGTGCGCTCGGCAGCTTTTTCCAGAGAGGATTCGAATATCATAAATAACCAACTCCATTATAAGACAAAAACCATTCTCAGGAAATGAATATATATCCTTGATGAAGGTTTTTTGCGCGGCGAATATCAAATCATTTTTGCTGCGGGGTGTTAGCCGTCATTTCTTACCTTAATCGCCTTCTCGCTTAAGGCCATCAAGTATATTTCCGATTTCATAAAAACGTGGCTTCAAAAGATAAAAAATGTTGCAGATTATCCCAAAATTCACTATGATACCCTCTGTTATTCGCTTGCAACCGGGGGGCTTCCTTTCATGAGTATTCTCGATTCCATCGGCAACACGCCGCTTGCGCGGCTGGATCGGATCAATCCCAATCCAAACGTGAGGCTCTTTGCCAAGCTCGAAGGGAGCAATCCAGGCGGCTCAGTTAAGGACCGCATCGCCCTATATATGGTAAAGACCGCTGAAGAGGAAGGCAGGCTAAAAAAGGGATCGACCATTCTCGAGGCTACGTCGGGCAACACCGGCATCGGCCTTGCTATGGTCGGCACGGCAAGTGGGTACAAGGTCAAGCTCGTCATGCCGGAATGCGTCAGCCTTGAGCGAAGAAAGATCCTCGAGGCCTTCGGCGCAGAGCTTGTCCTGAGCCCGGGAAACGAAGGCACCGATGGCGCGATCCGTCTCGCCCACAAGATCTATGCCGAGCAACGGAGCGATTATTTCATGCCGAACCAGTTCGACAACCCTGCGAACGTACGCGCTCACTATGAGACTACCGGCAGAGAGGCCTTTGAGCAGACCAAAGGCGAAATCAGCACCTTTGTCGCGGGGATTGGCACCTCGGGCACACTCATGGGGGCCGGCAGGCGGCTCAAGGAATACAACAGCTCAATTACAATCCTCGGCGTGGAGCCCAATCTAGGCCACAAGATACAGGGCCTAAAAAACATGAAAGAAGCCATCGTCCCGAAGATCTTCGATCCGAAAGTCTTGGACGAAAAGTGGAACGTACAGGACGACGACGCTTTCAATACCACGCGCAGGCTGGCCCTTGAGGAAGGTTTGTTCGTGGGCATGAGTAGCGGCGCAGCCATGTGGGCTGCAATCAAGAGGGCGAAGGAAATGAAGGAAGGGACCATCGTCGTTATCCTTCCCGATCGCGGCGACCGGTACCTCAGCACGGCGCTGTTCACCTCGGTCTGCGCAAAGTGTCCGCCGTGATGATTTCAACGGTTGATCTTCCAGCCGTCCTCTCAATAAACACTGACTGGATGCCATTGCTTCCACGGCTCCGCTTCAGTGCCTAAAACGGAACGAAGAACTGGTGCTGTTTGATGAACTCCTTGAAGATCCGAGCCGTGGCGGACGCCGGTTCCCGGTCTATGGTCACGAGGTAGAACTTGCGCAGGATCTTCTTTCCTGGCAGCCGCAACACCTTCACCGTGCCTTCCTTGACTGCGGAATACACAGACCATTTGGATGCAAAGGCGACGCCGAGTCCCGTCTGGACCATCTGGACAACGAACTCAGGACTCCCCACGGTCATCCGTACATTAAGCCGCCGTGCATCGATCCCCTGGCCCTCAAAAAAATTGTCCACCAGTGCGCGAGTTCCCGATCCGAGCCCCGGCAGGATGAAAGGCTGCGTTATGAGGTCCTGGAGAGTGAGTGATTTCTTTGTGGCTAGATGATGGTTTTCCGGTGCAATCAGGACGATCTCGTCCTCGGCAAACGTCTCGGCAAATAACTTTTGGTCGATGTCCAGGCTTTCCACAATACCAATATCGATCCGGCTTTCGCGTAGCTCGCGCAGCACGCCTACGGTTCTCGCAATAGTCAAATCGATCCTGATCTCGGGATGATTTTTTGAAAAATCATAGAGTGCCTGCGAAAGAAGATGAAAAGCCGGTGTTCTGCTCGATCCCAGGCGCAGCGATCCCCTTGCAGTGCCCGCGGCGCTGCTGATATCCTGCTCCAGCCGCACGTAACCTTCCAGAAGTTTTTTCGCATGTTCGTAGAAAATTTTTCCTACAGGCGTAGGGGTGACGGTCTTGCCTTCGCGAAGCAGAAGTTTGACGCCCAGCTCGTCCTCGAGGCCTTTCACCAGGCGACTCATGGCCGATTGCGTCATGTGTTTTGCTTGGGCGGCCCGGGAAAAGCTTTTTGTCTCGACAACGAGACAATATGATTTTAGCCTGTGGTCTTCCATAGTCGGAGCATAATCATGTGGCCTCAAGCGAAGCCTGATGATCGTGGAAAAAATAGAAACTGCATGAACGATCGCATTTTATGAATACTAGCCTGCTTTGTCAACGAATACCTAGCCCCATAGCTTCAGTACCCCTTTGCGCAGAGCGTCTGGCAACCGCTTGGACGTACAAGAAATATTCGTTGAGCTCAGAATCATCCCCAGGAAGTAGAGATTAATGACTCACTAAACTGCGATAAAATTCTCTTCGCCGTCAATTCCCTGATCAAGAGAAATAGCTTATATGAGTGATATGCATACTTATTATGACTTATATGCATTTTACTTTTTGCACAGTCATCCCTACAATTACAACAATCTGCATTTGGAGGTTACCCAATGAAGAAAAAGTCAGTCAGTCTTGTTCTCGCATCGACTACAAGCACCCGGAACTCCGGTCTTTTCGATATTCTCATTCCTGCCTATGAAAAATCGACACGCCATGACATCTCGGTTGAGGTCATTGCCGTCGGAACCGGCAAAGCAATCAGGTTGGCAAAAAAAGGCGAAGCTGATCTGCTCTTTGTTCATGACCCATTCCGCGAGGAAAAGTTCGTGACCGAAGGATATGGTGTGAACCGGCGCGCAGTTATGCATAATGTTTTCGTGATAACTGGCCCTGTTAAGGACCCGGCCCGCATCAAAAACGTGAAAACCTCGTCAGAGGCCTTCGAACGCATTGCTGAAGCGCAAACTCCCTTTGTGTCTCGCGGCGACGACTCGGGCACCAATATCAAGGAGCTGGATTTATGGGATGATGCAGGGATCAATCCCAAGGGCAAAGGCTGGTATTTCGAGACCGGAAGCGAGATGGGTGATACCCTGCTTATGGCAAGCCAGAAGAAAGCATATACCCTTACGGACATCGGAACCTTTCTGAACTATGAAAAACGGCTCAACTTGAAAGTGCTGCTCCAGGGCGATCCGGCGCTCAAAAACTCCTATAGCGTTATCGCCGTAAACCCTGACCGGTACCCGAACGTTCGCTACCGCGAAGCCATGGATTTCATCGCTTACGTCACGTCTCTCGCGGGCCAAAGTATAATAGCCAAATATGCCAAGCACGGGACGCGCCTTTTCAATCCCGATGCGACTCCCTCGCTTAACGGGAAAAAATAAAAAAATCATAGAAAATCGTCGTGGAATACGGAAAAGCGGGGCCGGAGAATGACTATACAATGATGCGGCGTTCGCGAAAAAGTATAACGATAATTTGTAATTCCGACTTTTTACCAAGGAGAACCGCATGTTCAAGAAAATGGCAATGCGTATAGCCGTAAGTATTCTTGCTTTGTCGATCCTGTGCGTCATGATCGGAATAAATGCTGCTTCCGCAGAAACACGGATTCGCTGCGCATCCACGACAAGCACACAGAACTCCGGACTCTTTGAATATCTTCTGCCGATTTTCGAGAAGAAGACCGGCATCAAAATCGATGTGGTGGCGGTCGGTACGGGCGCGGCCATCGAGATCGGGAAGCGTGGTGATGCGGATTTCGTGTTCGTCCATGCCAAAGAGCAGGAGTTGAAGGCCGTTGAGGAAGGCTTCTTCGTGAATCGTTATGATGTGATGTACAACGACTTTCTGATTATAGGCCCTTCGTCCGACCCGGCCAAGATCAAAGGCATGAAGTCCGCGGTCGGCGCATTCAAGAGGATCGCCGAATCAGGCACCGCGTTCGTTTCGCGCGGAGACAAGTCGGGCACCAATACCAAGGAAATGTCGATCTGGAAAAAAGCAGGCATTGATCCAGCAGGCAAGAAATGGTATCTTGAGGTCGGCCAGGGCATGGAAAAGACACAGCGTATAGCCGATGAAAAGCGCGCTTATACGCTTACAGACCGCGGCACCTGGCTCTCCACCAAAGACAAGGCCGAGCTCTACATGATCGTTGTCCTGGAAGGCGACCCGACCCTGTTCAACCAGTACGGCGTCATGGCTGTGAACCCGGAGAAGTTCAAGACCGTAAAATACAAAGAGGCAATGGAGTTCATAAACTGGATCATTTCTAAGGAAGGCCAGAACACGATAGCCGCTTACAAGGACAAAAATGGGAATCAGCTCTTTATCCCGAATGCGAAGTAATTCGAGCGTGAAGTGAGGAATTGACAGGGCCCGGACTCAAATAGCAGGCAGCACGTGTTTCCTAATTATAAGTCTGTTCTTGGTCTTTTCTTTTTCTGCGAAAAGCTGCGGCCCGCAAGAATTATATGGACTCTCTCCTAAGCGGCTTCATACAAGCCTTCAACCTCATTCTCCACCTTAATCCAGAGCTCATCGGCATTATTTTCCTGTCCCTTAAGGTGTCCGGCCTTGCCCTGATGTTCGCAACTGTTCTCGGCCTGCCTTTCGGCGCGATTGCGGGACTGAAGAGATTCCCGGGCCAAGGCCTTGCTGTCAGTTTGATGAATACGTTTATGGGGCTTCCTCCGGTCGTGGTTGGTCTCCTTGTCTATCTCGTGCTTTCGCGGAGAGGTCCTCTGGGGTTCCTCGGCCTGCTCTACACTCCGTCGGCCATGATTATCGCCCAGACGATTCTTGCGGTCCCGATCGTGACCGCCCTCTGCTACTCTGCAATCGTGAGCGTGGACCCTATCATCAGGCAGGCGGCTCGCACCCTTGGTGCAACTCCGCTGCAGGAAACGGCTGCCCTTATCCGTGAAGCGCGCTATGGTATCCTTTCCGCCGTTATCGCGGCATTCGGCAGAGTCAGCGCGGAAGTAGGTTCCATCCTGATCGTCGGCGGCAACATCGCGGGTTACACGCGCGTCATGACGACTACAATAGCGCTCGAAACAGACAAGGGTAACTTCGAACTCGCTCTCGCACTCGGCATCATATTGCTGCTCATGTCGTTTATCATTAACACGGCGCTTCATGGGGTGCAGAAAAGAGGAATGGCATAGCCCTTTGCGCCTTGATCGACCATGAATCTCATCGTCTCTCATATCAGGAAAAAATACGGCGAGAAAGCCATCCTCCGCGATTGCTCCGCCTCCTTTGACGGCAGCGGTACCTATGTCCTGATGGGGCCCAACGGATGCGGTAAATCCACATTTCTGCGAATCTGCGCTTTGATTGAAAATCAGGATGGAGGCGAGATCTCGTTTTCTGATGGTAAATTGCCCTTGCAACACGATCTTTCACTCAGGCGGAGAATAACCCTCGTACTCGCCCGCATTGGGGTTTTCAATACAACCGTATACAAGAACGTCTCTTACGGCTTGATCATCCGGGGGGTACATCCTTCGGAGATAGATAAGAAAGTCAGCACCGCGCTCGCCTTTGTCGGCTTGGAACACAAAAAGAATCAGCGCGCCCTCACCCTCTCGAGCGGCGAAACCCAGCGCCTCGGAATTGCCAGGGCCCTTGCCATCGAGCCCGAAATCCTTTTCCTCGATGAACCCACCGCGTCGGTGGACCAGGAAAACACCGACATCATCGAGTCCATCATCAGAACAATGAAAACTGGCGGTCGAACCACGGTCATCATGACCACTCATGACCGGGAGCAGGCGGAGCGTCTGGCTGATGTGCTGCTGTTCATGAAAGAGGGAACGATCTTTCGTCCCTGAAAATACCAGTTTCGGGAAATGCCTATCCGTTGAATGCTGGTCAAAAGGTAACGTTCTGACGCTTCATAAGGAGTTCTCCAAGATAGGAGCCGGGCTTGACCTCTGCATTCTTTATCCATTCCGCGCCTTCAAGACCGTAAGGCTTGACGCAGGATGCGCAGATATAAAACTTGCAGTCAAAATCCTCCACCAGGCTTTTCATGAGCTCCGCAACCGGGGAAAACCCCTTCTGCCATGTGATGGACTCCGCGAAACCTTTTTTCGCCAGATGCACCCCTTCATTGATCAGGAAAAAATCTATTTTTGCATCGAATGCCGCCATGTTTGTCGCAAGCTGGAGCGCCGCAGCCGCACGCTCAATTGCATCGTACGAGTGGGTAATAACAAATACGAATTCCTTGTTTTCCATAATGTGCGTCTCTCCTTTTCAAGTAGCAATGATTTGACCTTCTCTGCTTATAAAATAGACCGACATTCTAACGAAACAACCGGTGAGCAGATTGCGATTTGCAAATTATAGCAATAAATAGCACCCCATTTTGTTAATGTCAAATTATCAAAACATTTGCCAGTAATTCCGGCAACTCCCATGCCTCTGTCGAAGACGACATCATACGACACGCTTCGGAGCTCATACGCCTTCTCGATTCCTTTGACAATACGCGAAGCTCCTCTTCGATGATATTCCCCTTGATCAGCGTTAAATTTTTCCACTCGGCTTTTTCCAGGGTCTTCGAAACAATGCATTTAGGAAGCTATTCATCCTGTCGGCAAAAACCGGCTTCATCAGTTATAGGCGGCCAGGCTGTTGCAAAGCCCTCATACGTCTTCCGTCCCAGCACGAGAGCGCTGCTCTCAAATAGTTCATCGAATTTATACATCGCTTTATCCTCGTTCCAGAACTCAAAGCTCCAGCCGCCGCGTTCGGATTTTTCGAATACTCCATGACGCCGTCCAGTGTTACGTACTCGGGTACGATCACTTTTCTCATGTTCTGACCTCCTAGAATGCCCCGTCCTTATTCGGAGAATCAGACGGCACGGGCTGGCTGCAGTCCCACAGTTCTGTGATCCTGTCACTCTGGAAGCGGAACAAGTGCACGGCCGCTACGCCTGTCTCGCCCGGACGCAGAACAATGTGGGAGTGCACAGCCACCATGTCACCATCGCCGAGCACGTTCTTGACAATGAGCTGCTTGCTCGGGAACTGGACGTGATTCTCGATCATTGCCTTTTTCAGTGCCGGAAAACCTTGGGAAAAGTAAGGATTGTGATGCTTACCTTGCAGATCCACATGCTTTTCGTAAGCTTCGTCGATGCGGCCTGCCACGACGAGCTGCAAGAATTGCACGGCTGCTAGTTTTCGAGCCGGGGTGTTGTTGTCTATCATAAAGATGCCTCCCTTATAGCTATAGCCGGGAACAGGGCAATGGGTACCCCTCCACGTAAGTGGGATCTGTATCTATTGCGATCCATGAATCACGAACGCCGCTCCAACAACCAGACGAAGCAGAAGAAGAGGCATCGATGCTGGGGCCGGATGAGGAACGGGTTTACAGGAAGCACTTCAATTTTGCTTGAATCATGTGGATCCTCCCCTGTCAGGCCGGTAATACAGCAAAACATTCCCGGATTTGAATATCCTTGTGTTTGTCAGCTTCAGATTAAGCCGGTCCTTGATGCCTGTGAATAGTGGTTTGCCATTGCCCAGGACTACAGGATTTACCATGATCCGATATTCATCGATTAAACCTCGTTGCGCAAACTCGGACATAATGCTGCCGCTGCCCAGTAGTACCATATCCTTGCCGGGCTGCTTTTTCATATTGTTTGTCTCCTCTTCGATATTATCCCTCACCAGCTTAGTATTTTGCCATGCCACCTCGTCCAAGGTTTTAGAAAATACGATCTTGGACAATGTATTCATTTTTTCAGCCACGATCGGATCATTCTTGATCGCGTCGGGGGTTGGCCAGTAACTTGCCATGAGCTCAAAGGTCACCCGTCCGAATAAGAGCATGTCCACGGAATTGAGCATATCAATGGCATATTCATTGCACTCCCCATCCACATTATGCCAGTCTATTTCTTTATTTGGCCCTTCAAAGTAGCCGTTAAGCGTTACCATATTGAATACGAACAGTTTACGCATAGTATCACCTTGCCCTCGCAGAGATGCTTCCTTCAGGCTTTCAGCAAGCTTGTCAAATGCTCTTGGTTTATTCTGCTGAAACAGCCTTCAGCTTGTCAAGACCGGCCTCGAAGTCCTTACCGATCATCTTGTCCATGCTGATAAATATGCTTATAACTTTAGCCAGATACGGATTAGAACCGAACATTGCCCACGTCACGATCGTCGAATCGCCTTTCCCTTCCAGCGTAAACTCGGCAACACTGTGACCTTCCATAGGCTTTTCAAAATCCAGTTTAATGATGACCCTGGAAGGCGGAGAGGCATCCGTGATCTCCATGCGCCCCTTGCCGACCTTGTTGTTGCCTTCCCACGCATACCCGGAACCCTTGCCGCTGTCAGCGCCGCTGTATATTCTCTTCATCGCGGGGTCCAGCTTCTCCCAAGGCGACCAGTCGCCCCATTTGTGGAAGTCGTCGATGAGCGGAAATATCTTCTCCGGCGAAGCTTTGATCCTTGCCTTGCGCTCGACACGGAACCTTCCCGGCTTGGTCGCGGCAAAAATGAGAAGAGCGGTGATCAGTACGACGACGATAGCGATTATTTTTATCATGGTAGTCTCCTTTTCCTGCAGTGTGCACGGACTGTCAGATTTCCGCCCGCAGCTCTTCAAGACGATCAAGGCTTTCGCTAAGCCCGCAGTATCCCTTTCCTATAAGAATTCACTTGCACGAAAATACCCTCTTTGATTAAGCATAGCTCGATAGATTGCGAGCATCAATCATCAGACAAGGGTACCGCAATATATGTTTATATTCTGAGTTCACACAAAGGTTGGAAATGGGAAGTCTTGTGAGCTCTTGGGATTGAGGACGAAGAAAGGCCTTATTCAAGTCCGGAGACGGACGGCCCTTTTTTAGCGATAGGCGGATTTGTCGCCGATATCGTAGGCAATAGGCATGAATACTTTTCGCAGCGTGAAAATGGCCAGCATGACGGCGATCAGAATCATGCCATAAGATGCGCCACTACCGGTGAGGCTGCTGCTCGAAACCAGGAGCAGATAAAGCGGCATAATCATGGCAAGGAGATAGCCCTCAAAGAGCTGGAAACAAAAAGCCTCCTTCGCGGTCACAAATCCCAGGCACCCGGAAAGCGGAAGCAGGAGCAGCAGACTGTAAGGCTGGTGCACGAGCGCGCCTGATAGTGACCCCTTTCCGATAACGAGAAGCGCGACAAGACAGCCAAGGCTGATGAAATACAGATTTTTCAGGTATTTTTTGAAATGGCTTACGTAAAGATGAATGAATAATACGCTTATCCCGACGGATGTATAGAGGCCATACGCAAGGATATCGGCTGACGTGCTGATGAGTGCAGTGTTGGAATTTGACGATGCTGCCTTCAAGAGAATTGCAAGACCGGCAACAAAGATGGCGGACAAGATAATCCCCACCCGGTAGAGCACGACCGTTATTCTATCTTCCCTGGTAAGGGTCTGGAATACCTGTTTTTCGCCCATTGGTTATTTTCTCCATACAGAATCTGTTTTCTCCGGCATTTCCTCTGAACGTTACAACGGGGTCCCGAGATTACCCCTTTTTCGCTTTTTCCCAGAAAGTCAGGTCGCTCATCATGAGCCCGAGAAGTTCACGAGGTGTCATTTTCGAGGTTTCCTTACACCTGCAGGCGTCTTCACTGCCTGCCGCCTGGTTTTCTGGGGTATTTTTCTCTTTCCCAGAGCCGTCTGAATCAACGGTTTTTGGGTAACGTATGATCATTCTTTGTACCTCTGATGTCATTTTACATCATCTGACAAAAATATGCCACCTATCGTCTTGACATGCACCATAGCACCCATTATATTGTTGTGGACGCAGTATATCTGTTTTTCTCCGCTATCTCCGCGTTTCCGCGTGAGATATTGACTTTTTTAGGGGAATATCAATAACAAATTTCATATCTTTGTGCAAAGAAAGCAATGTCTCTCTTATGGAAACAGCCAGATTAAGTCGTATTTACGAAAAATTGTGTAAGTTTTTAATTGACCCTCGAGAGCAGTATCTCGTGGTGTCCATCGAGGCACAAACGCTCCTTGTCTGCGCGAACGACAACATTGTCGAGCGATACGACGCCTCGACGTCCCGCTTCGGCAACGGCAATCGGGAGAATTCGCTTAAAACGCCGCTTGGTGTTCATCGGATCAAGGAGAAGTACGGGGCCAACGCGCCTGCGGGCCGCGTTTTCAGGGACCGCGAGGACGCGGGCGAGGACTGGGATCACAGCCAGACCGGAGATAATCTGATCCTGACCCGCATCTTGCGGCTCGAAGGTCTTGAGGAGGGAATCAACAAAGGCGCGGGAGTAGATTCTTATGAGCGCTACATCTATATCCACGGCACCGGCCGAGAGGACCTCATCGGCACACCCCTGTCGCACGGGTGCGTGTGCCTGCGCAATCTCGACATCATTCGCCTCTTTGAAACGGTGCAGGAAGGTACGCTCGTCTATATCGATCCTCTACCAATCGTTATCAACGACTACCGATGCCGTAGCGTCCATTTTACCGGAATTTTCGGCAGCGGCATGAGCGCGCTCGCGCAATACTTGCGATTCCAGGGGACCACGGTCTCGGGTTCTGATCGATTGCTGACAAGTGAGGATACCGCCTTTATCCAGCAATCGCTGGAAGGTCTGGGGTGTGCCATAGTTCAGCAAGACGGTTCGGGGGTGGGTGCGGATACCGATGTCGTCTGCGTCTCGACCGCGATAGAAGAATCAAATCCCGACATCGCTGCCGCGCGCAGCCGCGGCATTCCCATCATCCATCGCTCCGATCTGCTTAACGCTCTCATCGCGACGAAAAAGACCATTGCCGTTGCCGGCACCAGCGGCAAGTCGACGGTGACCGCGATGATCTTTGAATTCCTGACCGCATGCGATAAATCGCCGTCCCTCATCAGCGGCGCGGGCCTTCGCAGGCTCGAAAAGCAGGGGCTTATCGGCAACGCCTATAGCGGCGGCTCCGAACTCCTGGTCGTGGAAGCGGATGAAAGCGACGGGACCCTGGTCAAATATTGCCCCGAAGCCGCTGTCATCCTAAATGTTTCCAAGGACCACAAAAGCATTGACGAGATAACAAAGCTTTTCGAAACGCTTGCTACAAACGCTCCCTGGACAGCTTCAAATGCCGACGATCCGATCCTTGCATCGCTTCCCGCGACCGTACGCTTCAGCGGGAATAGTTCAGGCTCGTGGCGACCGGATCGTGAAGAGCTCCTACCGACTTCGGTAAAACTTTTTAAGAGCGGCATTGAATATCATCTGCCACTTCCGGGCAGTCACAATCTTGAGAACCTGCGTGCGGCGCTCTGCGTGTGCGAGCATTTCGGATGCGAGCAAGCAGCGCTGGCCGATGCGGTAAAAAATTATGAGGGCGTGGCCCGGCGTTTTACCGTGACCAGGACAAAGCAGAACGTGCATGTGGTCGATGACTTTGCCCATAATCCGGCAAAAATAGCGGCTGCCGTCAGTGCAGCGCGGGGCCTTTCCGGCCGCATTCTTGCCGTCTACCAGCCACACGGTTTCGGTCCCACACGATTCCTAAAGGATGAATACATCTCAACCTTCCGGACCGCTTTTAGGCAGCATGACTCACTCTATCTCCTGCCGATCTATTATGCCGGGGGCACAGCGCAAAAAAATATTTCCTCGAATGACATCATACAAGGCCTTGGTCCGATAGCATACAATGCACAAGCGGTGCGTGATCGCGATGAGTTATTGACCAAGTTAAAAGCCGATGCGAAACCGGAAGACTGCGTTCTCATCATGGGTGCACGTGATCCGTCACTGCCTGCTTTGGTAAAAAAAGTTGTGGAAATGTTTGGCGGGGAAATGAGACCATGATTAAGCGTCACTCGCCGACACGGGGGCAGCTAAGGAAAGATATGGACATTATTGCCATCGGCGGCGGCAGTTTAAAGAAGAAGGAAACGTTTGCGATCGACAAGTATATCGTCAAACTCACAGGCAAGAGGTCTCCCCGGGCGCTCTTCATCCCCACGGCAAGCATCGACCATGAGGATTACTGTGAAGTGTTCGACCGCATCTATGGGGATTTGCTCAGGTGCAGAACTGACCACCTCCTTCTCTACCGAAAACTCAGTGACCGGGCAGCCGCGGCCAGGAAGATCAAGACAGCTGATTTGATTTATGTCGGCGGAGGTAATACCCTTCGCATGATGATGCTGTGGCGGCGTTTGGGGATCGACAAACTGCTGATCAACGCCGGGCAACAGGGAACGGTGCTTGCGGGTTTGAGCGCGGGCGCGATCTGCTGGCACGAATGGGGTCATTCCGATTCGAGGGCATATTCGGGCAAGAAGGATTGGGACTACATAAAAGTCCGGTCACTCGGTATTCGCCCGGGATTGTATTGCCCGCATCTGGATTCAGAAAAACGAAATGCCTCATTCAGGAAAATGGTCGTCCGGGATAAAATCATCGGGATAGCCTGCGACAACTTCGCGGCAATTCACTATGATGATTCCGACGCAACCTGCATAACCTCCCGGAGAAAGGCGCGAGTCCATATTTACAAGTATGTGAAAGGTAAGATCACGATTAGGCACTTCAAAAACGGGGAGAAGATCGACCTAGCAACATAATAAGATATTCAGGCAGCGAAAAGGAAGGTTTTGACCCCCGGAATTACTGAGTGGTTACTCAATGCACCTGCGCTCAAAGAAAGATATTAATCCCGCATAAGAACTTTGTCCTCTTGACTGCACTTTTTCCGGTGATATTCTTGTATTATATGCAGTTAGATTGAAATCTGCGTCTTCTCTCTGTATTTTGACGCCAGCTATGTCTGCGAAAGGAGCCAGCCATGTTACTTATTTTAAGAACCAGACTATACCAGTTTGCATTTACGATTCTGTTTCTCTTTATTACTTTCAACACAGCCCAAGCTGGACCTAAGGCATATGTCGGGAATTTCAAGGATAATACGGTGAGCGCAATCGATACGGCCACCAATCAGGTTGTCGCTATAATTCCCATTGCTGCTGGGCCGCATGGCATGGCAATTACCCCGGACGGTGATCGGGTTTATGTCAGCAGCGACGGCTCTAACATCGTCAGTATTATCGATACTGCAAGCGATCGCGTGGAAGGGACGATAGTAGTAGGAAAGTCCCCCCATGGTGTGACTCTTGTACCTGATAAAAGATTGCTTCTAGTTGCCGTTAACGGCGAGGACAAAATCGCGTTCGTAGACATTCCAGCCCTGTCAGTCATCGCCTCTGTGTCCGTGGGAAAGCCGCATACTATTGCGGTGACTCCGGACGGAAAAACAGCATACGTTTCATCGCAATTACCGGGTCATTTTGGCCTGGCAGTCATCGACATCGCCGCGCGTACTGTCGTACGCACAATCCCACTTGAGAAAACGCCCCGCGATCTGGAATATGGTTTTGACAGTCATGCGTTATACTTCACCGAGGCGGGCATCAGCGCGGTCGAAGTGCTCGATCCCACATCCGACAAGATCATAGCAGAGATACCTACCGGGCTATCTCCACACTATGTTAACCACTTCCGAAATGCCGCATACGGCATGGCTATCGTACAGGGTCCCGGCGAGCTTTTTTTATTCGATCCGAAGACAAGGAAAGCGGTGCGAAGCATCAAAGTCGGAGATCAGCCCCATTGGCTTGCCCTGTCCGGCGACGGTAAAACCGCTTTCGTAACGAACGAGGGATCAAATACCCTGTCAATCGTCGATATCGCGAGTGGCAAAACCACGACCATCGCTGTCGGGAACATGCCGCGCAAGGTGGTTGTACAGCCTTTAATCCCTGACGCAAAAATATCGATCGAGAATTTCGAGTTTATTCCCGCCGTCATCACCGCATCACCGGGCCAAGCAGTCGTTTGGACCAATAACGACGGTGGTCCCCATGCGATCGCGTTCAAGGACAGCATTGCAGGATCCGATTCTCTCTTTCCCGGAAAGATATTTTCCAGAACGTTCGTGCAGCCCGGAAACTATGATTACTACTGCTCGATTCATGAGTATATGACCGGACGGGTTGAGGTAAAGCGGCCATAATTCGGCACAGGGAAAAAGCGAAGGGCATATCGGTCGGGACAAGAAATTAAGATCCGTAAAAGGCAGGTTTCCAAGTTGCCTGTCCTTTACTACAATTTCATTGGATGGCCAATTCATTGGAAACAATCGCGGGGAATTGACCTAGGGAGGACTATTAACCAGGTCTTTCTCCTTGTGGTTTTCCATTCGGCCTTTTCCAGGGTTTTTGAAAAAACGATCTTTTGCATTTTATCGGCAAGGCGTGCATATTCAATTTCATTTTTTGTACTGGACGGGTTCGTCGGCACGGCACACCAGTATTTTTTCGAAACCCGGATACATCAACCGCCCAAGCAACAAGGTATCTGCGCGCTTCTGCAAATCGAAAACATCCTTCCGCGTTTTTTCATACTCTTTCACTGCCCAATCTAACTTTCCGTCCGGTCCTTCAATAAAACCATCAAGTGATACCCTCATGTCGACAATTACTTTTCGCAATTGTCGCCCCTTTCAACGGATGTTGTAGGATATTGCAGATTGTGCAGGAAAAAACGATCGGAGCAAAAAGGAACGAGGAGAAGCGCTCACTGGGTACACTTCTCCCTCCCTCTGAGCACAAGTTTCGTGTTATCCCGTTTTCACTCACGTCATTGAATGAAGCGCCAACCTATTCCCTTCTGTGTCCTCGTAGTGTGCAATGAACCCATACTCTCCGATGCCTGTTTTTGGCATCAGCGTTTTACCGCCGTTCGCGTTTATTCGCCGCAAGGTCTCCGGGATATCTTCGACGGTGAAGTACACAACCGATCCTGCATGAGACGGCTTATAGGTTTCTCCCTTGACGAGCGCACCAGCAACTCCTGGTGTGCCCTGCACGAAGGGGAACATGGCCAATTTCATACCTCCCATGTCCTCGCGGGTCAGCTTCACATCGAACACTTTTTCATAGAATTTAGCGGCTCTCTCCAAGTCCATGACCGGATAGAATCTACCTCTGTGGCCACTCTCTAACCGGCTTTCCTTATCCTTCCTGTCTTGCTCCCGTTCAATCTAGTATCGATGAGTTCCTGAAAACGTATCGCCATTTCGGCCCCTTTGGCCTCGTCCTCGTGTTTAAAATAAATGTATGCCTTCTCCCATTTTTGAGAAAGTATTTTTTCCACCCATTGTGACAGATCGGCATCCGTATAATCGGACCGGCGCAGGCGCAGGTACCCCCATGGTGTTGTGCTGATGATCTCCTGTGCTGGATTTTCATCAGTATCGGCTATGCACAAGCTGCACCCTTTTTGACGAAGGAGGTCCGGCATTCCAGCATCGAGCCAGGATGGGCTGCGGAACTCGAATGCGCAGGCCGCGGTGCTCGGAATCAGGGCGAGAAAATCCGCCAGTGCAGGCGCGTTCGCATGAAAACTTTTGGGAAACTGAAAAAGGACTGGCCCCAGCTTCCTGTCCAGAACGGACAGCGACTTGAAGAGGTACTCAGTCTGCTCAAACACATTTCTCAACTGCCTTATATGCGTTATGACCTGGGGCGCTTTGAGTGCGAACACAAAATCACTCGGGACCTGTTCTGCCCAAGATATGAGCACGCTCTCTTTGGGCATGTGATAAAAGGTATTATTGACTTCTACGGTGTTGAAGCGTTCGGCATAGAAGCGAAGCATTTCCTTGGACGAAATTTTTTCAGGATAGAATTTTCCTTTCCATTCCTTATGTGCAAATCCACTTGTACCAGTATAGATTTTTACCATGTTATGGTCCTCCCTTGTCGCTCGTCTATGGTTTCTCTCGCACCACTTCGCGGGCGGTTTTATCGTCGCGCAGCCGCAGAAATACTGGCTGCCTCATGACTGCATCTTCAGTCCAGCCGGAAAAAGTAACCTCGCAGACCAGCACCGGATTTACCCAGGTGACTGGGGCATTGGTCTCCGGCTTCGCGTTAAAGGGGCATTCTTCCTGGATCTGGGAATCCAACTGTTCACGGAGATCCTTCAAATGTTTCGCCGTAAATCCGCCTCCTACATGGCCGATGTACGTCAACGCGTCCCCTTCGAATGCGCCCAGGACAAGGGCACCGAAATGCTTTCTGCCCCCTCCCGGTTCTGTAAACCCGGCGATCACTCCCTCCTGCGTAAGCCGCGTCTTCACTTTCAACCACTCCCGGCTTCTTCTTCCCGTTTCGTACACGCTTTGAGAATGTTTGGCGACAATCCCTTCCAGCCCCTTTTCTTTGGAAACATGGTAAAATAAGACGCCTTCCTTCCATACGTGGTCGCTGAATCTTATTTTTGGGTTGGTCGGGAGAATTTTTTTCAAGAGTTCTTTCCTCCTGATCAGGGGCAGGTTCGTCAGATCATGACCCTGGAAATAGAGGAGATCGAAAACGCAGTAAAGCAAATGACCGCGTCCCGAGTCCTGATAATGCTGCAGCATCTGAAAATCAGGGCGTCCCTGGTCGTCCGCCACAACAATTTCGCCATCCAGAACAGCGTCGAATCCGAATTTCCGGAGCGACTCCACAACAGGAAAAAACTTTTTATTAAAAGAGATCCCGTTCCGGGAATAAAGCGAAACGTCCTTGTCCCGGATTTCGGCAACAGCCCGGTATCCATCCCATTTCACCTCAAAGAACCAATCAGGGTGATCAAATGGTTCCTTGACCATCGTCGCGAGCATCGGTATTATGGCCTGCGGCATCGGTTTGGCCGGTGCATCCTTCAGCTCTTCGCTTTCTATTGTTTCATGAATACGGATTTGGTTAACTTTTTTCTGTCTGAAAGATTTCCGCGCGTCGGTTTCGAGCATCTCCTCCAGCGTTTTATGAGACACTACAGAACGGTTCTCTCTGAGAATGTCCCCTTCAATCGCATTTCGATCTTTTTTCTTCAGGAGCAGCCACGACTTTCCGTCCTTTCTCATTTTTACCAGCGCAAATTCGCCATGCAGCTTTTCTCCTTCGAGGACAAACTTCATATCCCCTTTTTTGAATCCGTCCAGAAGAAGTTTCTCGCTTTCCTTTTCGTCGCGCGTGGAAGGATGATGATAGATACCCCTGTCCCAGATGATGACGCTTCCGGCGCCATAATTGCCCTCCGGGATAACGCCTTCAAACTCTTTGTAATCAAGCGGGTGGTCTTCAACCATGACTGCCAGCCTTTTCAGGGAAGGATCGAGCGAGGGCCCTCTCGGCACAGCCCAGCTCTTCAGCACTCCTTCCAGCTCCAGCCTGAGATCATAATGAAGGGCGCGGGCCGCGTGCTTATGAACAACAAACGTGAGACGGCTCCCCTCCTGGCGAACACCCGGTTTCGGTTCAGGCGTTTTTTCGAATTCCCGTTTCGATGTGTATTCCCTTAACTCCATGGCATTTTGCTTCTATTCTTTCACCCCTTCGAGAATTGCGGACATCCAACAAAGGCCGCGGGTTAAACCGTTCCCCCCCTCTACGCCCGAAGGGCGAGTTCCCGAAGTGTACCGAAGCCGACCGCGCATCATATAAAGAATTTTCGCGGGATACCCTTCTTTGGGTTACCTTTCCTGGGTACCCAGGAAAGGTAACGGGGTCCGGGGCAACAGTCCCAACGATTCAATTCTGTTCATCATAGAAGCTATCATTCGACGGGATTCCGTCACAGATGAGGCAGCTTCTGTTCTTTCACGAGCATCTCTTGAAAAAGGTCCCCCATCCTTTCAGTCCTGCTCACAGCCTCCGAATGCACGACCTGCAATCTTGCCGGGTCACCCTGCCCCTTTAAATTCTCCAGTTCCCTCCATTCAAGGGGAAACGAAACTAACGGCTTTTCCCGGGCACGGAGAGAATAAACGCAGATCATGGTTTTTGACGCATCGTTCTGAGACCAGTTGATAAAAATCTTTGCTTTCCGCTCTTGCTTTGCCATTTTTGCAGTCACCAGATCAGGATAATGTTTCTGCATGATTCCTGCCACGGCTCTTGAAAATGTTTTCGTATCTTCAAAGGTTGTCTCTTTGTTGTTCAAGGGCACATATACATGGAGCCCTTTTCTGCCTGAGGTTTTAACATAGCTCACAAGCCCCATCCGGGAAAGCAGGTCTCGAAGTATCAACGCCACCCGGGCACAATCGAGGATGTTCGCCGGATCACCGGGATCCAGGTCAAAGACCATGGAATCGGGGGTCTGATGCGATCCAGCCCTGGCCAGAGGCACATGGAGTTCAAGAGATGCAAGGTTCTCTACCCATATCAGCGTTTCCAGATCATTGATCAGGCAGTATGTCATAGGATCTCCGCCATCCTGGAGGATCTCCGCAGTTCTCACCCACTCCGGACGGTGCCCAGGACAACGCTTCTCGAAAAAGAAATCCTTTTCCACCCCGTCTGGATAGCGCTTCAAGGTTACTGCCCGGTCTTTCAAATGGGGCAGGATGAACGATGCAATCCCGCGATAGTATTCCAGGATGCGGGACTTCGTGAAACCATAAGAGGGGTAGAGGTCCTTTCCGAGGTTCGTTAAAAAGAGCCTCCTCCCTGCCATTTCGACGAATGTTCGGTTCACCTGCTCTCCTTCACTTTCCGCATGCTCTCTTCCAACGCGGCGACCAGATCAGCTGGACCTTCTCCCTCTTCTTCCTCCACCGCAGGAGCCTCCACCGGAGCTTGATCTTTCGCTTTCGTCTCGAGGAGATCCATGAGCTTCTTTCGGCGCCCATCGGCATACTTTGCCGCGTTGAAGTCTTCGATCATTTGCTCAATACTTTTTGTTATCCGGCTTTCCTCTTCAGCCGCGATCGTTTCTTTCTTCGGCGAAATGTCTTCATCAGGAAGTATTTCGTCGCTGTAATGAAGTGTGGTCATCTCAAGTGCCCCGTCCCTGCTTTTGATTGCCACCAGATACTCACGTTCGGCCAACACGAATTTTGCAAGCCCGGCCTTGTTTGTCCGGCGCATTACTTCGACCAGCAGCTGATAAGCTTTTTCGCCCCCTTTCGAAGGAACGAGATAATAAGGGTGATCATAATATATCGGGTCCACTTCCTTCACATCGATGAACTCAACAATCTCGATTGTGCGGCTCCGTTCCGGCGACACGGATTCCAGTTCCTCGTCCGTCATCAGAATGAATTTGTTGGGCACAATTTCGTATCCCCTAATGATCTCATCCTGAGAAACCATGGTTTTTTCTTCCGGACAGAACATCCTTTGCGAGAGACGAGAATAATCCTTGCTGTGGAGCAGGTGAAAAGAGACACGCCCGGGCTCGATGGCCTTGACCAAACGCACCGGAATCGCAACCAGGCTGAAACTGATCGTCCCGCTCCATATTCCCTGCACAGCCATGTCATTTCTCCCCTGCTTGGAGATAACATTAACGCCACCCGGATCTGATCGCGGGCCTTTTCCTCAGGCGACTTTTTTCAGACTGGCTTCAAGAACCTGAAGCAGCTGGTCTGATTCGGTGGGTTTCAGTCGCCTGGGTGCAAGGATCGCAATATTCTCTCCGCGCGCTTTTTTCTCGATCATATCCTGCAGCTTCTTCTGATGTTCATTCTCGAATTTCCGCGGTTCAAAAGCACCGGTCATCTGATTGATCAAGTCGCTTCCGATTTTCAGTTCCTTTTCCGACAAGGCAACGATCTGCAGTCCAAGGGATTCCACCGGGATCACTTCGTCGGCATACCGCAGCGTATTCAGGCGAAGAACCTTCCCGCTCGCCTGCAAGGCTCCGAGATAGGACCGCTTTCTCATGGTCCAAGTGCAGATGCCTTGCACATCCATTTCCTGCATAGCTCTGACAAGCACGCTATATTCCTTTCCCTGAATACCCGTTGTACCCGGTTCCAGGTAATAAACACGATCAAGGAAGATGGGGTCGATTTGTTCTGTTTTAACGAATTCGTGGACCTCGATCATCCGGTTGCCTTCGGGAACCGCTTGTTCGAGCTCCTCCGCATCGATGACGATATATTTCCCGTCCTCCACTTCAAATCCTTTGGTCTGCTCTTCTGCCGGCACCGGCTTTTTTTCATAAGCACAGATCATCTGCTGGCGCAATTTTACTTGATCAGGTTTGTGCAGGAGGTGAAACTGAATCCGCTCTTCCCTGACTGCGGAATGCAGCTTCACCGGCACATCCATATTCCTAAAATGGATATTTCCTTTCCATATCGTAGCCCCTGCCATAAAAAATCCTCCAAAATTCCTTTGCATGAAAAAAAGGGACAATAACAATCTTCTATTTTAAGCGTAGCACCGGGTGCTACAGGCGTCAACGCTGTACTTTAGTTTTGTCCCGGTATTTTTTAATACGAAGGTTGTAACAGCGAAGGCGCCTTTGATGCCGGCGGCCATTAGAGCACCTGGAATAAGAGTATAATTATGTCTGAATATTTATGAGGGCTCCGGACATCATATGGCCAAAGACAATAGACCACGCCCGGGAAATGCAAGAGCGTGACAAAGGGCTTGTTCTGATCGAACCCCTGCACAAGGAGCCTGAATATGTTGCAGGCGTTGACGCTGCTTTTTCGGAAGACCGGGTATATGCAGCAGCCTGTCTGTATTGCTATCCGCAACTAACACTTGTGGAGCAGGTTACCGCGGATAAACACCTGGTATTTCCCTATGTCCCCGGTTATCTGCTGTTCCGTGAAGGTCCGGCAATTATCGCTGCTCTCAAAAAACTGAAAAAGAAACCCGATGTTATTCTGATCGACGGACAAGGAATCGCACACCCTCGCGGGATCGGAAGCGCTTCCCATCTCGGGGTCCTGCTTGATGTCCCGACGATCGGCTGCGCGAAAACAAGACTCGTCGGCAAGTATCGTGATCCGGGGGAGCGCAAAGGAAATTGGACGGAACTGCAGTTTGATGGGCGAATTGTTGGCGCTGTTCTGAGGACGAGAGACGGGGTCCGGCCCCTGTTCTTGTCACCAGGGCACAGGATCGATCTTCAGAGCGCGATCAGGATCGCGTTGGGCTGCGTGGGAAGGTATCGGATGCCGGAACCCTTGCGAGGTGCGGATATGCTGTCGAAGAGGACCAGCTGGTGAGACTTCGGAATTTGCAAGGAGATTATTTCTGATAGAGTTTATATAACAGTGTATTCATTGAAGCAAAACTGATATGAGTGAAGCGACCCAAGAAACATGCATGCTTGTCCATAGCGGAACAGGGGAAGAAAATCCAGCCGACCCCTGCGGGGTGAGCACTGCTGAGAAATCCAATGTTGAGCTCCTGGATGCCTACTCGCGGGCAGTCACAACTGCGGTGGATGCTGTTGGTCCTGCTGTTGTGAGTATCTCATCAGGATCGCGGTCGGAGAACGCCGGACCCGAAGCGGGTGAAGTCGGATCAGCAGTCATCTTCGCGCCGGACGGGTATGTCCTGACGAATGATCATGTTGTGCACGGCTCGAAACACGAAACAGCCCCCCATCCGCGCATCCTTCTTGACTACGGCTGATGCCTGTGATGTTTTCGCTGCTACTCGCATTGACAAACACAATGCTTGCCCGTAATAGGACCGGATGATTGTTCCTCAGACAGGTCCTGCTTATCCCAGGTCATGATCCGCGCTACGCCCCAGGCCATCAGGACGACAATACCAATCATTATGGGCCACGCCCATCCCGTGGTCCATTCGAGTATTTCTGCAAATTTCATGATCGATCACTTCCTTCGTACTGTTTCTCTGATTCAAGTATGTCAAATCCGAGGCAACAGGGTCTCTTCTGAACACACCTATGGGAGTAGTCCTGTCATCTCGGCGACGATTCAAACATCTTTTGAAATTCAATGTACGACACGAACCACACCAATTTTGTTCACGCCGCTGCACGCGATATAGATATTCCCATCGGGAGTTGCCGACATGTTCCGGATCGCGCCGCCGCCTGACGGAACGTCCCATATTTCAAAATGCTTTGTTCTCGGGCTGAAACGCACGATCGTGTTCGGGTCTGTACCCGATTCGCTGTACCACACCGCGCCTTCCGCTGTCACTGCAATGCCGTAAGGCCTGGAACTACGTCCTCCCGGCGACAGCCACTCCTGGACCTTGCCGCTTTTCGGATCAAGTGCACCCAGATATCCTCGCTGATAACCGGTATAGAAAATAATATCGTCACGACCGATTGCCAATCGCCGCGGTCGCGCACCCTTCGGCAGCGCGTATTCAGTGATCTTCATGCTTGCGGGATCGATCCTTCCGATCTTGTTGGTCCCCAACTCGCAATAACAGGGAACCCCCGTGGAGTCAATGGCGATTCCGTAAGGTCTGGAATCATGCGTCGGGGAAGGTTTAAGGGTAATCACCCCCGTTTGAGGATCGAGCCGGCCGACAAAGTTGCCTTGCTGAACTGTGAACCAGAGGATGCCTGTTGCGTCAAAAACCAGGGAGTGAGGGTCCCGTGCTGAGCGGTCAGGCACGGGATACTCGGTAACTTCGCCGGTTTGGGGATCCAGTCTTCCGATATACGCTTTGAAATTGGCTGTGAACCAGATATTTCCCTTCCTGTCCGATGCGAGCCCGTGCGGACCGGAATCAGGCGTCCTCAAGCGATACTCCTTGATAACGCTTGTCGAGGGATCGAGTCTCCCGAGAGTGTTGGACGCTAATCCAGTATACCAGAGTGAACCGTCAGTCCCAACGGCAGGATCATGAGGAAAGGAACCGGACGTCAACGCGTCCCATTCTTTTATTGAAACCTCGCCTGTCTGCGCTGCAGCAGCTGAAACGAGAAGGATAAGAAGGCCTGCAACACTCAAAAATGTTCGCGGCAACATTAGCTGCTCTTTTTGAAAGGCAATGCAATAGTTTTGCTTCTCTATTTATAATTATACCCGAATCAACAGGACCCTTCCCGATTTTGTCTCTGTCAAGGCTGCCTCTTCTCTTGACGGGGAGCCTTCAGTTAGGTGGCACTACTCGCGCCCTTTTGCTAAGCTTATATTGACGAACAAGGGAGAGGAATTACTCGGTGAGCCATGATAGCAAGATCGGCATTGGCTGCTGTGTATAGGGGCGGAGGGGCAGAAGAACTACTATCAGGACAAACCGATGCAGGGAGAAAGGAGTCTCCACCAAACCCCGCATGTTCAGAAACGGCCGCACGAAATTTTTTTGCAGCCATCTTGGACACGAAACGTCCCTGGGAGACCGCGCACTTTGCGAGGCCGCAGGTCGAATCTGCACGGTCGATCGGACTCGGCCTTAAAAAAGTCAAAAATTTCGTTCATTAATGCGAAGGGGATATGCAAAACCTATCGAAAAACATTCTTATTACAGGTATCCCGGGAAGCGGTAAGACCACGCTCATAAAGAAACTTGTTGATAAGCTTCAGGAATACGATCCTGCAGGATTCTACACTGAGGAGATGCGGTCGCAGGGCGCAAGAACAGGTTTCAAGCTTACAGGCTTCGACCGGAAGAAGACCTACATACTCGCCCATGTGGACATTACGGGTCCGCACCGCATTGGGAAATACGGCATTGATCTGGTTGGGTTTGAGCAATTCCTCGCGACAGTGCCTCTGCTTGACCTACGATCGAACCTCGTCATTATCGACGAAATCGGCAAGATGGAGTGCCTCTCCCCAAAATTCCGTGACCTTGTCGCCTCACTTCTAAAAACATCTTCTCCAATCATCGCGACCATTGCTCTGAAAGCCGGCGGCTTTATCGAGGAAGTCAAACGCCGAGAAGATGTTCATCTCTACGAGGTAACGGAGAGAAACCGGGACACGCTCCTGCAGGTTATTGACGGACTTGTCCGTTCCTTGCTGGCTTCACGCTGACCATAGATGAATTCAGAAATAAAAACGTCGGGACACCTCTCGACCTTTAACTGAAAATCGGGTAAGATGCGAACATGAAAAAAGTAGACGCGGTTAAAAAAGATCCAACCCCGATGCGTGCACTGCTGCCCTGGATCGCCGCTGTTGGAGGAGGAGTGCTGGCGTTCCTCGGCTATGTCGGCTTTGATCAGTTCTACCTCGAGTGGATATGCTTGGTGCCGATACTCTGGGCAATCAGCGGACAGACGCCGGGCCGTGCGTTCCTCATCGGGTGGGTCGCGGGCATCGTGGGGCACGGCGGTGGGTTCTACTGGATTGTCACGATGCTCCGGCAGTTTGCGGATGCGTCATGGCCGCTTGCAGTACTGGGATTACTGCTTCTCTCCGCGGCAAACGGTATTGTCTTCGCGATCTGGGCCTGGGCTACCCGGTTGATCTGCCGCGGTGCTGGCTGGAGTGGGGCATGGGTCTCACCGGTCATATGGACCGCTGCTGAAAAATTCTGGCCTCAGCTGTTCCCGAATTACCTCGGTGCAAGCCAGTATAAACTTTCCCTGGTGACACAGATCGCGGATTTCACGGGAATCCTGGGCGTCACCTTTCTGGTCGTATACACGAACTCCACAATCTATGCGGTGATCGCACGGATTCGCAGCCGGCATCCACAACCGTGGATGCCGGCTGCTATCTTTTCTATCGTTATCGGGATGGTGCTGGTGTACGGCGCGGTACGCATCAGCATGGTGGACAAGATTGCATCCTCAGTCAGATCGCTGGCAGTTGGCTTGGTGCAGATAAACCGCGGGGCAGGTGATAAACATTTTGACGAGGGCCTTTTTCTCCATGAACACCAGGAGATGTCCCGCGAGTTGGTCAAGACAGATCCGCTCGACATCATTGTCTGGCCGGAGAGCGTACTATTCTTGAATCTCGCGTCCCGCGAGGGAGTATTGCCAACCAGTCTGTTGGGTGATCTGCGCATTCCGCTACTCTTCGGTGCCGTCATTCTCACGGAAGAGCGGGGCGAGCGCCGCATGTACAACAGCGCTGTTCTCGTGGATGGGACAGGCCGCATTGTCGGCACGTATGATAAAATGGTTCTTGTCCCCTTTGGCGAGTTCATCCCCTTCGGTGATACCTTCCCCCAATTGTATTCGTGGTCACCCTATTCGGGCCGGTTATGGAGGGGTGAGAATCCAGAACCTCTTCAGTTGAATGATCACGTCCTGTCTGTCAACATTTGCTACGAGGATATTTTCCCCGAACACGTCCGCATGCTGATGCAGGGAGGTCGGGACCATCACATACCAGAGGCGATGTTCAACCTAACAAATGACTCATGGTACGGCAATACGGTCCAACCTATGGAACACCTGGTTCTCGCGAGCTTCCGGTCAATTGAACACCGACGTGCTCTCGTTCGATCCACCAATACCGGCATATCAGCCATCGTGGACCCGGTTGGCCGAATCGACCGCCGCACCATCCAATGGACGAAAGCATCCCTCGTCGGCAGAATACCGCTAATGCAGGGACGCACTGTCTATGCTGTGTTCGGCGATTGGATCGGATGGGTGTGTGCGATTATTACCCTGCTCGGCATTAGCCGGGCATTACAAATAGGAAGACGGATTGCAGACAGTAGTGCCGCGCATAATACCGCCGGAAAAGGCCGCTTTGGGAAGCACGCGTCAGGACGAACGAAAGGCAAACGTCAGCAAGACAAAGCTCGAAACATAAAATGAGGGTCTTATCCGATGATTGCCCTGATGTTCGAGAAAGGAGCTTCATAGTTATAATCAACATCCTGAAAAGGGTCAACCACGAGAGGTCATCTCGTCTACGACCCTTCGGCGAACAACTCAACGGTTACGATGTGATAGTACTCCGGCGCATCAGGAAGTCCAGAAAGGGGGCTGAAGTGCCATTATCGAGGATTTGACCCTTCTCTGTCCAACGCCTGTCCTGGCTCAGTCGGAATATCCCTCAATACTTCAAACCTCTCCGTCATGCCCCGTGCCTCACTCTTCGATAATAAAGAAATTTTGGGTTCCCGAATTTAGCTTGCTTTCATCCATGGAAAGGTGGGGAAATTTAGTGTAGCTTTAAGCATGCTTCCGTCCTATCCAGGGTAAGAATATAACTACTTTGAGGAAAACAGCCGTGCGAATCCCGGCACTCCTGCTCCTGATATCGCTTATAGTAGTGATCGGGAACGCACTATATCCCGCGACTGAAAGGTGGATTCCTACTATGAAACAGAACGTCTTTGCTTCTCAAACGGTCCCTTCCAAACCGCTGATCGATACGCAGCTGCCTAAACAGATGGCTACAGCAACCTTTGCCATGGGCTGATTCTGGGGCCCAGACTCCCAGTTCGGGAGCTTGCCCGGTGTGCTCAGAACGCGCGTGGGGTACGCTGGCGGGACTAAGCCAAACCCCACCTACCGCGATCTCGGCGACCATGCTGAAACCGTCCAGGTCGACTACGATCCCTCGAAGATAACCTATCCGGAGCTCCTTAACGCCTTCTGGACCGGCCATGATCCCTCGCACCGGAGCTGGTCCCGTCAGTATGCATCCATCATATTCGTACACAGCGAGGAGGAGAGGAGGCTAGCGGAGGCGTCCAAGGCCCGGGTTGCGATGAAGCGCGGCATCACGGTCCAGACGGAGATCGTTCCCTATAACGGCTTCACGTTGGCTGAGAATTATCATCAGAAACACAGCCTCCAGCAGTTCCCTGCATTCCAGGAAGAACTAAAGCGGACCTATCCCTCTCCTGCAGAATTCGTGGCCTCGACAGCAGTGGCCCGGGTGAACGGCTATTTGGGGGGTGAAGGATCCACTGAAGCGCTGCTGAAAGAAAAGGACGGCCTTGGCTTGTCTTCTGCGCGAATCGAAGAACTGCTCGGGCTTGTGCAACGACACAAGGGCAGACAGGTCTGCCCAATGCCGGATAAAGCGCTCGATCTCGAACATTCGATAAAAAGGCTTCATCAGAAAATGGCCTGACACCCCAAGTCAGATGGGGTCAAATCATTGCAGTCAACATTCACGCCAATAGTACAGATTTGATACTGCAGCCTCCTTGTCACGTAAACAGGCCTGACCTCTTCATTTTTTTAGATATTATCATAATACTTGGCCCAACCTGAACAGCTCTCTGTTCCGGCTCTATACTCACTCACTGTGAAATTAGTCGAAGTACCTGCCTCCGTTCACGTTTATGGTCTGACCGGTGATAAATCCGTTATGGGCAAGCAACACGGCTACGCATGCGATCTCTTCAGGGGTGCCGAAGCGTCCTACGGGAATATCGCTCTCCGATAGCTGAGGTAGTGCTCCCGACATGTCGGTGCGGATTGGACCAGGGGCTATAGCATTCACGGTTATTCCTTCTTTTGCGAGCTGTGCCGCATAATAATGCGTGAGCCCGATGAGGCCGGCTTTCGAAGCAGCGTAGTGAGGCCCTACGACGCCTCCCACCTGAGCAGCAGCTGAAGAAATATTTATTATGCGTCCCCATTTCTTCCGTCGCATGGGGGGGAGAACGGCTTGGGCAACGAGAAAAGATGCTGAGAGATTCGTTGTCAGAAGTTCCTCCCAATCCTGTTCAGTAATCGTGTCCATCGTACGGGGCCGCGCAATCCCTGCATTGTTTACAAGGATGTCAATCTCACCCAGATCATGTTCTATGGTTTTTACAATACGTTTGACTTGGGCAGACTGTGACACGTCAGCCTGCACAGCAATAGACCGGTGGCCGGAAACCTCTATTGCCTTGCTCACGTCAAGAGCCTCATGCTCATGAGCAACATAGTTCACCGCTACATCAGCCCCGGCCTCAGCGAGTGCAAGAGCGATTGCCCGTCCTATGCCCCGGCTTGCCCCCGTCACTAGAGCGACCTTTTTCTGTAATACATTGGTCATAAGGGGTCATCCTCCCTTCTCAAAAGTCTTCACACTAATCTTATCACGCTGATGCACAAACAGAAGAATCAGCACCTATGCTTAAAAAGCATCATTTTTCGCAAGGTTATCAAGCCACGCTCTCGAGCAGCGTTTTATCTCGTCATGCTTAAGTTTACTTAACAGAACTATGGCGTTCTATCTTATAATAATTATATGATTGTGACGGTGCGAAGGTGCAGCCGATCGACGCATCTGCGAATTAGGACGAACTGGCCTTGTGGAAATGACGATGTTCCCAATAATCTAAATCCTGATTACCTGAACATCGTTCACAAATACTCTTTGAGATATCTCCCAGTATACGATTCTCGGACCTCTGCCACTTCTTCCGGCGTACCCTGCGCAACAATGCGGCCGCCCTCCTTCCCGCCCTCCGGCCCAAGGTCGATGACCCAGTCTGCAGTCTTGATCACGTCAAGGTTGTGTTCTACGACGATCACGGTATTCCCCGCGTTCACAAGCGCGTCCAAAACGTGGAGCAGTCTTTTGACATCGTCCATATGAAGGCCAGTCGTCGGCTCGTCGAGGATGTACACCATATCATACAATTTCCAATCGCCCAGCTCATGGGATATTTTAAGACGCTGGCTTTCACCGCCTGAAAGTGTCGTAGCAGGCTGCCCAAGGCGGAGATAGCCAAGTCCGACATCCGCAAGTGAGCGGAGCTTGGTTTGGATCTGCTGATGTCCCTCGAAGAACGTGATGGCCTCGCTTACTGTCATCCGGAGCACGTCGGAAATGTTTCTTCCCTTGCAGAGGACCCTGAGGACCTCCGGTTTATAGCGCTTGCCCCCGCACAGCTCGCAGGTGACGAATATGTCTTCAAAAAAATACATCTCGATCTTCTGCACACCGGCTCCATCGCACGCCGCGCACCTCCCGCCTGCAATGTTGAAGGAAAAATGGCCGGGACCGAACTTTTTGCGTTTCGCGTCCGGAAGGCTTGCAAAAATCTTCCGGATAGGGTCGAAGGCCTTCACATACGTGACCGGATTGGAGCGCGGCGTCTTGCCGATCGGCTCCTGGTCGATAAGCCTGACGCCCTTGATATGCTCGACGCCCATAAGATTCCCATATGTTCCGGATATTTCGGAACCGAGAGCGAACGCGCGTGCGAGAGCCGGGTACAGCGTGTCCTTTACGAGCGTGGATTTACCCGAGCCCGAAACGCCGGTGATGCACGTCAGGATCCTAAGCGGAATGCGCACGTCGATCCCCTTCAAATTGTTTTTCGAAGCCGACCGGATATCCAGGAACTTTCGCTCCTGCTTTCGCCTCCTGACCGGGACCGGGATCGTTTCCTCGCCTGAGAGATACTTTGCCGTCAAACAGGCACTCTTCAGGAAGTCGTGCGCGGTTCCTGCAAACACAACACGGCCTCCCCGCTCCCCTGCTCCCAGTCCCATTTCCACTACATGATCCGCCGACCTGATGAGCGCCTGATCGTGCTCGACCATGAGCACGGTATTGTCTCTTGCTGACAGCTCCCGGATGATTTCTGCAAGCCGTTCCGTGTCGCGCGGGTGCAGTCCGATGCTCGGCTCATCGAGCACATACAAGGTCCCTGTCAGTTTGAGCGCAAGCTGGTTCGAAAGATTCACGCGCTGGGCCTCGCCCCCTGAAAGCGTCCGCGTCTGCCGGTCGATCGTGAGATAGCCCAATCCTAAGCGAAGGAAGAAAGAAAGTTTCATCTGTATCCGGCGCAGGATCTCGTTCGCCGCCTGGTGCTCGAATTCGCTCAGAGAGAGATCATGAAACCATGTCGTAAGTTCCGCAACGGGCATAGCTGATATCTCGGCAATGTCAAGTCCGCCGACCTTAACGATGAGCGCCTCGGGCTTGAGTCTCGTCCCCTTGCAAGCCGGACAGGTCGCAGCACTACGGTACCTGCTCAGGAACACCCGCACATGGAGCTTGTATCGCTTCCGCTGCAAATGTTCGAAGAAATCGTCAATGCCGTAAAAGTCTTCGGTTCCCTCGAACAGCGTGTCCTGGTGACCTTTCGAAAGCGCCCGGAATGGAATATTAAGGTCGATCTGCGCTTTCCTCGCACCCGAAAGCATCTGGCGCATCCACCATTTATAAGACGGCTTGGTCCAGGGCTCGATAGCGCCTTCCTTGAGACTCAAGTGCGTGTCTGGGACGATCAGGTTCTTGTCATAGTGCAGGATGTTGCCGAAGCCGTTGCACTCCTTGCAGGCGCCGATGGGATGGTTAAACGAAAAAAGAAGGGGCTGCGGATGCTCGAAGAATATACCGCAGCCAGTGCATTTCAGTGCCTGGCTAAAGACTATTGTCTTGCCCCCCAACACTTCGACAAGGACTTCGCCATTCCCCTCCCGGAACGCGGTCTCCACGGCTTCAACTATCCGTGCTCGGGAACCTGAACTGACGACGAGGCGATCTAGAAGCACAAGAAGCTCGGTCAGATCACTTCTCCCCGAATCGATCGCCGTAGTCTCGACGATTTCCCCTCCAAGCTTGATCCTGCCGAAGCCCCTGCTCTGGAGTTCCATTGAGAGAGCGCCTACTCCCGCTGCAGGAACGTGAACCCGGAACAGGATGTAGATTCTCTTTTCTCCATAGTGGCGTAGAAGATCATCGGCAATCGAGGAGGGGTAAGAGCGTTTCACCTCATTGCCACATTTCGGGCAGACGATTTTCCCGATCTTGGCAAAAAGCAGCCGAAGATAGTCGTATATCTCGGATACAGTCCCAACCGTCGAGCGCGATGTCCTGACGGGGTTTCTCTGCTCGAGGGCGATAGCAGGCCGCACGTTCCGGAGTTCGTCCACGTCCGGGCGGTCGAGCTTTTTGAGGAACGTCTGCGCGTATGTGGACAGGGACTCAATGTACCGCCACTGCCCTTCGGCAAAGACCGTATCAAAGGCCAGGGATGTCTTGCCCGAGCCGGATAAGCCAGTGACCACCGTCACGGCATCGTGCGGAATCCTGAGGTTTACATTCTTGAGGTTATTCTGACGCGCGCCCTCTATGATAAGTTCGGACTTCATAAGTAAAGTCTCTTATTGTAACACGGCAGGAGAAAAGAAGGTAGAGATAGAGGGGTGACTGAAATGGATTATCACGCGCCCTTTTACGACGTGGTGCAGTGCGCCGGGGACATCCGTCTTGTTTGACGTAACATGACGCATGCCCATAATAAGTGCATTTGTTTGTCAACTCCGCATCTCTATTTCGGTCACTACGTCCCCAAAGCCCAAACGGAAAGTTCAACGAAGTACATTAACAAACAGTTGACAGCGGCACCAGAGGATGTCCGCCGGTTACTTTGCCGTTCTCTCTACGCCGCCATGGCCGGCTTTGAGGTAAGTAAAGCCAAAAAGATATAGCGCTGCCCGCACACCGTACTGCTCGATTCCTGAGGTTCACGTCGAGAGTCTCCAGCGAGTCTTTCAGATTACGCAATTAAAGGCACTATCATAATCGCCCGGATAGAGAAAGGCGGAAATATAAAGAACCCTCTCGCCTTCCTCGGGCTCAATCGATCACCACGTCCGTGATCGTTGTGGCAATACCATCGATCTTCTGGAGTTTTGTGATCAGGAGATCGCCGAGAGCCTTCGCATCAGTTGTCTCTACAACAGCGATCACATCATGTGGTCCAGTTACGACGGACACAAATTTTACACCATCAATTTTCTGTGCTTTTGCGGCAACGTCCCGCGACATACCCGGATCTGCTTCGATAAGAACATACGCTTTTATCGCCATGCGCGGCACCTCCCTCCTACTCTCTACTCTCGTATCCGCACGGATCCCCATCTTTGCTGCCTATTCTAAGAATATCACGGGCATAACGTGACATCGCATCGTGGTGCTCGGGAATAGGAGAGGGCGCGGCGCCCTCGGTCCGATAACACACATAACGGTGGGCAACGTGGTCGCAAGGGCGGAGTTGGCTTAAAATCCTGCCAAATCAAAAGAGGGGGGGGTCGCATTCATCAACCCCCCATCCTTGCTACTTCAATACGGAAGAGTTCCGCTTGCAGTTGACTTAGCCAGGAATGCCCTTCTACGCAGCTTTCTTTTGCGTGAACGCCGGCACAAACACCTCGTCGCAGAACGATTCGATCGAGGTCGGCGTCGTGTTTTCCTTCATGCGCTTCTCGGCCCTTATTTTACCCTCATTGAAGGCCCGGGCCATCTCTACGTAGATCCTGCTCGAGTCGGGCGAGAGCCCCATGGCTACCATGGCCCTTTCAGCCTCATCATAGGGGAACATGACATACGGCAGACCGGATTTCGAGATCTTGCTCCCGATGATGCCTGCAGCCTCGATCAAGGTGAGATCCCGCTCTCCAAGGAGATAGTGTACTGACGAGCCAGTGAAGTCTCGTTTCATAAGACGATCCGCCGCATACTCTGCGATGTCCTTCGTTGCGATCATGGCGAGTTTGACGTCGCCCCGAAACGCGCTGCCAGTAATGCCCTTGGACCTGATCACCTCGATGTTCCAGAGCAGATTCTCCATGAAGTAACCGGCCCGCATATGCCTGACATGCAGCCGCTTGATCCTGTTCAGTCGCTCTTCCATGTTATGCAAGCTCTTGATCGGCCCGGTCGCTTCATCGGCAAGCTCCGCGCCGATGCTCGAAAGGAAAACTACGTGCTTCACTTTGGCAATCTCCAGCGCCCGTGCGATACTCTGACCGATCGTGTCGGCATAGCGCATTAACTCCGGCGCCGTTGGGTTCGGCGGTATCAGTGCAAACACGGTATCAACGTCCGTGAAAGCCCTTACGAGGAACTCGGTTTCCCTGGCGTCCCCTGCGAATGCCGTGACGGTCTTGCTCGCCAACGGCCGGAGACGATCTGCCGACCGTGAGATCACGCGAATTGGTTCGTTCTTCTTTGCCAGGATAGCGGCTATCTTCCCGCCCACATTGCCTGTTGCTCCCAGAATAGCTATCATACCTGCACCTCCCCTCCTCCCCCTGTTTAAAAAGGGTGAATATCATCCTTTTTCTATTTAAAGCGTATCACCGGAATTATATTTCGTCAACCCATGCCATGCCCCCTAATGTCCCTCCGGCCGGAGAATGGATACCGAAGTTGCAGGCTTTCGGCAGTCGAACCCAAATTGTGAATGGAAAAAATTATGAATGGAAAAAGATATGCATACTAATACTGTCAAGCATTGGCGGGGAGATATGGAGAAGACTAACCTGCTGAACGCAGGTTTCCTTTATTCAGGCAGGTACGACAAGATCAGTCTGACGTCTTAACCGGCATCACTCCGCCCAAGGTGAACCGTTCGATGATGGCCACGTTGGAGATGCCATTTTTTGAGAATTCCTCGATATATCGCTGCCGGATCGGCTCTTCCGCTGCCTGGCGTTCACTGTCGCTCATTGCGTTGAGGCGATCGATTCCTCCCGCATTCCGCGCCGCGTCCCGCACTGACAGTCGGGAGATCAGTTCATCCCAGAAGAGATGGTCTCCAAACTCATCGATCAGGACATGCGCCAAACTGCTTTCTTCATAATCCGCGGTCGGTACATACGTGTGTGAACTCTCATTATAGCCGATCAGTTTTTCAACACCCTCTCTCTCAGCCAGGGCATAGAGTTTCTGGATTAGCACGCGGTGCCGCACGCTACGCAGGTCCTCTTCTCTCCGATGTCCCGACATGACTACGTCGGCGATGTGCAGGATGTCGAGCAGGTCGCGGTATTCTTTCGTGGTGATCTCGATATTCATGACTTTTGCCTTTCATAACGATCAGGTAATTGAAAGATGTCACAAGGTCAAAGCTTCATCTATTCCCTTACAGCCATTATTTGGTTGTATATAAGCGTGCTTGATACAGGCTATTCTTGTCGATAAAGATTTTATCAGAAAGCATTGATGGAATCAATATAAGACATCTTCTTAGGTGTGCTTCGTTGTGTTTAAAGTTCGTCTTTTTTTCGCCGGAGTATCAGGTTCCATCGGAACGTACTCGATTTCACAAAGCTTTATTACCGGCTGTCACTTTAGCACCATCATCTCGTTGTTCGATATTTCAGGAACAGGATCGCCGCTCATGGTTCAAACACCTAATTTTAAATCATAAACTCAATAGCTTTGACTCTTAGAATTTGCTTTTACTTTACGAGGAAACAAATAAAACGGCATTGGCACAAGTCATCAACTACTGCGGCCTGACATCGCTGCCTGGCTCTTCTTCCCTATCATGAGTTCTTACATAGCACTCCAGTTCACCGGATCAACAACCTTTACGGGCATGACGGGAGTTAAGAAAGAATTGAAGGTCGGCGTCCCGATCTATATCGGGACAGCATGCATATCGCTGGTTCTAATGATCCTGTTCAAGGTCAGGGAATGGGGGTTGCTATAAAATATCTCGCGAACATAACCACACTCCGATACGCTACGGACAAATGCGTTGGATGTGGCAGATGCGTTGAGGTCTGCCCGCGCGGCATATTCGTTATGCAAGATAAGCGCGCCGCAATCACGGACAAGGACCAATGCATGGAATGCGGCGCCTGCGCCAGAAATTGCGACTTCAGCGCACTACGCGTAAACGCCGATGTCGGCTGCGCCGCGGCCATCATTACTGGCTTGCTTACGGGCAGTGAACCGACCTGCGGGTATGGCGATACAGGCAGCGGTAGCTGCTGTTGAACCATTAGAGGGAATTGGCAAAAACCTACACGCTTCCCATAAACAACGATGCCGGGTCTTCAAGATAACCGACAAGCCGAGTCAGAAACTTCGCAGCTCCGGCCCCGTCATTCACACGGTGGTCGAAGGTGAGTGAGAGGGGCAAAATCTTCCTTATGACGACTTGTCCCCCCTTGGCCCAGGGCTTGTCCGCAATTTTTCCGGTGCCGAGAATCGCCACGTCAGGATAATTGATAATAGGGGTGGCAAAGGCAGCGCCGAATGCACCATAATTCGTGATCGTAAAAGTGCTGCCTTTCAGGTCTTCGAGCTTGATCTTCCGGTCCCGTGCAAGTTCGCTTAAACTCTGAAGCTCAGCGGCCAGCTCGCGCACCGATTTTTTCTCTACATTCCTGACGACCGGAACGATGAGTCCCTCTGCGGTGTCCACGGCTACGCCGATGTTGTAATACTTCTTCGCCATGATTTCTTCACGATCCTCGTCGACCGAAGCGTTGAATGTGCCGAATTCCCGGAGCGTATGTTGAACGGCTTTGATGAAAAATGGCATGAAGGTCAGATGGACCCCTTTTTCCTGAAGAGGCTTCTTCTCCCGCTCCCGCAAATCCCAGAGCTCGGTGATGTCCGCCTCTTCCGTTTCCGTTACAGAGGCCATTGTTTTTTGCGCGAACATAAGATTTCTCGCGATTGTCTTTCTGAGTCCCCGGATGGCGATCCGCTCGACTTCGCCGGCCTGCTCTTCATCTTTGGCCGGTTGTGACTTCGCCTTGAGAACGTCGTCGAGCGTAATGCTGCCGCCAAAGCCCGTTCCCTTCATCTTTTCAAGGCTCACGCCCTGTTCCTTTGCAGCCGATCGCACGGCGGGCGTAGCGAGGACTGCTGACCCTTCTCTCTGCGGAGGAGGGGCAGCAGACGCTGCGGCCCTCGGTTTCTCTTCCTCCTCTTCCTCCGGAAGCACACCGACCACGGACACTGATTTCTCGCGTTCTTCTTTTTTCGGCTTTTCCGCCACCGTCTTCAGCTCTCCAATCTGCTCCCCTGCTTCGCCGAGTACGATCAGCGCTTCGCCAACTTTGGCCATCTCACCTTCCTCTTTGGCGATCTTCAGGACTGTTCCCTTTTTCGGAGACGGAACCTCCACGACCGCCTTGTCCGTCTCCACTTCCACAACGGACTGGTGCTCCTCCACGGCATCGCCGATCTTGACCAGCCATTTTCTGATTTCCGCCTCGGTAATCCCCTCGCCCAAATCGGGCAACAAAAATTCGAACGCCATAGTCACCGTCCTTTAAGGTAGCTACATCCAAAGATGAATGCGGTTTAAAACAATAAGCAGGACAAGGAAAAGTCCATTAACAATCTTAAAATTGACTTACTCGTAAATAAGTCGTCATTCCGGTGTGATCCGAATCGTGCATCTTCAAAACGTTATCCGGCATCATGATTCCGGACAAACCGTAATGACGTTAAAAGCAAAAAGGTTTAACTTACAAGGCCACAACGTTTTTAAAAACCCTTACCCAGACGTGCGATCGCGAAGCGAGCCCGCGGTTAAACCTGTTACCGGGTTTAATACTGCAGCACGGTCTCGATCCCTTTTCGAATTCTTTCAATGCTCGGCAGGTAGTGATCCTCCAGCTTCGGCAGGGGAAGTACGACGTCATAGGACGTGACCCTAACGATTGGTGCTTTGAGGTGAAGCATGGCATGTTCGGCGATCGTTGCGGAAAGCTCCGCTCCCAGCCCACAGGTAGCGACCGCTTCATGGACGATCACTACCCGTCCCGTCTTTTTCGCCGATTGCAGGACGGTCTCTTCGTCAAAGGGGCAGAGGGTCATAAGGTCGATCACCTCGGCGTTGAATCCCTCCACGGCCTTCATCGTCCTCTGGAGCATGCTGCCCCAGGCAATAACGGTGACATCCTTTCCCTCCTGGACAATCCTCGCTTTTCCCAGCGGAGTTGTGTAGTCGATCTCGGGAACGTCTTCCTTGATAAGACGATAGAGCCGGGTCGGTTCGAGAAATACAACGGGGTCGGGGTCCCTGATGGCGGACAGCAGCAGTCCCTTCGCGAGGCGCGGAGATGACGGCACAACCACTTTCAAGCCCGGCATGTGGCAAAAGAGCGCTTCCGTGCTTTCCGAATGATGTTCCAGCGCCTTGACACCCCCGCCGTACGGGGTCCGGACGACGAGCGAGGAGGTGAATCTTCCGCGCGAACGAGCCCGAATACGCGCCGCATGGGAGAACAGCTGGTCCACGGCTGAATAAATGAATCCCATGAACTGGATTTCAACCACAGGCTTCAGTCCGTAGGCAGCCATTCCGATGGCAGCGCCCACGATCCCAGTCTCCGCGAGGGGAGTGTCGATCACCCGTTCAGGCCCGAATCTGTTAAACAGCCCGTCTGTCACACGGAACACACCGCCGTCCTTGCCCACGTCCTCGCCGAGAACGACCACATCTCTGTCACGGTCCATCTCTTCCCGCAGTGCCAGGTTCAACGCCTGGACCATATTCATTGTCGCCATATCAGAAATCCTTGATCTCCCGTGTCTGTCGCTGCGAGAGGCTGCCGTAGGTGAACGTGAACATATCCCGTGGATTAGGCGGAACTGCAGCATCAGCTCTCTTCTGGGCCTCGTCGATGGCGGCCTTGGAGTGCAATTCTACGTCTTTCTGATACGCTTCGTTCCAGAGACCCTTTTTCTCCATGAATAACCGTAAACGGAAGATGGGGTCCCGCGCTTTCCACAGCTCGAGTTCTTCCTTCAGCCGATAGCGCGATGCGTCGTCGGAAGTCGTATGGTCCGCAATCCGGTAAGTGAAGCATTCGACCAAGGTTGGCCCCTTGCCCTCTTTGGCCTTTTGGAGCGCGTCCTTCGTGGCCTTGTATACTGCAAAGACGTCGTTGCCGTCCACTTGGATGCCTTCGAATCCGTAGCCAACAGCCTTCTGGGCAATGGTCCGAGCTGCGGTCTGCCGCTCTCTCGGTACCGATATGGCCCATTGATTATTCTGGCAGAGGAACACGACGGGCGCCTTGAACACGCCGGCCATGTTCAGTCCTTCGTGGAAATCCCCCCGTGAGCTGCCGCCGTCGCCGAAGTACACGAGAACGCCAGCCCGATCCTTGCGGTATTTCGCCGCCATCGCCGCGCCCACAGCATGGGCGATCTGGGTACCCACGGGAATGGAAAGGGGAAAGATATTCAGATTGCCTGGGATTTTCATGCCTCGCTCATCGCCGGACCAGTACTGAAAGAGCTGGTCCAAGGGATAACCCGTTGCGACATACACGCCGCTTTCACGGAAGGAGGTAAACAGCCAGTCCGCTTTCTCCGCAGCAAGAGCGCTGCCCACCTGGGACGCCTCCTGCCCCATGATGGAAGGATATGTTCCGAGCCGCCCCTCCCGCTGCAGATTGAGCGCGCGCTGGTCAAAGGTCCTCGCAAGCACGAGTATCTCGTACATCCTCTTCAGCTCGTCATCAGTGAGCGCAGGTGCGAGCGACACATCCGCAATCCCTTTATCATCAAGAATGTCGAGTCGTTTAACCTGAAAGGATTCAAGTATCTTTTCCGGCATCCCCGTGCCCCTCCTTCCGTATATAATTATACCATCTTCGCATCCGGAGTACATGTGAGGCATGCTGAAATATGGGAGGGAAGCGGAGCGAAGTCAGACGAGCGGGGCTGCGACAAAAATTCATGATGCCGGCGCCCTCCTGAAGGGCGCGGCAGCAATAACAGTTATGTTTTTGTTGCCGCAGGCTTCAGCCAGCGTGGCTGATTTTGCGGAATGGCCCAAACATCATACGAGAGCGACGGGATAAAAAATCCCGTCTGCTGACTCGATGCGAACTATACCCATCATTTTCTAGAGGGCAGTACGAAAACCTCCCTCTCTTTCACGAGCAGGAAAAGATGATTTTTTGCGGCCACATCTATCAGGACCGTATTCCAGGGAGCTTTGGCCTTCATTGTTCCTTTTTGATTAATTCCCGGATCAACTTTGATTCGATAGCCGTCTTGGAAGGCCGTCCTGGCTATCCGCTTCAGTACATCGCTTAATTTATTCTTATTGGCGCGGATTGCGACGATTTTCCCTTTCAAGATCATGAAGGAATCCGGAATATATCCAGCGCCGACTTCGGCGCCCTGTGCGAGAAACATTTTCACAAGGTCAATATTCCCTGCTCTTGCGGCAATGTTCAAGGCGCTCACACCGCCCTCGGTTTTTGCGTTAACATTTGCTCCTTTTTCCAGAAGTGCCTTGGCCGCGTCCACATGTCCGCCCAGTACAGCACACATGAGCGGGGTATTGCCGTCAGACAATGCCATCTGCATGTTTGCACCTTTTTCCACGAGCAGCGCGACCAGCCAGGGATATCCATTGCACGCTGCGGACATGAGTGCAAAATTGCCCTTCTGATCCGCATCATTGACATCTGCACCGTGTTCAATGAGTATTTTTGCCGCTTCGGTCCGACCGTGATCAACAGCAAACAAAAGCGGGAAGCGCCCCGTTGCATTCCGGATTTTCGCGTTGGCGCTGTTTTGCAGGAGGTACAGCATGATTCTCATCTGCTCGTCTTTGAAATCGGTAGTGTCGAGCGCTGCCTGCAAAGCGGAAGCAGCGCCTTCACGGGAAGGGACAATGTAATTGACGTCCGAACCGTTCTCACGGAGCAGCCTTACGATGTCTTCACGACCCTGGCGAACGGCCGTCATCAGTGCCGTATTGCCGCTGTTGTCCGCGTCTTTCAGCAGGGAGGGATTCAGCTTCGCGAGTTTCGTAACGGTGTTCGAGTATCCTTTTTCGGCAGCAATGATCAGAGCTGTCTGTCCTTTCTCGTTTTTTGCGCTTAAATTTACTCCCGCCCTGATGAATAAATCCACCATTTCCTCGCTGTTCTTCGAGACTTCAGTCAGGAAAGCCTGGTCGGAATACGGAATGCCTTTATTTTCTAGTTTCTTTGTGAAATACCATTTCACGAGAGAATTCTTTTTGTAGAGTCCGACACCGAGGAGAACCGCAAGAACAAGCACAGGAACAGCGAAATATATGATTTTAGGCAATCTCTTCTTATTCAATTTCACGGTTTTTTCAGCGCTGTCCTCTTCAGGAGATTCCCAGTCATCCACCTGCACTGAGGGCGAATCATTCGGCCTGAGGTCGGGAATATCAGCAGACGTCAAATCATCAGACGGTCTTTCCGAGGATGATGCCTCTTGTTGTGTTCTGACAAACATCGGCTCGCCCGCCATTCTTTTTTGGCGGATGGTCTCGATATTCAGCTCCGGCAGCGGCCCTATCTCATCAAGATAGGTGCGGAGCTTCTTTTCCCATAAAAAAAGCGAAAAACCGGCGGCAAACCCCAAAACGGTGCCAGTAATTCCCGCAATTATAATAGCATTGAACAAAAAGCCGAGCAGCAGACCGGTTCCGCACAGGACGACGATGGGCAGCCACCAGAACCTGAAAACAGTCGCCATCGAGTCGTAGAGACGCGATTGTTTAAAGGGCTTACCCTCGGCAGAGTTCAGGAAAACATCCCAGTCCTCGGCATCGCTCCGGAGCTTTGCCTGATGCTGCTTGATTACGCGCCCGATGTCCCAATGCTTCTTTTCTTCAGCCAGATCAAGCGCGGTCTTCCCGGCCTTGTTTTTTGCATCGATGTCTATGCCCGATTCCATGAGCAGCTGCACGACACCGGTTTCCTCCTGATCAAACGCCGCCTTGTGCAGTGCAGTCTCGCCATCATCGCTTTTGGCATTTATATTTACACCCGCCTGGAGAATCACCTCCGCGATCTCGGTCTGTCCTTTTGAAGTGGCAATCATCAGCGGCGTGACCCCGTCCCGGAGCACATTAACGTTGAGGCCTTCGTCGATTATTTGTTTCACGCCGTCGACGTTACCGCTCTCAAGCGCATCCAGAAATTGGGGCCATTTTTTGGCCATGGGCGAGGAATAATCGGTTGTGCGGTTTGCCTTCAGCTTCGGCGGGGGCGCTTTTTTGACCTGTTTTTGATATCCTTTGGCCGGACCCGGTGTTGTGCTTTCCATGGTATAGCTCCTCGCTCTTCTGTTGGGCGAAGACCCCGCCGGGGCCCTGCCCTGAATCTATTTTTTCGAGATGCCGGATACAGCGGTCATGCAAAGGGAGGCTGCCGGTTTGTGGAGAAAAATACTTCGTAGATGGGCTCCCCTGAGATGAGAGTATATCAAAAAAAAGAAAAAGGGAAGAAAGAAAAGAACATTTCAAGTTCGGGAAATATCTGTAAACTGGGGGACAAATCGCCTTCTCGATGCATCCAAATATTCAAGGTTTGAGCGCAAAGGCAACTCATGTACGCTGAACGGATAGCGGGGTTTAAAAGCTCGGCGATAGGGTACATTCTGCACCTGACGACGCCGAAAGACATGATCACCCTTTGCCGGAGACATGGGATTCCTGCAGATTGGAGCTCAGAGTCATTACCGCATCGGGCGTGGTCTTCCGCGGCGATCTGGCCTTCGGCACGGAGGGATTCGAATAGGAGATTATCATCAGGTATCCGAAAGCCTTTCTTCCCATTGACCTCATTTAGCATCTCTGGGGAGCCGGAGGTTTACTAATAGTGAAGAGCTATAGTAAAGAACTCTGGTTCAACATTCCGACCCGGCGGGCATTTGTCAACATTACGTCCCAAGTCGAGGAGTGCCTACGTGAGAGCGGCGTTAGTGAGGGAATCATACTCGTAAACGCGATTCACATAACAGCGTCAGTTTTTACCAATGATGACGAATCGGGACTTCACCATGACTACGAAAAATGGCATGCTATGCTTATGTGAGACATACACAAATCCTTTGATGTGAGCGCACTATTCAGAATAGCGGTATATGCGATGAATTTGATGGAATGGATACTAAACTACAAGACCCTGAATACAATTTCAGAATTAAATAATCTAGGCACTACCCTATCATTGAAATTAATGATTTTGCTTATGATGCAAAGCGAGTGATCAATAAAATATTTTCTACCAAGTGCAAAGATTGGCAATATGAGAGAGAGTGGTGATTAATACATGAGGAAGGAGGCAAAGAACAGAGCCTCAAAAATTTACATTCGAAAAAACTAAGCAAGATATTTCGGCAGCATAATGAACATTACTTATAGTAAAAAGGTTTATTTTATTTACAATGATAATATAGTATAAATAGATTGACTTTAGTTATAAATAGACGTATTATAATAAGTGCATACCGACGTTTTTACCTAAATAAAACGTCCGGAGGGAGCAACATGATAACGAAAAGAAAGTACCCATCAGTAAAGATCATCACAGAAGCCGACGTTAATGAGTATGTCGAAAGCCTCAAAGGTTGGCCGTTGCCCGATGAACAGAAGCAACTTCTCGCCGAACTAAACAAAAAATATGGTCTTGTTGTATACCAAGGAAAAAAATTTAAACTTCATACACGAGAGGAGTCAGATGATTGAAAGCACGGTCAAGGAGGATAAGCTATGAAAAGAAAACGTATCATAGGCTATCTCAGAGTGAGTACGCAAGATCAGGACGTAGAAAAAAATAAAACTGACATTTCCGCGCTCGCCAACAGCAAGAGTTTCGGCAAAGTCGAATTTTTTGAAGAGAAAGTGAGCGGAACGAAAGACTGGCGCTCGCGTAAGATCGGCGAGGTCGTCAGCGCTCTTCAAAAAGGCGATGTGATCATCGTCTCGGAGTTGTCGCGCTTCGCACGCTCTACTTTTCAGGTATTTGAGGTCATGAATGAGTGTACCAAAAAAGGGATAGCGGTCTATGCAGTGAAGGGCGGCTGGGAACTGAACGGTTCTATGCAGTCGAAGATTTTGCTTAATGTATTCTCGATGCTTGCAGAGATCGAAAGAGACTTGATCAGCGAAAGAACAAAAGAGGGGCTGCGCGCTGCGCGAGCCAAGGGAAAACTACTTGGTCGTCCAAAGGGTCCGGGTAAATCGAAGCTCGACTCGAAAGAGACAGAGATTCTTGCACTGCTCCGAAACGGCAGCCCTCAGACGTTCGTCGCAAAGCGTTATGGGACGTCACCGGAGAACCTTAACATCTGGCTCAAGAAACGCAAGTTCGATTATAAGCCGGTAGTGAATCCTGCGCCTGAAATGAAGGAGGCCCACTCATGACAAGCAAACTAAGGTTCGCTCCACTTATTCGGGTGTCCACGGAACGTCAAGCGCAAAAAGGCGAAAGCCTGTGGACTCAAAAAACGCAGATTCTGAGCTATGTAAAAAACTTGGGTGGTACAATCCCCGAACACTGCTGGCGGTACTCGGGGCGGGAGCATAGCACGCCCGGCTACGGAACGTGAAAAACTCGAAGAACTGCCCAGGGATTCCGGCAAGAACTTGTTCGACGCCCGGGACAAATAAAGCGACGCCGATAAATGAAGTCCATCTTTAGATGTACTATTTCGCCATGCCGGACTTCGTTCCAGCGTTGAATGCTGTAATCTAGTCTTTAATACATTCTCTGCGCTGGATGACGTTCTTTGTCAATCGACAATTAAAACACAGACGCCATATAAATTCTTTCCGATTGCTTCTTTACCGTTTTTCCCACGGCCTTCTGGGGGGACAGCCGTTAAAAAAAGCGCCTCGATCCCTATCCGAACTTCACCGCCCTGATCGCTTTCATTCCGACCGAACCGCGCGTCATCACTCCGTACTGCTTCAGATCGATCACCTTCTCCTTGCCTTTGTCATCAATCACCTTCACTTGCTCGCCCTTGCGAACGGGACGGAAGAGCACAACCTCACCGTTCTTCACATTCACGAGCTTTACCCCTTTGCCCGCTCCGGTAAGCACCGGAATATCTTTGGCAGCCACCACAATGGCCTTGCCTTCTGTCGTAAGGAACAGGACATTCGGCAAATCAAGGATATCGACTCCCATGATACTGTCGTCGGCCTTGACACCGGCGAATTTTTTCCCTGCCCGGGTAGTCACCGCGTTGAATTGCGAAAGATCGAAGGCAAAGCCCACTCCGTGGGCCGACACACTCAACGCCGTAACCTCTTTCGGCACAAGCGCTAGCTCGGCCTGGGTGTCCGTTCCCACTGCTCCGGGGGTGCCGGCAAAGACAGTCGACAGGTTCATAGCCGTCACCGGCCGTTCACCGTCACCGAATTTGAACAAGTGCTGGACCGGCTCTCCAAAGCCGGAGCCCGACGGCAGATCAACGGCCTTTAGGACATAGACCTTGCCTACCGAGGAAAAGACGGCGATATTGTCCCTCGTGTTGGCCGGCAGTAGCGCGAGCAGGTCGTCGCCTTCCTTGAACCGGAGGTTCTCTCCCACGGTTTTAACGCGCCTGATCCATCCCATCCTAGTCAATATCACGGTGATGTCTTCGTGGACAATGAAGTCTTCCTGCGAGAACTCGACGTCCTCGGCCGCCTTCATTACCGATTTTCGTTTGTCTCCGTATTTTCCCTTGATCTGCTGAAGTTCTGACTTGATGAGGCCCCAGATCTTTTTCTGGCTCGCCAGGATAGTCTCGATGTCTTTTCTCTGCTTCGTCTTTTCGGCCTTCTCCTTGAGGATGCGGTCAATCTCGAGCCCGACCAGCTTGTAAAGCTGCATCTCGAGAATCGCCCTTGTCTGCTCATCGTCGAACTTGAAATGTTTCTTCAGCTTCTCTGATGCGTCCTCACGCGACTTGGCCTTGCGGATGATCTTAATTGCCGTATCGAGTTCGTCATAGAGGGCTTCGAACGCAGTAAGGATGTGCAGCCGCGCCTTGAGCAGGCGCAAGTCGAAGTTCAGCCGCTTCGTCACGATCTCATGCCGGAAGTCAAGGAAGTAGCGCATGATCTCCTTGAGCGACAGGCGCTCCGGCTCCATATTCGGCTTCAGAGCCGTAAAGTTTATCAGGAATGTGGACTCGAGATCCGTGTGCTTGAACAGGTAGGCGGTCACGATCTCGGCGTTCGTCTCGGCCTTGAGCTCGAGCACGACCCGGACCACATCGGTGGACTCATCGCGCACAGCCGATACCTGGGGTAGCTTCTTGTCCTCCATCAAGCCGATAAGTTTCTCGAGCAGCTTCGCTTTGTTTACCATATAAGGAATGGAAGTGAACACGATTGCCTGTTTTCCTCGCGGCATGTCCTCGACGGTATACTCGCCCCGGATCCTAATGCCGCCCGAACCGGACTCGTAAATCTCCCGGAGCTCCTTCTTGGAGTTCAGGATCTGTCCGCTCGTGGGAAAGTCGGGGCCTTTGATATGCTTGAGCAGGTCCTTGATCTCGATGTTCGAATTATCGATCATGGCTGCAAGTCCGTCAATCACCTCTGCGATGTTATGCGGCGGAAAGGAGCAACTCATGCCCACAGCGATCCCCGAAGTCCCGTTCACAAGAAGCTGCGGGAACCTCGCAGGGAGCACGATCGGCTCCTTCAGCGAGTTGTCGTAGTTCGGCCGGAACCCGACAGTGTCCTTATCGATTTCCACAAGCAGCTCTTCAGCTATTGGCGAGAGCCGCGCTTCGGTGTACCGCATGGCAGCAGCCGGGTCTCCGTCGAGGCTGCCGAAATTTCCTGAGCCTTCGACAAGGGGATAGCGGAGCGAGAAGTTCTGGGCCATCCTGACCATGGCATCGTAGGCAGCCTGATCACCGTGGGGATGAAATTTCCCGAGTACCTCGCCTACCACGGCTGCGCTCTTCCTGAACTTCGCGGTCGGACCGAGGCCCATCTCCCACATGGCAAAAAGAATTCTCCGGTGGACCGGCTTGAGGCCGTCGCGGACATCGGGAAGCGAACGTGAAACAATAGTTGACAGAGCATAAGTTAGAAATCTGTTTTCGACCTCTGAATGCAACGCAGTGGTTAAAACTGTACCTTCTTGTATCGGCATTAATTGCCCCCTCAAATTAGAGATGAAGACATTGGAGTAAAATCAACCGGGAACGCATTAATCGGCGGTCCATTTCCGGTCAACGATAGCTTGATGCGACCTGCAGCCGTATTAGTCGAATCGGGTTCGCATTGTACCACAAAAAGAGAAATTTTTTCAAAGTAACTTTCATAAATGTAGGTTATAATAGGTCCATGATTAATATGCTCAGCAATCAGGCGGGGGCCTATAGCCGTGAGTCCTTCGAATGTGGGAACTGCGGGCAACAATTCGAGGCCAAAGTCATCACCTGGATCGATATTTCCAAAACCCCACAAGCTAAGCAAGCGCTTCTGAAATGGCAGTTCAATATTATTCAGTGCGCTCATTGCGGGTGCCGACATTTTTCCGGTACTCCTTTTTTCTTCGAAGACTTTGAAGAGGGACTGCTCGTTGCTGTGTTCCCCGCTATCCCAGATAAGCGTGGTGAAGTCGAGAAATCCATACGGGAAAAGTACGGCTATTATCCCCTTCTCGAATTCTTTTACGACATGGCCCAGATCTGGATGCTATTATATTTTCAGGAGCATTACAAGACGAACAAGAATCTCCGCAAGCTTTCCCGAATCGGCGAAGGAGAAAAGCGCATTCGAACCATTTTGCGGTTTCTGAAGCAAAACCCCCTGATGATTGATATCCGTGATAAGCTCACAGAAACCTTCTTCGAAAATACGGAGGAAGACGAATTTCTGGAAATCCTGGGACGGGCCGTCTACCTGCTCGAAGAGATGCTTCCGTGGCCCCGTGACGGCCGCTGCATCTGCGGTTCGAACTTTGCCAAGGCTTTTGCTTGCTGCGGGAAGAATCTCGACCTTGCGGAGCATGAACGCTTACTCTCGCAACATTATGTAGTTTATTGTCCCTCGTGTAAAGAAGCGATATCAGGCGCATCCTGCGAGGACTGTGGAAGAGTTTACACCTGGAAACTCGGTATGGTCGAGTCCCACCAGCATGGTGCGGACACGAAACCACGTACCGCTTCCCATAGCAGCTCGAAATTCTCGTCTCGACTGAACAAGTCGTTATCATAATATTAAATAGTAAAAAGCCGACCAGTATACGCAGGTCGGCTTTTTACTATCCAGAGATTTTTTAAAAATTTGTTTAACACACTGCAACCTATCCTCGCAGATGGCAGTCCACATAATGCCCGTTTCCGAGATCGGTCGTTCGCGGAACGATTCTATCGCAGGGTTCGAAGCGGTAGATGCAACGGGTATGGAATCGGCAGCCGGGTGGGATATGGGTAGGGCTTGGAATGTCGCCTTTGAGTAGGATATGCTTTTTCTTGACCGTGGGATCCGCCACCGGAATATCAGCCAGCAACGCCTCAGTATAGGGGTGGGACGGATTGCGGTAGATATCCTCAGCAGGCGCAATCTCCATGATCTTGCCGAGATACATCACGACGACGTGATCCGAAAAATGGCGAACGATGTTCAGATCGTGGGCGATGAACAGAAAAGAAAGCCTCATTTCCTCCCGCAGGTCTTCGAGGAGGTTGATAATCTGCGCCTGCACCGAAACATCAAGGGCGGACACTGGTTCGTCGGCCACGATGAACGATGGACTGCTCGCAAGAGCCCGCGCAATGCCGATGCGCTGCCGCTGGCCGCCGGAGAATTCGTGAGGATAGCGGCGAAGTGCGTCAGCAGGCAGGCCCACTTTCCCGAGCAGGGCCGCTCCTCGTTCTTCAAGTTCATGCTTCTTCGCAAGCCCGTGGATCACAAGCGGTTCGGTGATGATTTCCTGGATGCGCATGCGAGGATTAAGCGATGCAAAAGGGTCTTGGAAGATGATCTGCATGCTCTTCCGGAGCGCTCGGAGTTCCTCTTTTCCAAGTGCGCCGAGATCCCGGCCCTCGAAAAGCACGTTGCCCGATGTGGGTTGGAGCAGTCTGAGCGACAGCCTGCCAAGCGTGGATTTGCCGCACCCGCTTTCGCCCACAAGACCTAGGGCCTCGCCGCGCACAACAGAAAGCGTCACACCATCCACTGCCGTGGCCTCGAGCTTCTTGCCGAATTCCGATTTCACCGGAAATTTCTTGTATATATTGTTGATGGAGAGTAATATGTCAGACATTTAGATTGCAAGAATTAAAGTCCCATAGCGGAAACTGGACTTTCCTTGCCCCCCTGCTAATTGCTATTATCATCGCCCCTGCTACCTGTCCCGGAATTCTCACTTCGCCTCCCAGCATCTTACCAGATGACCCGGCTTTACTTCTATCAGCTCCGGCGCTGATTCGCATTGAGCGGTTTTAATATCACAGCGCGGAGCAAACGAACACTCTTTCGGCAAGTCAACCAAACGGGGAACACTGCCGGCGATTGTTCGCAGCCGGTGATGGCCCTCTTCCCCCGGCTTGGGGATAGAAGCCATGAGTCCGCGTGTATAAGGGTGCTGCGGATTCGTAAAGAGTTCGCCCGTCTCAGCCTGCTCGACGATCTTGCCCGCGTACATCACAGCCACGTCGTGAGAACGCTCGGCAATCAGTCCGAGATCATGGGTGACCAGGATCATGGCCATGCCCATTTCCGCCTGAATCCTGCCGAGCAGTTCGAGAATGTGCGCCTGGATCGTTACGTCGAGGGCTGTCGTCGGTTCGTCAGCAAGGATCAGCGCCGGCTTACACGCAATGGCCATGGCGATCATGACGCGCTGGCGCATGCCGCCCGAGAGTTGGTGAGGGTATTCGTAGACGCGCTTTTCCGGTGATGGAATGCCTACGGAGCGAAGGAGTTCAACGGCCCTATTCCATGCCTCTTTTTTTGTAATGTGCTGATGCGCGGTCAGGACTTCGGCGATCTGGTTTCCCACAGTAAAGACGGGGTTGAGAGCGGTCATGGGCTCCTGGAAGATCATGGAGATTCGCGCACCACGGATCGCTCTCAGTTCATCCAATGAAAGCGCGAGAAGGTCACGACCTTCGAACAGAATTTTGCCCATAACAATTTTCCCGGGATAGGGTACCAGATTGAGTATCGAGAGGGCGGTAACGGTTTTTCCGCACCCGGATTCACCGACCAAGCCGAGAACGCGGCCTTTCTGGAGACGAAGGCTCAGGTTATCGACGGCCTTAACGACGCCAGATCGCGTGAAAAAATGAGTGGTAAGGCCCTGTATTTCGAGAAGGTCCAACAGGAAGCTCCGGTCAGGAAGTCCGTGGTTTTACGAAATTCAAATAGGTCCTCACGGCGGAATTGTCGGGGTCGAACACCAGTGCTTCCCGCCACTCCTCCTCGGCAAGACCGTAAAATCCCTGCGAATAGTATGTGATGCCGAGGTGCAAACGAGCAGGTATATAACGGGGGTTGCATTCCTTTGCGTGATTGAATTCCCTGATCGCTTCGTCGTACATACCTTTGTCGCGGTAGGCAATGCCAAGATGGGTGATGATATCCGAAAAGTTCGGGGAGAGGCGAAGCGCCTTCTGATATTCCTCGATCGCTTCATCCAGAAGCCGTAGTTCATAGTACATGTTGCCGAGCCGTAGGTGCTCATCGGCCAGTTTGCCTCTTACAAAGGGGTCGATGCCCGACGTGGAGGTTACTGATTCCCCTGCCTTCTCCGTGAAGCGCGCCGCCTGCTCAAAGACTTCGCGCGCTTTTTCGTATTTTCCGAGATCGCTGTACGTGATAGCCAGATTGAGCGACGCCTCAGTGTAGCCGGGGTTGATTGCCAACGCTCTTTCAAAAGCCTGTGTGGCAAGGCCTAGCCGGTTCGTCTGATTGTAGATGATCCCCATTTTATTCTGAATATCTGCAAAGCGAGGGTTAAGGCGTAACATATCGTAAAAAAAGCGCTCTGCTCCTATGTAATCACCTTTATCAAAAGCATCTGTGCCCTGTTTGTATAATTCTTCGAGCTTAGGCGCCATGTTCACCCCGCACCCTTTGGATTTCATCCACCTGCTAGAGGTAAGAAAAATTTATCATACCTATACATGATATGTCAATGAAAAACCAAGAGAAACATTTTCTGGAAAACTTATGATGGTTAGCCAACGCATCCGAGTTGTCTATATTGTATTGCAGTTGGAGTCAATAATAATTAATATTGAACGATCCGGAATGAAATATGAAAATCACCCGGCCTACTGTGGCAGTATAGCAACATGGCCATAAGACTTATAGAGTCTTTTTTACCACACGTACTATGAGGAAAACTTGTAACATACTGACTTATTGTAACTTTTTTTTTAATTATCATGGCATGACTATTGCATCCTTTAACTTGTACGAAAAGAGGATTTTATCATGATCAGATTTCAACGCACGATCAGAAAAAACATCACATGTGAAGGCATCGGTCTCCATACCGGCAAACCGGTGAAGATGACCCTCAAACCTGCTCCGGCAAGCACCGGTATCGTTTTCATCCGTACCGACTTGGACAATGCGGAAATCAAGGCTATCGCAGCCAATACAGTATCAACGAGCTATGCGACTACGCTGAGCCAGAATGGAGTATCCGTAAAAACAGTCGAGCATCTTCTCTCCACTTTTGCGAGTCTCAACATCGACAACGTATACGTCGAGATCGACACCGAAGAAGTTCCGATTATGGACGGTAGCGCGCGGCCTTTTGTACGGCTCATTGCCGACGCTGGCATTCAATCCCAGGAAATCCTTCAACCGGTGTTGAAAGTCATCAAACCTATTTTCGTGCGCGAAGGCAACAAGCAGCTTGCCATCTGGCCTGCGGAGACGACGAGCATATCCTATTTCATCGATTTCAATCATCCGATGCTCAAAGAGCAGAGCCTGCAGTATCAGCCGTCCGAAGAAGCCTTCCTGCGAGAGGTGTCCGACGCCCGCACCTTCGGTTTTATGAGCGATGTCAAGGCACTGCAGGCAAACGGACTTGCAAAGGGCGCTTCCCTGGATAATGCAGTAGCGCTCGGCGACGATGCGGTTCTGAATGAGGACGGTCTCCGTTACGATGACGAGTTTGTTCGGCATAAAATCCTCGACCTCATCGGCGATCTGTCGCTTGTCGGCATGTCCATTGTCGGCCACATCGTGGCGCACAAGTCCGGCCACGGCCTGAACGCGCAGATGGTCAGCAAACTTCTGAACAACCCGCAGACTTGGATTGCGGTAGCTTCGTCAGAAGAAAGGGAAGCCAGCCAGCAGGAGCGTCAGTTCCAGAACGCTGTAATGTAAAAAGCATGTACATGCGACAAAGTTCAAGACCGGCGCAGATTAAAGCGCCGGTTTTTTTATGTTTGGGAACGGCTCACTGGGCATATTGTTGAAGGAGTCTTCATGATTTGTTAAGAGTTTCATTATAATACAATCATAATACAATCAACCCTTCATTCCTCATCGCTTCTTCGCGGAATTTCAATTATGAATTAACGGGATACTCTATTCCCGGTAAAATCGCACGGGAATGATAAATAAGAGTTAAGGTTTTCTTGTGCTTATTCTATTTTGAAGCCACTGACAATACAAATGGGGGCGCTTTTACTTGCGGGCTGACAACAAAGCGATTCAGCAGCCACCTTTTGCAACTATGCATAAAAAATCCCCTACGTATCGTTTTAGAATAATCGTATCAATGACAACTGCATCTGGAATTCGAAAGTTTCCTCCAGAAAAACATCTACGTTCTCTTCAAAAAATTCATTGTTTATCACTTTTGGCGTTATAACCGAAGATAAACGAATCAGCATAGCAGTCTCGCATTAATCCGGATAACTCGGCGCCATTCATTCCGGCATGTATTAAAATTTGTGAGAAAGAATTACATTAAACTCGTAATTAGTAAAATTTATTACCACATCTGCCGAGTTGTGGTAGCGGGATAATTTGTGACCGGTTAACGCAAGCTGACGCCGGACCATCTCTCAGAATAAATCCTCATCGTCAACAAAATGAATTGATTTTTCATTGCCCAGCGTGTCACCTATGTTATGACCCTGTTGACAATGAAGTGATTGTACGACTCTTGTGCGCAATTTAAACTGGCTCGAAGACCCAGCTCCACACCGTTCTTTCACTTCCACCCGTCTGCTGAAATGCCCACTAGTCGCGCAGTTCTTATCCTTCTGCGCCGTAAAACCGGTCTCTTCACAGGGAGGATGCCAAAAGAAGCTCCTACAGATTGAAAAACGGATGGGCAGCCATGACTACTGAGGACGTCTTTTTTTCTGCTTTATATTATTTGAATCTTCAGTTATACTTTGTAACATTATGCCTCCCTACTAGAACGCCGAAAGCACCCTGTCTCCTCACTTACATAGCTGATGCAGTCTGGCGCATCTAGAGAATTCATTAATTCATTGCAATGAGGGAAAAGCCAAAGATGCTCGAAAGATATACACCGATGAAGAAAGCATTCAATACCTGGCATTTCGTCTGGCTTTCTGTCCTATTTGCGGAAGTCTTTACCGCATTCGCAAACACCATCCAGAGTTATATTTGGTATGGATCGTTTTCTCTGACATTGCTAATTATAGGCTCACTTGATGCTTTGTTTGTTTCCGCCATTGTTGTTGCCATCGTTTTTTATATGAACCGGCATACCCTCGAACTCAAGAAAATTAACGAACAGCTTCAGCAGGAAATATCAGACCGTAAACGGGCGGAGAAATCGCTTTGGGAAAACGAACAACGTCTTAAAATCGCCCTTTTGAACACTAATATTACGGTGTTCGATCAAGACCGGGATTTGCGCTATACTTGGATGTTTCAACCTCAGCGGGGCTATACCACCGATGAAGTGATCGGCAAAACGGACAATGAACTTTTTCCCCGGGAATCCGCGGAGAGCATATCGAACATCAAGCGACTCGTTCTTGCTAACAACAGTGGCGTCCGCGAGGAAGTCAGCGTGGTCGTGAACAACAAGATCCTTCTTTATGACCTCATTATCGAACCGGTGCGAAGCGCGACAGGTGAAGTTATAGGCATCACTGGTGCGTTACAGGACATCACTGAACGGAGACGGATTGAACGTGCCGTGGAGCAGGCGGCACGGGAGTGGAGAGCCGCTATGGATGCATCTCAGGATGTCATCTACCTGCTCGACCTCAACAGGCATGTCCTGCGGGCGAATAAACTATTCTATATGGTGACAGGACGCGTGCCGGATACCGCCATCGGCTGTCATATCAAGGATATCATTCATCCTGGAGGCGAGCCAAAACCCTGTCCTGTGTGCCAGGCACAGATAGAAAAACGCGACCTCGTCACAGTTATGGAAAAAGACGATGCTGCCAACTTTCTTGGGTGGCCGGTTGAAGTCACCATCAAGACAGTTCGCGACAATCAGGGTCAGCCGGTCAGCATACTTGTAACCCTGCATGATCTATCCCGCAACCGGAAGGCTGAGGAAGATAAGGCAAAGCTTGAAGCACAGCTGCATCAGTCGCAAAAATTGGAGGCGGTGGGTCAGCTGGCGGGAGGCATTGCTCATGATTTTAACAACATGTTGACTGCAATCATCGGCTATGCGACCCTTCTGAGCATGGATGTGGAACCTGACAGCCCGCTGAAACCTTCGGTTGAGCAGATTCTTGCCACTGCGGAAAAGTCTGCCGATCTGACCCGTCAACTACTTGCGTTTAGCCGGAAGCAGATAATCAGCCCCCGGCAGATAAATTTGAACCATCTGATAAACGGCTTGAAAATCTTTTTGCACAGGGTCATCGGCGAAGATATCGATTTTGAGGCTAACCTTGCAAACAGTGACATCATCGTAACCGCTGATTCCGGCCAGATGGAACAGGTCCTGATGAATTTATGCGCGAATGCCCGGGATGCGATGCCCAACGGAGGATTATTGTCCATCAGTACGGACGTCGTTCGTCTGGATGACGGCTCTCTAAATGCATACGGGCTTGAAAAAGCGGGGCTGTATGCACTGATAACCGTCACGGACAATGGTATTGGTATGGATGTAAATACACGCGAAAAAATATTCGAGCCTTTTTTCACGACAAAAGAAGTTGGAAAAGGAACGGGACTGGGACTCTCAATCGTGTATGGCATCATCAAGCAGCACAACGGCGAAATATCGGTCTACAGCGAGCTGGGACAGGGCACGACCTTCAAAATATACTTGCCAATAACCGGTTCATCGGTCCAGGACGTAAAAACCGTTGGAACTACAGCGCCACAGGGCGGGACCGAAACAATACTCATTACCGAGGACAGCGAATCGGTCAGAACACTTACGAGGGAAGTTCTTGAGAAATTCGGGTACCGTGTCATAGAGGCAGTTGATGGCGAAGACGGTATAAAAAAATTCAAGGAGAATAAAGATTCGGTACGCCTTGTGATCCTAGATGTCGTGATGCCTAAAAAAAGCGGCAAGCAAGCTGGGCAGGAAATGAAAAAGCTAAACCCCGGGGTCAAGATTCTCTATACAAGCGGCTACACGGCGAATATATTGCAGCAAAAGGACATCCTTGCCGATGAAGGTGATTTCATCACAAAGCCGGTCACGCCCTATGAACTTCTCACGAAGATAAGGGCCATGCTGGATGGGGATAAAGCGGGGCATCGTAGCGGCAACGCTACCTCGAAGCAAATTCCGTGAAGGTGGTCAACCGAACAATCACAAGCTCGTCAGGCTTTTGATTTTTTCCCAAAATTTTGCCCCCTGTCGAAAGCAACTGCTGTCTTCGCTTACTGAAGAATCAAATCGAGAGGAAAGTGCTCGACAAAATTGGCAGAGAGAAAAGAGAGAGGACAAAGTAGTTTTTAAAGAATCTCATTTATTATTCATTGCGTTTTCTCTGTGAGCACTGAAGCCTCTGGAGTGAGAGTCTTTCCCAGGTCCCAGGTGTTTGGGCCAGGTTTATCACAGGCGGTAGTATTCTTCCATGATCGTGGGGCCCGCGCTCGTCCCGATGCGCTCAGCTCCTGCGTCGACCAGGGATGTAAGCGCGACAAGGTCCCTGATCCCGCCCGACGCCTTGATCCGGCATACGGATCCGACGATCGTTTTGATAAGCCGGACATCCTCTACCGTAGCCCCGCGGGGTCCGAAACCCGTTGACGTCTTCACAAACTCGGCACCGGACCGCATCACGATCTCGCAGAGACGGATGATCTCGTCTTCGGTAAGGCGTCCGGTTTCTAGAATGACCTTGTGCACTTTCTTCGGCGTCATGGCGATGATGTTTTTGATGTCCACTTCCACCGCGTCGAACCTTCCCGACTTTACCATGCCAATGTTGATGACGAAATCAATCTCGCTGGCGCCGTTCTTCATGGCTTCCATGGCCTCAACTATCTTCACCGTCGTAGTATTGGCTCCAAGAGGGAAGCCTACGACCGCACAGACTTTCACCAGCGTACCATTCAAAATTTCCCGGGCCCGCACCACATTGCAGCCGTTCACCACCACCGAGGAAAAACCATATTTTTTTGCATCTTCACAGGCCGCGAAAAGATCATCGAGCGTTGCTTCAGGTCGGACCAACGTGTGGTCGATCGCCTGAGCTAACTGGCCTGCATCTTGAAACATGCATGGACCCCTTTCCTGTACGTCTGATGCAGAAGGGCTGTGATAGGACCCGGTCTGCCGCTGCCCACTCTCTTCCTGTCGATAGTGGTGACGGGCATGATTTCCATGGTCGTGTTCGTGATGAAACACTCGTCAGCGGTAAACAAACCCCCGGGCAAGATAGCTGTCTCCCTAACAGGGATCCTTTTCCTCTTCGCAAGGCGCAGCACAAAATCGCGCGTAACACCCTCAAGAATGCCCGTTTCAATGTTGGGAGTGTACAGGATCCCTCTCTTTATCATGAATATGTTGCTGATCGTGCCCTCAGCCACATGACCTCGCCAGTTGAGCATGATTCCTTCATAGGCGCCAGCTTTCAGGGACTCGATCTTCGCCAGAATGTTATTCAGGAAGTTCGTGCCCTTGATCGATGGGTCAAGCGCGAGGGGATGGTTTCTTCGCGTTTTCACAATAGCCACCTTGATGCCCTGCTCGTAATATGCCGCTGGATAGTCGTGAAACGGTTTGGCTACAATGACGATCGTCGGAGCCGCACACAAGACCGGATCGAGACCGATATCCCCGGGGCCGCGCGAAATATGCAGGCGGACATAGGCGTCCTGGAGTTTATTAACAATCAGCGATTCATTCAGCGCCTCGCCGATTTTTTCGAGCGACAGGGGGATCCTGAGAGATATGGCATTTGCGGAGTGCTTCAGACGGACCAGATGCTTCTTGAGGAGAAAGAGCCTGCCCCCATAAGCGCGCATGGTTTCGTAGATGCCGTCGCCGTAGAGAAAACCGTGGTCGAAAACCGATACCAAGGCCTTTTCCCTAGCTACAAAGTGGCCATCGAGGTAGACGAGCATGGCAGAAATTATCATTATTGCTGGAGGGTGTCAAGAAGGAAAGGATGAAGTACTGAGAGATGGATTATTCGTCTCTCTTTTCGCTGATAAAAAAGGAGTGTTGGCACAACGCCGTGGAGCACATTTGCCTTAAGCACCCACGGATCCTCTCCACATTTTTAGCGGCCAATCCGGCAAGGGTCATGACGGCGTGCTCTCATGCAAGTCGCACGATGGCAGTCGCCAGCATTCTTGGTGAGAGCATGATGCGAAGGCCATAAGCCTGCTCAGCGTCCCATGAATCGCAATCGTACACTCTTGCATTATGAGTTTATATCAAAATGAGCCACATCCTCCGCCATAACCGGTTTCAGAGAACTGAAGAGCATCGTATTCTCCATCTTCGAGGCCGCGGCAAATTCTATAGCGGTCGGACCGGGGCCGAGAACGGTGAACGTAACGCCGCTTCCTGTCAACTTAATCGCCAGGGATTCGGAAAAAGACAGAACGTATGCTTTCGAAGCATAGTAAACAGCATCAAGGTGAAACACTGCCATGAAGCCACGTTCATGATTCTACCGCTCTTGCGTTCGACCACGCCTTTCAAAAAGAGCTTTGTCATATGCGTCAGTGCGACGATGCTGACCGAGAGCGGGACAGATCCCTTGCTCGCGTCTGTATCGACAAAGAAGCCTTGACCGCCGAATCCCGCGTTATTTATCAGGATACTTACCGCGATGTGCTTGTTCTCCAGTTCTCGATGAATCTCTTCAGCAGCTTCCCCCTGGCGAGGTTTACGGGAAATATTTTTACTCTTGTGCCACTTGTCCCCCGCTTAAGAATCAGTTTTCCCCTCAATCGATTATATCAGATTCCGAAGTACGTTCTCCCTGTGTGCTCCTGCGCTTCCGGCGGTGCAAAAAAAGCAAGGCCCGATCCAAACCATTAAAAAAATTTTTTAAGCCATTTAAGATGATTCTTATAGGGAGGGTAGCGTAGTGGATTATCCATCTGGAATCCGCTTTTGGCAATGCTTCGCTCGTGGGTAAAGGTGTCAAAACTCGCCTTTCCATGGTATTTCCCGATCCCGCTCGCTCCCACGCCGCCGAAGGGAAGGCGCGTGCTTGTTTCGTGAATGACCGTATCGTTGATGCATCCGCCGCCCGACGAGGTCTCTCGAAGGACGCGATCCTGTAGTGGTTTGTTCCGGGAAAAGAAATAGAGTGCAAGCGGTTTTGGCCTGCTGTGAACAAACTCAAGGGCATGGGACAGGTCTTTGTATTCGATTATTGGCAGCAGTGGTCCGAAGATTTCGTCTTCCATGATCGGCTCAACGCCCGTGATCCTCTCTATAATTGTCGGCGCGATATATCGCATTGCACGGTCCACCTGACCACCCATTACGAGGGAACCGCAACCGAGGAGTCCGGAAAGGCGGTCGAAATGAAACTCATTTACGATCCGACCATAGTCCGGACAGTAGGACGGGTCCGGGCCGTAACAGTCCCGCGTGAACTGCACAATCCGGTCAACAAGCTGTTTTTTGATCCGCTTATCGACGAGCAGATAATCAACAGCGACGCAGCTCTGGCCCGCATTGAAAAACTTGCCCCAAACGATTCTCCTGGCTGTATATTCGAGATGGGTGTCGGCGTCCACGATGCAGGGATTCTTGCCCCCCAGCTCAAGGGTCACGGGAGTAAGATTCTTTGCCGCCGCCATCATCACGGTCCTGCCTGCAGCCGAACCGCCGGTGAAGAAAATACGATCGAACCGCTCTTCGAGCAACATCTGAGCAGTTTCAGCGCCGCCCTCGATAAGGGAAATGTACGCGGGATCAAAACACTCGGATGCAATCTCGGCCATGAGATGCGAGCATTCAGGTGCGGCTATGGACGGCTTGAGGAGAGCGCAGTTGCCCGCTGCAATGGCACCGACGAGTGGTGCGAGCATGAGTTGAAAGGGAAAATTCCAGGGCCCTATGATGAGGGCAACACCATAGGGTTCGGGGATGATATAACTTTTGCTCGGGAAATAGGCCAGCGGCGAACTCACCCTTTTAGGCTTGGTCCAGGTATTGAGATGTCTGAGTGCGTAATCGATCTCCCGGATCACAATCCCCGTCTCACCGCCGTAGGACTCAAAAGCTGGTTTGCCAAGATCCCGCTTAAGCGCATCGAAAATTTTCTGCTCGTTATCGACGATGGCTTTTCGCAAGGCGTTGAGCCTACCGATGCGGAACGGCGGGTCTCTAGACATTCCCGCAGAAAAGAATTCTCGCTGCTTGTTGATGATGCTGGATATGTTCTTTTTATCCATGAACGGTTGAGTAGTGCGAAGGCCTAAACATTTGCCTCTCACATAGGACTCGATTTTCGCCTTCTTTTCCCTATTGGATACTATTTCATGCTCTTTAAAAACCGCTTCATATCGAATTCGATATCCATCATTTCCTTCACTCGCTCCACCTTGCGCTTCTCGCGGATGCTCGTTTTCCCCAACCTCACTTCGATTTTATCGATCGTAGTGAAGGTGTCATCCACAACGGATATGATCGGGATGCCCTTGGCCTGGGCCTTGCCGATAACCACATCATTGGACGTCAGCCCGCCGGTCAGAATAATGCACCGCGTCGAGGTTTCCATTGCAGCCAGCTGGATATCAGACCGGTGCGCGCCGGTGATCACAGCCTTGTTCTGCATTCTACGGAAATGGGCCAGCGCGCTGTCAACATCCATGGCACCCACGGAGAAGTTTTCCACGTACTCATCAAGCCGGTCTTCGCAGCAGATCACTTTGCCATTCAGAATATCATTCAGCTGCCGGATAGATACGGCCTCAAGCGCCCGGTCCTTTGCAAAGACACCGAAGACCTTCACGCCTTTCTTTTCAAGGAAGGGACGCACGTTTTCCTTTACGTGATTGATGGCGCTGACCGAGACTTTATTGATGATGCCGCCCCCGAAGCGGTCGCCCAGTAGTCGGGATGCGCCGAAAAGAACGTCCGCTGATGCCTCTCCGCGCCAAGGTTCAACCATCAAGAGGCTGGCTTTCATGTCGTTGACGAGGGGAAGGGCGTTCGCCCCGAGTAGCGCTCCTTCGAAGAGATCGCTCGCCCCGCCTATGATCACGAAATCTTTTTTCTTAAAGGACTTGAATGCGTCCAAGATAATCTTTCTGACATTCCCGATCCCGTCCTCGAAGAGCAGGGTCTGGCTCTCATAGGTCTGGACAAAGGGAGAGATCATCTCCAGCGGTTCCTCAAGCCCCAAGGTCTCCTTGATGAACAAGGCATCGGCGTCGTAAACCGCCTTGCCCTTCTTTATAGGCACCGAGCCGATAGGTTTCATGTACCCGACCTTGAAGCCCTGTTCGATGAGCTTCATGGCTAGGCCGAGGGCGATGAAAGTTCGCCCCGAAAAACCGGTATTGGATGCGATAAATATGGGAACCATGGTACCTCCTTAATTTATTGGGTCAAGGGTCTGTGGGCACGGGTCAAGTAAAATCAAGGCATTCCATGATGCCAGCAGAAGGACGAAGAGACATCCCTTCGCGGTTATGCAAATTATTAAAAGCCCCACACATAACACATAATAGAAGGGAAAACCCTGGTATCTAGTCCGCTCCTTGACTCTTCTCTCCTCACCCTATTTTTTAAAAATAATTCTCGCATCAAGCGCCACGGCGCCTTTCTCCATGACCATGAGCGGATTGATATCCAGCTCCTGGATTTCGGGGAAGTCGGTAATGAGGGACGAGAGGTTGACAATATTGCTTGCGATCGCGTCGATGTCCATGGGCCGCTCGCCGCGCGCGCCGCGAAGCAGTCCGACGGTCCGGATCTCCTTTACCATCGCTGCGGCATCCCTCCGGGTTACTGGGATGATTCTGAATGAGACATCCTTCAGGACCTCCACGTAGATGCCGCCGAGGCCGAACATGATCATATGGCCAAAGGTCCGATCAAAGGTAACTCCCAGGATGACCTCCTTTCCGCCTTTCACCATCTCGTAAATCATGACGCCTTTGAGGAACGCGTCGCGCATGGTTCGCCGGGCATTCGTCGTGATCTCCGTAAAGGCCTCTTCCGCCTCCTTCGGGGTCTTGATGTTTACACGCACACCGCCCACATCGGTCTTGTGCAGAATGTCGGGCGAGGATATCTTCATCACTACCGGAAAGCCGATCCTCGAGGCGCGCTGGACCGCCTCGCGCGAAGTCCGGGCAAGGGCGCGCTTCGGAAACTGGAAGCCGTAATAGGTGAGGATCTCCATGGCTTCTTCCTCGCCTACCTGATACGAACCGCGCTTGAGGATGGAGGCAATCGTTTCAGCTGCGGCATCGAAATTGTACCAGCTGGTTATCAATTCCTCGGGCTTGTAGTTCATCCACGACCACTGGTCGGAAAGGCGTTTAAAAGCCTTGACCGCCTGTTCCGGATAGGAAAAATTCGGAATCGATGCGTTCTTCAATTTGTCGATGGCCGGCCGGACGCGTTTCTCTCCCATGAACGAGGTAATGACCGGTTTATCCGTGGACCGTGCCGTGGCAATGACCACATCAGCCGTCTTCTCCATGTCAGTCATGGCCTGTGGCGTAAGAATTACGAGTATGCCGTCGATGTTTGGATCTTTCGCAGCCTGTTCAAGCACTGCTGCATAGCGTTCCGACGTGGCGTCCCCGATCACGTCCACAGGGTTGAAAACTGTCGCATTCGGCGGAAGCTTCCGAGCCATGGTTTCTATGCTCTCTCTGGTCATATGCGGAAGATTGACACCGAGCTGTTCCGCAGTGTCCGCCGCGATAATGCCCGGGCCGCCGGCATTCGTAATCACCAGCAGTCCTTTGCCCGCCGGGATTTTCCCCTCTGCAAATGCCAAAGCGGTGTCGAAGAGGTCCTGCACGCCTTGGGCCCTCATAATGCCTGTTTGTTTGAAGGCAGCGTCAAACGCAGTGTCTGATCCGGCCAGCGCGCCGGTGTGCGAAGATGCGGCGCGCGCGCCCGCCTCTGTGCCGCCGGACTTAAGAAGTACGATGGGCTTAACCTTGGTGGCTTTCTGCGCAATGTCCATGAAACGCCGGCCATCCACAACGTCCTCGAGGTATCCTAGTATCAGACTGGTATCGGGATCGCCCATGAAGTATTCGATGAAGTCGATTTCCGAAAGGTCAACCTTGTTCCCGAGGCTGATGAATTTTGAGAAGCCGACATCATTTCCGATTGCCCAGTCCATGATGGCGATGCCCATGGCGCCAGACTGGGAGAAAAAACCGATCTTCCCCTTCGGCAGCATATCGGCGGCGAAGGTGGCGTTCATGTCATTCACAGTATTAATAAGGCCGAGACAGTTCGGCCCGAGAATACGCATACGCTGTTCTTTGCCGATTTTCTTAATCTCCTCTTCCAGGAGCGTCCCGTCTTTTCCCGCTTCTTTGAATCCTGCCGAGAGAACAATGACGGATTTAATGCCGCTTGCTGCGCACTCCCGGAGCGAGTCAGGCACGAAACGCGCCGGAATAATGATAATGGCAAGATCAACATCTCGGCCGATGTCCGAAATTTTCGAATAGGCTTTAAGCCCGAGAATTTCGCCGCCTGAAGGATTAATAGGGTAAAGGTTGCCCTTGAATTTGAACCGGCAGAGGTTGTTGAGGACGGCGTGTCCGACTTTCCTTGCATCAGCAGACGCGCCGACGACCGCTATGGACCCCGGATTGAAAAAAGAATCGAGCATGATAGTGATAGTTTAGATGAGAAACAGTGTGCGGTCAAGTGCAGGAGCAAGTCAATTTTCTGAAGAACCCAGCTTCCGGTCAAAAGCGTATCCTCATAGCTGCCACTCATGCTTGCAGAGGCATGCCGATGCAGCGCTCTTGCGCGGTCGAGGTTTAAACACTTCCTGCTGCTTCCCTCTTGAAATAAAAAACTACTTCCTTTCCGCCATACTCCATTGTACAATAGAATAAGATCAATGTGCAGCTATGCAGGAACTACACCATAAAAAAATAGAAGGAATCAAGGCGCTTTATCCGGAAAAATTCCCGACCGAGGAATGGATTTTCAGCGCCATCCATCCGGGAAACCGCATCTTTATCGGCACTGGATGTGGCGAGCCGCAATACCTGGTGAAGGCGCTCATTAACTACGTCCGCTCCCACCCGAAGGCCTTCTTCGACGCTGAACTGCTCCAAGTATGGACCCTCGGCGTGGCACCCTACGCCGACGAAAAATTCAAGGATAATTTCCGACACAACTCCTTCTTTATCGGCAACAACACCCGTGAAGCGGTAAACCGGGGGCTTGCCGACTATACGCCCGTCTTTCTGTCTCAGGTGCCCGGCTTATTCCAGAAAAAGCTCGTACCTGTGGATGTGGCCCTGATCCAGACGTCCCCTCCCGACGACCACGGATTTATGAGCCTCGGCATCAGCGTGGACATCGTAAAAGCCGCGGCTGAAAATGCCTCCCTGGTCATCGCTCAGATCAATTCCCGCATGCCGCGCGTGCTGGGGGACACTTTCATCAACATCAAGGACGTAGACTTCGCCATTCCCTATGACGAACCGCTGCTCGAATTTGAAGACACCGTTTCGGATGAAATCGCCCAGAAAATTGGGCACCATGTTGCGCGCATCGTTCAGGATGGTGATACCATTCAAGTCGGCTACGGAAGCATTCCGAACGCGATTCTTGCACATCTCAAGAATAGGGAGCATCTCGGCGTGCACACTGAGCTCCTGACCGACGGCATCGTGGAGCTCATGAAAGCACGCGTTATCGACAATTCCCGCAAGGAATTGAACCGCGGCAAGACCGTGGCTGCCTTCAGCATGGGCAAGCAAGAAACCTACGACTATCTCCACGATAATCCGGCCATTGAGTTCCGGCCTGTAAACTACACCAATAATCCGACGGTGCTTGCGCGGCAGAAAAACATGACAGCCATCAACAGTGCGCTCGAGATCGATCTCTCGGGCCAAGCCACGGCTGAGTCGCTGGGCAAGCGGTTCTACAGCGGCATAGGCGGCCAAGCCGACTTCATGCGCGGTGCAATCCTGTCCCAGGGTGGCAAGACCATCCTGGCGCTCCAATCTACCGCCGAGAACGAAGAAGTCTCGCGCATCGTTCCATTCCTGAAGGAGGGCGCCGGCGTTACGCTCTCGCGTGGCGACATCCACTATGTGGTCACGGAGTATGGCATTGCCTACCTCCATGGCAAAAACATCCGTGAGCGGGCCATGGATCTTATAGCAATCGCGCACCCCAAGTTCCGCGAGCAGCTCATCGAGCAGGCCAAGGAGCGCAACCTGATCTACCGGGACCAGGCCTTTATTTCCGGCGCACATGGCGTCTATCCCGAGGAACTTGAAACATACAGGACGACACGGACAGGCCTCAACCTGCTTCTTCGCCCGGTAAAACTCTCCGACGAGCATCTCCTGAAGGATTTCTTCTACTCCCTGTCGAACGACTCCCTGTATCGCCGTTTCATTTCCACACGAGTCGATATGCATCATGACCGGCTCCAGCCTTTTGTGGTGATCGATTATACCAAGGAGATGGTGATACTTGCCGTGCTCGAGCAGGAGGAGAAGGAGCTGATCGTGGGCATGGCCCAGTACCTGATCGATGAGAATGCCCACTCTGCTGAGGTGGCCTTCGTCGTTCGCGACGATTACCAAGGGAAAGGTATCGGCGCCGTGCTGCTCTCCTATATAACCTACCTCGCAAAAAAGAGCGGCCTCCTCGGCTTTACCGCGGCGGTGCTTATGGAAAACCGCCAGATGCTCCAGTTATTCGAGAAGATGGGCTTCAATATCGAGAAACGGAACGACGGCGGGGTTTATGAATTGAAAATGTCGTTCAGGGAATAATCCTGTTTCAGCAATTATGAATACGTGAGCTAGTCGGCGGCAAGGCTCTGCAGGGCACCATTTCTGCGAATGCAGAAATCGGGGGTCGCACCATTCGCCGGACAAACGGAGACCGGAAAAGATCATTGCCACAGAGACCGCAGAGAGCGTAAAGAAAAACGCAATATAATAATAGAAAAGAGATTTAAAAAAAAATTTATTAAACCTCTCTCTGTGCTCTCTAAGAAGTCTATGTCGATTTTTTTAGGTGGTATTACTCGTTGTAATCTCAAGGAATCTCGTTACGAGATCAACCTAGAAAGGATATCCATCCATGCGACTAAGCTGGTTTTCCCTGTATGACCTTATCCTCAGCCTCTGGGTCGGAGGCATGGCCATATTCACCTTTATCGTTACTCCGGCGATCTTCAAGTCCTTTGGAAGGGATGAGGCGGGGGTGATCGTGGGCAAGCTTTTTCCCGGCTATTTCACCTATGTTCTTGTGCTGTCTGTACTGGCGTTCATTGTTTTTTTCGTTGTTACCGGAAGCAAATTGGATTCCATTTCGCGGCTTTCCTTCTTTCTTCTGATCGCCGCTCTGGTGATCAATATCTATGTTTCCTTAAAACTCTATCCTGATACGGTTAAGCTGAAACAGGAAATCACATCCTTTGAGCGGGAATCGCCCGATTCTCCGGCCAGAAAGCGTTTCACACGGCTTCATACTGTCAGCGCAGTATTTAATCTCGCGGTCCTGGCCGATGGTGTAATCCTGCTCCTGCTGGGGCCTGCGCTGAAGAAATAGGGCCAAACACGTTACTGAGGTGCAAGGCGGGATAAATTTCGCTGTACTGGCAAAATGATAATGTCCTATTCTGGCAAAGTGATAATGATAATCATATAAAGGGCACCTCCGAGCATAGCAGAATCGTAAGATTCTGTTATGCTCATAGGAAAAGAG